>Ga0208783_10000034_pt1 | contig 80889 bp, 64 predicted proteins | sample DEB19_08_DNA_2_FD_184529 | JGI IMG/M metagenome (GOLD analysis project Ga0208783, IMG submission 184529) | Aqueous microbial communities from the Delaware River and Bay under freshwater to marine salinity gradient to study organic matter... | ecosystem: Environmental > Aquatic > Marine >... | reverse complement strand
GGAGCTGAACATCCTCCTCGTCGGGGCGGACGGCGGCCGGAACAACTACTCCGGCTACCTCACGGACACGATGATCCTGGTCAAGATCGACACGAAGACGAAGCAGGTCGCCTTCATCAGCCTTCCCCGCGACACGCAGAACCTGCCGATCCCGCGCGACTGGCCCGCCTACCAGGCGTACGGCGGCCTCTATCCCTACAAGGCGAACACGATCTACACCTGGGCCTCGCGCGTCGCGCCGGGGCTCTTCCCCGGGGACAAGAAGAACAAGGGCTTCGACTCCCTGAAGGGGATGCTCGCCGAGCTCTACGGCCTGTCGAAGATCGACTACTTCGTGGCCGTCGACCTGCGCTCCTTCCGCGCGGTGATCAACGACCTGGGCGGCGTCATCATCGACGTCCAGAACCCGGTCTACGACGACCACTACCCGGCCGATGACGGCTCCGGCCACATCAAGCTCTACATCCCGCCCGGGATCCAGTACATGGGCGGCCAGGAGGCCCTCGCCTACGCGCGCGCCCGGCACGTCACCTCGGACTTCGACCGCTCCGCCCGCCAGCAGCGCGTCATCACCTCCGTGCGCGACCAGATCGACCTCTCCTCGCTCCTCGCGCCCGGCGTCATCCGCGACCTGCTCAAGACCTTCCGGGACAGCGTGAAGACGGATATCCCGCCCGAGAAGATCCCCGCCCTCATCGGCCTCGCCCAGGAGATCGACCTGGACAAGCGGATCTCGCTCGTCCTCGACCCGCCGGAGTACAGCCAGACCTGCTACCCCTGCCCGCCGGACGGCCTCTACGTCCTGAAGGCGAACATCGAGCGCATCCGCAGGGATGTCTCCACGATCTTCAAGCGCGAGCGCGACGAGGTCGCCCGTGCCGAGAAGATGCGCAGCGAGGGCGCGCTCGTCCACGTCCTCAACGGGACCGAGCAGAGCAACCTGTGGACCACCCGCCTCGCGGACTACTTCGCCTCGCTCGGGGTGAACGCGATCGTCCCGCCGGTGAACGCCGGGCTCGCGGACCGCAACGACTACGAAGGTTCCACGATCCTCGCCTACAACGGCGCGCTGGAGGCGATGCCGGAGACGATCGCCTTCCTCCAGGGGGAGCTGGGCGCGACCGCGACCGAGGTCGACGACCCGGACGAGGAAGCCGACATCGTGGTCATCGTCGGCAAGGGGACGCCCCGGCTCAAGGTCAAGCCCTGACGCGGCCCCGGGACGGGGCGATGGAGCGAGGCTGCGGGCGCGCCGGCGGCTCCGCCGCGTATGGCCCGCCGGCCGGGGATCAGTAGACGGGGATCACCCAGCTCGCGTAGTCGCGGTTGCGGCCCTTCACGGCGTCGAAGTAGACCTTCGAGATCGCCCGGACGATCGGGCCGGGGGTCCCGGTGCCGATCTTCCGGTGGTCGATCTCGACGACCGGCGAGATCTGGGCGCCGGTGCCGCACAGGAAGACCTCGTCCGCGATGTAGAGCTCCGAGCGGTCGATCGGGCGCACCACCGTCTCGAGACCGAGCTCCCGGCGGGCGATGTCCATGAGACCCGCGCGCGTGATCCCCTCGAGGATGTCCTGCTCCACGCCGGGCGTGATCAGCTGGCCCTTGCGGACCATGAAGAGGTTCTCCGCGCTTCCCTCCGAGACGTGGCCGTCATGGGAGAGGACGATCGCCTCCTCGTAGCCGTTGAGCATCGCCTCGGTCTTGGAGAAGGCCGGGTTCACGTACGAGCCCACGATCTTCCCGCGCGAGGGGATCATCGTGTCCGCCGTCCGGCGCCAGGAGACGGTGCCGCAGCGGATGCCGTGGTCGGTCTCGATGTAGTTGCCGAAGGGGAGCGAGAGGAGGTTGAGCTGCGCGTCCAGGTCGTGGAGGCGGACGCCGATCCCCTCCGACGACTTGTAGACCGTGGCCCGGACATAGGCGTCCTGGCGGTAGTCGTTCCGGCGCAGCATCTCCAGGGTGAGCTGGACCATCTCGTCCACGGTGTGGCCGGGGTCCATCATGAGGATCTTGGACGAATCGCAGAGCCGCTCGAAGTGCTCCCGGGCCTTCAGGAGGTAGAGCTGCTTCTCGTCCGCGTTCCAGTACGCCCGGATCCCCTCGAAGACCGCCGTCCCGTAGAGGAAGGTGTGGTTCATGATCCCGACCTTCGCCTCGGCGAGCGGCACCCACTGCCGCTCGAAGTAGACGACGTTCGGACCGTCGGGACGGGCCCCGGGATGGGGGCGGGCGGCGCTGGCGGGAGAGGCGGCGTTCGTCGACATGGCGCCGAGGATAGCATCCGGCGCGCAGCGCTCGGGGCGCCGGCGCTCAGAGGGCGAGCGAGCCCGCGGCTGCGATGACGATCGCGAGGTAGACGAGGTAGAGGAGACCCCCCACGAGGAGACCCCGACCGTGGAGCCGGCCCCGCAGGCGCATCGGGCCGAAGATCGCGATCGTGGAGAGGATCGCGATCCCCGCCGAGACGAAGGCGAGGAGGGAGGTCGGAGAGGCCGGGTCGATGCGCCAGGCGCCGGCTGCGAAGACGATCCCGATCGCGGCAGGGATGCACGACTGGAAGACCATCGCGCCCGTCACGTTCCCGAGCGCGAGGGTGTCCTTCCCGGCCCGGACCCAGAGGATGCTGTTGAACTTCTCGGGGAGCTCCGTCGCGATCGGCGCGATGACGAGCGCGAGGAGGACCGGGGCGATCCCGAGCGAGGTGGAGACGGACTCCACGCCGTCCACGAAAGCCGTCGCTCCGATGATGATGAGCAGAAGCGCGACGACCACCTGGAAGGAGACGATCCGCAGCCGCGGCACCTGTGGCTCGCGCCGATGGTGGGCACGGTCGACGCGGTGGAGACGGAGCGGGGCGAGCGAATCCGGATCCCCCTCCCCCGCCTCGCCGCCGAGGTGGGCGCGGACGTAGAGGCCGTAGAGGACGAGGAGCAGGACGGCGATCGCCGCCCGCACGGGCAGGAGATCCACCGGCAGGAAGGCGGCCCCGATCGCGACGAGGTACGCGACGAGGAACCACCCCACGTCCGTGGAGAGGACGTGGGTGTCCACGGCCATCCGATCCCCCTCCGGACGGCGGCGGCCGCGGATGACGACCGCAAGGCCCGTCACGAAGCAGGCGAGGGTGGCGAGCATGAAGGGCGCGCCGAGGATCGCCCCCACGCCGATCTCCTCCGAGGCCGCGGCCGCCCCCTCCGCTGCGGCCCCGGCGCCGAGGATCGCGACGACGGGGATGAGGGTCTCGGGGAGCGCGGTCCCGACGGCAGCGAGGACGCTGCCGACGGCCCCTTCTGCGAGGTCGAGGTGGTGGCCGAACCACTCGATCCCGTTCGTGAAGAGCTCGGCGCCCGCCAGGATGATGACGAGCGCGCCGGCCAGGAGGAGGAGGTGGAACGGGTCCATCAGGGGCTCACCGCCCGGCGCGCCCCCCACGCGCCGGAGCCGGGATCAGGGCCGGCCGTGCTGCGGCGCGTAGGGCAGAAGGGCGACGTGCCGGGCGCGCTTCAGGGCGATGGAGAGCTGGCGCTGGTGCTGCGCGCAGGTCCCCGTCTTCCGTCGCGGCTCGATCTTGGCGCGCTCGGAGAGGTAGCGGCGGAGGCGGTTGACCTCCTTGTAGTCGATCGCGGTCGCCTTGTCCGCGCAGAAGGAGCAGACCTTCCGGCGGCGGCGGTCGCGGTACATGTCATCGCGCTTGCGCGAGCGGGAGGGAGCAGGCATCGGTGGGTCCTCTCAGGTCGGGTTCGTGTCGGTGGTGATCAGAAGGGAAGGTCGTCGAAGTCCCCGGCATCGTCCGGGGCGGGGCGCTGCGGAGCCGGTCGCGGGGCGCCGGACGGAGCGCCCGAGGGGCGATCCTCCGGGAAGCCGCCCTCGTCATCCCGCTCACGGCGCTCGAGCGAGGTCACCTGGTTCGCGACGAGCTCCACGGTCGTCCGCTTCTGGCCCTGCTGATCCTCCCACTGACGGGTCTGGATCCGGCCTTCCACGTAGACCTTGTTCCCCTTGCGCAGCCGATCCGCGGTCCGCTCGGCCTGGGGTCCCCAGACGACGACGCGGAACCACTCGGTCTCCTCCTGCCACTCGTTGTTCTGCTGCCACCGCCGGTTGACGGCGACCGTGAACTGGGTCACGGCCTGGCCGCTCGGCGTGTAGCGCATCTCCGGATCGCGGCCGAGGTTGCCGATGATCATGCACTTGTTCAGGGACATCGCGGTGACCTCCGTCCCGGCGGGTCAGTCGATGGCGGCGGGCGCCGCCTCGCTCTCCGATTCGTCGATGAACTCGCCCTCGGGGGCCGGCTCATCCTCCGGCGGCGGCGCCGGGATGGCGTCATCACCGGACTCCGAGCGGCGGGCGGTCGTGGGGCGCTCGATGTGCGTGACGAGGTGGCGCATCACCTCTTCGGTGATGTTCAGGCCACGCTCGAGCTCCGCGATCGCCGCCGACGGGGCGTCGAAGAGGACGATGTGGTAGCTGCCCTCGCGGTAGGCGCCGATCGGGTAGGCCAGCTTGCGGCGGCCCCAGGGGCTCACCTTGACGATCTGGCCGCCATCCGTGGCGATCTGCCGGGTGGAACGATCCAGGAGCGCCTGGATCCGGTCGTCCGGCACGTCCGGCCGGAAGACGAGCATCAGCTCATAGCGCCGCATGCGCGGTTCACTCCTTCCCATGGGAACCGCCCCGTTCGCCGCGACCGGTCCTGCCGGTCTGTCCGGACGCCGGAGCAGAAAGGACGCCCGGAGGATAGCACGCGTCCGCTGCACGAACGCTTGCCGGGCGGTGGAGACGCGGTTGCGGCACCCGTGGGTCCCCGTCATCATCCCCACGGGCCTGCATCCGCGGCCCGGCACCGTCCGCAAGGAGACCCCCCTGATGTCGCACCGCCCCCGCCGCGCCGCCCTGGCCGCGCTCGCCCTCGTCGCGCTCACCGCCGTCCCCGCCGTCGCCGCCGACCCGACCCCCGACAACGTGGGGATCCAGCGCGCGAACCTCGGCCTCGTCCAGCCCGCGACCGCACCGGGCCTCGAGCTCGGCCTGTGGGAGGTGATCCTCCCCGGCTGGAGCGCCGCGCCGCCCCACACGCACGCCGGCTACCAGATCATCTACGTCGTCCAGGGGGTCGAGGGGTACCACATCCACAAGGGGACGGTCGAGCTCCACCGCAAGGACGGGAGCGTGGAGACCTACGGCCCCGGCGACACCTTCACCTTCACCGAGGGCGAGTGGCTCGTGGAATCCCCCGGGATGGAGCACGAGGCCTGGAACGAGACGGGCGACGTCCTGATCAACCTCGCGGCATCGCTCTTCCCCGCGAACGTGCCGCTCTCGATCTCCGTCGACTTCCCGTCGGTCGCCCCCACCCCGCCGGCCTCGCCGGCGCCCTGACCCCCGGAGGGTCCGTGCCGGAGCAGGGGCTCGAACCCTGACGCCCTTGCGGGCCGCGGTGTTTAAGACCGCTGCGTCTGCCTGTTCCGCCACTCCGGCAGGAGTCGGCCCGCCACCCGGACCGGGAGGAACGCCGCGAGCAGCGTAGCGGCTCACCCTCCCGGGCCGCGCGGGGACGCCGGACGGAGGGCCCGGTCGTGGTAGCGTGACGGCTGCCGTGCCCCCGCGGTCCTTCCCGCCAGCAGGTGACCTCGTGCGTGCTCCCGCAACCGGACCTTCAGCCTCCGCCATCCTGCGGATCGGCGCGGCCGGTCTCCTCGTGGTCGCCCTCGCGGCGTGCGGCACGGGAATGGGCAGCGGCGGCGGCTGGCTCCCCGGGAAAGCAGGCGGGCGGGCGACGATCGGCTTCGACGGCGTCTGCGTGGACGGTGCCGCCACGGGGAGCCTGACCTACCACGACCGGAGCGTCACACCCCCCGTCAACCTCGCCCTCGCCTCCGGAACCTGCTCGGGAACGGCGACGGACTCCACGATCACCGGGACCTACCGCGCACGACCGCGCGGGGCCTCGGGACAGGTGACGCTCACCTTCCACGACTCCGGTGCCCGCGGGCCGAACAAGGGCGATACCGTCTCGGTCGTCATCACGGGCGGCGCCTTCGACGGGTACAGCCATTCGGGCACCCTCCAGGGCGGCAACGTCACCTTCACGCTCCTCCCGCCGACACCCTCCCCTACCCCCGTCTGATCGCGCCGGGCACGATCACCGGCCGGGGATCCGTACCTCCGCGGCCGCGATCCGCGCCTGCTCCTCGGCGGTGGCTGCGGCGATCGCGTCACCGACCCCCGCCGGGAGCTCGAGGTGGAGCGTATCCGCGGGATCGAGCGCGATCGTCCCCGCGACCAGCTCGACCGCGAGCACGTGCCCGCCCTGCGCCCGGGCGGCGTCGGCGGCATGAAGGTGATAGCCAGGGACCCCGATCCCTCCGAGCGCATCGGGGAAGCGGAAGCCGACGATCGTCATCCGGCCGGCGGGAAGGGCGAAGAGCGCTTCCTGCGCCGTGACCGCCACGAGCGGTGGGTAGGGCGGCACCTGGCGCGGGACGGAACGGACCGTGATCGACCGGACCTCCGCCTCGATCCGGATCGCCCAGATCCGCGTCGGATCGGGGATGAGCCGATCGATCGCCCGCTGCAGGGGGTCGAGCGCGAGCGCCTCGTTCGCGGGGACGGGGAGCGGCGCCTCCCGCTCCGCCACGAAGGGGACGATGACCGCGAACGGGGTCCGCTCCTCTGCGCCGATCCGCCGCAGGCTGCCGTCCATCGTCCCCTGCCAGGCCACCCCGTCGACGATGAGCATCTCGCCATCGAGCCCATCGAGGGTCCCGAGGCCGAGATCGCCATAGCCGAGGAGCTCGCCGATCGAGAGGTCCCCGTCATAGCGGCCCTCGAGAAGCGCCGCGATGGTGGAGACCTGGAAGACCTCATCCGCGCGCCGGCTCGGCGTGGCGAGGTCCCCATGCCGCGCGCGGTCCACGTGGATCGCGGCGATCAGCCCCAGATCGATCGGCATGCCGTTCCCTCCCGGAGACGACGAAACCGGCCTGCCGGCCGGCTTCGCGTGGGTGCTCGATGGAGGCGACGAGCGGATTCGAACCGCTGAATAGGGGTTTTGCAGACCCCCCCCTTAACCACTTGGGTACGTCGCCCTGGGTGTCGGCCGCACCGCTGAGACGGTGGCTGGCCCTCGAGGATTCGAACCTCGGTTCACGGATCCAAAGTCCGCTGTCCTACCACTAGACGAAGGGCCAGCGGTCCGACGGTCCGATCCGGATCGGCCGGGGTGTGCTCCCGGTCTCCCGGTGGCCGAACGGGGAGAATGGAGCGGAAGACGGGATTCGAACCCGCGACCCTCACCTTGGCAAGGTGATGCTCTACCAACTGAGCCACTTCCGCCCGGAACACCTGCCGTGACCTTCCCCGAGGGGAAGTTGGTGCCGAGAGCCAGATTCGAACTGGCGACACCGCGATTTTCAGTCGCGTGCTCTACCAACTGAGCTATCTCGGCCCGCTGTCGCGGCGCACCGGATTAAACCACAGACCGGGCCGGGCGGCAACCACCGTGCCCCGGCGGGACCATGGCGCTCAGCTGTGGCCGGCGAGCCGTCGCACCCCCGCACCGTCCACCGGCGGCTGGCCGGTCAGGGCGCGCAGACGGTTGATCCGGTCGAGGAGCGGTGGATGCGTGCTGAAGAGCGAGCCGGAGCGCTCGTCGAGCTTCTTGATCGGGTTGACGATGTAGAGGTGCTGCGTGGCGCGGTTCGCGACCTCGAGCGGCTCCGGGTCGGTGGCGATCACCTCCAGGGCCCGCTCGAGCCCCGCCGGGTTCCTGGTGAGCTCCACGCTCGTGGCGTCGGCCAGGTACTCCCGCTGGCGGCTCACCGCGAGCTGGACGAGGCGCGCGAAGATCGGGGCGAGGATCGCAAGGACGATCGCCACGAGGTAGATGACGACGACAAGGCCACCCCCGGAGGAACGCGAGCTGGAGCGCCGCCCACCCCCGACCGCCCCGTACCGGAGGCTCCGGAGGAAGGCGTCCGAGAGGAGCGCGATGCTCCCCACGAGGACCCCCACGAGGAGCGAGAACCGGATGTCGAAGTTCCGGACGTGGGCCAGCTCGTGACCGATGACCCCCTGGAGCGCCTCCCGGTCGAGCTTCTCGAGCAGGCCGGTCGTCACGGCGATGCTCGCGTGCGCGGGGTCGCGGCCGGTGGCGAAGGCATTCGGAGCGCTGTCATCGATGAGGTAGGTCCGCGGCATGGGGATCGCGGCCGCGATCGAGAGCTCGCGCACGACATCGAGGAGGGTCATCGCCTCCGCCTCGGTCGCGGGCCGCGCCCGCGAGGCGGCAAGGACGACCGCATCCCCGCCGAACCAGGTCCCGACCGAGAGGATGAGCGCGAGGGCGAGCGCCCCGGGGATCGCGATGATCACGCCCTCCACGCTCCCCAGCCAGGCGAAGCCGACCACGGCCCCGAAGACGACGAGGAGGAGGGTGAGGACGACGAGCAGGAGGACGGAACGCCACTTGTTCGCGGCGATCTGGTCGTGGAAGGTCTCGCGGGCGATCACGCCGTGCTCCCGGGCTGCCGGGCCGCGATCAGGCCGAGGGCGGTGTCCCCGCCCCACCCGCCGGCGGATAGCCGAGGTTCACCACCGGGGTCGCCTCGGCGGCCGGCTCGGCATCGAAGAACTCCCGCTTTGTGAACCCGAGGAGGCCGGCGATGAGGACCGCCGGCACCGTCGCGATCCGCGTGTTGTAGTCCAGGACGGTCGCGTTGTAGTGCTGGCGCGAGAAGCTGATCTGGTTCTCCGTGGTGGTCAGCTGCTCCTGGAGCTGGAGGACGTTCTCGTTCGCCTTCAGCTCCGGGTAGGCCTCCACGACCGCGAAGAGCGAGCGGAGCGTGGAGGAGAGCGCGTTCTCGGCCATCGCCGCCTCGTGGGGCCCCTTCGCGCCCGCTGCCACCGCCGAGGCACGGGCCGTCGTCACGTCCGTGAGGACCTTCTGCTCGAAGCCCATGTAGCCCTGGACCGCGTTGACGAGGTTCGGGATGAGATCCCAGCGGCGCTTCAGCTGGACCTCGATCTGCGACCAGGCTTCGTCCACCCGGAGCCGGGCGCGGACGAGCCCGTTGTAGAGGACGACGACCAGGCCGACGACCACGACGACGGCGATGACGATGATCAGCGTCGAGTCCATCTCACCCTCCCTGCGATCGGAGCCACGGAGCTCCCCGAGCGAGTCTATCAGGGCGGTCCAGCCGGACCGGGGGGCGTGGTGGGCGGTGAGGGACTCGAACCCCCGGCATCCTCGGTGTAAGCGAGGCGCTCTGACCAGCTGAGCTAACCGCCCCCGGTCGCGATGGTAGCGGGGACCCGTCCGGCCCCGGAAAGGAGAACGGCGGCCCGCTCGGCCGCCGTGTCGATCAGCGAGGTGGTGCCCAGGCCGGGACTTGAACCCGGATGAGTTGCCTCATACGCCCCTCAAACGTACGCGTATACCAATTCCGCCACCTGGGCAAGGTGTCTGTCCGTCGCCCATCGTCGAGGGTCTGGTACCGAGGGAGGGACTCGAACCCACACGACCTTGCGGCCACCAGCTCCTGAAGCTGGCGCGTCTGCCATTCCGCCACCTCGGCGTGGACGACGACCGGGCGAACCCGGTCGCAACGGACCGAGCGCGAAGGATACCACGTCCTCCGCGCCGCGTCGGCCCGCCGGAGATGACCCTAGAGGGAGCTCCCGGAGGCGAGGAAGGCGATCAGGGAGACGCCGACGAAGAGGATCGCGAGGATGATCGTGAACTGGTAGAGCCGCTTCTCCACGCCGCGCCGGCTCCGGTAGACGGAGGACTCGCCGCCGAAGGTGGCGCCGAGACCGGCGCCACGCGACTGCAGGAGGATCGCGGCGATGAGGCCGAAGCAGGAGATGAAGAGGGCGAGCGCGAGGATCAGGTTCACGGGACGGTCCGGACCTCCGTCGGATCGGGCTGGATGAGCGCGAAGGATAGCACGCGCCCGGCGGCCGTCACCCTCGGGCCGGCAGGAGCAGCGAGTGGCCGGTCATCCCCGGTGCGGCGGGGAGGCCCACGATCTCGAGGAGGGTCGGCGTCACGTCCGCGAGGACCCCGGGGCGGAGGGAGCGTCCCTCCACGCTCCTCCCGGCGAGCAGGAACGGCACCGGGCTGAGCGAATGGGCAGTGACGATCCCGCCCTGCGCATCGCGCATCACATCCGCGTTGCCGTGGTCCGCGGTGATCGCGAGGAGCGCCTCGGACGCCGGCTCGGGACCCCCGAGCACCGCGTCCGCGATCCGGCCGATGCAGGCGTCCACGATCCGGCATGCGGCGACCGCCGCGTCCCACGAGCCCGTGTGGCCCACCATGTCCGGGTTCGCGAGGTTCGCGACGATCAGGTCATGGCGGCCCGCAGCGACGGCCGCGACGATCGCATCCGTCACGGCCTCGGCGCTCATCCCGGGCTGCAGGTCGTAGGTCGCCACCCGGGGGCTCGGGATGAGGAGCCGATCCTCGCCCGGCCAGGGATCCTCGACGCCGCCGTTGAAGAAGTAGGTGACGTGGGCGTACTTCTCCGTCTCCGCGACGTGGAGCTGCGTCCAGCCGTTCCCTGCCGCGATCTCCGCGAGGCTGGTGACGATGAGCGGGGGGAAGGCGACCGCGACCGGGAGCCCCGCCTCGTACTCCGTGAGCGTCACGACCGCGATCCCCGCCGGGACTCGCGGACGCGGGAAGCCGGAGAAGTCCGGATCGCAGAGCGCCCGGGTCAGCTGGCGCGCCCGGTCGGCCCGGAAGTTCAGGTGGACGACGACATCGCCGTCCTCGATCGGGGTCTCCGGGGCGATGACGGTGGGCGTGACGAACTCGTCGCTCTCATCCCGCTCGCGGGCCGCCGCAAGCGCAGCCTGCGGGCTGGGGGCCGAGAGGCCCTCCGCATCCACGAGCGCCGCCCAGTGCCGGGCGACCCGGTCCCAGCGCTGGTCGCGGTCCATGCCGAAGTAGCGGCCCCCGACCGACCCGATCCGGGCCCCCGGATGCGCGGCCGCCAGGCGCGCGGAGAAATCGTCCAGGAAGCCCTCCGCCGAGCGGGGCGGGGTATCCCGGCCGTCGAGGAGGAGGTGGACGACCAGTTCCCGGACGCCCGCGCGCCGTGCCAGCTCGGCGAAGGCGACCGCGTGCCGGTCGTGGGCGTGGACCCCGCCGGGTCCGAGGAGGGTGATCGCATGGAGCCGGCGCCCGCTCGTGGCCGCCCGCTGCGCGGCGCCGAGCAGGACCTCGTTGGTGAAGAAGGATCCGTCCGCGATCGCGGCATCCACCCGCGGGTAGTCCTGGAGGACGGGGCGGCCCGCACCGAGGTTCAGGTGGCCGACCTCGCTGTTCCCCATCTGCCCCTCGGGGAGCCCGACCGCCGGTCCCGAGGCATCGAGGAGGGTGTTCGGCCAGCGGTCGACGAGCGCCCGCCAGCGCGGCATCCCGGCCGCGACGATCGCGTCGTCCGCCGGTCGCGGACCGACCCCGAAGCCGTCGATCACGACGAGGACGACCGGAGAGGGCCGGCCCGCCGTCTGCGCTCCCGCAGCCATCTCGTGACCCGTCAGGCGCCGCGCCGCGCGCGCGCGGTGAGCGCTGCGCGTCCGACGATCGCGGCCATCTCGTCCGGCTTCAGGCCCGCGCCCCCGACAAAGGCGCCGTCGATCGCCGGCTCGGCGAGGTACTCGGCGGCGGATGTGCTCGTCACGCTTCCCCCGTAGAGGACGGGCGTCGCCTCCGCAGCGGCGACCGATGCGACATGCCCGATGGCCGCCCGGATCACCGCCGCGATCTCCGCGGCATCCGCACCCCGGGCGGTCCGCCCTGTCCCGATCGCCCAGACCGGCTCATAGGCGACGACGAGGCCGGCCGGGAAGGGTCCCGCCCGCAGCGCGACGGCGAGCGCGGCCTCCACCTGGCCACGGACGGTCCGGTCGGCGTGCCCTGCCTCGCGCTCCGCGAGCTGCTCACCGACGCACAGGATCGGACGGAGACCCGCCTCGACACAGCGCACGATCTTCCGGCCGATCAGCTCGTCCGTCTCCCCCTGGTCGCGCCGCCGCTCGGAGTGACCCACGATCGCCCACGTGGCGAGGCCCGCAAGCATGGACGCCGAGATCTCCCCGGTGTAGGCGCCCGCGCTCTCGGCGTGGACGTTCTGGGCACCGACCGCGACCCCGGTCCCGTCCAGCGCGGCGGCCACGGCCGCGAGCGAGATCGCGGGCGGGCAGATCACCCGCACCACCTCCGGCTCCGCGATCGCCGCGGCGATCGCCCGGGCGAGCCCCGGCGCATCGGCAGGGGTCGTGTTCATCTTCCAGTTCGCGGCGACGATGACCTCTCTCATCGACCAATCATCCCACGTCCGGCCGCTCCTCCTCGGCGAGCCGCTCGATGCGAACGAAGGCCCGCTGGACCCGCGCCCGCCCGATGCCGAGCGCATCGGCGATCTCCGCGAGCGTCGCCCCGGGGTCGGCCACGCGCGCCTCCGCGACCGCGCGCTCGTGGGGGGCGAGCTCGGCCCAGCCGGACCCGCGCCGGAGGCGATCGATCGCCAGGACCTGCCGGGCCGCAGCACCCGCGGAGCGCCGGAGGTTCGCGGTCTCCGCGTTCAGGACGCGGTTGAGATGGCCATGCAGCTGATGGGTGACGAGGCGCGTCTCGAGCTCCAGCGCGGAAGCCGAGGCGCCGAGTCGCCGGAGGAGCTCGAGGATCGCGTCCGCGGACTTCCACGTGAGGACACCCCTCCCCCGCCGGGTCCGGATCGCGGCCGGATGGCCGAGGGCCACGAGGCGGGGTGCGAGCTCCGCGGCGGCCTCCGGGTCCAGGACGAGCTCCAGGTGGGAGCGCCCCGTCCCGAGGCTGAGCGAGCCATGGGCCAGGAAGGCGCCCCGCAGCCACGCGGTCCGGCAATGATCCGCGACGGCTGTCCAGTCGAAACGGTCGGCCTCGGACGGACGGACCCGGCGGCGACCGCCGGCCGGCGGGGCATCCAGCCGGACGGCCAGGCGTGCCACGGCGGGGGTGCGCGCCTCGCCATCCGCGGCCCGCCCCAGGCCGGCCCGCTCGGCTGCGCGGCAGCAGGGACGCGCCGGTGCGATCGCCGCGAGCTCCGCGCGGATGGCGGTGACGAGGTCACGATCCCGCTCCGAGCCGCCGGCGCGGGCGCCGGCCGCGACGCTCAGGCCGGACGCGCCACGTCCGCGGCGCGCGCGAGGGCTCGCTCCTCGGCGAGCGCGAGGAGCCGGGCGGAGAGCTTCGCCGGGTCATGGCGATGCGCGTTCCCGTCATCCACGACATCGGCCGTGACGAGACGCGGTCGGACGAGATCCGGAGAGAGGTCGATGCGCACCGGCCCGGCGGGGTAGCCCTCCGGCTGCCGGGCGCGCATGTTGCTGTTGGCGAGGACGACATCCACGAGCGTGCCGACCCCGTGAGCCGCGAGCGCCGCGAGGTGCTCCGAGAGGGTGTAGCCCTCGGTCTCGCCGGGCTGGGTCGCGACGTTGGCGACGTAGACCCGGAGGCCCGGTGCGGTGGCGAGCGCCGAGCGGATCCCGGGCACGAGGAGGGACGGCAGAAGGCTCGTGAAGAGGCTGCCCGGCCCCAGGACGATGAGGTCCGCCTCCCGGATCGCCTCGACCGCGTCCGCGCTCGCCTCCACGGCCGCAGGGCTGATCCAGACGCGGCGGATCCCCCGGGCGCGCATGATCCGGGACTGGCCGTCCATCATCTCGCCGCTCGTGAGCTCCGCGTGGAGGGTGAGCGGGACGGGTGCGACGGGGACGACCTGCCCCCGGACCGCGAGGACCCGGTTCGTGAGCCGGACCCCTTCCTCGAAGTCCCCGGCGATCTCCGAGAGGGCCGCGATGAGGAGGTTGCCGAAGGCGTGACCCGCCAGGCCCCCCTCCCCCGCCTGGTCCGGCGGGAAGCGGAAGGCGAGGAGGTCGGTCATCACGGGCTCCGCGTCCGCGAGCGCGGTGATGCAGCTCCGGAGATCGCCCACCGGCGCGATCCCGAGCTCCTCCCGGAGCTTCCCCGACGAGCCTCCGTCGTCGGCCACGGTGACGATCGCGGTGATGTTGCTCGTCGACTCCTTCAGCCCGCGCAGGAGGGTGGAGAGCCCGGTGCCGCCGCCGATCGCGACCACGCGCGGCCCCCGTGCGAGGGAGCGCTTCTGGTAGACGAGCTCGACGAGGGGCGCGTTCGGGGTGGGAAAGGGCTCGAGGAGGACCCCCATCAGGCGGCGCAGACCGTAGAGGAAGACGCCGAGGCCGATGACGAGGACGACGAGCGGACGGACAAGACCGGGGAGGAACTGGAGGCTGGCGACACCGAAGATCTGACCGAGAAGGCTGCTGTCCGGGATCTCCCGGAAGGCGATCCGGATGACGAAGGCGCCCGCGACCGCGAGGATGAGCTGGCCGAGGAGGACGACGAGGAGCCAGCCGACGATCCCCGTACCGGGCCGCAGCCAGCGCCGGACCCGGTCCCAGCGGCGCCCGGCCGGCGCAGCGCCGCCGCTCATCCGCCGAGCTCCCGGTGCCAGAGCCCCACCGGCCCGTGGTCGGCGCGCCGGAGGGCCTCGGCGAGGGCTTCCGCGATCGCCACGGATCGATGGACCCCTCCGGTGCACCCGATCGCGATCGTGAGGCGCGACTTGCCCTCGGAGCGATAGGCCGGGATCGTGAAGCCGAGAAGGTCGTCGACCGCGGCGAGGAAGCGCCGCGTGATCGGCTGGCCGAGGACGAACTCGCGCACCTCGGCCTCGCGGCCGGTCAGGTCGCGCAGCTCGCTGCGGTAGAAGGGGTTCTCGAGGAAGCGCACGTCGAGAACGATGTCCGCCTCCAGGGGGATGCCGTGCTTGTAGCCGAAGCTGATGACCTGGATCGTCAGCTCGTCCACCTCGAGATCGGGGTGGAGCGAGGCGGCGATCCGCTCCCGCAGCTGGCGGCCCGAGAGCCGGCTCGTATCGATGATCACGGAGGAGAGGGCACGGACCTCCTCGAGCATCGCCCGCTCCTGGGCGATCGCGGCGGCGACCCCCTGGCGTCCGTCGTCGAGCGGATGGCGATGACGCGTCTCGGAGTAGCGCCGGATGAGGATGTCGTCCTCCGCCTCGAGGAAGACGATCTGCGGCTCGATCCCGTGGGCGTTCAGGGCATCCATCGTGGCGGCGAACGCCTCGGGCGCGTTGCCGGAGCGGATGTCCAGGACGAGGGCGACCCGGCGATAGCGCTCGGCATCCGTCGCCACGAGCTCCGCGAACTCGCGGAGAAGCGCGCTGGGCACGTTGTCCACGACCGTGTAGCCGAGGTCCTCGAAGATCTTGCTCGTCGCGGTCTTCCCTGCCCCGGAGAGCCCCGTGAGGATGACCACGTGGCGCTCCCGGGGATCCGCCGGGGCGGCACGGTCCGGCGTGCCCGCCGGCAGGTCCGACGCGGGCAGCGCCCGCTCAGGCATCCGCCGGTCCGCGCGCTCCGGAGCGCTGGAGCATCCAGATCGTGAACTCGTAGAGGAGGTACATCGTGCCGGCCATGACGAGCGGGCTGATCGGGTCGCCGCCCGGGGTGGCCACGACGGCGAAGACGACCGAGCCCATGAGGACGAGCCGCCGGCTCGAGCGGAGCTTCTCCACGGAGAGGATCCCGAGGCGGTTGAGGAGGACGAGCACGATCGGGAACTCCATCACCGCGCCGAAGAGGAGGAAGATCATCGTCACGAAGCCGTAGTAGGCCTCGGCGCTCGGGACCGTCTCGGCGATCCCCTCCACGTTCCAGCTCGTGAGGAAGGCGATCGCGTACGGCATCGTCACGTAGGCGACGATCGTGCCGAGGAGGAAGAAGACGACCGCCGCGGGGATCCAGGGCAGCGCGGCGCGGCGCTCCTTGTCCGTCAGGCCGGGCGAGACGAACGCCCACAGCTGGTAGAGGAGGATCGGGAGCGAGAGAAGGATCCCCACCACGATCGAGATCTTCATGAAGAGGAAGAACCCGCCGCTGACGGTGAGGAACTGGACCTTCGTCGCCTCACCCCGGTCCGGGAGCGGGTCGGCGAGGATCGTGATGATCTGCGGCGCCAGCCAGAAGCCGACGATCCCCCCGATGAGGATCGCGGCGATGCAGATCGCGAGCCGTCGACGCAGCTCCGCGAGGTGGTCGACGAGCGACATCACCGAGGGATCCTCGGCAGCCTCCGCAGAGGGCGCACCGGCGCCCGGAGCGACGGCGCGGTCGGAGCTCGTCATCGCATGGGGCCGGCGCGGCAGGCGCGGTCGAACGGAGGGGTCAGGCGCGGTCGGTCGCCGGGTCCGCGGGCGTGCCCATCGGCGCGTCCGACGGCACGGACTCCGGGGCGGGCGCAGGCGCGGGCGCTGCGGCGGGGGCGCTCAGCGGCTTGGTCACCGCGGTCGTCGCCTCCTGGACCTCCGTGGATGCCTTGCGGAACTCGCGGATCGTCTTGCCGAACGCGGCACCCACTTCCGGCAGCTTCCCCGGCCCGAGGACGAGCAGCGCGATCACGAGGATGATGATCAGCTCGACCGGTCCGATATTCGGCAGTCCCATGCGGTCCTCCGTTCCCTCTCCTGATCGGGTCGGCGGGTCCCCGCCGAGGGGGTCATCGTAGCACTCGGAGATCGGCCGCCCAGCGCCGTGCGGACGCCGCGATCGCGGCACCCGGATCCGCGGCGTCGTGGGCCGCCGCGGCGATCCCCCGCGAGACATTGACGAGCAGGCCCCCGCCCGGCGCACGCGAGAAGGCCGGCCCCGCCGTGGCCCGCCCACGGGAGACGGCTGCCGCGGCGTCCCCTCCCTGGGCACCGACCCCGGGGACGAGGAAGGGAAGGCCGGGGGCGACCGACCGGATCGCGCTCATCTCCTCCGGCGCGGTCGCGCCGACGACGAGCCCGACGGTCCCGGGATGACGCTCCCAACCGACGGCGCGACGGGCGACGCGGAGCGCGAGGATCTCCTCCGGCGCCCCGTCCATGGGATCGGCGGCGACCCGCAGCCCCTGGAGCTCGGCAGCGCCCGGGTTCGAGGTCCGGCAGAGGAGGTAGACGTGCCGGTCCGGGCGGTCGAGGAGCGGCGCGATCGCATCCGCCCCGAGGTACGGGTTGGCGGTGATCGCATCCGCCCCGAGACGGTCGAAGAGCGCCTCCGCGATGCGCTCCGAGGTGGATCCGATATCACCCCGCTTCGCATCCGCGATGAACGGCAGGTCGGACGGGACCCCTGCGCGCACGCGCTCCAGGGCAGCCACGCCGGGACTCCCCCAGGCCTCGAAGAAGGCGACGTTCACCTTGACCGCGGCCGCCATCGGGCCGGCGGCCTCGAGGATGAGCCGCGCGAAGCGCTCGATCCCCGCCAGCCCGGTGCCGAGGGCGGGCGGGACGGCGACCGGGTCCGGGTCGATCCCGAGGCAGAGGACCGAGCCGGTCCGCTCGGTCCGCGCGGCCAGCATCGCCGCATAGCGCGGGACGGGCGACGCCACGCTCACGGTGCCGGGCTCGGCCCCGCCGATGGCCCGGGCTCGACCGGCTCCGCAACGACCTCGGGGGTCGCCATCGGGACGATCAGCTCCTCCGGGATGAACCAGCTCGGCGGAGACTCCGCGTCCAGCCCGCCATCCTCCGTGACCGGCTTCTGCTCCAGGCGGGTGAAGCCGCGCGCCGGGTCGAGGGTGAGGACCCACAGGTCCACGCCGAGCCCCTTCCGGCGCAGGAAGGCGATCTGGTTCCCGTTCGGCGAGAAGGTCGGTGCGAAGCTGTCGCCGTCGTTCGTGAGGCGGGCGACCTCCGCACCGCTCTCGGGGTCGAGGATGACGATGTCACGGCCGGTCCCCGTGGTCCGCTCGGCGGCGATCCAGCGCCCATCCGGGGACCACGACGGGTTGGCATAGCCCTCGCGCAGCAGCTCCATCTTCTCGCTCCGGACGGTCACGATCCCGATCTTCGGCGTCCCGATCTGGCCGCTGCGGATGTTGTAGGTGAACGCGATCCGCTTGCCGTCCGGGCTCCAGTCCGGGTCGTTGTGGCCCTGGGCGTCGATCACCTCGAGGTCCAGCGCCTGGAGACGGCCGCCATCGCTGGACATCGTATGCAGGACGACCTCGCCGTAGCCGTCCTTGCCGTCGCTCACGACCGCGATCCGCTCCCCGTCCGGGGAGACATCCGGCTGGAGGACCCAGCTGTGCCACTGGCCCCCGCCCGAGGGGAAGATCGACTCGTAGATCTGCTTCCGGTCCGACCCGTCCGCCGCGATGCTCATGATGTTCGGGTAGAAGAAGCGGTACTTGGCGAGCCGCCCCTCCCAGGGCGCCTGGACCGTCTTGTCCCGCGTCTCCACGAAGACGATCCGCTTGCCATCCGGAGTCCACGAAGGAGCGGAGTCGAGGCCCTTCCGGGTGAGCGCCTGGATATCCCCCTTGCCCGTCACCCGGTAGATGTCGCCGCCCTTGGTGAAGAGGATCTGGCCGATGACCTCGGCGGTCCGCTCCGGGGGCGGTGTGATGACGATCGTCGCGCGGGGGGTCGCCGTTGCGACCGGCTCCTCGGGCAGGTTCCCGCTCGCATCCGGTGTCCCGAAGGCGAGCGGCGCTTCCGTCGGCTCGGCGGACCCGCCGGACGGGCCCCAGACGGCGATCGCCAGCCAGCTCCCGACGAGGAGCGCGATGACGCCGACCGCGGAGATCGCCGGGGCGATCACCGGGGGACGCGGCGCGCGCGGTCCGCGGGACCCGGGCCGGGCCGGTCGCTCCTGGCGGGTCGCCTGCTGCGGGGGCCTGCGGCCCGTCACGCGGCGCTCCCGCTGCCGGCGCGCAGCGAGCGGAGGTAGCCCGCGGGCGCCAGGTCGCGGATCTCGAGACGGAGCTGCTCGACCCCGTTCCAGGTACGCGCCCCGAGGCGGGCCGCGAGGTCGACCTCCGCGCCCGCCTCCAGGCTGCCCCCGAGGGCCGCCCCTCCGAACCAGATCGCGTCGAACACCCGGGACCCCTTCTCCAGCGTCAGCTGCAGGTGGCCACCCCGGACCTCCCGGACCCGGCGGACGATCAGCCCGGCGATCCCGAGAAGCGGCGGTGGGTCACCCTCGCGCTCGAGCGGCGCGATCTCCGACAAGAGTACGAAATCGACCGCATCCCCGCCGACGACGAGATCGAGCGCCAGCGGCGGGTTCGTGGCGCGCTCCGGTTCCGCCCTCCCGAAGGCCATCAGCGCCTCGCGCAGCTCCGGGACCCGATCGGGCTCGACCTGGCATCCGGCGGCGGCGGCATGCCCGCCGTGCTTCACCAGCAACCCTTCACAGGCGCGCAGTGCCGCTGCCAGATCCGTCTCCCCGTTCCCGCGGGCAGAACCCCGCCAGGGGGCCGCCACGGTGGAGAGGACAAGGGCGGCACGACCGGTCTCCTCGGCGAGCCGGCCGGCCACGAGCCCGATCACCCCCGCCGGCCAGGGTCCGGCGACGACGAGGATCCCGTCCGCGGCTGCCGTGGGAAGCTGCTCGCGCGCCTCCGCGAGCGCGCGCGCCGTGAGGTCGCGCCGGAGCCGGTTCGCCTCCTCGATCCGCTCCACGAGCGGGACGACCTCGTCTGCGTCCTCGGCGAGGAGGAGCGCGATCGCCCCATCCGCCGATCCTTCCACCCGACCGAGCGCGTTGAGGCGCGGGGCGAGCCGATGGCTCACCGTCTCACGGCCGACCGGATCACCGGCGACACCGGCGCTCTCGAGCAGAGCGCGGAGCCCGGGCCGCGGGCCCTCCGCGAGTCGCCGCAGGCCGAGGCGCGTGATCGCGCGGTTCTCCCCCTCCGGGCTGACGACATCCGCGATCGTCCCCACCGCGGCGAGGTCCGCGAGCCCGAGCGCCCGCTCCGGCCCGCCGGGGAGATCCGCGAGGATGAGCTGCGCGACCTTGAACGCGACCCCGGCCCCGGAGAGGGACCGGTCCGGATAGCGGCTATCCGCGCGGTGGGGGTTCACGACCGCCACCGCCTCCGGCAGGCTCGGCGGGAGCGCATGGTGGTCCGTGACGATGACGTCGATGCCGCGGCCGGCGGCGAGGTCGATCTCCGCATGGCTCGTGGTCCCGGTATCCGCGGTGACGATGAGGCCGACCCCCTCCTCCATCGCGTGGCGCACGGCGGCCACGGAGAGGCCGTGCCCCTCTTCCGTCCGGTGCGGGATCCACGGGTCCGCCATGATCCCGCGGGCACGCAGGGCGAGGACGAGGATCGCGGACCCGGTCAGCCCGTCCGCATCGAAGTCCCCGAAGACGAGGACGCGTTCACCTGTCTCCGCCGCACGATCCACCCGGGCCCGGCAGCGATCCGCATCCGGAAGCAGACCCGGGTCGTGGAGGGCGTCCACCGGGTCGTCGAACCACGCGGCGAGCGTCTCGCGTGTCACGGGACCCCGCCGGGAGAGGATCCGGACGAGCCGGGCGGAGAGGCCGCGCGCCTGCGCGTCCGCGATCGTATCGGGGTCGATGGGCGCCGGGTCGGCGAGGGTCCAGGGGGTGCGCGGCGAGATCTCGGTCATCGCCGCCGATCCTGACGACGCGGGCTCGACCGCGCCTTCACCGGCTGTGGACGGATCGGATCAGGCGGGACGCGTGCGCGGCGCCGCGGCGAGCTCGCGCGCCCGGCGGCGCTCGTCGCGCAGGTGCCAGTCGACGAGGATCGGGGAGGCGTTGAAGATCGACGAGTAGGTCCCCGAGACGATGCCGATGAGGAGCGCGAGGACGAACGCGTGGATCGCCTCGCCACCGAGGAGGAAGAGCGCCGTCAGGGTGAGGACGACCGTCATCGAGGTGTTGATCGAGCGGCCGAGCGTCTGCAGGATGCTGTGGTTGACGATCGCGTCGAAGGGCTCGCCGGCGTGGCGCACCCGGTTCTCGCGGATCCGGTCGAAGACGACGATCGTGTCGTGCACGCTGAAGCCGATGACGGTGAGCATGGCGGTGACGAAGAGCGCATCCACCTGGAGGCCGAGGAAGGTCCCGAGGATGGCGAAGATGCCGACGACGACGATGACGTCGTGGAGGAGCGCACCGAGCGCGGTGATGCCCATCCGGAAGTCACCGAAGCGGAAGGTGATCCAGAGCATGATGACCAGCGCGCCCATGAGGATGAGCAGGAAGGTCTGCTGGATGAGCTCGCCGCTCACCACGGGGCCGACCGTGGTCTGCTGGCGGACCTCGTCGATCGGTCCGAAGCGCTCGACGAGCGCGGTGGCGAGAGCGCCGATCTGCCCCTCCGTGGGGAGCTCCGTGACCGGAGCAGCCGAGGGGTCCGGAGCGGGTGAAGCGGCAGCGACGGCGGCAACGGCCGGGCTGGCGGCCGGCGTTGTGCTCGCGGCAGGAGCGGCGCTCGACCCGGGGGCGGCGGAGGCGACGGCACCCGCAGCCGGCTCGACCTCGATCGCCTCGCGCAGGCCGAGGGCCTCCGTGCGGATGAGGATGTAGTCGCGGTCTCCGAACGAGGTGCGGTTCACCTCGCCCTCCAGGCCCTGCTCCTCGAGCACGACGAGGACGTCGGCCGGAGCCGGGGCGCCGTCCGCGAAGTGGACCTCCCAGATCGTGCCGCCGGTATAGGCGATCGAGAACCTGAGGCCCATCCCGCTGCCCGGGACGAAGGTGAGCAGGATGAAGATCAGGCCGGGGATCGTGACCACGGCGCTGATGAGGTAGAACCAGCGGCGCCGGCCGATGATGTCAAGCACGGACGTCCACCTCCCGCGAGCGGCGTGTGCGCGCCGGGAGCCCCGCGAGGAACTCCTCCTCGGAGACGCCGTAGAGCGTCGCCTTCCGCGCCCAGCCCTGGCGGACGACCCAGCGGAGCATGAGGCGCGAGAGGGTGATCGCCGTGAACATCGAGACGAGGACGCCGATGATCAGGACGAGCGCGAAGCCCTTGACGACCGAGGACCCGAAGTACCACAGGATCCCGGCGGTCATGAGGGTGGACACGTTGGAGTCGAGGATCGAGTTCCAGGCCCGGCTGAAGCCGGCCTCCACCGCGGCCGCGAGCGACTTGCCCTGGCGCAGCTCCTCCTTCATCCGCTCGAAGATGAGGATGTTCGCATCCACGGCCATGCCGACCGAGAGGACGAAGCCCGCGATGCCGGCGAGGGTGAGCGTGACGGGGATCATCCGGAAGAGCGCGTAGTTCACGATCGCGTAGAAGATGAGCGCCAGGCAGGCGATCAGCCCCGGCAGCCGGTAGTTCATGAGCATGAAGGCGAAGACGAGGAGGATGCCGATCGCGCCGGCAAGGACGGTCTGGGCGAGGAAGCCGAGGCCGAGCGTCGCGCTCAGGCTGCTGAAGCCGACCTCGCGGATCTCGAGGGGGAGCGAGCCGAACTTCAGGACCGTGACGAGGTTGTTCATCTCCTCGGGCGTGAACTGGCCCGTGATCTGGGCCCGCCCGTTGAACTTGCCCACCTGGAGCTCCGGGGCGGAGACCACGGAACCGTCCAGGACGATCGCGAACCGCTGGCCCACGTTCGCGCTCGCGTACTCGTCGAAGAGGCGGGCGCCGGTGGGCTTGAGCTGAAGGTCGACGGCCGGGCGTCCCTGCTGGTCCGTCGTGGGGCCGGCGGTATCGATCTCGTTGCCGCTGAAGATCGGGGTCGTGTCCATCCCGACGGGGAGCGGGGCGCCGTCCACGATCTGGTTCCGGAACTGCGGCGGCACGGGCACGAAGTCGAGCCGTCCCGTGGCTCCGATGAGGTCCCGGATCTGCTCCTCGTTCTCGGCGCCCGGGAGCTCCACGGAGATCCGGTCCGCACCCTGGGTCTGAACGACGGGCTCGGCGACGCCGGTGGCGTTCACGCGCTTCTCGATGATGACGCGCGTCTGCTCCAGGATCTCCTTGGTCACGGGCTGGTCGTCCGTGGCCACGACCTGGTACTCCCCGCGCAGCCCGCCGACGAGGTCGAGGCCGAGGTGGGTCGTGATCGTGGGCGCCGCCGAGGCGAAGATCGCCGCGACGAACGCGATGAGGACGAAGATCGTAAGGGCCCGCTGCATCGCGGGGAACGATAGCAGAGGCTCCGGCGCCGCGCGCCGTCCGGCGTGCGGGTGCCTGCCGCGGTCAGGCGTCGAGGTGGGCGCGGATCCGGACCGCGAGCTCCGGGCCGATCCCGGGGACCGCGGCGATCTCCTCGGCGGACGCTTCCCGCACGCCGCGCCCGGAGGCGAAGACGCGCAGGAGGGCCTTCCGGCGGGCCGGTCCGACGCCGGGGATCCCATCGAGGATCGAGCGCGTCTGGGCCTTCGAGCGGACGGTGCGGTGGTAGCCGATCGCGAACCGGTGCGCCTCGTCGCGCAATCGCTGAAGGAGGTAGAGGGCCGGCGAGGTCGCGGGAAGGACGATCGGGTCCGAGCGACCGGGGAGGAAGAGCTCCTCGCGCTCCTTCGCGAGCCCGGCGAGGGGCATCGCCTCCAGGCCGACCTCGCGCAGGACGGCGGCGGCGGCGCTCACCTGGCCCTTCCCGCCATCGATGATCACCAGGTCCGGCAGCCGCCAGCGGAGCGCATCCTCGCTCCCCTCCTCCGCCGCGAGCGCCCGTCCGAAGCGGCGCCGGAGGACCTCGCTGTGGCTCGCGAAGTCATCCTGGCCGGCGACCGTCCGGATCCGGAAGCGGCGGTAGTCGGAGCTCCGGGGGCGTCCCTCCTGGGCCACGACCATGCTGCCCACGGTGCTCGTCCCCTGGATCGTGCTGATGTCGTAGCACTCGATGCGCATCGGCGGGCCGGGGAGGTCGAGCGCGGCCGCGAGCTCCTCGAGCGCATGGAGGGTCCGCCCGGAGTCGGCGAGCCAGCGCGCCTGCTCGCGGGCGAGCGCCGCTGCCGCGTTCCGGCCCGCGAGATCCGCCAGCCGCCGCCCGACCCCGCGCTGCCCGACCTCGATCCGGACGCGGCTCCCACGGCGCGTGCCGAGCAGCTCCTCGAGCGCGTCGCTCTCCGGCAACGGGAAGGGGACGAGGACGCGCGGCGGGATCGACGAGGCGGTCGCGTAGTACTGCGCGACGAAGACCGCCAGGGCTTCCTCGTCGCTCCCGTCGGCGACGTTCTCGACGACGTGGACATCCCGCCCGATCGTCCGCCCCTCGCGCACCACGAAGCATTGGACGGCCGCCTCCGCCCCCGAACGCGCGAAGCCGAGCACATCGAGCGAGCGCCGGCCGAGCCCGGCCATCTTCTGCGTCTCCATCGTCCGCTCGACGGCGCGGATCGTGTCCCGGAGCGCCGCGGCGCGCTCGAAGCGGAGCTCGTCCGAGGCGGCCTCCATCTCCGTCCGCAGCGAGCGCACGACCTGCTCCTGGCGCCCCTCGAGGAAGAGGATCACCTGGTCGATGTCGCGCCGGTAGGCGGCCCGGTCGATCGCCTCCACGCACGGCCCCTGGCAGCGCCGGATATGGAAGAGGAGGCACGGCCGGTCGAGCGCGCGGACCCCCTCGCGGATCGGGATCGTGCAGGTGCGGAAGGGGAAGAGGCGGCGGATCAGCTCCATCGCCTCGTCCACGCTGCTCGCCGAGGGGTAGGGGCCGAAGTAGCGGCTCCCGTCGCGGATCACCTTGCGCGTCCGCTCGATGCGCGGGAAGTCGTCCCCGAGGGTGATCCGGATCCAGGGGTAGCTCTTGTCGTCCTTGAGCCGGACGTTGAAGCGCGGCTGGTGGCGCTTCACAAGGGTGGCCTCGAGGAGGAGGGCCTCGCTGACCGTGTCCGTCAGCGTCCACTCCACGTCCGCGACGCGCTCGATCGCCGACTCGATGCGCATCGGCGCGACCGTGCCGCGGCTCGCCTGCCAGTACTGGCGGACGCGCGAACGGAGGCTCTGCGCCTTGCCGACGTAGAGGACGGTGCCGCGCTCGTCGCGGAGAAGGTAGACGCCGGGGTGGTCGGGGAGCCCGGCGAGGGCGGCCTGCAGCTGCGGGGTCACCGGTGCATCGTATCCCGGCGCCGGGCACGGGCCGGAGGGTCCGACCGGCACTGGCGCCGCGCGGGCGCGACCGGCTGGATTCAGGGGTGGAGCGGTGCCCGGATGGGTGTCGCCGGCAGACGGGGGTGTGCCATGGGCGCGCGTCGGCGCAGGTCCGCGATCGGGCCGAGCATCGTCTCACTCATCCTTCTCCTCTCCGTCCTCCTGCCGGGGGCGACGGCCGCCGCCGCCAGCCCGGCCCCCTCCCCGGCCGCCTCCTGGCGGCCGGCCGGCCTCCCACCCGAGGAGAGCCCGGTCGACCTCACCCCGACGGAGACCCGGGGCGGTGTCGCCCTCGACGCCGGCTTCCTCCTCACCTCGACCGGGCTGCCGGCCCGCGAGCTGGCGGAGCGGATCACCGTGGAGCCCGCGATCGCGCTGGCGATCGAGGGACCCGACGCCTTGGGCGTCGTCACCCTCCGTCCCACCGCATCCCTCGCCCCGTCGACCGCCTACGTCTTCCGCCTCCATGATCCGGACGGGGCGCTCGTGCGCTCGTGGCGCTTCGTCACGCGCGGCCCGCTCCGGCTCGTCTCCACGCTCCCGAGCGACTGGTCGGACGGGGTCCCGGTGACCACCGGGATCGAGCTCACCTTCGACGTCGAGGGCGTCACCGACCTCCTCGACCACCTCCTCATCTCCCCGCCCGTCGCCGGAAGCGTCCTGACGAAGGGACGCACGCTCGTCTTCCTGCCCACCGGCGATCTCGCCCCGGGGACCGAGTACGCGGTCACGATCACCGCCGGCCTCCCCGTCGCGGGGACCGGCCAGGTCCTCCCCGAGGACGAGACGATCCACTTCACGACCCAGGGTCCGGGCGCAGGCCGGGGCCGGATCGGCGCCTTCGCCCGGAACGTGGCGGAGACCACCCCGCGCGAGCCCGCGGTCCTGGAGATCGGCATCTGGCGCTCCGGGATCACGAGCGTCCCGCTCGAGATCTGGCGCTACCCCGGGATCGCCGCCGCGGCCGCTGCGGCCGGCGCCCTCCAGGCGCGCGACGTGGACGGCGAGCAGCCACCCGTCGTCCTGTCCACGGAAGGCCTCGTCCGGGTCCTCGCCCAGGAGGTCAGCCTCCGCAAGGGGAACGAGGCCGAGGGCGAGAACGACATCCTCGTCCTGCCCGGCGTCCTTGATCCGGGCTGGTACCTGGTGCGGATCCCCGATCCGCGCGGGGATCTCGACCTCCTCCTCCAGGTGAGCGACCTCGCCGCCTACACGCACATGAGCTGGACCCGGACCGCGGTCTGGGCGCATGACCTTGCGACGCGGAAGCCCGCCGCAGGGGCCACGGTCGAGGTCCTCGGTGGTGCCTCGCTCGGGACGACCGGCGCGGACGGGCTCCTCCTGGCGGAGACCCCGGAGGCGCTCATCCCCGGGGACGTTCCGCAGCCGATCCTCGTCATCCGCCGCGGGGCCGACACCCTTCTCGTTCCCTTCGGCACGAGCGGCTGGGAGGGCGGCGACATCGTCCGGACCTGGGACGAGGGCCCGCTCTCCGATGCCTGGTGGTCCCTCCTCTACACCGACCGCTCGATCTACCGGACGACGGACACGGTCGCGATCTGGGGGATGGCTCGCCTCCGCGACGGTGGCGTGCCGCGCCCCCTCACCCTGCGCCTCAGCTACTGGCCCGACGACGCGGACGACCCCGTCGCCGTGGCCGAGCTCGCCGTCACTCCGTCGGCGGAGACGGGCGGCTACGAGGCCCGGCTGCCGATCGTCGACCTGCCCCACGGCTGGTACGACCTCGACCTCCTCGATGGCGAGCGGATCCTCCGCCGGACGGGCATGGAGATCGCCGAGATCGTGAAGCCGGAGTACCGGCTCTTCGCCACGACCCCGCGCCGGGTCTACATCTCCGGCGAGACCGTCCGCGCGGCGGTGGATGCGACGACCTTCGACGGGACGACGGTCCCCGCCGTCCCCCTTGTCGGGACCCTCTACGCGGGCGAGCGGACCGCTCGGGCGCGCGCCACGACCGGTGCCGACGGCTCGGCAGAGCTCGGCTTCGTCGCAAGCGCGGCCTCCTGGGACCAGTGGACCTACGGGGATCTCCGCGTCCGGCCGGCGCGCGCCGAGGAGGCGGAGATCGAGGGCGTGACGGGGATCGTCCTCTTCCAGGCCGCGGTCGTCCTCGACGCCGAGGCCCGGATCGCGGATGACCTCGTCATCCTTGCCGGTGACCTCTCGCAGGTCGATCGCCCGCGCCTCGAGAAGGAGCTGGGCGGCACCGCGGACGGGATCCTCGACCCGCGCGGCAAGCGGATCGCCGGTGGCTCCGTCCGGGCGATCGTGACCGAGATCACGCCGATCCGGCGCCAGGTCGGAACCGACTACGACTGGATCGCCCGCGAGGTGGTCCCGCTCTACGAGTACAGCGAGGAGCGGGCGATCATCCTCGACCGCCGGCTCGTCACGGACACGGAGGGGCGCTTCCGGCTGGAGCTCCCTGCCGATCCGGAGAAGAGCTACGAGATCGACCTCTCGGCGAGCGACCCGTCCGGCCGGACGACGACGCTCGAGACGTGGGCCTCGAGCCACTTCGGCTGGGTCGACTGGGGCGCCTATCTCACCGCGACCGGCGCGGATGCGGACCCGTGGTGGCCACACATCTCCGTCCCGCTCGGCCGCCCGGTCACCGTGGAGATGCGTACCTCCGAGGGCGTCGTCCCCACGGGCGGCGCGAACCGCTACCTCTTCCTCACCGAGCAGCGCGGGATCCGCGACGCGGTCGTCGGGCGCGAGCCGCGCGTCACCGTCACGCTGGGCAAGGACGACCCGCCCCTCCTCGAGGTGACGGGCGTCCGCTTCACCGGGCGCACCTATGTCGCGATCCCGGACGGGTTCGCGGTCGACTTCGATCCCGCCTCGCGCGGCCTCCAGGTGACGATCGCCGCGGATGCGCCGCGCCACGCCCCGGGTGAGCGGGCGACGGTGACGGTCACGGTCCGCGATCGCGACGGCGCACCCGTGGCCGCCGATGTCACGCTCCGGGCGGTCGATGAGAAGCTCTACGCGATCGGCGCCGCGACGGCGATCGACCCGCTCGGCGACCTCTACTCCTCCGTCTCGACGGGGACGACCCGGACCTATGCCTCGCACCAGCTCCCCCGCCGCGGATCCCGCGGCGAAGGGGGCGACACGGGCGGCGGCGCCGACCTGCGCACGGACTTCCGTGACCAGGCGCTCTTCCAGGTCGTCCGCACGGACGCCTCCGGGACCGCGACCGTCTCCTTCGACCTGCCCGACGATCTCACCTCGTGGCGGGTGAGCGGGATGGCCCTCGACGGGACGCTCCGGGCGGGCGAGGGGACGACCCTCCTGCCGGTCGGCCTCCCCTTCTTCGTGAGCATCGTCGCCCCGCCCGACCTCCTCGTGAGCGACCGCGCGGCGATCCGCGTGCGCACGAACGGCGCCGACCTCGCCGCGGGCGAGGCGGTGACGGTCGAGCTCTCCGCGCCCTCCCTCGGCCTCGGCCTCGCCACCCGCCAGGGGACGGCCTTCTCCGAGGTCACGATCCCGCTCCCGGCGCTCACCGAGGGGGAGCACCCCCTCACCGTGCGTGCCTGGGTGACGAGCGATCCGGATCGCTCGGACGGGCTCGTCCGGACGATCCGCGTCGTCCCCTCGCGGCTCGCCGCGACCCGGACCGCGTGGGCGCCGGTCACCGGGCCGGCTCCCCTGCCGGCCGCCGATGGGCTCGTCCACTACCTCGTCACGGACGCCGGACGTGGCTCGCTCCTCCCCGTCCTCCTCGAGCTTGCGGAGCCGAACGGCCTGCGCGCCGAGCAGGTCCTCGCCGCCGCGGAGGCACGCCGGATCCTCGCCGAGAGCTTCGGCATCGGACCCGAGCGCTTCGGCAGCCAGCCCGCCGCGATCGCCGCCTGGCAGACCCCCTCGGGCGGCTTCGCGATCCTCCCCTACGGCCCGCCCGATGTGACGGTCTCCTTCCTCGTCGCCCTCACGGATCCGGCGGGGATCGACCGCGTCGCGCTCGCCGCGTGGCTCTCCGACTGGGAGGAGGGCGAGCCGGTCACCGCCACCGCGGGCCGGGCGGTCCTCGGGGAGCGGATCGGCAACGAGCTCGCCGACGTGGCCACCCGTGCGGACCTCACGATCGTCGACCGGCTGGCGATCGGCATCGCGGCCGCGTCGATCGGCGACGAGACGCTCGCCCGCTCCATCGCGCGCTCGGTCATCGAGCAGCGGGGTGAGCGGATGGGCGCCTTCCTCCGCCTGCGGACCGGTGCCGCGAGCCCGGACCATGCCGCGACGGCGCTCCTCGGCATCCTCGCCGCGATGACCGGCGACCTCGCCACGAGCGACGCCGTGGAGGCATGGCTCGCCGTCGACCCGCCGGCCGACTTCCCGGCCGAGCTCCACCGCGTCGCCATCGCCCGCGCCCGCCTCGCGCGCTCGGGCTCCGAGCCGGCCGCGTTCGCCGTCACGATCGCCGGCGAGCGGACGGAGGTCACGCTCGCGGCGGGCGAGCACTGGTCGGCGAGCCTCCTGTCGACCGACCAGGCCGGCGCCACGATCGAGCCGATCGCCGGTGCCCCGATCCTGGCCGCCACGTGGCGCGCCGCGATCGACCCGGCGAGCGTGATCGGGGACCCGGCGGTGACGATCGCACGGAGCGTGACGCCCAGCGGGCCGATCGCCTCCGATGCGGAGGTCGTCGTCCGGATCCGGGTCGACCTCGGGGAGAGCCCGGTCCCGGGCTGCACCCTCGTCACCGATCTCGTTCCGTCCGGGCTCGCCCCCGTGCAGACGACGATCACCTGGCGCCACCGGGACGAGACGGAGCTGCCGATCTCGATCGACGGCCGGCGCGTCACCTGGTGCCTCGGCCCGGACCGGGACCACCCGGTCAGGGAGCTCGCGTACGCGGCCCGCGTCGTGACCCCCGGCTTCTACGCCTGGGAGCCGGTCCTCGTCCAGCCCGCGCTGGCCCTGGAGCGGATCACCCTCGGGATGCCGGCCACCGTCGAGATCCGCTGACCGATCCGGGCCGGTGGTGACGCCGCCGGCCCGGATCCCTCGCCATCCACGATCGGTGAAGGGCGGGTGAAGTGCGGCGGCTCATCGTGAGCGCCGTGGATCCCGCCCTTCCCGGCGCGCTCGGCGCCCGCCTCGCCGCCCTCACCCCGGACCAGCGCGCCGCCGCCACGGCACCCGCGGGACCGGTCCTGTGCGTCGCCCCGGCAGGGTCGGGGAAGACGACGACGGTCGTCGCGCGGATCGCGTGGCGGATCGCCCACGGGGCGGACCCGGCGTCGATCTGCGCCCTCACCTTCAACCGCCTCGCGGCCGTCGAGCTGCGGGAGCGGCTGGAGACGGCCCTCGCGCCGCTCGGGGTCCGGCCCGGGTCGGTGCGGGTCCGCACCTTCCACGCCCTCGGACGGGAGATCCTCCGTGACGCCGGCCGGGACGTGGCGGCGATTGCGGACCGGACCACCCTCCTGGACGAGCTCGCCGGGACACCGCTCTCCCCCGCTGCCCGGCGCCGCCTCGAGGACGGCTTCTCGCGCCTCGCCCTCGATCCGGAGCGGGCCCCCGCGGACCCTCCACTCCGGGCGGCGTGGGCCGCCTATCGCGCCCTCCTCGACCGGCGCGGCCTCCTCGACCTGGACGAGCTCGTCGCGGGTGCCGCCCCCGCGCTGCGCACGGACCCCGCGCTCCTCGCTCGCTGGCGTGCGCGCTGCCGGGTCCTCTTCCTCGACGAGGCGCAGGATCTCGACCGCGCCCAGCTCGACCTCGCCCTCCTCCTCGCCGGAGAGGAGCGCGACCTCTTCATCGTCGGGGACGACGACCAGACGATCTACGCCTGGCGTCTCGCGGACGTCCGCCGCATCCTCGGCCTTGTGGCCCTCCTGCCGGGACTCCGCCGGGTCGACCTCGTCACGAACCACCGCTGCCCACCGGAGGTCGTCCGCCGTGCCGCCCGGCTCGTGGCCCACGGCCGGGAGCGGTTCCCCAAGCGGATCCTCCCCTCGCCGCGCGCGGAGGGCCGGCTCCTCCTTGCCCCGGACCCCGGCGATCCGCTCGCGCGGGCACGCCGGCTCCTCGACCGGTGGCTTCCCGACGGGGAGGGCATCCATGCTGTCCTCGCCCGGACGAACGCGGAGCTCGCCCCGTTCGCAGCGCTGGCCCTGGAACGGGGGATCCCATGGCACGGGCCACCGGACCTCCTTGCGCTGCCGGAGGCGATCGAGGCCGCGGTCGCAGGTCGTCCGTCCGCCGCGCTCGCGCGGGCCGGGCGCACTCGGGACGACGCCGGGCGCTCGGCACGTCTCCTCGCCGCGTGGGGTGCGGGCCGGGAGGGCGGCGAGGAGCTGGCGGGCCGGATCACGGACGCGCGGGCCCGGGAGGGAGAGCTGCGCCGGCCGGATGCGCGTCTCGTCCTCGCCACGGTCCACGGGACGAAGGGGCTGGAGTTCGACCACGTGGCGGTGATCGGGATGGATGCCGGGACCTTCCCCTCGGACCGCTCCGTCGCGGAGGCGCCAGAGCCGGAGCGCGCGCTGGAGGAGGAACGGCGCCTCTGCTACGTGGCCTGGACCCGGGCGCGGCGCACGCTCACCCTCGTCCACGACCCGTGGGCGCCCTCCCTCTTCCTCCGCGAGGCCTTCGACCCGGCCGAGCTGGCGGCCGCGGCCGGACGCGCGCCTCCCCGGGCGGGCCGCCGCCGGTCAGACGGCCGGGGGCTCTCCGTCACCGGGTCGCGGAGCCCCGGAGCGCCCCAGCGAGGCGATCCGCGCCCGGATCTCCCCGCGGTTCGCGCGGACCACGTGGATGAAGGTCGGCAGGAGCGAGAGGACGACGACCGTCGCGAGGATGACGAGGAGGTACTTGTCCAGCGTCTCGGCCGGGATCGTCTGGCCGAGGGCCCACCCGGCGAGCGGGAGGCCGATCGCCCAGATCGCCGCCCCCGTGAAGTTGTAGAGGGCGAAGGTGCGGTAGTGCATCCCCGCGGTCCCCGCCACGATCGGCGCGAAGGTTCGCACGAAGGGCATGAAGCGCGCGACGACGATCGTCTTGCCGCCGTGCTTCTCGTAGTACGCCGCGGCGGCCTCCAGGTGGCTCCGCTTGAAGAGGCGCGACTCGGGGCGCTCGTAGAGCCGCCGGCCGAAGCGACGCCCGGACCAGTAGCCCACCGCGTCCCCGGCGACCGCCGCCACGAAGCAGCCGGCGCAGACGACGGCGATCGGGAAGTGGTCCGGCTCCGCTGCGGACAGGACCCCCGCCGTGATGAGGAGCGAGTCCCCGGGCAGGAAGAACCCGAAGAAGAGGCCGGACTCCGCGAAGACCATCGCGAAGAGGCCGACCAGGCCGATCGTGAGGATGAGCTGCTCGATGTCGACGCCGGGGAGCATGCGGTCGGCCTCTGTGGCGGAGGGTGGGGCTTGCGGAGTCTATCGGGAGGCCGCCCGGTCGGCCGACCGGACCCCCGGAAGGCGGCGGCGCCGGATCGTCACCCCGGGGACGCGCGGCGCCCGGTCAGCCCTGGCGGCGCGCGGCGCTCGCCCGCTTGCGCGGCGCGGGTGCCCCGGCCGTGATCCGGGCGGGCCGCTTCGGCCGGCCCGCGGCTTCCGCGAAGGAGACGTCGCTGAGCGGGACGAGCGGCTCGCCGGCCAGGACGCGGGCGAGGTACTCCCCGGTCGCGGAGCCCGCGGTGGCGGCGACCTCCTCCGGCGTCCCGGCGACGACGACCCGGCCGCCGCGGGTCCCACCCTCCGGACCGAGGTCGATGACATGATCCGCGGTCTTGATCACATCGAGGTTGTGCTCGATGACGATCACCGTGTTCCCGGCGTCCACGAGACGGTGGAGGACCTGGAGGAGCTTCTCCACGTCCGCGAAGTGGAGCCCGGTCGTCGGCTCGTCCAGGAGGTAGATCGTGCGGCCCGTGGAGCGGCGGGAGAGCTCGGTCGCGAGCTTGACGCGCTGCGCCTCGCCGCCGGAGAGCGTGGTGGCCGGCTGACCGAGCCGGACATAGCCGAGGCCCACGTCCACGAGGGTGCGCAGCTTGTTCCGGATCGAGGGGACCGCGGCGAAGGTCTCGAGCGCCTCCTCGGCGGTCATCCCGAGGATGTCCGCGATCGAGTGGCCGCGGTAGAGGATCTCCAGCGCCTCGCGGTTGTAGCGCTTCCCGCCGCACACCTCGCACGGGACGTAGACGTCCGGCAGGAACTGCATCTCGATCTTCAGGATCCCGTCCCCGGAGCAGTCCTCGCAGCGCCCGCCCTTGACGTTGAAGCTGAAGCGGCCGGGGCCATATCCGCGGACCCGGGCCTCCGGGACCCCCGCGAAGAGCTCCCGGATCGGCCCGAAGAGCCCGGTGTAGGTGGCCGGGTTCGAGCGCGGCGTCCGGCCGATCGGGCTCTGGTCGATCTCGATCACCTTGTCGATCGCCTCGATCCCATCGACGCCGTCGTGGGCACCCGGCTCCTCGCGCGCTCCGGAGAGCGTCCGCGCCAGCGCCCGGTAGAGGATCTCCGTCACGAGCGTGCTCTTCCCCGACCCGGAGACGCCGGTCACGGCGGTGAAGGTCCCGAGCGGGAAGCGGACGTCCACCCCCCGCAGGTTGTGCTCCCGTGCCCGCCGGACGAGGATCCCCTTCCCGTTCCCCGCGCGGCGCTCGGCCGGCACGGGAACGGCACGCTCGCCGCGCAGGAAGGCACCGGTGATCGAGCGCGGCTCGGCGAGGATCGTCTCCAGCGGTCCGCTCGCCACGACCTCGCCGCCGTGCTCCCCTGCAGCAGGGCCGATATCCACGACCCAATCCGCGGTCCGGATCGTCTCCTCGTCATGCTCCACGACGAGGAGCGTGTTGCCGAGGTCGCGGAGGCGGGTGAGCGTCGCGATCAGCTTCGCGTTGTCGCGCTGGTGGAGCCCGATCGAGGGCTCGTCCAGGATGTAGAGGACGCCCACGAGGCTCGAGCCGATCTGCGTCGCGAGCCGGATCCGCTGCGCCTCCCCACCCGAGAGCGTGGAGCTCGTCCGATCGAGGGTGAGGTAGTCGAGGCCCACGTCCACAAGGAAGCCGAGCCGGGCGACGATCTCCTTCAGGACCTGGCGGGCGATCGTCCGCTCGCGCTCGCCCAGCCGCTCCGGCAGGCCGGTCGCCCAGGTGAGCGCGTCCACGACGGAGAGACGGGTGACGTCCGCGATCGTCCGCTCATCCACGGTGACCGCGAGGATCTCCGGCTTCAGACGCCGGCCCTGGCAGCCCGGGCAGGGTCGCTCGACCATGTACTTCTCGAGCTCGGTCTTGATGTACTCGGACTCGGTCTCGCGGTAGCGCCGCTCGAGGTTCGTGATCACGCCCTCGAAGGTGGCCTTGTACGAGTTCTCGCCCCGCTCGTGGCGGTAGCGGACGATGACCTTCTCCTCCTTCTCCGCGTAGAGGAGGTACTGGAGCGCCTCCGGCGGCAGGTCGCGGACCGGCGCCTTCACGTCCCAGCCGTGGGCACGGAAGACGGCTGCCGTCATCTTCAGACGCCAGGAGCTCTCGGCCGGCAGCGCGCGCCACGGGGCGACCGCGCCGTCCGCCACGCTCCGTCCCGTGTCCGGGATGATCCGCGCCGGGTCGAGCTCGAGGCGCACCCCGAGGCCGGTGCACGCCGGGCAGGCGCCGTGCGGCGAGTTGAAGGAGAAGCTGCGCGGCTCGAGCTCGTCGATCGTCGTGCCGTCGAAGGGGCAGCTGTAGCGCTCGCTGTAGCGCTGCTCGTCGAAGGCGCCCGCGTCCATCGGCGCGACGACCATCACGCCCTCCCCGAGCCGGAGCGCGGTCTCCACGGAATCCGCGACCCGGGCCCGGTCCGGATACGGGTTCTCCGGTCCGTAGGGCCGGCCCTCGTCGTCCGTGGCGCGGACGATCAGCCGGTCGACGACCGCCTCGATCGTGTGCCGCTTGTAGCGGTCCAGGGTTGGCAGGTCATCGCCGTCCAGGTCGTAGGTGATCCCGTCCACGCGGACGCGCGGGAGGCGCTGCTTGCGGATCGCCTCGAAGACCCGCTCCCCCTCCGTCTTCCGGTCCCGGACGAGCGGTCCGAGGACGAGGAGGCGCGTCCCGTCCGGCAGGCCGAGGATCCGGTCCACGATCTGCTGGACGCTCATCCGTGCGATCTCGCGGCCGCACTCCGGGCAGTGCGGGCGTCCGGCGCGGGCGAAGAGGAGACGGAGGTGGTCGTAGACCTCCGTCACGGTGCCCACGGTGGAGCGCGGGTTCCGGCTCGCACCCTTCTGGTCGATGGAGATCGCCGGGGAGAGCCCGTCGATGGAATCGACGTCCGGCTTCTCCATCTGGCCGAGGAACTGGCGCGCGTAGGCGGAGAGGCTCTCCACGTAGCGGCGCTGACCCTCGGCGTAGATCGTGTCGAAGGCGAGGCTCGACTTGCCGCTCCCCGAGAGGCCGGTGATGACGATCAGCCGGTCGCGCGGGAGCTCGACGGAGATGTCCTTGAGGTTGTGCTCGCGCGCGCCGCGAACGATCAGGCGATCCTGGGGCACGGCCGGAGTCTACCCTGCAGCCCGCGGGTCAGCGGCGGGGGCGGCCGCTGCGGCCGCCGGTCCGGCGGCGCACGTTCGGCGTGACGCGGACGTCCCAGGTGGGGCGCTCGAGAAGCTCGCGGCGCCGTGCGGCCGCCGCGGGGTCGTCCGCGTCGTCGTGCTCGTCGCGGAGGCCCGGGAAGAGGTCCGCGGCGGTCCCCTGCTCGGGCTCCATCGGCTCCTCCCCGGCCGGGAGGACGGTGACCTCGGTCACCTCGAGAAGGCTCCCGCTCCCCTCCCCGCCGGCGCGACGGCCGGCACGGTCCCCGGCGGACTTCGCCGCCTGGCGCTGGGAGGGCGGGAGCGCGGCGTCCTTCGTGCGGGGCCGGCGTGCGCCTCCGGCAGCCGCCTCGGCCGCCGTGCGGACGCGCTCCTCGGGGTCGTCGCCGAGGACGCGCAGGCGGATCGACTGGATCTCGTCCCGGATCGCCGCCGCGCGCTCGAACTCGAGCTCCTTCGCCGCGCTGCGCATCTCCGCCTCGAGGCGCGCGACGAGCTTCTCGACCTCGCCCTCCGTCATCCCCGCCAGCTCGCCTGCCCCGGAGCCGTAGACGGGCTGGGCCTCCGCCACGGCGCGCAGCCGGTCGTTGAGGTCCCGGATCTCCTTGACGATCGTCCGCGGGACGATCCCGTGCTCCTCGTTCCAGCGCGCCTGGATCGCCCGGCGCCGGTCCGTCTCGTCGATCGCGAGGCGCATCGAATCGGTGATCCGGTCCGCGTACATCACGACCTCGCCGTTCGTGTTCCGCGCTGCCCGGCCGACGACCTGGATGAGCGACCAGGCGCTGCGCAGGAAGCCCTCCTTGTCCGCATCGAGGATCGCGACGAGGGTCACCTCCGGCAGGTCGATCCCCTCGCGCAGGAGGTTGATCCCCACGAGGACGTCATAGACCCCGAGGCGCAGGTCGCGCAGGACCTGGACCCGCTCGAGCGTGTCGATCTCGCTGTGGAGGTAGGAGACCTTGACGCCCATCTCGTGGAGGTAGTCGGCGAGCTGCTCCGCCATCCGCTTCGTGAGCGTGGTCACGATCACCCGCTCGCCGCGCGCGACGCGCTCCCGGACCCGCTCGAGGAGGTCGTCGATCTGGCCCGCCGTCGGCCGGATCGAGATCGCCGGATCCACGATCCCGGTCGGCCGGATCAGCTGCTCCACGACCTGCTCCGCCTTCCCCAGCTCCCACGCTGCCGGCGTGGCGGAGAGGAAGATCGCCTGGTGGAGGTGGGTCTCGAACTCCTCGAAGGTGAGCGGCCGGTTGTCCAGCGCGGAGGGGAGCCGGAAGCCGAAGTCGACGAGGACCTCCTTCCGCGTCCGGTCGTTCTTGTACATCCCCACGACCTGGGGGATCGTCATGTGGCTCTCGTCCACGACGAGGAGCCAGTCCGGCGGGAAGTAGTCGAGGAGGGTCCACGGACGCGAGCCGGGCTCACGCCGGGAGAGGTGGCGGGAGTAGTTCTCGATGCCGGAGCAGAAGCCGAGCTCGCGCATCAGCTCGACATCGAAGGTCGTCCGCTGGCGGAGCCGCTCCGCCTCGAGGACGCGCCCGTTCGCCTGGAGCTCCGCGACCCGGACCTCCAGCTCCGCCTCGATATCCGCGACCGCCGCGACGAGCTTGTCCGCGGGCGTCACGTAGTGGGAGGCCGGGTAGACGTTCAGCTCGCTCCGCTCCGCGACGATCTCGCCGGTGAGCGGGTCGACCTCCGTGATCCGCTCCACCTCGTCCCCGAAGAGCTCCACGCGGACGACCGTCTCCTCGGACGCCGGCATCAGCTCCAGGGTGTCCCCGCGGACCCGGAAGCGGGCGCGCCGGAGCTCCTGGTCGTTGCGCTGGTACTGGAGGTCCACGAGCTGGCGGAGGATCCCGTCCCGCCGGTAGCGGCCGCCCTTCCGGATGCGCACGACCGTCGCGCCGTAGTCGACCGGGGCACCGAGGCCGTAGATGCAGCTCACGGAGGCGACGATGATCACGTCCCGGCGCTCGAAGAGCGCCCGGGTCGCCGCGTGGCGGAGCTTGTCGATCTCGTCGTTCCGCTGCGAATCCTTCTCGATGTAGGTGTCGCTCCGCGGGAGGTAGGCCTCCGGCTGGTAGTAGTCGAAGTAGGAGACGAAGTACTCGACTGCGTTCTCCGGGAAGAAGTCGCGGAGCTCCTGGTAGAGCTGCGCCGCGAGCGTCTTGTTGTGGGCGAGGACGAGGGTCGGCTTCCCGGCGCGCGCGATGACGTTCGCGATCGTGAAGGTCTTGCCGGTCCCGGTGGCGCCGAGGAGGACCTGGTGGCGCATCCCCTCCGCGAGCCCGGTGACGAGCTTCTCGATCGCCTGTGGCTGATCGCCGGTCGGCGGGAAGGGCGAGGCGAGCCGGAAGTCGGGCATGGCCGGAGCCTACCATGCCGCCGCGAGGGAGACCGAACGCCTGTTCGGTCCCGCTGCCCCGGCGCGCGCACCGCGTCGCGGGGGTGTGCTAGGGTGCGACCGGGACGAGGGTCCGGGGTGGCCCGCGCCGGACGGGCCATGGCGGTCGCGTCCGGAAGGCCCCAACCTTCGCGGTGGCGCCGGCGTGACCTGCCGGCCCGAGAGACGAGGAGCGCGCGACCGGATGGAGATGGAGTTCTCGGACGGCGGCCGGCGACGGCGACGCCTCCTCCTGCTGCTCGGCATCCTCCTCGCGGTCGTGGCCGCCGGCCTCGTCCTCAGCTCGGGCTCGCGCCCCACGGACCAGGGGACGGCGCCGGAGCCGGTCCCGACCCGCAGGATCATCGTGGCCGCCGCAGAGATCCCGGCGCGCACGGTGATCGACCCCTCGATGCTCGCCGCGCGGACCGTCCCGGACGACCCGTCCTTCCTGAGCGCGATCGAGGACCCCGCCCTCGTCACCGGCCGCGTCACCGCCGTCCCGATCGCGGCCGGCCAGCCGATCGCGCTCAACCTCATCGAGACCGGCGACGCCACCGCCCCCTTCAGCATCCTCGCCCCCACGGAGACGATCTCCCCGTACTCGCCCGTCTGGCGCGCGGTCAGCCTGAGCGTGCCGCGTGAGCGCGCGGTCGCCGGCAAGGTCGAGGCGGGCCAGCGCGTGGACGTCATCGCGAGCATCAAGATCCGGATCCTCGTGGAGGACCCCACCGGGGCGCTCGTGGACGGGACGACGGACGAGGGCTTCACCTCCGGGATGTCGACCAAGGTCGTCTTCCAGGACATCGAGGTCCTCGCCGCCGAGCCGGACGCCGGGGCCTACGTCCTCAAGGCGGAGCTCCACCAGGCGGAGGAGATGATGGCGCTCGTCGCCGAGGACTCCTCGCCGGTCACCTTCTCCTTCGTCCTGCGCCCCGAGGGTGACAACCGGGTCGTGGACCGGGACGGCTACGGCGAGACGCTGGACCGGATCCTCAATCGCTACGGCAACCCGCTCCCGCAGGTCATCGATATCGACCGCTACCCGCGGATCCCGGAGCGGACGCTCGAGGAGACCCCCTCCCCCGCCTTCGCGCCCGGCCAGTCACCGGAGCCGACGCCCGCCGCCAGCCCGGCGGCCTGATCCAGGCCCGCGCCGCCCGGCGCGGGCCGCGGTCAGCTGCGCCCGGGGCGCTCGCTCCGGATCGGGAAGGGCATGACCACGCGGACGAGCGCCTCCGCCAGCGCCTCCTCCACCCGAGCCCGCGTCTCCTCCTCGCTCCCGTCCGTCTCGATCGTCCGGTGCGCGATCGGCGCGACCCGAGCGACGAGGTCCCCCTGGGCCGCGATCCGGCGCTCCGCATCCGCGGGGTCCATCCCTCGGCCGGCAAGGCGCGCCCGCTGCGTGGCCGGCGCACAGCGGATGAGCCAGATCTCGTCGCAGGCCGCCGCCAGGCCACCGTCCGCGAGGCGGATCGCCTCGATGATGACGAAGGGCGCTTCCCGGGCCTCCGGCCCGGCGAGGCGCTCGCGGATCCGGGCCCGCACCGCGGGGTGGACGATCGCCTCCAGGTCCGCCAGCGCCGCGGGATCCGGAAAGACGATCCGGCCGAGCGCCGCCCGGTCGAGCGACCCGTCCGCGGCGAAGACCTCCGCCCCGAACCGCGCGCGGATCGCCGGGAGCGTGCCCGATCCGGGTGCCGTCACCGCGCGCGCCTCGGCGTCCGCGTCGATCGCGAGGCCACCGAGGCGGGCGAGCATCCGCGCCACCGTCGACTTGCCGCAGCCGATCGGCCCCGTAAGGCCGATGACGAAGAGGCCCTCGGGCGCCACCACCGGATCTCCGGACGCGCTCATCGCGGCGCCCGCTCCGTGAGCGCCAGCCAGGCGTCCTCGGCCTGCGCAAGCGCCTGGTCGACATCCGCGAGCTCGCTCGTCACGCGCCGGAGCTCAAGGAAGCTCGCCTGGATCGCCGGATCCTCGAGGGCGAGCTCGAGCTGGGACTTCCGGACACCGAGCCGGGTGAGGTCATCCTCGACCTGGGTCATCCGCCGCCGCCAGGCGTCCTTGGAGAGCGGCCCGGCACCGGCCGAGGGCGCGGCCGCTGCCGGGCGGGCGGGGGTCCGGCGCTCGCCGGCGGGTGGGGCAGGGGCCGGGGCAGGGATCCCGGTGCGGACCCCGGCCGCGCGGCGCGCGAGCTCGCCCTCCACCGTCCAGCCCTCCGCGGTCGCCGTCCGCCACGCGCGATAGCCGCCCTCGAAGGGGGCGGCCCGGCCGGGCGCGTCACCGACCCCCGGCTCCACGACCCAGAGACGCTCGCAGACGACCTCGAGGAGGCGGCGGTCGTGGGAGACGACGATCACCGTGGCCGGGGTCTCGCGGAGGAACGACTCGAGCGCCTCCCGGGCCGGGAGGTCGAGGTGGTTCGTCGGCTCGTCGAGAAGGAGGAGGTTCGTCGCGCCGACCCCGAGGATCGCCAGCTCCAGGCGCGAGCGCTCGCCGCCGGAGAGCTCGTTGACGGGCTTCAGGACGTCATCCCCCCGGAAGAGGAAGCGCGCCAGCCAGGAGCGGGCGGCACCGCTCTCCACGTGGGCCGCGGCGCTCAGCGCCTCGAGGACGGTCGTGCCGGGGAGGGTGGCCTCGCGGAGCTGGGCGAGGTAGCCGGGCGTCGTCGCGTGGCCGATCCGGACGAAGCCCTCGAGCGCAGGCAGGACGCCGGCCACGGTGCGCAGGAGGGTCGTCTTCCCCGCCCCGTTCGGGCCGACGACGCCGATCCGGTCACCGCGGGCCGCCTCGAGGCGCTCGACGCGCAGGATCGGCGTGCCCTCCGGGCGCTCCGGGCTGCGCGGGAAGCCCGCCACGAGCCCTTCCAGGGAGACCGCGATCTCCCCGGAGCGCTCGGGGCCGCGGCCGAGGAGCGCGGACCCGGGGAGGGCGAGCCGACGGGCCTCCCGCGGCGCCTCGGTCCGTGCGGCCTTGAGCGCCGCGAGCCGCCGCTCGTGCTCGTGCATCTTCACGTGCTTGCGCTGGCTCCGATAACGCCCGACGAGCTCCTCCTCGCGGGCGATCGCGTCCGACTGGCGCTCCGCCTCCGTCCGCTGCCGGGCATCGGCGGCCTCACGCTGGACGAGGTAGGCGGAGTAGGCCCCGCGGAAGGCGGAGAGGCGCCGATCGCGCAGCTCCCAGATCCGGGTGACGACCGCGTCGAGGAAGGCGCGGTCGTGGGAGGCGACAAGGAGCGCCCCCGAGCGGCGCATGAGCGCCCCCTCGAGCCACTCGAGCGAGCCGAGGTCGAGATGGTTCGTCGGCTCGTCGAGGAGGAGGAGGTCGGGATCCGAGACGACGAGCCGGGCGAGCGCGACCCGCGTCTGCTCGCCACCGGAGAGCTCGGCGGGCGGGCGGTCCCGGTCCTCGCGCGCGACCCCGAGCCCGGCGAGCGCCTCCTCGACCCGCTGGTCGAGCCGGTAGCCGTCGAGGAGCTCGAAGCGATCGCGGAGGGTCGCGTACTCCGGCCCCTGGACGGCGGAGGCGCCGGCGGCCTCCAGCTCGCGGAGGCGGCGCTCCAGCTCCTCCACCTCGACCGCGCCGCTGCGGACCGCGGTCCGCGCCGATGGGGCGCCCACGATCGCCGGGTCACGGTTCGCCTCCTGGGAGAGGATGCCGAGCCGCGTCCCCGCCGCGAGATGGACCTTCCCCGTGTCCGGGTCGTCGCGGCCCGCAACGATCGAGAGGAGGGTCGTCTTCCCTGCCCCGTTCGGCCCCACGAGACCGACCCGCTCGCCGCGCGCGATCGCCCCGCTCACCGAGTCGAGGATGACGAAGTCGCCGATCTCGCGGCGGACGGCATCGAGGCGGAGCGTGCTCACCGCGACCCTCCCGCGGCCGGGCCGCCGGCGCGGGCCGGCGCAGTGTCCGGCTTCCCCTTCCGGCGGGCGGCCGGGCGCGCACCGACCGCCCCCGCCCCGGTCGGGAGCTCGCTCCAGCGCGGGCCCCGGCGCGTCGTCCGCCGGGCCGCCGCGAGGAGCGCCCGGTTCCCCGCGCTCCGCTCGGCGGCCGGGAGCCGCTGGCACCAGCCGCAGAAGTGGGTGGAGCGGATCCCGAGGACGATCCGCCGGATCGGCCGCCCGCAGCGCGGACAGGGTGTCCCGGTCCGCTGGTAGACCGCGAGGTGCTCCTGCATCTCGCCATCCCCGCCGGGTGCCGTGTAGTCGTCGATCGAGCTCCCGCGCCGCTCGATCCCCTCCGTGAGGACGGAGCGGATCGCGATCCAAAGGGCGCGCTCCTGGGCAGGGCGGAGGGTGGCCGCGCTCCGGAGCGGGTGGAGACGGGCCCGCCAGAGCGCCTCGTCCGCGTAGATGTTCCCCACCCCGGCGAGGAAGGACTGGTCGAGGAGGAGCGGCTTCAGGCGGGAGCGGCGCCCGCGGAGCCGCTCCCGGAAGCGGGCGACCGTGAAGTCCGGGGCGAGCGGCTCCGGGCCGATCTCGGCGAGCGGGTCCACCCCGCCCGGGCCCACGATCCCGCCGCCGGGCTGGCGCTCGTAGAGGGCGACCCGGGCGAACTTCCGGACGTCGCGGATCCGCAGCTCCCGGCCGCTCCCGAGGGGGAAGACGAGGTGGACATGGGGGTCCGCCGGCGCATCCGCGGGGAGGACGAAGAGCTGGCCGGTCATCTTCACCTGGATCGCGATGACGGCACCGTCGTCCAGGTCGACGAGGATCCACTTCGCACGGCGCTCGACCCGCTCGACCCGCCGCCCCGCGACGCGCGCGGAGAAGAGAGCCGGCTCGGGGTGGCGGACCGATCGCGGCCAGTCGGTGCGGAATCCGGCGAGCCGCTCGCCCAGGATGAGCGGGCGCAGCTCACGGGCGATCGTCTCGACCTCGGGGAGCTCGGGCATCGCTCAGCCCCGGGGGACCGGGGTCATCGCCTCCCAGTCATCGCCCACCTTGATCTCCACCTCGAGCGGGACATCGAGGGCGAGCGCCCCCTCCATCGTCTCGCGGACGACCGGGATGAGCGCGGAGACCGCGTCGCGCGGGACCTCGAGGACGACCTCGTCGTGGACGGAGAGGAGCATCCGGGCCGGGGAGCGCTCAGCGCGCAGACGGTCGTGGAGGCGGATCATCGCGATCTTCATGATGTCCGCCGCCGTCCCCTGGATCGGCATGTTGATCGCCATCCGCTCGCCGGCCTGCCGCAGCGATGCGTTCGGCGAGGCGAGCTCGGGGATCCGCCGCCGCCGCCCGAGGAGGGTCTCCACGTAGCCCTGCGTCCGTGCCAGATCCCGGATGTGGATCATGTAGTAGGCGATCCCGCTGTAGGCCGCGAAGTAGGCATCGATGAAGGCACGCGCCTCCTGGCGGGCGATCCCCGCGCGCGAGGCGAGCCCGAAGTCGCTCATCCCGTAGGCGAGCCCGAAGTTCACCATCTTGGCCATCGAGCGCTCGTCCGCGGTCACCGCCGCGGGGTCCTTGTGGAGGACGCGCGCCGCCGTCTCGCGATGGATATCGACCCGGTCCGCGAAGGCCTGGCGGAGATGGACGTCCCCGCTCACGTGGGCGAGGATGCGCAGCTCCACCTGGGAGTAGTCGGCGGCGAGGAGGACGTGTCCGGGGTCCCCGGCGACGACCGCACGCCGGATCCGCCGGCCGAGCTCGGTGCGGATCGGGATGTTCTGGAGGTTCGGGTCGGTCGAGGAGAGCCGCCCCGTGGCCGCGACCGCCTGCTGGAAGGTCGTGTGGAGGCGCCCGGTCACCGGGTCGATGAGCGCCGGGAGCGCCTCCACGTACGTGCTCCGGAGCTTCGTGTAGAGGCGCCAGTCGAGGAGCATCCCGACCATCGGGTGGGCATCGCGGAGGTCCTCGAGGACGGAGGCGTCCGTGGAGTAGCCCGTCTTCGTCCGCTTGCCGGGCGGGAGGCCGAGCTCGGTGAAGAGGACGTGCTCGAGCTGCTTCGGGCTGCCGAGCGTGAAGGTATGGCCGACCGCGCCGAAGATCCCCTCCTCCAGCCGCCCGATCTCCGTCGCGAACTCCCCGGAGAGGGCGGAGAGCGCGGCCCGGTCGATCGCGACCCCCGCCGCCTCGAGGTCCGCAAGGACCGGGACGAGCGGGTGCTCCAGCTCGCGCAGGATCCGGCCGAGCGCCGGCTCGTCCGCGAGCGCGGCCCCGAGCGCCTCCCGGACCGCGGCGACCGCGACCGCCTCGAGCGCCGCACCGGCCGCACCCTCCGGCACGACCGCCGGGAGCTCCACCGCGAGCCGCTCGCCGCAGATGTCCGCGAGGGACTGGGCGCGCAGGGCCGCGTTCAGGATGTAGGCGGCGAGCTGCGTGTCGAGCCCGATCGGCGGCAGGCTCGCACCGGAGACGCTCAGGCTCGTCGTGGCGTCCGGGTCGCGCCGCCCGAGCTCCCAGGTGAGGAGCGTCTTCAGGTCGTGCCCCGCGACCGGCCGTCCCGCGGCAAGGGCGATCGCCGCGAGCTGCTCCGCCTCCCCGCCGGCGGCGGCCACGACGCGCCCATCCGGGGTCGCCACCGCGCACGCGACCGGCCGCCCACGCCGCGGGTGGATGTCGTCGAAGCGGACCCCGATCGCGAGCTCGTCCGCCGCCGCGAGCCGCCCGGCGAGCTCCGCGTCATCCGTGCGGAACGGCTCCGGGCCCTCCGTGCCGTCGAGGAAGCGCCGGAGCCGCCCGAGCGGCCCGCCCTCCATCCCGGACCCGCCGCCGGCGGGGGGCGGACCGGCGGCCGGCGCCTGGGGCCCACCGGTCCCCTCGAAGTCGATCGTCAGCTGGATCCCGCTCCCGGATCCGGACGGAGCGCGCGGCGCCGTCTTCCGTCCGGGGACGCGCGCGGCCCGGGCAGGTTCCTCCTCCCCTCCCCCGTCCGTCCGGCCGGCCGCGTCACCGGCAGCGCGCGGGAGCCGGTCGATGAGGGTCCGGAACTCGTACTCGCGGAAGAGGCGGAGGACCTCCGCCCGGTCGTAGTCGCCGAGACGCGCCCCCTCGAGGTCGAGCGGGAGGGGGAGGTCGCGCTCGATCGTCACCAGCTTCCGCCACAGGAGCAGCTCGTCGCGGTGCTCGCGGAGCTTGTCGCGCAGCTTCTCCGGGGTGACCGAATCGATCTCGCCGAGGAGGTCGGGGAGGCTGCCGTGGTCGACGAGGAGCTTGGCTGCCGTCTTGTCCCCGACCCCTGCCAGGCCGGGGATGTTGTCCGTGGGGTCGCCCTTGAGCGCCTTGAAGTCGATCATCTGGCCCGGATCGAGCCCGTAGCGCTCGCGCACCTTCGCGGGGTCGTAGACGACCGTCGCCCCGACCCCCATCCGCGTCGTCATCAGCGCGACGTGGGCGGAGACGAGCTGGAGCATGTCGAGGTCGCCGGAGACGATCGTCGTCTCCACGCCGCGCGCCTCGGCGAGCCGGCTGAGCGTCCCGATGACGTCGTCCCCCTCGAAGCCGTCGAGCTCGGCGACCGGGATCCGGAAGGCGGCGAGCGTCTCGCGGACGATCGGGATCTGCGCCCGGAGATCATCCGGCGTGGGACGGCGGGTCGCCTTGTAGCCCGCGTAGTCGTCCTTGCGGAAGGAGCGCCCGAGGTCGAAGCAGGCGATGACGTAGTCCGGCCGGACGTCCGCGAAGCCGCGCAGGACGATGCTCCAGAAGCCGAAGGCGGCGTTGACGAGCGTCCCGTTGCTCGTGGTGAGCGGGGTCTCGAGCAGCGCGAAATAGGCGCGGTAGATCAGGCTGTGGGCATCGAGAAGCATGAGCCGGGGCATCCCGGCGAGCCTACCACCGGGGGACGCGGTCAGCGAAGGAGCGGGTCGCGCCCCCGGCGCTCCAGGCGTCCGGCGGCCAGCCCGGCCAGCCCGACGAGGACGAGGACGAGCCCGAGAACGACCTGTGGGGGCGGACCGGGCGGATCCCCGGGTGCCACCGCGCTCTTCGCTGCTGCGTCCGCAGCGCTCCCGGCGGCGGCATCGGCCGCGGCTGCCTCCGGGGGTGCATCCGCTGCCGCCACGGTCGCGGCGTTCGGGTCGGCCTCCGGCGAGGCGGCGGTCATGAGGAGCGCGACCTCCGGCACCGCCGAGGCGGGGGCCATCCGGGCGGAACCGGCGGCGGCATCCGACGCGGCGGAGGCGGCGGCACGGGCATCGCCCGCGATCTCCGGTGCGGCGGGGCTCCCGTCCGGCGCGTCGCTCATGACGATCGCGGGCTCCGGGGCGGGAGCGGGCATCCCGGGAAGCGCCCCGAGACCCGCGACGACGAGGCCCACGGCGATCGCGGCACCGGCGAGGGGCTGGAGCGCAGGGCTCGCGATCCCCGGCAGGCCGGCGAGGAGGCGCGCAAGGCGGCCGGGCCGGTGGGCGGCGAGCTGCTCCGCCCCGAGCCGGAAGTCCCGCGGCCGGGACGGAGCCGGAACGGCGCGGACGGCCGCCGCGATCCGGGCCAGCTCATCCGGAAGGGCGGCGCACGCCGGGCAGCCGGCGAGGAGCGCCGTGACGTCCCGCTGCTCGACCGGGTCGAGCGGATCGCCGGCGGCATGGCGCAGGACGAGGAGGCGGTCGTGGGCGGCGTGGTCCGGCACGGGGGGATGGGCGGTCACGCCCTCCTGACGCCGGAGCCGCGCATCCGGTTCCCTGCTCATCCGCGCAGCAGCTCCAGGTGATCCGCGAGGCGGTCGCGGAGGGCGAGGCGACCGCGGTGGATCCGGGACTTCACCGTGCCGACGGAGACCCCGGTGATCGTCGCGATCTCCGCGTAGTCGTAGCCCTCCACGTCGAAGAGGACGATCGCGGCCCGCTGGTCCGGCGTGATCGTACCGAGGGCCTCGGCGAGGAGGCGGCTCCGGCTGCGCAGCAGGGCCTGGAGCTCCGGGCTCGCCTCCTCCCCCGCCGGGGGCTGCCAGGAATCATCCTCCCACTCGGGGAAGGGATCGGCGGGACGGCGCTTGCGCCGGCGGAGGACGTCCGTGGCGGCATTCAGCCCGATCCGCGTCAGCCAGCTCCGGAAGCGCTCACCCCGCATCCGCGGCAGGTTCCGCCAGGCGGAGAGGAAGGCCTCCTGGACGGCATCCGCGGCTGCGTCCCGGTCCCCGACGACGCGGTAGACGACCGCGAAGAGGTGGTCCTGGTGGAGCTCCACGAGCCGGTCGAAGGCCTCCGTCTCGCCCCGGAGCGCCTGCTCGACGAGGGCCCGGTCGCGGAGATCCGCGGGCGAGAGGACGGGATCGCGCACCTCTCCCCCGACGGCCGGATCCTCGCCCACCTTCCTCCATCCTCCCTGCGCACGGTCGCCGGGAGGCGAGTCTAGCACCGGGGCGCGGCCCGGCCGGACGCGCTACCTTCCCGCCCATGCGCTTCCGGACCGAGCTCCTCCGCCTGGGCCCCGAGGCGACCGGCGTGGATGTCCCCGAGGAGATCCTCGCGGGCCTCGGGCGCGGCCGGCGCGTCGCCGTCGTCGCCACGGTGGACGGGTACGCCTGGCGGACGACCGTGGGGCCCTACCGCGGCCGGATCCTGCTCATCGTCAACGCCGGTGCGCGCGCGGCGACCGGGCTGCGGGGCGGCGAGACGATCGAGGTGGAGCTCGTGGCGGACGACGCGCCGCGGACCGTGGAGATGCCGGAGGATCTCCTCGCGGCGCTTGCGGATGACCCCGCGTCGCTCGCCTGGCTCGCGGCCCTCGCGCCCAGCCACCGCCGGGAGCATGCCCGCTGGATCGAGGAGGCGAAGCGCCCCGAGACGCGCGCGGCACGGGTCGCACGCTCCGCGGCGATGATCCGGGGCCGGGAGCGCGGCCGGCCGGGGAGCGGCGGCTGACCGGGTAGTCTTCCCATCTGCACTCGGGCCGGAGTGGCGGAATCGGCAGACGCGACGGTCTCAAACACCGTTGGCCGCAAGGTCGTGAGGGTTCGATCCCCTCCTCCGGCACCAACGAGATGCGGATCGGGCGCGCCGTCCGGACGCCGCTCTGCGATGCTCGCCCGGTGACCGCCCCCCGCCCCGGACGCGCCGCCCGCTACGGGTTCACCGCCCTCGGCTTCCCCGCCTTCCGGACCTTCTTCACCGCGCAGCTGATGACGAACAGCGCGCAGTTCGTCCAGGGGGCCGGGATCGGCTGGATCTCCTGGGAGGTGACGGGCACCGCCGCCGGTGTCGCGGCGATCGGCTTCCTGAACGTCATCCCGTACACGCTCCTCACCCTCCATGCCGGCCTCTTCACGGACCGGCTCGGGGCGCGGCGGATGGTCGTCGCCTCCCTCCTCCTGAGCGCGGTCGCGCTCGTCGTCCTCGGCTTCCTCGGCCTCGTGGGCGGGATCCCCTTCCTCGTCCTCGGCGTCGCCTCGGCGGTCCTCGGCACGATCGCGGTGATCGGCTCCCCGGGGTCCTTCACGCTCGTCAACGAGATCATCCCGCCGGCCGCCGTCCCAAGCGCGGTCTCGCTCATCTTCCTCGACGTCAACCTCGGCCGGATCCTCGGCGGGGCGGTCGCCGGCGTGACCCTCGCGCTCCTCCCCGGCGGCTGGACGCTCATCCTCGCGGGCCTCCTCATGATCCCGCCCGCGCTCGCGATCCGGCGCCTCCGGACACCCCCGCCCGCGGAGATCCCGGTCCTCCGGGGCGCCCTCGTGGCACCCCTCCGGGAAGCCGCCGGGTTCGCCTTCCGGGATCGCTCGCTCGCCCTCCTCTTCCTGATGACCGCGGTGATGGGCTCGCTCGGGCAGGGCTACAACTACCAGCTCCCGCTCGCCGCGGTCGAGCTGGGGGCCGGCGCGGACGGGCTCGGGGTCCTCACCGGGGTCGTGGGGGTCGGCGGCCTGATCACCGGGCTCCTCCTCGAGCGGATGATGCGCGGGCTCGGCCACGGACGGATCCTGTGGCTCGGGATGTGGCTGGCGAGCGGCGGCATGATCGTGTGCGGGCTCGCCGGGACGCTCGCCGTCGCGGCGGTGGGGATGGCGATCGCCGGGGCAGGCTTCGCGGTCTACGCGGCGGGGACGCTGAGCCTCCTCCAGGCGCTCGCGGCCCCCGAGCTGCGGGGGCGGCTGACCGCGCTCTTCTCCCTCCTCTACTGGGGGCTGATGCCGCTCGGCGCGCTGATCGGCGGGGTCATGGCGAGCGCGATCGGCGGGCTCCACACCCTCCTCGTCTTCGGGGTCGCGATCCTCCTCGTCTCGCTCGCCGGTCTCATCGCGGGCGGCGACGTCCGGCGGATGCGGGTCGATGGAGAGGGACGCCCGACGCGGGCCGGCCGCCGGGGGGTGCTCCCCGCGCCCTGACCGCATCGCGCCCCCCGGGGTCTGCCATCCTGCAGGGATGGATGCCGCTCCGGCGCGGAGCCGGGCCGAACGGCTCGGCTGGAGCGCCCTCGCCTTCCCGTCGTTCCGGACCTTCTTCGGCGCGACCCTCGTCTCGAACACCGCCACCTTCATCCTCAGCGCGGGGATCAACTGGGCCGCCCTCCAGGCATCGGGGAGCCCGGCCGGGGTCGCGGGGGTCGGCTTCCTCTTCGCCCTCCCCTTCACCCTCCTCACCCTCCATGCCGGCCTCCTCGCGGACTGGTTCGGCGGGAAGCGGATGCTCGCCCTCTCCCTCGCCCTCACCGGCGCGGCCGTGGCCGGGCTCGGCATCCTCGCGCTCGTCGCCGGTCTGCCGTGGGCGGCGATCGCGGTCGCCGCGGTCGTCATCGGCACCCTCTCCGTGCTCGGGTCGCCCGCGGGGATGACGATCGCCCAGGATCTCGTCCCGCCCGGGCTCCTGCCGAGCGCGATGACGCTCATCTGGATCACCGTGAACTTCGGCCGGATCGCCGGCGGCCTCTTCGCGGGGGTCACGCTCGCCCTCTACCCCGGCGGCGTCACCCTCCTCATCGCCGGGCTGATGTCCGTGGGGACCGCGCTCGCGATCGTGCGTCTCCCGATCGCCTCGCCCGTCCGCGCGCCGCTCGCGCGCGGCGCCCTCGTGGCCCCCCTCCTCGAGGCGGCGGGGCACGCATTCCGGGACCCCGCGATCGCCGCCCTCATCGCACTCACCTCCGTGATGGGCACGCTCGGGCTCGCCTTCAACTACCAGCTGCCGGTCGCGGCGACCGAGCTCGGCGGCGGCGCGAACGGCTTCGGCGCGCTCGTCGCGGCGGTCGGTGCGGGCGGGCTGCTCGCGGGGAGCATCGCGGAGCGGCTGATGCGCCGGATCGGCCAGGGTGGCGTCATCGTCCTCGGTGCGGCGGCGGTCGTGACGGGTCTCGTCCTGTGCGGCCTGAGCCCGACCCTTCCGCTCGCCGTCCTCTCGATGGGCATCGCAGGGGCAGGCTTCGCGATCTATGGCGCCACGACGCTCGCGCTCATCCAGGCGCTTGGCGCCCCGGCCGTGCGCGGCCGCCTGACGGCGCTCTTCTCGCTCCTCTACTGGGGCCTGATGCCCCTCGGCGCGATCCTCGGCGGGATCGTGGCGAGCAACGTGGGCGCGCTCACGACCCTCCTCCTCTTCGGGCTCGGGATCATGGTGGCGCTCGTCATCGTCCTGCTCCTCCGCCCGGAGCTCGTCCGGATGCGGGTGGATGCGGACGGCCGCGTCGTGGGACGCCCCGCCCCGGCCGGCTGAGCGGCCTCAGGCGATCTCGAGCGCGACGCTCGCGCCGAGCCGTCGCTGCGCCTCGGCGAGGAGCTCGGCATCGTAGGCGACCCCCGTCCGCAGGGCCATCGGCTGGATCCCACCGGGGGCCGGCACGTGGAGGACGACGGAGGTCCCCCCGGGACGCGCCGAGAAGAGCTCCCGGAGCGCCGTGAAGGCGGCGAGGACGGCATCGGCGCGGTCGTCCGGGAAGCGCACATGGAGCGTGCCCCCGGCGGGCGCCTCCACGGCGGGCGTCGGTTCCTCGGCGGCACGCGCCACCTCGGCGCGCGTCTCGTCCGGCCACGGCGGCTCGTCATCCGCGGGCCCCTCGCCGATCGCCTCCAGCGATGCGGGACCGGGGGCGATCGTGCCGGGCTCGGCGGGCGCAGCAGGGCCTGGCGTGGGTCCCGGGAGGCCGATCCGGCGCGTCTCGTGGGCGGTCCCGGTGATCGTCACCTCGAGCATCCCCCGGACACCGCCGCCCCGCAGCGGGGAGAGGTCCTGGATCGTGCGCACGATCGGCAGATCGGCGGGCGGGACGGCCGGCGCCGGTGCGGGGCTGCGCGGAGCCGCCGGCGCGTCCACGGCGGCGGGGGCGGCGGACGGACGGGGCGCGGAGCCGTTCATGGGCGGACGCGAGGCAGCCGGCGGAGCTCCGTTCCGGGAGGCGCCCTCGCCACCCCAGGCGCCACGGTCGCGGCCGTTCCGCCGGGGCCGGTCACCGGCCGCCACGGCTGCGGCGAACCCCTCCGGCCCCATCTCGACCGCGTCCTCCCAGGTCCAGACCGCATCCGCGAGGACGACGGTCTCGTCGCCCTTGTGGTCCACGCGCCCGGCGACGATGAGGACCGCGCCATCCACCCAGGTCGGCGCGGTCTGCTCGTACGTCTTGGGGAAGACGACGACCTCCACCGGGCCCTGGAGGTCTTCCAGCGTGACGACCGCCATCTCCGCCCGGCTCTTCGTCATCACCTTGCGGATCGCCGTCACGACGCCGCCGATCGCGACCCGCTGCTGGTCCAGGTCCGCGCCGAGGTCCCCGGCGTAGGCGTTCACGTAGCGCCCGATCTCCGCCGCGAGCTCGCCGAGCGGGTGGTCCGAGAGGTAGAGGCCGAGGAGCTCCTTCTCCCAGCGCAGCCGCTCGCGCGAGGAGGCGGGCGTGGCGACGGGAAGCGGCCGGGCGAGCTCCACCTCCTCGGTCGCGAGACCATCGAAGAGGGAGACCTGGCCGGAGACCCGGTCCCGCTGCTGGGCCTGGCCGTAGGCGATCGCATCGTCCAGGGCGAGGAGGAGCTGGGCGGGATGGCCGAGCCCGGAGAGGGCGCCGACCTTGATGAGCGATTCCAGGACGCGCTTGTTGACGAGCCGGAGATCGACGCGCGAGCAGAGGTCCGCGAGGGAGCGGAAGGGGCCGTCCGCGGTGCGCGCCGCGATGATCGAGACGATCGCGCTCTCACCGACGTTCTTGATCGCGAGGAGCCCGAAGCGGATCGAGGCGCCTTCCACGGTGAAGTGGAGCCCGGAGCGGAGGAGGTCCGGCGGCTCGACGGTGATCCCCAGCCGGCGGCACTCCGCGACACCCGCCGCCACCTTGTCCGTGTTGTCCCGGAAGGCGGTGAGGACCGAGCACATGTACTCGACCGTGTAGTTCGCCTTCAGGTAGGCGGTCTGGTAGGCGATCATCCCGTAGCAGGTCGCGTGAGCCTTGTTGAACCCGTAGCGCTCGAAGGGCTCGAAGGCCTTGAAGACGGCGTCGATCGTCTCGCCCGGGATCCCGCGCTCCCCGGCCTGGGTGATGAACTTCTCCTTCTGGGCGCGGAGGACGGCCGCCTTCTTCTTCCGGATCGCGTAGCCGAGCGTGTCCGCCTCCGGGCCGGTGAAGCCGCCGAGCGCGACGGCGGCGGCCATGATGTCCTCCTGGTAGACGAAGATCCCGTAGGTCTTCTCGAGGTAGGGCTTGAGGAGCGGGTGCAGGAAGGTGACCGGCTCCTGGCCGTGCTTGCGGCGGATATAGGCCGGGATGTTGTCCATCGGACCCGGGCGGAAGAGGGCGACCATCGCCGCGAGGTCGTAGACGGAGCTCGGGCGGAGCTCCTTGATGTAGCGGCGCATCCCCGCGGACTCGAGCTGGAAGACGCCGGTCGTCTCGCCGGAGCCGAGGAGCTCGAAGGTCTTCGCATCGTCCAGGGGGATCCGGTCGAGGTCGATCCGCTCCTCCCCGCGCGTCTCGGCGATGAGGTCGACCGCCTGGCGCAGGATCGTCAGGTTGGAGAGCCCGAGGAAGTCGAACTTCAGGAGCCCGAGCGCCTCCACCCCGTGCATCTCGTACTGGGTCATCAGCGCGTCCGAGTTCGTCGCCTTCTGGAGCGGCATCAGCTCCGTCAGCGGCTCGTCCGAGATGACGACGCCCGCGGCGTGGGTGGACGCGTTCCGGGCGACCCCTTCCAGCTGCTTCGCGATCTCGATGAGGCGGGCGACCTGGGGGTCACCCTCCACGATCTCGCGCAGCGCGGAGGAGGTCTCGAGCGCCTCGTTCAGGGTGATCCCGAGCTGCTCCGGGACCGCCTTCGCGATCCGGTCCACCTCGCTGTAGCCGAGCCCGAGGACGCGGCCCACGTCCCGGATCGCGGCGCGCGCGAGCATCGTGCCGAAGGTGATGATCTGCGCGACGTGGTCCTGGCCGTACTTCCGGGTGACGTAGTTGATGACCTCCTCACGCCGGGCATCCTCGAAGTCGACGTCGATATCCGGCATCGTCACCCGGTCCGGGTTGAGGAAGCGCTCGAAGGGGAGCTGGTAGAGGATCGGGTCCACCGGGGTGATCCCCAGCGTGTAGGTGACGATCGAGCCGGGCGCGGAGCCTCGGCAGGTGGTCGCGATCCGCTGCTCCTTGGCGAAGCGGACGAAGTCCGCGACGATGAGGAAGTAGGCCGCGTAGCCCATCGAGACGATGATCCCGAGCTCGTAGTCCAGGCGCTTCCGGATCTCGTCCGTCACGATCCCGTAGCGCTCCACGAGCCCGCGCTCGCATTCCGCCCGGAGCCAGCTCTCCACCGTGTGCCCCGGGGGGACCGGGAAGTTCGGCAGCCGGTGCTTCCCGAAGGTCATCCGGAGGTCCGTCATCTCCGCGATCCGGCGCGTGTTCGCGATCGCGCCGGGGATGTCGCGGAAGAGCGCCTCCATCTCCGCGGCACTCTTCAGGTAGTGCTCCTCGCCCTCGATCCGGAAGCGGTTCGGATCGCTCAGGTTCGAGGCCGTCCCGACGCACAGGAGGACGTCGTGGGCCTCGTGCTGATCCCGGCGGACGTAGTGGAGGTCGTTCGTGGCGACGAAGGGGAGCCCGGCGCGCGGCCCGAGCTCGAGGAGCTTCCGGGTGAGCGCCGCCTGCTCGCTCATCCCGTGGTCCTGGACCTCGAGGAAGAAGCCGTCCTTGCCGAAGATCTCCGTGTACTCGCCGGCGATCCGCTGGGCGGCCGCGAAGTCGTCCGTCTCCAGCGCGCGGGGGACCTCGCCGCCGAGGCAGGCGGAGAGCCCGATGAGGCCCTCGGCGTGCTTCGCGAGGAGCTCCTTGTCGATGCGCGGCTTGTAGTAGTAGCCCTCGACGTGCGCCTCCGTGACGAGCCGGCAGAGGTTCCGGTACCCGGTCCAGTCCTTCGCGAGGAGGACGAGATGGAAGGGCTGGCTGTCCAGCTTGGGGTCCCGGTCGCGCATCGAACGGCGCGCCATGTAGGTCTCGACGCCGATGATCGGCTTGATCTCCCGGGCCTGGCAGGCCTGGTAGAAGGCGACCGCGCCGTAGAGCGCGCCATGGTCCGTGATCGCGAGGGAATCGAAGCCGAGCGCGGACGCCTGCCCGACGAGGTCGTCGATCCGCCCGAGCCCGTCGAGAAGGCTGAACTCGGTGTGGACGTGGAGGTGGGTGAAGTCGTTCGGGGCGATGCTCATCCGCGTCGACAAGGCTACCACGGGGACCCCGTCGCGGTCCTCGCGAGCATCGAACGTCCGTTCGGTATCAGCCCCCGGGGAGAAGGATCCGGCGGGCTCCCTCGCCGCGCCGCATCGCCGCCAGCGCGTCCGGGAGAGCGGCGAGCGGGAGGTGGGCGTCGATGAGCCGTCCGAGCGGGAGCCGTCCCGTCACGACATCCGCGGCGATCTCCGGCAGGTCCCGCTCCGGAACGAGCGAGCCGTAGTTCGAGCCAAGGAGCCGGATCCCGTCCACGACGAAGGAGTAGAGCTCCACAGCCGCCGTCACCCCCTGCGGCGGCATCCCCACGACGGTCACCGTGCCGCCGGGGCGGACGAGCCGCAGGGCCCCCTCGACGGCGCTCGCGAGGCCGATGCACTCGAGGACGTGGTCGAAGGGCCGGCCGAGCCGGGCGAGGTGCGCGTCATCCCCGGGATCGACCGCGTCGACTGCTCCGAGCGCCCGCGCGCGGGCGCGCTTCTCCGGGACGGGGTCGACGGCTGTCACCTCCGCCCCGGCCGCGATCGCGGCGAGGAGGGCGGAGAGCCCGACTCCGCCCATGCCGAGGATCGCGACCCGCTCCCCCGCCCGAACGCCCGCGGTCCACCGGACGGCCCCGACCCCGGTCGTCGCCGCGCAGCCGATGAGCGCCGCCACGTCGTGCGGCGTGCGGGGGTCGACCGCGATCGCGGCCGCGGCATCCACGACCTGGGCCGTGGCATGGGTGCCGACGCCGCTGTAGACCCCGACCGGGCTCCCGTCCGGGCGGCGCAGCCGGACGAGCTCCGGCTCCGTCCGGTGCGTCCCGCCGCGGGGCGTGGCGCAGAGCCAGGGCTCCAGGCGCCGGCAGGCCGGGCAGGTGGCGCAGGGGGCGGTCCAGGCGAGGACGACGAGATCGCCGGTGCGCAGCCCGCCGCTCCCCGCGGGCCGATCCGCGGGGCGCTCCGGGACGCCGGGCCCGAGCGCCTCGACGATCCCCGCCCCCTCGTGGCCGAGGACGACCCCCGCAGGGCGCTCCCAGTCGCCGTCCACCACGTGGAGGTCGGAGCGGCAGACCCCCGACGCGACGATCCGGACCCGGACCTCGCCCGGACCGGGCGGATCGAGCCGGAGGGGCTCCGGGACGAGCGGCGCCCCCGGGCCGCGGAAGACGATCCCCTGCTCGTCCGTCATCGCGTCTCCTCCTCGAGCCACGGCCGGTCGTTGAAGAGATCGGAGAGCCATGCGCCGAAGCGACCGGGGACCGGCCCGTCATCGGTTCCGTCCACCAGCTCCTGGACGGCGTCGTGGATCGCGAGCGTGAGGAGGGCGACCCCGGCCTTGCCGCGCGGGAAGGCGGCCGGGTCGACCGGCCGGCCGATGACGATCCGGATCGTCTTCCCGAAGTGGACCCAGCGGGTCCCGATGATCCCGACCGGGACGACGGGGACCCCCGCGAGCTGCGCGAAGTGGCCGACCCCGGTCTCGATCGGCCGGACGACCCCCTCGTGGTCCGAGAGCCTCCCCTCCCCCGCGATCATCACCGCATCCCCCGCACGGAGGGCCGCGGTTGCGCGGCGCGTCGCATCGAGCGCGTCCGCCCCGTGGGGCCGGAAGGGGATCCCGCGTCCGGTCCAGGTGATGATCCGGTTCCGCGCCCCCACCGCCATCGTCTCCTCCCGCGGCCCGAAGACGCGCTGCCGGCGCCGGCCATCCGGCCACGCCGCGGAGAGGACGATCGGGTCGACCCACGAGGGGTGGTTGAAGCAGGCGAGGTAGCCACCCTCCCCGGCAGGCAGGTGCTCCGTGCCCTCGACACGGATCCGCACGTAGGCGCCGCAGATCACGCGCAGGACGATCCGGACGAAGTGGTAGACGAACGGGGAGGGCCGCCCCGCCGCGCTCATGGGCGCGGTCGTGCGGGGACCGGGTCGGGGCGGATCGGGACGGCGACCGCGAGACGGGCGACGCTCGGCAGCTCCACGGGGGGCGGCGTCCCGGAGCCGACCCGCTCGATCTCGTCGATGAAGAGCGGGATGAGCCCGGGGTCGAACTGGCTCCCGGAGTGACGGCGCAGCTCCTCGATCGCCTCGTCCAGGGTGCGCGCGGCGCGATAGACACGGCCGCGCACGATGGCATCGAAGGCGTCCGCGATCGCCACGATCCGGGCACCGAGGGGGATCGCCTCCCCGGCGAGGCCGTCCGGGTAGCCCCGCCCGTCCCAGCGCTCGTGGTGGTGGCGGATGATCGGGGAGAAGTCGCGCGCGATCCGGAGCGGGCCGATGATCCGCTCCCCGATCACCGGGTGGAGGCGCATCTCCCGGATCTCGTCCTCCGTGAGGGGGCCGGGCTTGTGGAGGATCGCCTCCGGGAGCGCGATCTTGCCGATGTCGTGGAGAAGGGCGCCGAAGGCGACCTCGTCGAGCTCCTGGTCCCGGAGCCCCACGTAGGCACCGAGGCGGGCCGCCCGGAAGGCGAGGTTCCGGCAGTGGTCCTTGAGGTCGACGTCCTTCGCCTCGACCGCGTTGACGAGGGCGACCACGATCGCGTGGGCATCCTCCATCTTCAGCGTCACCTGGCGCATCCGCCACGCGCTGCGCAGCCGGGCGAGGAGCTCGAGCTGCTGGAAGGGCTTCGCGACGAAATCGTCCGCTCCCGCATCCAGCGCGGCGATCATGTCCGCGCTCGCGGTGTGGCCGGTGAGGACGATGACCGGCAGCGCGACCGTGCGCGGATCGGCACGCAGCCGGCGGATCAGCTCGTGGCCATCGATCCGGGGGAGGCTGAGGTCGAGGATGACGAGGTCGGGCTGATGCTCGTGGATCGCCCGGAGGCCGGCGTCACCGTCGCCGACGGCGATCGTGCCGTACCCCTCCGCCTCGAGGATCCGGACGAGGAGACGACGGATCGACGCGTCATCCTCGATCACCGCGACCCGCGGCCCCATCGGGGCCATCGGCGCAGGTTCCGGCACCCGTGCCTCCCGCTCGTTCCGGTCCGGTCGGACCCGTGGGGAGTATAGGATGCGCCGGTGTCCGACCGCATGACCCGCCTGCAGCGCCGGCCCCGGATCCTCGGCGCCCTGGCCATCGCCGCCCTCGTGGTCGCGATCCTCCCGGTCGTGGGACGCGCCGCCGATCCGGACTACCCCCCGGGCGATTCGGGATACCACTCGTACCCGGAGGTCGCAGCCGAGCTCGCCGCGCTCGAGAGGGCGCACCCGGAGATCCTCCACGTCCGCGCGATCGGCCGCACGGCGGAGGGCCGCCCGATCCTCCTCGCGAAGATCACGGACGGCGCGAACGACCCTGCGGACGAGGGGGAGCCGGAGGTTCTCGTCGACGGCCTCCACCACGCCCGCGAGCACCTCTCCGCGGAAGCCGCGCTCGACCTCGTCCGGTTCCTCGTGGAGCGCTACGGGGAGAGCTCGCCGGTCGGCCGGCGCGTGACGCGCCTCGTGGACGAGCGGGTGATCTGGGTCGTCCCGATGCTCGACCCGGATGGGCTCGCCTACGACCTCTCCGCGCCGGTCCGCCCCTGGGGCCCGGGTGGGGCTTCGTGGTACGCGGCATGGCGGAAGAACCGCCAGCCGATCCCGGGGAGCTCCGCCGTGGGCCTGGACCTGAACCGGACCTGGGGCTACCGCTGGGGCTGCTGCGGCGGCTCATCCGGGATCCCCGCCTCGGAGAACTACCGCGGGACCCGGCCGTGGCAGGCGCCGGAGGTCCGGGTCCTCCGCGACTTCGTCCTCTCCCGGATCGTGGACGGGCGGCAGCGGATCCGGACGCACGCCAGCCTCCACACGACCGGCGAGCTCGTCCTCTACCCGTGGGCCTATACCCGCGCCGACCGTGGCCCGGAGATGACCCGTCTCGATCTCTCCGCCTTCCGCCTCCTCGCCCGCCGGATGGCCGCCCAGGCCGGCTACCGCGCGATGCAGTCGAGCGCGATGTACCCCACGGATGGGGACATGATCGACTGGATGTACGCGCGGCAGCGGATCCACTCCTTCACGCTCGAGCTCTCCCCGGCGCGCGGGGCGATCGCCACATCGGACCGCTACTACCTGCCGGACGAGCGGCTCCCCGGGCTCCTCCGCCGTCCCCGGGCCGCGCTCCTCACGCTCATCGAGGCGGCCGGCTGCCCCTGGTCCCTCACGCGCGCCGCGTCCCAGTGGTGCGGGACCTTCGCGGATGACCTCGAGGGCGGATCCGGCTGGACGGTCGATCCGGCGGGGACGGACGATGCGACCGTGGGGATCTGGCGGCGCGCGGATCCGCGCCCGGACGGCCTCCAGCCCGGGCGGGTCCGATCCGGCCGGGATGCGCTCGTCACCGGTCCGGCTCCGGACGACCCGGTCCGGGACGGGACGACAAGCGTCCGCTCCCCCACCTTCCTCATCCCCGCCGAGGGGACGACGACCGTCCGTCTCGCGTGGTGGCTCGGCCTCGGCGCGGGGACAGGACCGGGGGACGGGCTGACGATCCGGATCGTCGCGGAGGATCCCGCGATCGAGCCCCAGGTCCTCCTCGCGGTGGCCGGGAACGGAAGCCCGCGGGTCGCGCGGCTGCGGAACCTCGCGATCGCCCTCGATCCGCGCTTCGCGGGGGAGCGGGTCGCGCTGGAGCTGATCGCGTACGCCGCGCCGGGGAGCGGGTCGCTCGAGGCCGGGGTGGACGACGTCCGCGTGGCGACGGAGCCGGAGTCCGCGGGATGACGGCGGAGGAGCGGGCGCGCGCCCGGGCGATGCTCGACCTCGAGGAGGGCCGGGGGGCCGTCCCCGTCCTGGACGGACCGGCATCCGTGGCGCTCCTTGCGGCGGCCCGCCGGATCGCGATCGTGGGGGCCTCGCCGGACCCGTTCCGCCCCTCCCACGGGGTGATGGCCGCGCTGCTCGCCGCGGGCTACACGTGCGTCCCGATCAACCCGGGGGTGGACGTCGTCCTCGGGCAGCGGGCCTGGCCGACGCTGGAGGCGGCGGTGGAGGACGGCGGACCCTTCGACATCGTCGATGTCTTCCGCCGGCCGGAGCACGTCCCGGGGATCGCCGCGAGCGCGGTCGCCACCGGCTGCCGCGCGCTCTGGCTCCAGCTCGGGGTCATCGACTGGGAGGGCGCCGCGATCGCCCACGCGGCCGGGCTCCCGGTCGTCATGGACCGCTGCACCGCGATCGAGCTGCGCCGGATCGGCCGCTGAAGGCTGCTCGGGGGCTCGCGCCGAGCGCGGCCCGGTCGGTCAGCGGACGAGGAGCCCCGCGAAGGCGAGGACGGCCCCCACCGCCGCGATCCCGCCGCGCACGATCACCTGGCGGCGGAGGAGCTCTGCCATCCGGTCGGCGCCGGTCTTCTCGCCCGGCTCGGGCCGCAGGCGCGCGCCGCGCCAGTCGTCGTAGCGGGCGAGGTTCGCCTGGGTCGCCTGGAGGGCACGAAGGCGGGCGAGCGGCCCGCGGACGGTCACGAGCCCGATCGCCAGGAGGGCGATCCCTGCCACGAGGAGGAGGGCTCCCACCGGCACGCCTACGCCTGCTCGAGCGCCTCGCGGAGGAGCTGCCCCACGAGCGCTGCGTTCGCCTGTCCGCGGGTCGCCTTCATCACCTGTCCGGTGAGGAAGCCGATCGCCTGGCCCTTCCCTGCCCGCACGTCCGCGACCGCGGCGGGGTTCGCCGCGAGGATCTCCGCGATCGCCGTCCGGAGCGCATCGGTGTCGTTCACCTGGCGGAAGCCTGCCTCCGCGACGATCGCCGCCACCGGCCGGCCCTCCGCGGCATGGCGCGCGAAGACCTCCTTCGCGTTCGTCCCGGAGAGCTCGCCCGCCTCCACCATCGTGACGAGCGCAGCGAGCTCGGCGCCGGAGACCCCGGCGACCGCCGTGGCCCCCGCCTCCCCCTTGGCGAGCCGGAGGTACTCGCCCACGACCCAGTTCGCCACCTTCCGGGGCGCGAGCGACGGCCCGGCGGCGAGCGCGGCGTCGAGGAGCGCGGTCGCCCCGGCGTCCGCGACGATCGTCACCGCGTCCGCGGCGGGGATCCCGAGCTCGGCGTAGCGGGCGCGGCGGGCGGCCGGCAGCTCCGGCATCGCCGCCCGGACCGCCTCGAGCCAGCTCGCGTCCACGTGGAGCGGGGGGAGATCCGGCTCCGGGAAGTAGCGGTAGTCGTCCGAGGATTCCTTGATCCGCATCCGGTAGGTCAGGCCGCGATCGTCGTCCCAGCCGCGCGTCTCCTGGATGAGCGGCTCACCGGCATCGAGCGCCTTCGCCTGCCGCTCGATCTCGAAGGCGACCGCTCGCTCGACGGAGCGGAAGGAGTTCATGTTCTTCACCTCGACCCGGGTGCCGAACGCCTCGGTCCCCGGACGGCGGAGCGAGATGTTCGCCTCCACCCGCATCTGGCCGTTCTCGAGGGCGGCCTCCGAGGCGCCGATCGTGACGAGGAGGAGCCGCAGCTCTTCGGCATAGCGCCGCGCCTGCTCCGCGGTCCGCACGACCGGGTCGGTGACGATCTCCATGAGCGGCGTCCCGGAGCGGTTGTAGTCCACGAGGCTCACGTCGCGGCCGTCCTCGAGACGCCGGTGGACGAGCCGCGCCGTGTCCTCCTCGAGATGGGCACGGGTGATCGCGATCGTCACCGGGCCCTCCGATGTCTCGAAGGTGAGCGAGCCACCGAGGACGAGCGGCAGGTCGTACTGGCTGATCTGGTAGCCCTTGGGGAGGTCGGGATAGAAGTAGTTCTTGCGGTCCCAGCGGGTGATCGGCAGGAGCCGGCCACCGATCGCCATCCCCGCGGCGAGGACGTGGCGGACCGCCGCCTCGTTGATCACCGGGAGCGCGCCCGGGAGGCCGAGGCAGACCGGGCAGGTGTGGCTGTTGGGCGGGGCCGCCTGGAAGTCGGTGGAGCAGCCGCAGAACATCTTCGAGGCCGTCCGGAGCTGGACGTGGCACTCGATCCCGATGACCGCCTCCCAGCCGGTCGCCACGGCGCTCGTCACCGGCTCATCCGAGGCTGCCGAGGAAGCGCTCGATCCGCTCGAGGGCGGTGACGAGCTTCGCGTGGCTCGTGGCGAGCGAGCACCGGACATGCCCGGCGCCCGATGGCCCGAAGGCATCGCCGGGCACGACCGCGACCTGCTGCTCGAAGAGGAGCCGCTCGGCGAAGGTCTCGCTCGTGAGGCCGGTCCCCGAGACGCGCGGGAAGGCATAGAAGGCGCCGAGCGGGTCGGCGACCGGGAGGCCGATCCGGCGCAGCCCCTCCGTGAAGGTCCGGCGCCGCCGGTCGTACTCCGCGACCATCCGCTCCACGTCCGGCTCGGCGGTCCGGAGGGCGGCGAGCGCCGCATCCTGGGCGATCGTGGGGGCGGACATGATCTCGTACTGGTGGATCTTCAGGATCCCCTCGAGGAGGTCCCTGGGCGCGCACGCCCAGCCGACCCGCCAGCCCGTCATCGCATAGGCCTTGGAGAAGCCGCCGAGAAGGATCGTCCGGTCGCGCATCCCCGGCAGGGCGCTGAAGGCCTCGTGCCGGCGGCCGCCGTAGACGAGACGGTCGTAGATCTCGTCGCTGATGACGAGAAGGTCGTGGCGCTCGGCGATCTCCGCCAGCGCGCGGAGCCGGGCGGGGTCGAGGACGGCCCCGGTCGGGTTGCACGGGTAGCCGAGGAAGAGCGCCTTCGTGCGCGGCGTGATCGCCGCCTCCACCGCCGCCGGGTCGAGCTCCCAGGCATCCTCGTGGCGGGTCGGGATGTGGACCGGAACCCCGCCCGCGAAGACGATCCCGGGCACGTAGGCGACATAGGACGGGTCGTGCAGAAGGACCTCGTCCCCGGGGTCGATGATCGCCGCGCAGGCGACCGCCACGGCCTCCGAGGCGCCCACGGTGATGACGATCTCGGTCGCCGGGTCGTAGCCGACCCCGTAGCGGCGCTCGAGGTGAGCGGCGAGCTCCCGGCGCAGCTCGAGGGTCCCGTAGTTGCTCGTGTAGTGGGTCCGTCCCGCACGGAGCGCGGCGATCCCCGCCTCCACCACCTGGGGCGGGGTATCGAAGTCCGGCTCCCCCACCCCGAGGCTGATGACATCGGGCATCGTGGCGGCGACATCGAAGAAGCGGCGGATCCCGGAGGGCGGGACGCTCCGGACGCGCGCGGAGAGACGCTCGCGTACGGTGCTCGGGGGGGTCGGGGGAGTCGCTCGGTCGGACACGGGTGGCGGGAGTATACGGAAGGCCCGCCCGGGCCGCGTGGGGGGTCGTCGTCGCACCTCGGGGGCGGAGCGTGCGACACTACGCCACAGCCCGCCGCACGGCGCCGGCCCGACGCCGCCGAGCGGAGCCTTGCAGGAGAAGCCGCCCCGATGCCGGCCGTCCGACCGCCGCTCGTCCCCGGCGAGACCGAGCTCATCGCGGCGCGCCACCACCCCGCCGCCTTCCTCGCGGTCGGTGCGCCCGCGGTCCCCTTCCTCTTCGCTGCCGCAGCCGCCTTCGGGCTCGGTCTCGCGATCCCCAACGAGGCCGGCCTCCTCGGCATCGTCGACGCCCTCGTCGGGCTCCTCGCGCTCGGGCTCGCGATCGGCGGGATCGTCCTGCTCGTCGGCCTCTGGGTCCGCTGGCGGACCGTCCGGGTCATCGTCACGGACCGGCGGGTCGTGCGCACGGAGGGGCTCTCCGGTCGGGTCACCGCGGAACCCCCGCTGGAGCGGATCATCGATGTCGTCCGCCGGGACGGTCCCCTGGGCGAGCGCCTCGGATACGGAGACCTCCTCCTCGTCATCGAGGGGGCGTCCCCGGTCGACCTGCGGGACCTGCGCGCGCCCGGTCGCATCCGCGAGGCGATCACCACCGGCCAGGAGCGGATGGCGGCCGAGCGTGCAGCGGCCCGTGCGGCCGCGGCCCGTGCGGCGGCCGGCGAGTCGGACCCCGAGGATGCCCTCCCCCCGGTCGTGGATGCGCTCGCCGGGACCGCCGAGGCGCTCGCCGCGGCACCACCGCCCGAGCCGGAGCCCGAGCCGGTCCCCGAGCCGGAGGTGGCTCCCGTCGCGGAGGGGTCGGACGCCGTCGCGGGCGAGGAGGCGGCCGGCGGCGGGCCCGGCCCCGTCGCGGAGGCGGCGCTCGACGCCCTTGCCGAGGTCGCGCGCCGGGAGGCGGACGGATCGATCGATGCCGAGGAGGCCGCGGCGCGCCGGAAGGACGCCCTCGACGCGCTCTAGCCGCCGGCGTCAGGCCTGCGCGCGGCCCTTCATCGACGGGGTCGCCGGATCGTCCAGGCGCGGCAGGGCCGCGGGCTCCAGGCGGCGCCACGGGGCGTCCGCATCGATCGCCTCCCAGGCACGCCCGATCGCGAAGAGACGCGCCTCATCCCAGGCCTGGCCGATCAGCTGGAGGCCGACCGGGAGGCCGTCCGCGAGGCCGCAGGGGACGGAGAGAGCCGGGAGGCCGGCGGCGTTCACGGGGATCGTGCAGATATCCGAGAGGTACATCGCGAGCGGATCCCCGGTCCGCGCCCCGAGCGGGAAGGCGACGGTCGGCGTGGAGGGCGCGATCAGCGCGTCCACCCGGGTGAAGGCGCGGTCGAAGTCCTCCTTGATGAGGGTCCGCACCTTCTGCGCCTTCAGGTAGTAGGCGTCGTAGTAGCCCGCGGAGAGCGCGTAGGTCCCGAGCATGATCCGCCGCTTCACCTCCGGCCCGAAGCCCTCTCCGCGCGTCGCGAGGTAGCTCCCGAGGACGTCGCCCTCCCGGACGGAGCGGCCGTAGCGGATCCCGTCGTGTCGGGCAAGGTTCGCCGAGGCCTCCGCCGGGGCGATGATGTAGTAGGTCGCCAGGCCGTATCCCGTGTGCGGAAGGTCGACCTCGACGATCTCCGCCCCGGCCGCCGCGAGCGCCGCAACGGCCTCGCGGATCCGGGCCTCGACCTCCGGCTCCATCCCGTCCACGAAGTACTGGCGCGGGAGCCCGAGGCGCAGCCCGCGGAGGATCCCGGCCGCCCGGTCCCGGTCCTCCGGCAGGGCCGCCGCGTAGTCCGGCACGGGGAGGGCGGAGGAGGTCGAATCGCGGTCGTCGCGCCCGGCGACCGCGCCGAGGAGGAGGGCGGCATCGCGGACGTCACGGGCGAAGGGGCCGACCTGGTCGAGCGAGCTCGCGAAGGCGATGATCCCGTAGCGGCTCACCCGCCCGTAGGTCGGCTTCATCCCCACCGTGCCGGTCACGGCAGCGGGCTGGCGGATGCTGCCGCCCGTATCGGTCCCGATCGCGACCGGCACGTGGTAGGCCGCCACCGCGGCGGCCGAGCCGCCGGAGGAGCCGCCGGGGACGCGATCCAGGTCCCAGGGGTTCGCCGTGGCGCCCCACGCGGAATGCTCCGTGGAGGAGCCCATCGCGAACTCGTCCATGTTCGTCTTGCCGGGGATCACCGCACCGGCCGCCGCGAGCCGCTCGGCGATATGGGCGTCGTACGGGCCGCGGAAGCCCGCGAGGATCCGGCTCCCGGCGGTGGAGGGCTGCCCGCGCGTGACGACGAGGTCCTTCAGGCCGACCGGGATGCCGAGGAGGGCGGGGAGCGCCGCGAGCGCGGCAGCGCCCTCGGCGCGGGCCGCGGCGATCCGGGCATCCGCGTCGGCGGCCGCGGCACGAGCCCCGGGCGCATCGAGCGAGACCCACGCATTCAGCGCCCGATCCTGGCCTTCGATGAGGGCGAGATGCGCCGCGAGGAGCTCGCCCGCGGAGAAGCGGCCGGCGCGCAGGCCGGCAGCCATCTCGTGGGCATGGAGGCGGGTGAGGCTGCGGTCCGTGCTCATGAGGGGCTACGCGCCGTCGCCGAGGATCGCGGGGACGACGACGTAACCGCCGCTCTGCTCCGGCGCGTTCGCGAGGGCCTCCTCCTGGCTCAGGCTCGGCCGGGGGAGGTCCGCACGGAGGATGCTCTCGACCTCGATCGTCTGGGCGGTGGGGGCGATCCCGTCCGTGTCGAGCTCGTCCAGGACGGCGAACATCGTGAGGATGAGGTCGAGGTCGGTCTCCATCCGCGTCACCTCGTCCGCGGAGAGACCGAGCCGGGCAAGATGGGCGACGTGCTCGACGTCCGCCCGGGTGAGGCTGGCCATGTCGGGAAGGATAGCCGTCAGGGCGCCTCGCCCGCGAGGAGGCGCCGGAAGCCCTCCTCGTCGAGGACGGGGACCCCGAGCTCCGTGGCGGTGGCGAGCTTCGACCCGGCCCCCTCCCCCGCCACGAGGTAGTCCGTCTTCCGGCTCACGGAGCCGGCCGCCTTCCCGCCCGCGGCCCGGATCGCCTCCTCCGCGGCCCTCCGGTCGAAGCCGGCCAGGCTCCCCGTGACGACGAGCGTCTTCCCTGCCAGCGGGCCTGCATCCCCGCCCGCCGGCCGCGGCGCCGGGCGCTCGGGGGCGACCCCGGCGGCGACGAGGTCCGGCAGGACCCCCGCCGTGGCGGGCTCGGTGAAGAAGCGGGCGATCGCGGCCCCCACGACCGGCCCGACCCCCGGGACCGCCTCGTAGCGCTCGGCGGAGAGGGCGGCCAGCTCCCCGGCGATCCGCGCGAGCCAGCCGTCCGCGCCCCCCATCGGCTCCGCGTCCGCGGGCGGCCAGGTGGTGGCGAGCCAGCTCGCGAGGTCGATCGCCGTCTGCTCCCCGACCTGGGGGATCCCGAGCGCGAAGAGGATCCGGGAGAGCGGCCGCGTCCGTCCGCGCTCGATCGCCGCGGCGAGGTTCTCGGCGCTCTTCCGGGCGAAGCGGTCGAGCCCCTCGAGCTGCTCCACGGTGAGCCGGAAGAGATCGCCGCGCGTCCGGACGAGGCCGCGCGCGAGGAGCTGGGCGAGGACGACCGTCCCGGCCCCCTCCAGGTCCATCCCCGCCCGGGAGACGAAGTGCGCGAGCGCCTCGCGGATCCGCGCAGGGCAGGCGCCGTTCGGGCAGTAGTGGCGGACCGCCCCCTCGTCCCGGACGACCCCGGTCCCGCACTCCGGGCAGGTCTCCGGCATCCGGAACTCGACCGCGTCCGCCGGGCGCCGATCGGGGAGGACGCGCACGACCTCGGGGATGACGTCGCCCGCCTTGTGGAGGATGACGGTGTCGCCGGCGCGGACGTCCTTGCGCCGGACCTCGTCCAGGTTGTGGAGCGTGGCGCGGGCGACGGTCGACCCGGCGACCTTCACGGGACGGAGGTGGGCGACCGGCGTCAGGCTCCCCGTCCGGCCCACGTAGGCGACGATCTCCTCGACGACCGTCTCGACCTGCTCCGGCGGGAACTTGTAGGCGATCGCCCAGCGTGGGGCGCGGCTGACCATCCCGAGCCGGCGCTGGGCATCCAGGTCGTCCACCTTCACGACGACGCCATCCGTCTCGTAGGCGAGCTCATGGCGCGGCTCGCGCCACGCCTCGGTGAAGGCGATCACCTCGTCCACGGTGAGGCCCGCGCGGCGGTTCGGCTCCACCGGGAAGCCGAGCGCGGCGAGGCGGGCGAGGGCATCGGACTGGCGGGTGACGACCGGCCGGCCGTCCGGCCCCTCCTCGAGGAGGATGTAGCACCACGCGGAGAGCCGGCGGCTCGCGGTGACCGCGGGATCGAGCTGGCGGAGCGAGCCCGCGCCGCAGTTCCGGGGGTTGGCGTAGAGCGGGAGCCCCTCCTCCTCCCGCTCCGCGTTGATCCGCGCGAACTCCGCCTTGGGCATGTAGACCTCGCCGCGGACCTCGAGAGTGAGCGGCTCGGCGAGCCGCTGGGGGATCGCCGCGATCGTGCGCAGGTTCGCCGTCACGTCCTCGCCGGTCGTGCCATCCCCGCGCGTGGCGCCCTGGACGAGCAGGCCGCGCTCGTAGCGCAGGCTGATCGCGAGGCCGTCGATCTTCAGCTCCGCCACGTAGCGCGGTGCCTCGGGGGCGGGCCCCTCCCCTGCGTCCGCCTCTCCCCACAGCGTGGGGGCCGCGGCGGGCCCGAGCCCGAGCCCCTTCCGGACGCGCCCATCGAAGGCGCGCAGCTCGTCCGCGGAGAAGGCGTTGTCGAGCGAGAGCATCGGGACGGTATGGCGGACCTCGCCGAATCGGCCACCCGGCGCCGGGGCGCCCCCGACGCGACGGGTCGGGGAATCGGGGGTGGCGAGCTCCGGATGGGCCGCCTCGAGCTCCACGAGCTCCCGGAAGAGCGCGTCGTACTCCGCGTCCGTCAGGGTCGGCGCATCCTCCACGTAGTAGCGCCGGTTCGCGTCAGCGATCGTGGCGCGCAGCTCGGCCACCCGCTCCCGGGCGGCAGCGTCCGGTCCGCTCATCCGATCCGCTCCAGGTTCGCGAGGCTCGCGAGGAGCGTCTTCACGCCCTTCCCCTCGAAGGCGACCTTCACCTCCTCGTCATCCCGGGTCAGCCGGGACATGACGACGATCCCCGGGCCGTGGACGGGGTGACGGACCCGGTCGCCGTCCCGGTAGCGCCGCTCACCGGGGACGACCGGCCGGGGCGGAACGACCCCGGTGCCCCCCTCCCCGGCTGCCGGCGCCGTCGCCGCCTCCGCAGGGGGCGGCGCCGCGAAGCGCCCGAGGTCCACGCCGGGCTGGCTCTCCCCGGGCCGCGCGTAGTAGGCCTCCCGGCGCGCGGCGAGGTCGCGGGTCGGACGGAAGCTCTCCCCGGCACGCGGCGCGCCGGGCGGGACCACGAGCCCACCGCCGGGCGGGAGCCGGCGGGGCCCCACGGGCCGGCGGCCCACGATCCGGGAGCCGCCCGCCCGGTCCGCGAGGAGGCTGTCGAGGAAGCTGCCGTCGCCGCGCTCCTCCTCCGGGCGCTGGTCGTCCTCCGGGTCGTGGCGGACGATCCGCGGCCCGGACATCAGCTCCGCGGGGATCTCGAGGAGGAAGCGGCTCGGGAGGGAGAAGCCACCCCGCCCCCAGGTCGCGCGGCGCGCGGCATGCGTCAGGTGGAGGCAATGGCGCGCCCGGGTCAGCCCCACGTAGGCGAGCCGGCGCTCCTCCTCCATCTGGCGGTCGTCGTCCAGCGAGCGGGCGTGGGGGAAGACCCCCTCCTCCATGCCCGCGATGAAGACCGCGTCGTACTCCAGGCCCTTGGCGGCGTGGAGGGTGATGATCGTCACCGCCTCCCCGTCACGGGCGAGGGCGTCCTGGTCCGCCACGAGCGCCGTCTCCTCGAGGAAGCGGTCGAGCGCATCCCCCGGATCGAGGTCGCCGTAGCGTGCCGCCACCTCGCGCAGCTCGAGGAGGTTCCCCCAGCGGTCCGACCCCTCCTCCGACCCATCCTCGAGCATCACCCGGTAGCCGCTCTCCTCGAGGACGAGGTCGAGGAGCTCCGGCAGCGGCAGGAGGTCCGCGCGGTCCCGGAGCCGGGCGATGAGCGTGGCGAAGGCCGCGAGCGCGTTCCTGCCCCGTCCGGCGACCTCGCCCGCGCCGGCCGCGGCCGCGCCGATCGCCCACCACAGGTCCCCGCCGCGGCTCTCCGCGAGCGCCCGGACCTGCTCCACCGTCCGGTCCCCGATCCCCCGGGCCGGCACGTTGACGATCCGCTCGAACGCCGCTACGTCCGTGTCGCTCCGGAGGAGCCGGAGGTAGGCGAGGGCGTCCTTCACCTCGCGCCGCTGGTAGAAGCGCGTCCCGCCCACGATGACGTACGGGATCCGGTAGCGGAGGAAGGCCTCCTCGATCGCCCGGCTCTGCGCGTTCGTCCGGACCATGACGGCGATCCCGCGCGCGGGATGACGGTGGTCGGGGTCGTCGTCCGCGCGACGGGCGAGGAGCGCCGCCCGGCCGCCCCGGCCGGTGAGGAGCGCCTCCACCTGGCGGGCGATCCATTCCGCTTCCTCGTCCTCGGCATCCGCCTCGAAGCGCTCGATCCGCAGCCCGCCCGCGTTCTCCGTCCAGAGGCGCTTCTCCTTGCGCGCCTGGTTCCGGCTGACGACCGCATGCGCAGCGTCCAGGATCAGCTGCGTGGAGCGGTAGTTCTGCTCCAGCTTCACGACCGTCGCGTCCGGGTAGTCCTGCTCGAAGTCGAGGATGTTCGCGAGGTCCGCGCCGCGCCAGCTGTAGATCCCCTGGTCGTCATCGCCCACGACAGCGAGGTTCCGGTGGCGGGCGGCGAGGTGCCGCACCCACAGGTACTGGGCGCGGTTCGTGTCCTGGTACTCGTCCACGTGGAGGTAGCGCCAGCGGTCCTGATAGCCGGCGAGGATCTCCGGCCGCTCGTCGAAGAGGCGGACCGCCTCGAGGAGGAGATCGTCGAAGTCGAGCGCACCTGCCTGGCGGAGCCGCTCCGCGTACCGCGCGTAGACCTTGGCGCACGTCTGCTCGTACCAGCCCGCCGCGCGCTCCGCGGCTTCCTCGGGCCCGGCCATCACGTTCTTCCACTTCCCGATCGCGGAGAGGACCGCGGCCGGCCGGAGCTCCCCGGTCCCGGCGAGGTCGAGATCGCGGAGGACCTGCTTCACGAGCGTCTGCTGGTCATCCGTGTCGTAGATCGCGAAGCGCCGGGGGATCCCGATCCGCTCGCCGTCCCGGCGGAGGACCCGCGCACAGAGAGCGTGGAAGGTCCCCATCGCGACCTCGTGGCCGTCCTGGCCGATGAGCGCGACGATCCGCTCCTTCATCTCCTGGGCGGCCTTGTTCGTGAAGGTGACCGCGAGGATCCGCCACGGCGCCACCCCGCGGACCCCCACGAGCCAGGCGATCCGGTGGGCGATGACGCGCGTCTTCCCGGAGCCCGCGCCGGCAAGGATGAGAAGCGGGCCCTCCGTGGCCTGCACGGCGCGCGCCTGCTCCGGGTTGAGCCGCTCCACGATCCGGGCGGCGACCTCGCTCCCCGATCCGGAGGCGATCACCGGCGGCGCCGGCTCTGCCACTCGGCCGCTCGGGAGGGTCCCGGCGAGCGAGGAGAACCAGGCGGCGTCCTCCCCGGCGTCCGGTCGCGGGGCGCCGCCCGTGGCCGCGCGCGGATCCACGGCGATCTCCGCCTCCGGGATCAGCCACGTCTCCTGGACAGGCCCGCCCGCGGCGGGGTCGTCCATCGCCTGGAGGTCGGCCGGATGGCCGGGGTCGCTCACCGGGCGATTCTACGGGGCGGCCCTGCGCGCCGCCTGCACGGGGTGTTCAGGAGCCGGACGAGAGGTCGAGCGCGAGCGGGATCGCGCCGCGGGCGCCCCCGATCACGTGGTGGGCCCGGCAGCGCGCCTCGTAGCGGTCGTCGTGCATCCCGCCGACGACGATCAGCGGGTCGTCCGCCGCGGCGGGGCGTCCGCCCACCATCCGCTGGGTGCGGGTCGCATCCGCCCCGCAGACGGTGCAGATCGCGGTCAGCTTCGTCACCTGGTCGGCGAGCGCGAGGAGGGAGGGCATCGTGTTGAAGGGGCGGCCGAGGAAGTCCTGGTCCAGGCCGGAGACGAGGACGGTCCGCCCCTCGGCGGCGAGGAGCTCCACGATCTCGGGGAGCTCGGGGTCGAAGAACTGGGCCTCGTCGATCGCGACGACGGAAGAGCGCTCGGTGGTGACGATCGCCGGGATCGCCGCGGCGCCGGTCACCGGACGGGCACGGAAGGCGACCCCGCTCCGCGATTCCACGACCTCCGGCCGCGTCCGGTCATCCAGCGTGGGACGGACGAGGACGATCCGGCGTCCCGCGATCTCGGCGCGCCGGAGGAGCCGGAGGAGCTCGTCCGTCTTGCCGCTGAACATGCACCCGGTGATGACGTGGATCCAGCCGCCCTGCATCCGCTGATTCTACCGGCCGGGCCGGGAATCACGAGACCCGGGCCCGACGGGGCCCGGGTCTCGTCCTGGGTTCGGGTGTGACGACCTAGTAGTCGTCGTGGGAGTGGCCGCCGGCCGGCGCCGCCTCCTTCTTCTCGGGGAGATCGGTGACGAGCGTCTCGGTCGTGAGGACCATCCCCGCGATCGAGGCGGCGTGCTGGAGAGCGGAGCGGGTCACCTTGGCGGCGTCCACGATCCCCTTGCCGAACATGTCGCCGTACTCGCCGCGCAGGGCGTCGTAGCCCTCGCCGACCTTCATGCCGCGGACCGCCGCGACGATGACCGAGCCCTCCTGGCCGGCGTTCTCGGCGATCTGCCGGACCGGGGCCTCGAGCGCGCGGCGGAGGATCGAGACGCCGACCGCCTCGTCGCCCTGGAGCTTGAGCGCGTCGAGCGCCGGGAGCGACTGGAGGAGCGCGGTCCCGCCGCCGGCGACGAGGCCTTCCTCGACGGCCGCGCGGGTCGTGCTCAGCGCATCCTCGATGCGGTGCTTCTTCTCCTTCAGCTCGACCTCGGTGGCCGCGCCGACCTTGATGACGGCGACGCCACCGGAGAGCTTGGCAAGGCGCTCCTGGAGCTTCTCGCGGTCGTAGTCCGAGGTGGTCTCCTCGATCTGCGCCTTGATCTGCGCCATCCGGCCCTTGATCTCGCCGGCATCACCCTCGCCGTCCACGATCGTCGTGTCGTCCTTGGTGGCGACGACGCGGCGGGCGTGGCCGAAGTCCTCCGGCCCGACGGAGTCGAGCTTCCGCCCGACCTCCTCGGAGATCACCGTGGCGCCCGAGAGGATCGCCATGTCCCGGAGCATCTCCTTGCGGCGATCGCCGAAGCCCGGCGCCTTGACGGCGAGGACGTTGATCGTGCCGCGGAGCTTGTTGACGACGAGGGTCGCGAGGGCCTCGCCCTCGATGTCCTCGGCGATGATGAAGAGCGGGCGACCGAGGCCGACCGCCTTCTCGAGGGCCGGGAGGAGCTCCTGGATGCTCGAGATCTTCTTGTCCGTGATGAGCATCGCGGGGTTCTCGAGGACCGCTTCCATGCGGTCCGAGTTCGTCACGAAGTACGGGCTGATATACCCGCGGTCGAACTGCATCCCCTCGGTGTATTCCTTGTCGAGGCCGATCGACTGGCCTTCCTCGACGGTGATGACGCCGTCCTTGCCGACCTTGTCCATCACCTCGGCGATCAGCTCGCCGACCTCCGGGTCCGCGGCGCTGATCGCGGCGACCGCGGCGATCTGCTCGCGGGTCTCGACCGGGCGCGCGTTCTCGCGCAGCCGGGCGACGATCACCTCGACGCCCTTGTCCAGGCCGCGCTTCACGACCATCGGGTTGGCACCCGCGGTGACGTTCTTCAGGCCTTCCGTGACGAGCGCCTGGCCGAGCACCACGGCGGTCGTCGTGCCGTCACCGGCGACGTCGTCCGTCTTGGTGGCGACCTCCTTGAGGAGCTGCGCGCCCATGTTCTCGAAGGGGTCCTCGAGCTCGACCTCGCGGGCGATCGTGACGCCGTCGTTGGTGATCGTGGGGGCCCCGAACTTCTTGTCCAGGACGACGTTCCGGCCCTTGGGCCCGAGGGTGACCTTGACCGCGTCGGCGAGCCGGTCCACGCCCCGCTTGAGCGAGCGGCGGGCGGTCTCGTCGAAGATCAGCTGCTTGGCCATGCGTGGATCTCCTGACAGGGGGTGGGGATGAGGACGGGGAGACGGGACCGGCCGGGCCCTCGCGGGTCCGGCCGGCTGGGGGCGGCCGGGGCCGGGATCAGCCCTCGACGACCGCGAGGATGTCCTTCTGGCTGACGATGAGGAACTCCTCGCCGTCCACCTTGAACTCGGTGCCCGCGTACTTGGCGTAGAGGACCTTGTCGCCGACCTTCACGTCCATCGGCTCGCGGTCGCCGTCGTCGTCCAGGCGGCCGGGGCCGGCGGCGACGATCGTCCCCTCCTGGGGCTTCTCCTTCGCGGTGTCCGGCAGGACGATGCCGCTCTTCGTCATCTCCTCCCGGGGGGTGGGATGGATGACGACGCGGTCACCGAGCGGGCGGAGCTTGGAAGCAGCGGCGGAAGCCAATGCGAGGTCCCTCCTGAGATCTGTCCTGCGAAGCCTGCACCCGGGCGGCTGTCCGGCTCGGAGGAGCCGTGGCCGGTCCGTCGGTCCCGGCGCGTACGGCCGGCGCATCGACGCGGGCCGAGGCCCGGATGCCCTGTGATTAGCACTCTCGGGTCGAGAGTGCCAAGAATGTAGGGGATGGCCCTCCCCGCTGTCAAGCCGGGCCCTCCCGTGGGAGGCCCTAGACTCGGCCCATGGAGCCGGTCGCCTCCTTCCGCGTCCCCTTCCGGGTCCGCTTCGACGAGGCGGGTCCGGACGGCTGCGTGCCACCCTCCGGCCTCGTGCGCTATCTCCAGGATGCCGCCTGGCAGCACAGCGAGGCGGTCGGCTTCGGTCGTGACTGGTACGCCGCGCGCGGGATCGGCTGGCTCGCCCGCGGCCTCGACCTCGTGCTCACCGGCTGCGCGCCCTACGGCGAGACGATCGAGGTGGAGACGGAGCTGATCGGGTGGCGCCGCGTGGGTGCACGCCGCCGGAGCCGGATCCGGGACGCACGCGGGGCACCGGTCGCCGAGTCGCTCGTGGACTGGGCGCTCGTGGACGAGGCCGGCCGTCCGGTCCGCGTCCCGGACGAGATCGTCGCCCTCGCCCCCATGGCGGGCCCCTTCCAGGCAACCCGGATCGACCTTCCGGCGGAGCGTCCCGCGGACCTCCGGGTCCCCCTCCCCCTCCGGCGGCGGGATGCCGATCCGATGGGCCACCTGAACAATGCGGCCTACCTCGACCTCCTGGATGAGACGCTCACCCGTCTCGACCCTCCTCCTCCCGCCCTCACGCGGATCCGCCTCGAGCACCTCCGGCCCGCGCTCCCCGGGATGCGGCCGGCGGGCGCAGCCTGGCGCCTGGAGGATGGCGGGCTCGCGTGGCGGCTCGAGGACGAGGAGTCCGGGAGCGAGCTCGCCCGGGCGATCGCCGGCTGACGCGCCGGGGGCCGGAGGCTCAGGCGCGGCCGGTGAAGCGGTCGTAGGCGCGCACGAGCGCCTCGCCGAGCGCGTCCGGATCCTCCCCCCGTCGCTCCGCCACCCAGCGGGCGGTCACCTCGACCCAGCGCGGCTCATTCCGGCGCCGCGGCGCGCCGGGCGGGGAGAGGTAGGGGCTGTCCGTCTCCACGAGGAGCCGGTCCGCGGGCACGATCCGGGCGACCTCTGCGGACGCCTCCTCGCCGGCGCGGAAGACGAGCCCGCTGAAGCTGATCGCGCAGCCCATGGTCAGCGCCCGCTCCCCGTAATCCACGGGGCCCGAGAAGGAGTGCAGGACCGCCGGGGGCCGATCGCCGAGCCGCTCCCGCCAGTCGCCGGACCCCACGCCGGCCGCGGCGAGCTCGGCGAGGAGCTCGTCCTGGGCATCCCGCTCGCCCGCCCGTGAGCGGCAGTGGAGGATGAGCGGCTTGCGCGTCTCCCAGGCGAGCGCGAGGTGGCGGCGCAGGTTCGCGAGCTGGGCCGGGCGCGGGGAGAAGCCCCGGTCGTAGTCCAGCCCGGTCTCCCCGATCGCCACCGCGAGCGGATCGTCCGCGAGCGGCCGGAGGGCCGCCCATGCCGCGTCGTCCACCTCCGCCGCCACGTGCGGGTGGATCCCCACGGAGCTCTCCACGTCTCCCGCGGCCCGGGCGAAGGCGATCCCGTCCACCGAGGTCCGGGGGTCGAAGCCGGGGACGAGGATGCGCGCGAGCCCGGCGACGCGTGCGGCCGCAAGGACCGCGTCCCGATCCGGGTCGAAGGGACGCGTCTGGAGGTGGCCGTGGGAATCGACGAGGCGCATCGGACCGGCGGCCGGGCGCGGCGCGGGATCAGCCCGCGGGTGCGGGCTCGGTCTCGAGGCGCGGGAAGAGCGGCGCCGCGCCGCCGATCGTGCCGCCCGCCGGCCCGGCGCCCCAGCGGAGAAGCCCATCCACCGGCGGTCCGCCGTTCCCGTCCGGGCCGTAGGGCCAGGCGATCCCGAGCTGCTCCGCGGCACGCGGCGCCGCGGCCGGCAGGTAGGGCGCGACGGCGAAGACGATCAGCCGGCAGGCCTCGAGAAGATCGCCGAGGACGACCCGCAGCCGTCCTTCCGCATCCGCGTCACCGGCCTTCGCGCTCTTCGCGAGGGTCCACGGCGCCTCCGCATCCACGTAGCGGTTCGCCGCACCCACGAACTCCCAGAGGACGCCGAGCGCCTCGTGGAGGAGGCAGCCCTCGAGCGCCGCGACGTAGCGGCCCACGATCCCCGGCCAGGCCGCGGCGAGCGGACCGCCCATCCCCGGTGCCGGCCGCTCGCCGTCCAGGTAGCGGCCGGTCATGGAGAGGGAGCGGTTCAGGAGGTTCCCGAAGTCGTTCGCGAGGTCCGCGTTGTAGCGCCGGACGAACGACTCCCACGAGACCTCGGTGTCCTTGTCGAAGGCGACCTCGCGGAGGGTCACGTAGCGCGCCCCGTCCGGCCCGAAGGTGCGCACGATGTCGTGCGGGTCGAGGAAGTTGCCGCGGCTCTTGCTCATCCGCTCGCCGCCCGTGAGGAGCCAGCCGTGGACCCAGACCTTGCGTGGCGGCTCGAGCCCGGCGCTCATGAGCATCGCGGGCCAGATGATCGTGTGGAAGCGGTTGATGTCCTTCCCCACGATGTGCAGGTCCGCGGGCCACCAGCGCGCGAAGGCATCCGGGTCGTCCGGGAAGCCCGCGCCGGTGATGTAGTTGATGAGCGCATCGAACCAGACGTAGATGACGCCCGCGGAGGGGTCCGGCGTGCCGTCCGGCAGGACGGCCTCCGAGCCGTCCGCGCGGATCGGGAAGGGGATCCCCCAGCTGAAGGTCTCGCGGCTGATCGAGATGTCCTCGAGGCCGTTCCGGATGAAGGCGATCATCTCGTTCTTCCGGTACTCGGGCTCCACGACCCCGGGGTTCTCCGCGTACCAGGCGAGGAGACGGTCGGCGTAGCGCGAGAGGCGGAAGAACCAGTTGTGCTCGGTGAGCCACTGGAGGGGGACGTCGGGGTGGTTCGGGCAGCGGACCCCGTCCGCCTCCTCGATCAGGTCGGTGAGGTTCCGGAAGCCTTCGTTCGGGCAGTACCAGCCCTCGTACGAGCCCTGGTAGACATCCCCGTTCGCGAAGGCGCGGCGGACCATCTCCTGGGAGGCGCGCCGGTGATCCGGGTCCGTCGTGCGGATGAAGCGGTCCGGGGCGATAAGCAGGGCATCCTCGGCGTCGCGGAAGAGCCGGACCATCCCGTCGATGAAGTCCCGGGTCTCGAGGCCGAGCTCCTGGGCGCGCTGGTGGATGTTCACCGAGTGCTCGTCCGTCCCGGTGAGGAAGCGCGTCTCGTCCCCGGCCATCCGGTGGCGGCGGGCAAGGACGTCCGCCCCGATCACCTCGTAGAGGGTATGGAGCCCCGGACGGTTGTTGGGGTAGGCGATCGCGGTCGTCAGGTAGTAGCGGCGTCGGTCGGTCATCGCGCCGGAAGCGTAGCAGCGAGCGCGCTCACCGGTGCCAGGGGAAGGCGAGGGCGACCGAGGAAGGCCCGGACGGCTCCCCCACCCCGACGAGCTCGAGGAAGTCCGCCGCGCTGAGCGCGACGAGCAGGGCATCGGTGACCGCGGTGACCGTCGCCGTGCGCGGCGAGCCCGCGAGGATGCCGATCTCGCCGAAGCCCTCGTCCACGCCCATCCGGCGCAGCACCCGCGGGGCATCGTCCGGGGCGGCCACCTGGGTCACCTCGACCTCGCCCGCGGCGATCGCGAAGAAGCGGTCCGCGGGATCGCCCTGGCGGATGATCGTCACCCCGGCGGCGATCCTGACGATCTCCGCCCGCCGCTCCGCCCGCGCGAGGCGGCCGGGCGCCAGGGCCGAGAGGGCGGGCACCCGCGAGAGATGGGCCCGGATCGGGGCGTCCCCCTCGGGCTGCGTCCGCCACGGCCCGAGCACCGCGACGAAGATCAGCCCCGTCACGGCGAGCGCGACCGCGCAGGCGAGGACGAGCGGCCCGAAGCCGAGGATGACGATGAGCGACGGGACGCTGAAGGCGCCGAGCGCGTAGACGACCTCCCAGATCGTGTCCAGCGCAGCGAGCATCCGCCCGCGCGCACCGTCCGGGACCATCCGCTGGTAGACGGTCCCGCCCACGATCGAGGTGATGAGCGACCCGAGCGCGATCGCGAAGAGGGCGGCCATCAGCGCGGGGAGCGTGGCGACCGCGCCGAGCGCGAGAAGGCCGCCACCGATGAGGATGACCCCGGTGAGGAAGGGGGGCTCGACCCGGCGGCGGAGGACGAGGATCCCCCCGATGACGACCCCCACCGCGCCGCCGGCGCCGAGCGCCGTGTTCAGCGCCGCCGTCCCCACGTCCCCGCCCCGGATGATGTCGTAGGCGAGGTAGGCGGTGATCACCACGAGCCCGCCCACGATGAAGCTGTGGATCAGCTCGAAGACGAGGAGCGCAACGATCGGCCGGGTCGCGCGGGAGTCCACGCCGGCCGCAGGGCGCGCAGCCGCGGCGGCGGCGTCGGCGCGCGCGCCGGACACGGCCGCGGGCGGCGCGGGCCGGCCCCGCGCAGGGAGGCCACGGAGGATGAGGACCGCGACCCCGAAGATGGCGCCGTTGAGCGCGAAGGCGAAGGGGATCGAGGGGACGAGGGCGAGGGCGATCGCGGCTGCCGCCGGTCCGCCGAGGACCGCGAGGATGTCGAGCGAGGCATAGACGGCGTTCGCGGGGCCGAGCTGGCGCTCGTCCCGGCAGAGGGCGGGGAGGAGCGCACCGATCGCGGGCTGGAAGAAGACGGAGATCGTCGTGGCCGCCATCGCCGCGAGCACGACGACGGGCGCCCCGGCACCGGCCGCCGCGATGAGCGCGATCGCCGCCATCGCGAGGATGCGCGCGCTCCCGCACACGAGGAGGAGCCGCCGCCGGTCGAAGCGGTCCGCTGCGTAGCCCGCCGGGATGCCGAGGACGAGGTACGGGATGACCCGGATCGCGCCCACGAGGCCCACGATGAAGGGGTCCCCGTCCGTCGTCTCCCAGGCCAGGATGATGAGGGCGATGGCGGAGATCCAGTCGGCGAGCGAGCCGATGAGGAAGCCCGCGAAGATGCGCGCGAGGTCCCGGTTCGCGAGGACGTCGCGATACGCCCCGATCAGTCCACGCACGGATCCGCCGGGAGGGGCCTAGGCCGCGCCGGTCGGCGCCGACGCCGTGGCGGCGAGGATCGCCTTCACCTCGAACGGTGTGAGGCCGGGGTGCTTCCCCACGAGCCGGGCGACGAGCCCGGCGATCTGGGGGGCCGCGAAGGAGTTCCCGGTCGCCACGATCGAGCCGCCGTCCTTCCAGGCCACGGGGACGTCCACCCCCCACGCCCCGAACTCGACCGGCGGGTGGGGGTTGTGGAACCAGGTCCACGGATCGGGGATCTCGTGGGCGGCCACGGAGACGACGGAGGAGAAGAGGGAGGGATAGCTCGCCCCCTCGTGGTTGTTCGCCGCGCAGACGAGCGTCGTCCCGGCGAAGGCCGCCCGGTCCGCCAGGTCGTGGAAGTGAGGGAAGAGGCTCTCCGAGCGGGAGGAGAGGCTGAGGTTCGCGACCGGGATCCCCTGCTCGATCACCCAGTCGAGCGCTGCGAGGAAGGCTCTCCCCTTCCCCTTCAGGTCCGCACCGAGGACGCGGACCGAGATGAGCTCCACCTCCGGGGCGAAGGTGCGGATGATGCCGCCGCAGGCGGTCCCGTGGCCGTAGAGGTCGCCGGCCTCGTCCGGGACGACGCGCTCATCCTCCTCACCGAGCTCGATCGCGATGCTCTCCACGACCCGACCGCCGAGCGCCGGGTGGTCACGCTCGAGCCCGGAATCGATGATCGCCACGCGGACCCCTGCACCGGTCCCGCCGTCGAAGGCCCAGGCACGGTCGATCGCGTCCAGCCGGATCCCGCGCACCAGCCCCGTGCGGTCCCCGATGAACGGCTCCGTCCACGCCGGACGGATCTCCCCGGAGCCCTCGCTCACGAGCGGTAGGGGCGGCGGACCGAGGTGGAGGCATGGCGCGCGGCGACCTCGATGATCCCCGCCACGAGCGCGCGCTCCCGCTCACCGAGCCCGCGGATCCGCGCGACCGTGTCCACGATCGTCCAGAAGGGATCCTCGGCATCCGCATCAAGCTCCGCGATCACGGGAGCGAGGGCGGCGTCGATCGTCTCCTCCGTCACCTCGCCCGCGGCGATCGTGCGCAGCGCCGCCTGGAGGATCCGGGTCGTCTCCCGCTGCACCCGCGTCGCCTCGATCGCGGCGGCGGCCTGTCGGGCGAAGGCGCCCATCAGCTCCAGGTCCTTCAGGGTGAAGGTGGGCGAGGAGCGCTTGTCCAGGACCTGGAGGACGCCGATGCAGGTCTCCCCGTCGATGAGGGGGACGCCGGCGATCGCCCGGGGGACGTAGCCGGTGCGCTGGGCGGTCGCCTTGTCGAAGCGGGGGTCGGACATGACGTCCGAGATCGCGATCGGCTGGGCGGTGGAGAAGACGTAGCCCACGATCCCCTTCGTGGTGGGGATCTCGACGCCGATCACCCCCTGCCCCTGGACGCCGGCGGCGACCCGGAAGCGGAGGCGGTCGGGATCCCGCTCGTGGAGGGCGATCGATGCGGCCTCCGCATCGAAGAGGGCAGCGGCGGCATCCACGATCCCCTGGAGGAGCGCGGTCTCGGCACGACCGTCGAGGCGGCGCGCCACCTCCGTGCGCGCCGCGACCGCCGCGATCGCGGCAAGGGCGGCGCTGGGGTCCTGTCGGTCGGTCACGGGGGGAGACTAGCGGGACTCGTCCCCGGCTGTCTCGTCCGCGGCGCCGGGCGGAGTCACGACCCCGCCCCCGCGGGCGCGGCCACCCCTTCGGTCGCCGAACCCGCCGGACATCACGTGCCCTTCGACATCGGGCTCCGCGTCGGCGTCGCGGGGACGGAGCTGCTCCTCGCCGGAGCTCGCCAACCGGCTGGTCCGCGGATCGTCGGTGCGATCGCTCATCTCATCGGCCTCCACCGCAACACATCACTTTCGAGCCGGCCATCCGGGGAAAGCCGGTCAGGACCGTCCAGAGCTGCACGCCGGTCCGCGCCGCAGGTGGGCGACGACGGACCGCGTGACGTGGACGGAGGAGTGGTCCGGGAACCTCAGCCCTTGGTGGTCCCGGTCCGGGAGGTGCCCCCCGAGGAGATGAAGGCATGGCCCTCGACGTCCTCGTCGTCGTCCTTGGCGCCGGCGCTCCCGTAGGTCGCACCCTTCCCCTTGCTGATCGTGAAGCCGTGGCCCTCGACGTCGTCGTCGTCCTTGGCGCCGGCGCTCCCGTAGGTCGCACCCTTCCCCTTGCTGATCGTGAAGCCGTGGCCCTCGACGTCGTCCGCGTCGGCGAACGCGATCACCCAGCCGTGGACCGGAGCCATGATCTCGATGCTCTTCACGCTGCGCACCCTCCGTGACGATGCCGGTGGTCCCCCACCGGGTCTTCCCTCTCGGGTCCTTGCGACGCGTTCCGCAGGCCGCGGGGCGTCCATGTGCTGCACAGAGTACCCGGCGTGTCGAGGGGTGTCGGTCCGCGCGCGGACAGCCGGGCTGTCATCCATCCGACACTCAACGCTCGCCGATCCGCCGGAGCGCCTCCACGTCCGG
>Ga0208783_10000033_pt1 | contig 81583 bp, 81 predicted proteins | sample DEB19_08_DNA_2_FD_184529 | JGI IMG/M metagenome (GOLD analysis project Ga0208783, IMG submission 184529) | Aqueous microbial communities from the Delaware River and Bay under freshwater to marine salinity gradient to study organic matter... | ecosystem: Environmental > Aquatic > Marine >... | reverse complement strand
ATCATTCGCCTCCAACTAAGTCATAGGCGAATGATAAATTTGCATTATCCTTTTGAGTAATTGTAAAGTTTCCGGAGCTAGTAAATTTATAGTAGGCTTTTGTACCAAAATAAACAACGCTGTTTGCTCCAGATGCAAGGTTCTTGACAGTCTTAGTAGTAATACTTGATGCCGCGGCAGTTCTTGGGCCTTCTGCGCCAGAGGAATTAACATAACACACATAAAGAGTGTATGTTGTAGTAGGACTTAGATTTTGCAAATTTGTAAAAGCTGTAGACGAATAGATGGCAGAACTAGAATCATATAGTGCGGTACCGCCGCTACTAGTAGAGTATATTCTAGTTCTATAATAATTAGAACCGTTTGACCAATTTACTCTAGCGTTATACGCGCCAACATAATCAACAGTTACAGAAGATGGTTGAGCGCTGAAATTACTCTTACCCCATCCATCGCTCATCGCGACGGAGCTACCGGCTGTTGTTCTCTGAAATAAGGTTCGAACCACAGAATCGTTCAATGCAACCGTCTGATTGTAGGGAGAAGCCCTACCAAGCTCCTGGTTGATATTGTTAAACGAAATGCTGTTAGGCGATACAGGTAGTGCCATAGGTATCTATTTATACAGCAAAAATGCTAGCCCGATTACTCAGGCTAGCATGACAGAAATAGCTATGAGGTGATTAACCCGCTGGAGGCGGAGTCGTCGTAGGAGGAACCGCTGGTACAGCAGGATCCGGAACGACTGCAGCTGGAGGATCCCATGGGAAAGATCCAGCCATAACATCTGCAGATGCGTTGTTCTTTTCATCGATCTGCTTTTGAATCTGCTCATTGACGTGCTCTTCGTATGCGCCAGTCACGACGGATTGAATCCATCCGAGAACCGTAGCTTCTGTGAGCTGATCGAATGCCACAAAGTTATTTGTGTCGATCTGGGCGGGATCAAATGGAGTCGCTCCGGAAAATGTACCGGTATGACCATTTTCATCTGTACCAGTCTTCTGCCAATATGTTTGAAAGACCACTCCGTTGAGTGATCCGCTATTCTTTTTCTTTAGGGAAGTGAGTTTCCAGGTATATGTGAGTGCCATAGGTATCTATTTATTAAAATCTCCAGGCAAAGATCAACAGCGTACGGCTGTCGTATCCATCCTTGAGTAGTCTGGGCATTACTTCCAGGCTCAGGTGTGAGTTCCCATTGAACCTGTACTGCATATTTGGGCCCGCATACAGCTCAGAGAACCCTCCGTCATAGTCATTGTACCGATACATGGCACTGATTCCCAGAGTCAGATTCTTCGTGATGATCTTTGAGATGCTAAACGTCGCAGCATACTCTGATTCCTTGGGCCCGCTCAGGTTTGCCTCATAGATGGCGTTCAGACCCCAGATCCAATCAGTACCGGCAATTCGGTCTCCGAGCAGAAGCTTTGGTTCAATGCCCTGACTTCCGTTCAGCAGTTTGTGCTCAAAGTAAAGAGTCGGATTTCCCCAAAGCTTTCCCCAGTCAGCGAGTGCATACCGGACCTCCCAGCTGAATCCGCGCCAGCCGAACCTCTGATTTCCGACAGGTCCATCATATACCGTATGAGCATAGAGGTCAAGCTCCAGACGATTTCCCAGGCCAAACGCAAACTCATCGCGCATACGAATCTGGGCAGGACCGTCTTGCCTGTCACGGATATCAAACCATTTCTCGTACATGACTGCCCGTGGCGGAGTCATGACGTAGACTCGAGTGGACGGAAACTTACGAGTCAGCGTCCAGGCCGGCTGTTGGTATTCGCCGACAGACTCGAATGGAGCATAGGACTTCGCGGTGACTCGAAAGACCTCAAGTTCCTGAGTATCCGCTGCAAGTGCAATGGAAGAGATTACGAAGAATAGTGTAGTGAGTTTTTTCATAGCATGAATGTGAATACTGAAGCAGTAGCAATCAATAATAGGCACCAAACTCCCAGAACTTTGTAATAATCCTTGAGAGGCGTGCCGAAGTATTTATTACCGACCGCCACGCATTTGTGTGTCGGACTCAAGAGATAACCGGCATAGTCAATCGCAAAGAACCATAGAAAATACTGTGGGCCAAATATGCTGGATGTCAGAACTGCCAGGGCGATAAATTTTCCACTGGATCCCATGAAAAAACTGGCCACAAAACTCAGAAGTGACGCGACCGCCAGGCTTGACCCGTGCGAACGAATCATCTCTGTGATCTGATTACTCTGAGACTTGAAGTAGTTTCCAGCCACGATCACGACCGCCACGGTAACCAGAACATCCCACTTGATGTACGACCTCAGTTTCTTCAGATCCCAGGTCTGCGTCAAGAATACGTAATATAGTGCCAGAGTTCCGAATATCGCAAAGATATGTTTGTCGCCACCGAGCCAGGCATAGGTACCAATCGCTACGAAGAATGGCATGACGTTTCTCATGATCGCGCTCATCTTGAATGGAGTGAAATCAATTTGAATATCTTCTTCATTTACACGCCAGAACACGTAGTGTACAATAAACAATGACGTCACCGAGAGTAGTGGCCATATGATTCCCAGCCATGCCCCATAGGTCAGTCCCATCGCGGCCATCGGCAAGATGACGGTCTTCTCAAGTGGACTCCAGAGATAATAGTGATGAGTCGATAGGTAGTCTACGATTCCCATTTTCTGTCTACCGCACACACATTTCTTGGATGCCAGAGTATCCAGGACACCGGCACTCACAGTTACTCTACCTTCGATGGGCAGGATGCCTCCAAGTGCACTTGTCAGGAAAAGGACCAGGCGGTTATTCTGGAAAGAATCCTTGATGTACGAGTACAGAGGCATGAAGAGATTGTGTTCCTTCGCAATGCCAGAGACGATCATCACGAAGAAGATCATCCAGAGATATTCAAGCCCTGCAATCATTGTTTCTTCACGACTGCGATGTAGAATCCATTCCACCACATCGCGTCGTCCTCCTGCGCGTTGAGTATGATCTTATCGTAGAGTATCTCGAGCTTCGAATCAGCAATCCCACGACGAGCACCAGCAACTACACCATCCCAGTTCGCATCATCGAAGATCAGAATTGCTTTATTAGCCAAACTATCCGCAAAGTATCTGATCGCAGCATAGTTTGCCTGCTCGGAGTGATCCGCATCATAGAAGAACAGGTCGATCGGAGGCAGCTGTTTCTTATCGACCTGCAGAAAGTGACAGTCAAACAGCACGACGGTATTTTGCCCCTTGTACTTCTGGACGTTCTGAATGAACTGTTGCTTGGATCCGACAACATCTTTTCCGTTTGCAGCTTTTGTCTGATCTTTCCAGTGATCGACTGCAAATGCTTGTAAAGTATTACCTTTGAGCGCCGAGCAGAACGTTGCACCATTGAGAACACCGACCTCAAGATACGTGGCAGATATTGCAGCCAACGAGTTAAGCAATGCTTTCATCTTGTCCGATGTCAGACCATCGGGCGTTTCGCCTACGCTTTGATTTGCGCTATCAATCAGAGCCTGAGATACTGCGGCGACTAACCTGTCATTATTGTTGCCCTTTGACTTCCAGACCTTGTCACAGTAGTTGCAGTCCCAGCAGTCGAACTTACAGGTGCGAATCTTCTCTCGCCAGAGATTGATCGGCTTGTCCACTAGGTTCGTCTCTGCGATATAGGCGTTAAAATTATCAAACAGGATCTCCTCGCCACGAGCAAAGCGACGAATGATATCCATCGTCTCCTCTAGCCGATCACTGTTCTCGCGGCCGTGCATCTTGATGACATCGATGCCTAGTTCTTGAAAGCGTAGCCAGTCTGCTCGCCACGGTGGGAAGTTCGCATTCTTGAGCTGAATCGCGGAATCCTTCGTGTGCCAATGCTGACAGCTCACTCGGCTGATCGGGTCAGTGAAGTACTGCGGTCCATCGGTCCGTGTGTTGTTGAACTGATAGTGTTCATCCATCACTGGGCATCCACCGACGCATCCTTCATTTGCGAGCAGCGAAAGTTTGATTCCGTATTTGTCCTTGACTCGCTTGATCTCTTTCAACCGTTCCTCATCGCGCATCAGCGCTCGATCAAGATTGACATAATGGAATCCGGCCTCTGCGAGTTTAGCAACATCTCGTGGTTCCTTCACAGCACGCAGGATCGTATTCTTGATGAACAGCTCAGGGAACTGCTTCTGAATCTGACCGGTCAGCAGCCAATGAGTATGAGGCAACGTGCAGGAACGAACGCCCGAGTCATATAGTGCCTGAAAGTTATCGATCCAGATCTGCAGGTTCTTTTGATCTGGCCGTACCGATATGTTATTGAACGTTGCAGAGATCGGAATTCCAGTCAATGCTGGCATCTGCAGCGCAGTGTAGATTGCGCTCTGATGATCCTCTGGATTCAGAAAGACATCGCCCATCGCATCCTGATTGAACGGAGGAATGCGACAGGTAAAATAGATGTCGTAGATGTAATCCCGATGCTCCTGACAGAACGTAACAAACGAATGAAACTGATTTTCTGTGAGCTTAGGATTGAGCGGTATACTAAAGAGTTTCACCTGCGGTCTTGTTCTGCTCGAGCTTCAGCTGCTCGTTTGCAACATTATCAATGTAGTTAATTCCATCACTCAGCAGACCTGCCTTTTCCATCACGCCTTGACCGATTGCTTCCATGCCTTTACCGAGTACCAAATTGTACTTAACGGCGAGGCCAAGTGCTTCATTTACGTCCGGTAGCGGCATCATTAGGATGGCATCCATATTACCCTGGCTGACTCGACCAATGGTATTCAGATCCATTGCTGCCTGCTTTGCCAGACGAGTGATCCAATAGGTGCGCTCCTCTGACTCATTATGCTCTGCAAATTTCTTGAGCTCAGCAATATCAGGAACGAGATCCTTTATCATCTGAATGAATCCGTTCATCTCATTCTGGCACATCCGTTCTTTCTTATCGAACATATGAATGTCCCAATCGGCTTGCTCGACATCTACCTGAAGCAGTTGTTTCTTGAGATCATCTGGCTCATTCGCAATATCTCGTAGAAGCATTTCTTTCTGTATTACTCTCTTCTTTCGCTCGCGCTGGATTTGCTTGAGCATACCGATTCGAGTATCGAGTTCTACAAGAGCCTGACGTACTCTGCGGTAATTTGTGACCTGCGAGTTGACTACGAAATATCGAGACTGAAAGTCCGACATTCCTAGCGAGTTCTCATTCTGATTTACAAATTCTAAAATTTCAGATTCATTCATAATATAATTTATACGGGTTCTAAAACTGAATACCGAAGTTGACTCGATCTATTCGATTGTCTTTCTCGTGATCCCACTTGCCTAACTTTGATGCACGATCTTTGCACATCTCGATTCCCAGAAGTGATTCACGAGCATCTACGATCTGCTCAATTGTGGTAAAACCATCCACCTGAGCAAGTAGACTATCGTGCTGAGCTTTATCATAGCAATCGTGGTCATGATGCTTGCGATGCTCCATTTCCTCGTTGACATGGAACTTAAACGCCTTTTTCATCAGAGAAATCACATGAGGCTTTAAGCTGTCAGCCAGATAGACCTTTGTCTTGCGTTGACCTTTGGCCAGTTCATCTGCATCGGGCTCAAGGCCGGCGTAGTCAGAATATACCTTACGGTATCCGCGCGTTTCTCCGTAAAACTTGAATGCCTCTGTGGCTTCAATCTCAGTAATTTCAACCAATGGAATTTCATCTGGATGAGACTGAAGTTCAACAAGTGCCTGATCCGTACTCACCTTGATGATGTTGAAATTATCGACGGCGCTGATATGTTCTACTCCATCGATCTGAGGCACGTAGCGCAGGAATTTTGCTAAAAAGTATTTCATAGTTAGATCATTGTTCCCATCGTTCCACCGAGAAGAGTAACACTACCAGTTCCACACGCTCCGGATGACATTCCGCCATGACCTTTTGGCTGCCCAGAGGATCCTAATTCTACGGAGGTATCGGTCAAGTAAGATGTCTTGTGAGAACGATTATTTTGTCCATCACCGATATCGTTATACATTCCTAGAATATATCCCCAGTCCTGTCCGATCTGACAGTTTTCTTCGCCGGCCTTGAACGGACGAGAAGGGGCGGAAAGATATGCTCCTGTTGTATCATTGAACTTATAGTAAGTAGATGATCCGCCGTAACTTCCGTTTGCGTTGTAGCCATATCCCCATTTACTCGAAAGGCCTTTAGGCTGGCCGTCAGTTGCGCCAGCATTATTGAATGATGCCGAACTACTCCATGTTCCAGAGGTCCAGGATTCTGTAGCCCAGTCAAATAGGCCTGACGTGCCATTTGCTCCGACCAACCCCTTGAACTCACCGAAGAATCCACTTAGACCACCACCAGTTCCACCCGCAGTTGCTCCAGATGGAGCACTTCCAGCATATAACATTGTATCCGTAACAGTATCAAACTTATCCGTTGATGCTTGATTTCCTCCGGTGATATAGATTGCTGTCAATCCAGGACTCATCAATGCTTTACAGTTTGCTCGAGATGTTTTTAGATCACGAGTATTTGAATATGTGCGAAGCGTTTCAGTCACCATGCTCATCGATGACACTGTGGCGGATGTTCCACCTACGCTGCCAGAATTATTAAAGACATAGGTATTATAGTCGCTAAATCCGCCATCGATATAGGACGCATTATTATCCATCATATCACCTAGGTTGGTAGTCGTATCTGTCACATGAAGAGTACGATTTGTATTTCTCCAGGGTGATCCGTTCTGATATCCGCAGTGAACATATCCGCGCGTATAGATTGTGCGATATCGAAATGGGTTCTGTTGAGTTGGATTTGGGCTCAGCGATGCACCATCGGTATTCCAACTACCATTTGCGTAGAAATAGGTGATTCCATTCGGTGAAATATACCGAGTACCGGAAGTAGGTGATGCTGGAAAACTAAGGACTGACATAGATTAGACCTTTTCCTTAATGAGTTTCTGCAGTTCTTCGATCTGTGCCTGCTGAGCTTTGATAGCCTCGATCAGCAGCGGGATCAGTTTCTCATAACGAACGGTCATGTATTTGTCGTCAATAGGTGCAGGCGCAATGATCTCGGGAAGGATCGCCTGGACCTCTTGAGCGGAAACACCAACCTCGCGCTTCTTCTGGTAACCAAGAGCGACAGCAGTTTCATTAGCCTCGAAGTAAAATCCGGAAAGTGACTTGATTTTCTCGATCGGATTCTCGATGGCGCCAAGTCTGGTCTTGAGTCGCTCGTCTGAGTAGTATGCTGTAATATTGTCCGTCGCGCGGATTTCACCATTTGTGGCAGAAGCATCAGTATTAACTCCTAATGAAGCAATTCGCATTCTTCCAGCATTGTTGATAGACGCAACATTCGCTGGTGTATTGCCGTCGCGGAAAATCCAGCCACGATTGGCAGTATTGTTCATCGTAAAATACGTTGCCCAATCTGCAGTCACATTTCCATGAGTACCGAGGGATGCGGTTTGGGCAAATGTGATTCCATATGTCGGAACGCTAGATGTATAGGAAGGATAAAGAGCCAGACCCCGGCCGCTGGTTGCACCTTCGCCGTTGACTGTAAAGTTCCACTTGATTTTTCCGCCTTCGCTATTTGCCTGCCCCGAAGTTGGATCAATATAGTATGCGGTATCATTATTATCGTAAAAGATCGGAGATCTAATATCCGTTACGCCATAAACTCTATTATAATATATCTCGTTAGTGCCAATGTAATATGTGCTTTGATTATTTAGATATAGGTTACCGCTTACACTTTTCAGCAGATCCCATCCTGCCCAGTTTCCGTTCAAAAATCCATAACCGCTGCTATCTCCGTATAATTGAAATTTCCAATTTCCATTAAAATCATAACCACTTATGCCAATATCCCCAGACTGCTGTCCGGCTTGAAGACGTAAATTGGATTGATTATTATATTGAAGATATGGGCCAAATGTAGCTCCACTGACAAAACTTACGGTATTTACTCTTGATGTACCTGAAGGATCTAGATAATAATTAGTATCACCTTGATCGTAAAAAGTATCGACATAAATGCTGCTTTGGTATCCTGTATTAACCCCGACTATAGGAATTGTGTACCAACTATTCCATGTAGTATCGATACCCTTTCTGATACGAAGGTGTGGAATCCCTCCTCCATTAGTCGCTGTGCTTCCAAAAGCTAACTGATAAGACGCATCTCCGGTGCTCCCAGTAGTTCCATCCCATGGAACGAATGTTAAAACGCCGGCATAATTTCCTGAGGTACCGGCTGTACCGGCGCCAATAAAGTCAAAGGTTGCGGTTCTTGCTGACCAATTTGGATTACGATCAGAAAGATTTCTTGGACCATCAATGTGAGCTAGATAGCGCGATGTACCTGTTACACTGATTCCCCAACTTCCAGATGCTCCGCCACCAGTCAGGGTTGGAGCATAAGAATTATAGTTTCCAGCATGAATTGCTGTGTTACCGGCTATATTTACAGATCCGGTAACATATGCACTCCCAGTGACCTGCATAGCGTAACCAGAAGTTGTATTAGAACTTCCGATAGCTGTGCAGTTATGTGCCGTATTATGGTAGATATACCAACGGCCATTTGATTCTCTATATAATCCGCCGTTTCCACCAGCGTCGCCCATCCATGCAATACCGCTGTATGCGTCGTAAATTCCACCCCAACTATTGCGCGATCCATTTATGGACCATGCTCCATAGCTACTATTATTATTTGGATAAATGTGTGCGCTGTTATTGGTACTATATAAGCCGTGGTAACCGTTCAGATGGATCCAGTTATTTGTCTGGCCATATCCTCCAGTCTGAGACAGAGTAAATCCACCCGACATAATGAAGCTACCGTTGGTGGTAACTCCGTTGGAATTGACGTATGCGTGTGTTGTGTTACCAACCTGGAAGGATACGGCGGCACCAAGACTTGGAGCATTGACATAAGTATTGCTGGCATCAAACAGTAAAACAGGATTTGATCCAGGTCTCCAGAGAGCGCCATAATTTGCTCCACTATAACTTGGATGCGATCCGATACTTACTGGATAGGTTTGACCAATGCGCGCAGTAATGTTTCCTGTTGATTCCAGCAAGCCACTGACATTGACGTTGCCATTGATGTTACCGCCACCAGTTGTGTAGTATCCGGCCATGTCCGGCACTGGCGTCGCATCGACCCAGGCTGATGCAGAACTCCAGTAGATCTTCAATTTGCCGGTATCGGTGTTCCACCATAGATCACCGTTCTGAATCGCGGAAGGTGCACCTGATGTGACACCAGACTGAATGAATACGCCAGGAACTGTGATGCCACCGGTATTGCTTGCATTGCGCTTATCCCAGGCACCGTACAGAGATCCGCCAGAATAGGCTGCACCATAGTTTGATCGTACTGCCCAATTTCCGCTGTCGTTCAATAGACCAAATCCAGCACCATCCCAATAAACTCGACCCTTGATGGTAGATTGATGTCCAGATCTAAAAATTAGACCTCCGTCCGTTGCTGAACTATTTCCTGCAAGATTATAATATCCAGTACCACCAGCGTAGAAATGCGTTTGGTAATCTTGGTTATAGATTCCTTGATAACCATAGCTTCGAAACCAACCGCTAGCATATATCTCTTGTCCGAATATATTACCAGATCCATCGCGCAGAACGATCTGATTAGCAGTATTAGAGGTTGCAGCCGTGATTGTAGCAGAGTTCGCTTGATTATCAATAGAACGAGCTCTGTCAACTCGGACGCCATATGTGGCGGATCCATTCCAGCCCATTAGACTAATTGCTTCGCCCCAGGTATTTGATCCAGCTCCGGTGCTGTTGATTGTATTTCCAGGAGTATATCTGTCAATTGCGCCGCCGCCAGGATTTGTCCCGGCTGATGCATCGATCAAAATATGATTATTACCATAGTTCTTCCAACGAAGGTACTTTGCAACTTCGATGTCGTTTGCAGCAGTACCGCTACTCGTAGAAATGTTCTGTCCGGTTAATGTGATATCAGCAGATCCGTTGAACGAGACACCGGCAATGTTTCGTGCTGTCTGCAGAGTCGTGGCAGTCGCGGCATTACCACCAATATTAACACCACTCCACGTTCCGGAATTATAGACATACTGATAACCACCAGAGGAACGCCAGATATCTCCATTGACATCTACATATGCGTGATTGGTACTACTTCCGCCGCCATATAGACGCGTTAAACCGCTACCAGCATTTCCATAACCAATATACATTCCATCAGTAGATGCAGCATTATTGTTACGAATTACTCGAAGGTTAATGTAATAGTCTGTGCCGCTTGGAATACCACCAGTAATTGCTGCGGCACTACTAGCAGTTGCTGCATTTCCAGTAATTGTAGCAGCAACTGTCAGGCCATTTAAGTTTGACGTAGATCCTGGATCAACATAATATGCAGTAGCAGTCGAATCGTACATTCTTGGAGCATAAATGTCTCCGTTTCCTGCAATGCGAGTGCTCAATGAACCGTTGCCGTAAACAGCAAAAGCATAGGACGCTGCACTGCCGGTTATGACTCTTAGGCCGTATTCAGTAGCATTAGATCTCCATTTATCAACTACTACTGCCCAATCATTATCATTATCAGCGGTGACATATAAAGTCGCATCATTAGTCTGATTTGCGGTGCCTCCACGAATTTCAAACTTCGAGGTAGGACTTGCAGTACCGATACCAACATTTGTTCCATCCACCACCAGTGTATTCTGCCCATACTTACCCATCACTACCTTGTCTGTGGAGAACACCTCCAGAATCGGCAGACCGGAGGTATCATTGACCGACATCAGACTGCCTGTCACGCTATCTGCAATGCTGAACAGCGATCCATTAGCTCCATTGAATGACAACGAGCCATCTGTGAGCACCTCGAGCTTGATGGTGCCAGTCGTGACTCCTGTGAAGTCAATCTTCGGATTGGTGCTCGTGCCTCTATTAGGTGTGATGACGATGTCTGGCATAGTAAATGTTTTCTCTATTTATTAAAGGCCGTAGCGGCTTTTTAGCGAGTTGAAGTTCTTCAAGACTTCTGAAGCAGACAATGCTTTAGAATATATCTTGAATAGGTGTATCTTGCCATTCCAATAACCAGGCCACCCAGTTCCAATGTTAAAGTCAGCTACATTGTTGCTTCCTAAACCGTAAGACCACGTGGCTGTACCAACCGATACTCCGTTTTTGTACAGCGTAAACGTGGATCCGTTATACGTCAGCGCGCAATGAACGTTAGTGTTAAGAGTCAATATCCCGGAAAAAGAAACATCGAGGCCCCTGGTAGACTGTGCTACATCCGAAGCTTCCAGTCTTAAACTTCCAGATCCAGTATGCAAGCATATGAATCCGGTTGAATTGCCATAGTTATTTTTAGAAAAAATGCTTTTATATGTTGCTATAGCTCCAGGATTCACCACAAATTCCCAGGTCATATTACTCGTGGGAGTTAGCGATGAATTATTTGCCACGTTGATGTAATTACTAGAACCGTTAAACGTGATGTTTGAGCTGCTGTCAAATCCGGCGTTAGCCAGACTGATCGTGCTTGTTCCAGTAAGATCGAGCAATCCTTGTATATTGGAACGACTTCCTGCCACAAAGTTTGTAGCATTACTATTTGCTTCAACTTGAATGTTTGCCAGATCCCATTTGTACGGCGGCGATGCTCCTCCAAACCAGTATGTAATGATATTGGCGTTTACTGGAGTGAAAGAATATGTCTGCCTCTGCCATACCATTAATGGTCCAAGAGTAAAATTAAGGCCATAATACTGGTACGGATTTGCTCCATAATTATAAATGGACATTCCAACTCCTTTTCCAACTGCATCTGGAGTGACTGCTCGAGTCCAAAATGAATGTGTATTAGAAGATCCAGGTGTAACTGTCGCATCTACGTTATACGACATTCCATCAATCACTCCATCAGTTCGTATATAGTGCAGTCGAATACAGTTTGTCTTTGCGAGCGGATTCACATCAAATCCGTTTGGAATGATCTCTTTTACTAGTCCAGAGTTCGGAAGATGCGGCGCACCCCACCACATCGTAGGGAAACTTGTGGAATTGATCGAGACTCGAACATCATTTGCAAAGTCATCATAGACCTTATGTGTATTTGTCGCAGAACTAATATAACCCTGAGACCCATCCTGAGAACTATTGTAGGAATGAAGGCTGAAGGTGGTATCTGATAACTTCTTGATGAGATAGTCGGTATTTGCGGTGACACCTCCGCCGGTGGTCTGAGGCCTCATTACGTCATAAGAGCGCAATGAATGATTAGCGCTCATAGTGACGATGTTATTCGAGACGCTGGAAACAGTTCCTATCGAAAAGAAGTTTCCGTTGCCATACTGGTTCGTGTTGTACGACCCCCATCCATTTCCATATGTGGGATACGCATTTATCGATGGGCTAGGAATTGTGTTTGTAGTTGGCTGCCCAACGTAGCTTTTGATGTTGTTCGCATCATAGTAGAACACCAAATTATCCGATACAATTCCTGGATTTCCAATTACGCTCATAGTCCATACCTCGATCTTGTAGCGTTAAAGTTTTGCAGAATCTCCGTTGAAGTCAATCCTCGATTATAGAACTTGACTGAATAAATTTCAACTGCAACGTTAGTGCAAGTAGCGCCTCCGCACTGATATCCAAATCGGTAGCTGTATGCTCCCTGATTCATATATCCGTTCATCGTAGTGGTAGTAGAAAGCACACCATTTCGGTAAAATCTCAGAGTCAATCCATCGATAGTATATGAGAATTGCTGAATGTTCGTGGTACCATCCGGAATACCGCTAGAGCTGTAATATGTTCCAGGAGCGTTGATGATTGTAGCAGACGTGGTAAAGATACGTTCTCTCCAGTCATTTCTCCACAAAGGACCCCAGCCTCCATTCAGATTGATCTGGCGATAGACAATATCTACAGTGCGATTGATTCCATTATTGATAGTAGGCAATTCAATGTATCCGGAAGATCCATCGAGCGCTACTCCGCCTTTATATGTGGAAACAGTTGTTACTCCAGTTGTAGTAAGAGTGCAGTGATTTCCGTTTCCAGAAAGATCTGCGAACCCGCCACCAGTTGCAACTGTAGCCCCACGAGTATTTGCTACATAAGCTGTAGCGTATGACTTTGCCTCAAGTTGCGGCTGATATACGTCAAAGGTATTATTGAGATACGCAGTATCGGACCCAGTTGATACTCCTATCGTCAAAATGCACGCGGTAGCAGTATTTGAAGAAATTGTGAAATTATAGACGACTCTATACCAACCATTTCCTGCGGCGGTTTGAGTCTGCGTACTCTGGGACAGAACAATGGTATTTCCTCCTTCAGGATTCGGTTTCGCAGCCGAAATGACAAACGACGGAGAAGCAGTGTTGCTCCCATTGTATCTCATATAGCACGAAAAGGTATATGCCTGATTTACTGAAACTGTCGGAAAGAAAGCGGATCTTGCGGTATTTACGACCTGAGAAACAGTAAACCGATTGACAGTGGCAATTGAATTATCGTATATCGCAGTCGAAGTTGCTACGGGACCAGTCGCATATGCATAAACTCCATATGTTAGTCCCTGAGATCCTAATAGATTGACAGTAGTTTCTCCAAGATAACTCTTCGGATTCGAGGCATCCAAATGCATCACTAGATCATCTGTGACTATCTTAGGTCCGTTATGATAGGCCATAGTAGTTAACGACCAAATCTGCCTTTGCTGGCATTGTAATTTGCCAGTACCTGCGGAGAGTTTAGCGCAATATTATAGATCTTGATCACCGAAATATCTCCGACATAATGCTGCGAATATCCATCGTCTCGAGTTCCTATTCTTAGAGTTCCAGCTGCTGTGGTAGTCGGGGTTGCTCTATTAGCGACGCCTAGGCTAGATCCATCAAAATAAGCGGTCAGAACAGTACCGGTAAATGTGAGACCGATTTCATGCCATATTCCGTCAGTTCCTGTAGCAGTTTGCTGAACATAAATGTCGTTCCAATTTGTTCCCGCACAAGTAAAGGCTGTATTGGATTGATTCATGGAAAGCTCAAAATCCGAGTTATCCATGCGTATGATAGTTTTACTATCGGTGGTATTCGATGTTCGGAACCAAGCAAAAGCGCTAAGAGCAGAAAAACTAGGTATATTTGCTACATCAAATCTAGAATAATTGTTTGCGGTTACTCCTCCTGTAAATGTAAACCAGCCGTTAGAGCTGCTAGAATTATATTGCGGATATGTAGGAGACTGGCTTCCGCCCTTCACAGCACTTAGATTTGAAACCAGATCACTCCACGTGGTACCCGTGCCCGGATAGCTTTTAGTATTTCCAGCATCCAGGCATAGAACCAACCCATCTGTGACGATTCGCGGTGAATAATAAGTTGCCATTGTTATTTTGCATCAACTTCAACCTGCAGCTTCTCGACATCGATACGCTCAGCAAAGATTGTGTAGTAGCAGTCAATCTCGCCAGAGAACAGGCCATCCTTCTCAACGATGACTCGCTTGTACGAGACGCTGTCCACATACAGCTTCTGATGCTTGCCGATAGGCGTCAGATTGACAGTGATTGAATCTGGATCGACGAGCTTCTCCCAGTAATCTGGCAGTTCAATTGTGTTCGATCCCTTCAGGCGACCGCGGACATAGACACCGTTTTCAGGACCTTCAAGCGATCCGTAGCGGAGTTTCTTGCCTTCTTTCGTCGGATGCTTGATAACGAAGCTCTTTGTAACAGCGTTGAGCGATCCGGACAGAGTAATGTTTCGAGAATTGAAATCACCGTTTGAATCACGAGCAACAATTGTGCTAATTGCATTAGCAGACGTCGCATTCGATGTGACAGTAAAGGTACTGTTACCACTTTGATTTGCAGTAAACGAAGCAGATCCTGAAAGACCTGTACCAGATACTGCAAGCGTTAGTGTTCCGTTGTTGACATTACTTGCGGTAGTAGCTGTTGCGGCATTGCCAGTAATACTAATTCCCCAGGTACCAGATGCTCCTGTGCCAGTTAATGTTGGAGCATACGAATTATAGTTTGCGGCGTGTAAAGCTTGACTGCCACTAATCAGCACCGAGGATGGCATCTTGACGGTACCACCTGTATTTCCATCAGTTGTATTGACGTATAAATCTGTCCATGCGTTTAAGGCATTATTATGAGCAAATACACCAGCTACAGATCCGCTATATGTTCCTAAAAATGCCGCTTTGTCGTTTGTAGAATTTCGAGATAATATTCTGCCATACCATTGACTTGCATTTCCATTGTGTTGGTTAGTAAATGCTTGATCGGCGGATCCAGAAAAAGCACCGGTAATCGTGCCTGCACTGAAGTTACCAGAACCATCTCTCAGAACAATCTGATTTGCAGTATTTGTGGATGCTGCTGTTATAGTAGCAGAATTTGCCAACCCACTAACCGCCGCCGATGAAATTGCAATTGCCACGCTACTTGCAGCAGTCAGTTGGCCCTGAGCATTGACGGTGAATGTCGCAACACTGCTAGCAGATCCGTATGATGCAGCAGAGACTGTAGTATTCGTAATGCTGAATGTAGAAACAGGACCGGAACCCACATTATTAGTGGTTTTTGTTAATCCAGTACCGGCATTAACGGATCCACCGTGACTGAATTGCGAAAACATTATTGGATTACTACCAAATGCACCTCCTGCTGCAGCTGCGCAGAGCCATCCGGTTAATCCGTTCGTCGAACCTTGCTCAACAAATACAAATGCTCCTATCAATTTAGCCCAAGTATCAAAATCAGTTGCGCGTGTCCAGGCGCCTGCAGAAACAACATAAATTCCATTAGGCGTTTGAGTATTTTGATTTTTTACCAATACTCTATCGCCGGCAACAAGTGCAACGCCGTCTATCGTTTGAGTACCAGATAAAGTAATATCAGCAGTTGTCGCAGCTTTGACTGAGGCTTTACTGTCTAATGCCTGTATTATTGGATCGGTGTAATTAGTATAATTACCACCATGAAGAACAGTATTTCCAGCAATTGTCAGAGATGATCCGGATCCTACGATAGCAAATGTCGCGTTTGCGACATCCGAGCCCCATTCAGGAGATCCTGAAGCATTGATACCAAAGTATGCTTTGCGCGTGCCAGACCATTGGAATCCAAGATACTTCCAGCTGTTGTCCGTAGCATTCAGCGTGATAGCTTGATCGGTCGTCGAGGATTCGGTGATGGGACCAGTAAGATTTGCACCAGTTCCACGATAAACTCCAGCCTCAATGTCGCCCGGCGTTCCGCTAAACACTTCGCTACTATTTGTAGCATCTGGAATAAAGGTAAAGTATCCAGTACTATCATCGAATCCAAAGAATCCGGTCTTTGCGGTACTCCCAGTGTACCATTTAAATTCTACGCCACGGTCCTTGTTGTCATCTACTGTTGGTGCAGTATCTCCACCCAGCGTGATGATTGGATCATCGAGAGTGGTCGTCGTAGAATTAACAGTAGTTGTGGTGCCGTTGACGATCAGATTACCGCCAACCGTCAAGTTTCCAGACAAAGATGTTGCTGAACCTGAGATCGTTACTACATCAGTTCCGGCAAAGTTACCGCCATTGTTAATGACAAATGCTGAGGTTTTCTGGCCAATCGTCCATTCACTTACTCCAGCATTGTAAAATGAAAGTACAGCATTCGGCGATGAATTGATTCTTGTTAAACCAGAAACTGTTGCAGAACCAGTGAGATTGATAGACGTACCTGTAGCTGCGCCAATGTTCGGCGTTACAAGCGTGGGTGTATTTGCGAATACCAGAGCACCAGTTCCGGTTTCATCAGAGATCACGCCTGCCAATTCCGCGGATGTCGTTGCAGCGTGTACCGAAAGCTTGTCGGTAGTAACCACAAGCGTCTTGCTGGCTGGAATAGAGGTACCGTTGATTGTTCCTGTGCCGCTGACTGTGAGATTACCAGTTACAGTGGTATTCAGATTTAATCCAATTGCTGTCGGAGTAAATTCAGCTAAAACATTTGGTGTTACTACTGCAGCTGCTGTCGTCGCACCGCTGTTTCCATATACTCTAACAACTCCACCATAACGCATTTCAAGCGCGGCATAACCGGTGGCTGCCGATGTGCCTGGAGTTGCGTAACTATCAGTAGAAGCTACGCCCTCGAGATTCTTTGCGATCATTACATCGCCGTAATTAGCACGACGAGTGTTCGAAAGAATTATGGCTTGATCTGAGGTTGTGGTATTTCCTGCGTAAACAGTTGCATTGACACTTTGTCCAAGTGTTTGTTTACCGGTGCCATTGACAGTAAGGTTGTAGGCAACTGTCGTATTGCCAGTGTTTGCTGCAATCCCAAGAGCCGATCCAGCTCCTTCTGCGCTTAAAACTAGAGATCCTGCACTCGTCGAAGCAATTGATGCTGTCTTGGCTGTTCCGGAAGAGCGACCAACGAGATTTAAAGTAGCGCTTGCAGTTCCGCTTGTTGCGTCGATTGTTCCGGTTCCTCCGTTAACCGCAAGGTTACCAGAAAGTATTGCGTCCTTTGCATTACTGAGAGTTAAGATATCTACATCACTTGCATTTCGGAAAACGTGAATACTTCCAGTCCCGCCACCTTTATAATACGAAGTTCCACTTGTATCGTAATAAAATCTTTCAATTCCATCGGCAGATTTATGCCAAAGGCCATTAATTAAATTAACTCGACCGGTGTTAGTGATCCAGAATTTCCGGGCGCCAGCAGCAATTGCTCCGGATCCATTCGTATATTGCCAGATCGTAAAATGGTCATATGAGTTTTCTGCCGCTGTAGCGGAGCCATCGGTATTGAGAACAATGTGCGTTCCGCCTTTTGCTCCAAGTTCGATCCAATATCTTAATGTAGATGAATTATATCCAGCATCGATATAATCACTAGATTTAATATAAGTGCTATAATCACCACTACCGCGCAAGAAATTAATACTTCCATCGACATTAACAGATCCGGCAACACTCGAGGTTCCTGTTCCCTGGACAGTAAGATTGCCGGCAAGCGTCGTATTCTGAGAGTTATTGACAGTGATCGCTGCTGTGCCGTTCGTCGCAGCAATCCAGGTGCTATTTGCTCCTAATACAAGATTGCCGCCCATACGAATAACTGTATTCGTACCTGGGCCTTGAATCGAGCTTTCATCCTGCGACAGATAAATCGCAGCGTTAGCGGATCCATTCACATTACCGCCATTACTCTTGACAACCGTCAGTGTGCCATTCAGCGTACCGCCGCCGAACGTCGGAGTTGCTCCAGTATGGATGTTCTGCGGTAGTGACAGAGTGACAGCTCCAGTGCTTGCCGATGCAGTAACTTGATTTGCTGTACCAGTTATCGAGCTTACTCCGTACGTACCGATGTTGTTGCTATTGACGACTAGCGCTGCAGTACGGCTTTGTGTAACAGTATCAAGTGTGGTGACTGGCGAGATAGTCCATCCAGATGCCCAAGAAGAAGTTGTGCCACTAAATCCGCCTTGAAACTCAGTGACATATACCTGCGGATATGACCATACAGTAGTAGTTTCACCGATCCAGATACACTGCGATGTACCATCATTACCAAAGCGAATCGTAAACGGTGCTGTTGCAGCATCGCTCTTTTGTTCTGCAAAGATATTTAACCAATCAGCTGCTGCGTTGCTATAATTATAACCACCAATTTCAAATTCGTGAGATTGACCAGTTGTATATTGGTAAATCTTTACTGTCATTCTCATCATCGTTTCTGACTTGAAACGATTTGTCGGCAGCTTGATCTTAAATGCGCCAGTTACTGAAGAAGTAACTGTGGTATATGCTGCACCGCCAGGATTAACAATGCGGATACCAGAATCCATATTATACACACCGGCATAGACACGAAGTCTGGACGATGAATCTACAGTAAGTTGCCAGTTTCCAGCAGAATTGAGGAACCCTTGACCATCAGCATCCCCATAAAAATGGCCGCGCCACGTATTACCTCTGCCGCCTGAATACAATCTCAAGCCCGACCACGTTTGGCCTGGGCCAGAAGAGATATCCCAATTATTCGTAGATGTTGAGAAATATGCCGTACTCGCGTTACTGTAGATACCAAAATTTGAATTCTCAATGTATAACCAGTCTGTAGTACGAATCGCGCCGCCAACATCAAGCTTATGCTGAGGATTTGTCTGATTGATACCAACGTTGCCGCCAGTCTTGATATAGACACCGCGTGCTGTTGTGTTATCTACGAAGATTGCCAGATCATTACCAGATGTGACGGATTTGACGCCCCACATTGTGGATGATTCTTTTCTGACCTGCCATCCATCGTATTCCGTGCCGCTGTCAAGATTGATTTCGCCGTTGCTGCTTGCGCCTCCACCAGAAATACGTAGAACACCACCGTTCAGGTGTAATCTTTGCGTTGGAGTAGTAGTACCAACTCCAACGCGACCAGTACCAAGCATTGTAATTACATCTCTGACCTGAGATCCTGATGCATAATATCCTACACCTAGCGTAGAAACTCCGTAGTTACCGGTATTAATCCATCCTGTTTTAATATAAGTCTTGCCGTCTCCGGTGCCATCAGTTTTTGTATCTACAATCAAAGCTGTTGTAGCAGCACGATCTGCACCTTCATCTGCGTGTGGTCCTGCCACGTGAAGCTTAGCTCCAGGAGTAATAGTACCAATACCTAGACGACCAGTATTTGTGAAAGAAATCTGATCTGTTGCGCTATCATTGAAAATAAGTGTTCCAGAACTACTTCTTCCAATTTTCCAAAAATAAGCGCTGCTATAACCTAATTTAAGCTGATATCCATCAGCACCGTATATTGCAGCTTCAGCGCCATTAACAGTCAGTGTGCTAGGAATTGTTACTGCGCCACCGTATGTGGATTGCAGCAGTGTAGTACCAGAAGAATTGTTTACGCGGAATGCTATATTACTTGCGGTTGTTCCGCCATCAGGATTTGAGATTGTTGTGATATGACCGCCACGAGTATTTGTCACGCCCCAACTATATCCGATAGAACTTCCGTCAACAGTAAATTTTGCTGAATAATATGCAGCACCACCGACGCCAAGAGTTCCGGCAACTGTGCTATCACCGGTTCCCTGCACTGTTAAATTACCAGCGACTGTAGTAGAAGTGTTGTCAACTGTCAGCTTATTCGTGCTATTGATCTGCAGATATACAGCTTTTGTAGATCCAACAGCATGGATAAACACGTTATCTGCATATGATTGCAGCATCGTGGACTGATCTGTCCCACTGCCGATGATCGCGGCTCGAGTACCTAAACCAGTCAGCCATGTTCCTGCGCCTTGAATACCGAACGCGCCACCCTGTGCAGCACCCTGCGCTGCATTAATGATTACTGTAGATGTTGCGGCAGTACTAGATCCAAAATATCCACTACCAAGTGCATACACATTTCCAGATCCATAATCAGTACCACTAGCATTGATTGCACCTATACGAATAGATTTTTCAAATTGAACAGGATGAGCTCCCGATGGTTGGTGAAATCTAAATCCATAACCTTCGTCAATATAGTTGGTATTATTATTCCTTAGATAGAAGTTATACGCAGTAAGACTACTAAATGTCGGTTGTGCCTCAACGTGAATATTCTGAGGAAGCGATAGTGTAATCGCCCCAGTGCTCGCAGATGCAGTAACCTGATTGCTTGTCCCGGTGATCGACGTAACGCCGGTGTTAGTGATTGCTCCTGTGCTACCATTAAAGTTAATACCCGTTCCGCCTGATAGAGATCCGCTCAGATCGATAGCCCCAATAGTGCCACTGAAAACCTCACTGGTATTTGTGGCATTTGGGATGAATACAAACTTGCCCGTGCTGTCATCAAATCCGAAGAATCCTACCTTGGCCAGCGATCCGTCGTGCCAGCGAAACTCAATACCACGATCCTTGTTGTCATCTGATGCGGGTACCGTATCACCGCCCAGAGTAAAGATCGGGTCATCCAGCGTGGTTGTCGTGGAATTGATCGTTGTCGTCGATCCATTGACCGTCAGGTTGCCGCTGACTGTCAGTCCCACTGCAGTGATATTGCCGGACGAGTCGATGACCTCGATCGGTGCCGATCCTACAGAACCGACCGAAAATCCGCCCTCGGAAAGAAATGATTTGATTGCCATTGGTAGTTAAAGTCCGGTTTTACCTATTTATTAAACCTTGATCAGCTGCATCGAGACCTTGAAAACGGTGCTGTTCGCAGAGAGTGGAGTACAGAGCAGTCGAACTGTGCTTCCGCTGATGTCCACATCGTATGTGGCAACCGCACCACCGACGTTGATCGCAGTGTATTCCGTGTGAGCCACTGTCGATCCGTTGTGAACCGCCAGAATCTCCTGAGATTGATACTTACCTGCTGTTGCATCGGTCGCCTGAATGATGAACTTGAACGTACGGAAGGATGTAGCAGCAACGGAGGTGATGACCTGGTTTGCTGTTGTGGCAGTTGTAGTGATTGTAGACGAAGACAGAACATAATCCGTACCCCATCCGATGTTTCCATTGACATCGAGCTTCTGTGTCGGTGTGGTGTCAATACCGATATTGCCAGAAGATTCAGTGATGACAGAATCAGCCAGAGCAGTCGTTGCTGACCACTTTGCGATCTTTCCTGCAGTACCAGTGCCAGACACTGCGACTCCGGATGAAGACCATGCTGTACCGGTTCCTGTTGATGTCAGAACCTGACCGTTTGTTCCTGCAGAATTTGCAGAATCATAAAGCGCACCTGTAATACGAGCGTTACCTGCGACATGGAGCTTCTGCGTTGGGCTTCCTTCTCCGATACCCACATTACCGCCACCGGACTTCGTGAGAATTACTCCTCCGTTATACTGGTGATTGATATAGATGTTGCTATTATCCTCTGCATTTATCCAGAGTGGAGTGCTTGTGGAGTGAATATGAGCATTACCATCATCAAAGAAGTATAGGCGCTGTCCATTCGCGCCCATTCGTGCATCACCGATAACATGGAGCTTGTAGGACGGGGATGAAGTACCGACTCCAAGATTTCCATTTACTGAGGTATAGCTCGATGAAACTGTCAGGTAATTTGCTACGTTCTGGACACCAATGTAAAGTACTCCATCTGTGTAGCTATTGATGTTCCAGTCTTTTCCATTTGTGGCGCTGTTGATCAGACGCAGGCTTGACTGATTTGAGGTGGTAACATAGATCGGCCCTGCAGCTGCAATGCTACCGTTCACATCAAGTTTTGAAGCAGGAGTTGTGGTACCAATGCCAACATTACCACTTTGTAAAAATACTGCAACCGGCGCGCTAAATGTCGTGCCTCCAACTGCTGTTGAAGGAGTAATTTCAAATGCCGCATTAACATTCTGTTGTGCGGCTAACATCCAATTATAATGCGTAGTACCTATTGATGAGACTATTCTTATTCCAGAATTTGTATCTCCACTTCCATTATTATTTACTAATAAATTACCTCCGCTTATATGCAATTTTTGAGATGGAGTTGTTGTTCCGATACCGACGTTACCGGCAGTAGAAACGTGAAAATGTTCGCTGCCGCTCGCTCCCAGCGATATTCCTCCAGCATATGATGTAAGAAATAGTTTTCTGGTTGACGATTCAATTCTATTTGTAGTTCCGTCCCATTGTCCTAGTGTAATAGAAGCTGAGTCAGTCGACGTAGAAATCGACATTCTTTGATCTGCACCATACACATGGAGTTTTGTTGATGGACCGCTAATACCAATGCCGACGTTACCTGCACCAGTAAGCCATAGCGACCCATTATTATTAACCAGAGAGATTTCTTCTGAAGTTGCAACAAGTTTAACGGATGCTGCCAGAGCGCGTACCGCTACACTTCCATAGATCAGCTGCGATCCCATCGCATTGCTTAAATGTAACTGAGCATTTGCGCCATCTCCGTAGATATATCCGCCATTTGTCAGCTTTATATTACCAGTGACCTCAAGCTTTTGTGACGGCGATGTAGTACCAATGCCAAAGTTTCCGTCTGACTTCAGACGCATATACTCGATATTGTTCGTCTTGAACTTAAAATCGTTGTTTGTCAGAGATCCAACAAATGATTCTTGTGCAACTCCTGCACTGTCCTGTGCTCCAAGAACTGTAGTAAATGATCCAGCGCGAGCTAAAATATATGTCTGAGGTGTTGCGGAAGCGCCGCCGTAAACATCAAGTTTGGCGGTTGGGCTCGTAGTTCCAACACCAATATCACCACTACTGGTAATACGGACTTTTTCCGATCCATTTGTATTGAAAGTTATACTATTAGCTCCAAGCTGTTCAAGAGTTAAATCGCCGGCAACTGTAGCAGGTCTAACTATACTTCCGGATGCAGCAAATGCGAGTACAGCATTTCCACTACTGTTTTGAAGCTGAAACGCATAATTTCCTTGAGAAGAATAATTTTTATTAAAAACTGAGTCTGATCAGAAGTACCGACAACACTTAATTTTGCTGATGGACTTGTGGTACCAATACCAAAATTACCAGCTGCAGTAAAACGTGCGCGCTCGATATTATTTGTGCCAAATACTAGCGGATCATTGCTTTGGGCTGTGACAGAAGGAATAACGTCGCCGTTAATACCAAAATTAATGATCTGCGTTCCGTTTGATATAATGATCTGCGGAGTTGTTTCCGATTCAAGCGTAGCGCGTAAATAAGCAGCGCCAGACATCGCATGGATTTTTGCTGTTGGATTGGTTGTTCCAATTCCAAGTCTACCAGTGCTTGTAACTCTCAGTCTTTCAAAAACACTTCCACTGTTTCGAGTATAGATTGCGAGGTGTCCGTTTCCACCGGATGCATCATCTACACCCTCGATGATTGCCTGGCGAGCATACGATGCGCTTCTGAATTCAATCCTTCCGTATGACCCATCGATATATCCGATAGATAGCAACTCATTCGGGCTTGAAGTACCAATACCGACTCCACCCGTCCCAGTTGGAGTCAGCGTGATGCTTTGGTCAGTACCAACAGCCGTCAATCCATTGATGCCGGTCAGTGTCTGAGCAGCCGAGGTACGATTCAGAGCGATACTAGTTGTTCCGATATAATGAACATCAGAGCGTCGTGCAATCGTAGAATCGGCAGCAATTGTGACGGCAGCAGATCCATTGAAGCTTGTACCACTCAGGCCATCACCGATCGTCAGAGCATTCGTGGTACTGGCAGTGATAGTGATGTTCGATCCACCATTGAATGTAACTCCATTGATCGTCGGCGTGCCTGCCAGTGTGGATGCTGTCGTGGCATTACCCACCAGAGCACCACGGAAGTTAGCCGCCTGAATGTCGGCCAGAGCAAATGATGCGTGAGAGGTATCGATGTAGATGCTGGCATCTGGCTCAGGTGTGTAGTTCTTGAACACCTTCCAGTAACCATCCGTCGCATCGCGGAAGAATCCAGCGTGGCGGTATGTTCCATCATTGTAATTCGCAGCAAAACCGATGTCTGGATTCGTGTTTGTCGATCCAGCGTTCAGGTAGAACAGATTATCAGTGATGTTCAGGTTCTGAGCATTGACTGTCGTGGTCGTTCCGCTCACTGTCAAATTACCGCCAATCGTGGCATCACCCGTTGTCTGCAGAGTTGTGAACTTGCCCGTGCTTGGAGTCGTTGCACCAACCGGAGTTCCATCGATTGCTCCGCCCGTGATCGCAACAGAATTTGCGTTCTGCGTTGCAATCGTTCCTAGGCCTAGGTTTGTGCGTGCTGCAGAAGGAGCATAGTTCTTCCAGACATTGACAGAGCTATCATAGAACAGGCTATGATTCAGGCCAATTCCACTGATCAGAACATCGTGAATCTCATCAAGCTCATATCCGTTCTGAGGCTTGACGTAGATCTGTCCTCCGCCTTGATTTGCCTTGACTACTACTCCAATAAAGACCAAGTGATTTGGTGCGACAGCTTTTGTCGTTGTGTATGTTCCGGCAGCCGATCCTAGCCAGAGAATATCTCCAGGAGTATAAGCAGAAGTGTCAACGCCGCTGAGTATACCAGTGTTGATAACATAGCCATCGCTATTTGCAGCGATATTTTCTGCTGCGATACCAAAAGTCTTGTTCGATGTTGTATCGGCTGTATTTGATGCCAGCTTGACTGAAGGACGATCACCCTGAGCGCCGAACAGGTAAACTACCTGACCCTTTGTGATTGTGCTTGTTTCAGCATTGCGGACATATGTTACCTGAGTCTGTCCGATCGCAACCTCGACATTTCCTCCACCTAGTCCGTAGCGCAATTGACCGAATCCAGCATCCCAGTATAGTTTACCGATGCCGGTGGCCGCTGCTGCTGTCAGGTCGAATGAGATAGAATCGACATTAGTAACATCGCCTGCCAGTGAAGAAGCACCGTTGACTGTCAGGCCTCCGATAGTAATGGAATTGGCAGTGGTATTTCCACGAGTGGTAACTGTTGCGAGAGTATCAGATTCCGTTTGTAAGTAACGGCTATCTAGATTTGTTGTCGCAACTGTGGCAGTTTGAACGTGTCCGTAGGTATCAAATGTAAATGCGATGTCCTGCAGCACTACTCCCGCAGAATTATCGGACGAAAGATTCGCCACGGATGAGGTGTCAGTATGCGAAATTGTTAAAGTATCGGTCCCAGAATTTGTAGTAACAGTAATTGCGCCATTTCCAGCAGCAACTGTCAATGTTCCAGTAGCTGTGTCAGCCACAAGTGTGCTCTGTCCGCTAACTGCTACATTCGCAAATCCAATCGACTCGGGCGGGTTCAGACGAGCAATTGCATTACCCGATGTCTTGTAATACAGCGCGCCGTCTGCGTAATTGAGCGCGAGTTCACCGTAATCCAGATCGCCAGTGGTAGGAACCTTGGCGGCAACCGAAGACTTCTTGAGTAGAATGTTATTGGCCATGTGAGTAAAAACTCCGAGTTATAAAACAGAATAGGTGGTCCGAGTAAAAACCCAGACCACCTATTTATAAGTGGATAAATCGACTAGCTATTAGAACGTGCCGCCGTCAATCGTGGCAGAGGCAATCGGAGTGCCAGTAGCATCAAACTGAACGATCTGGTATTGAGTTCCGGTCAGGAAGTTTGTGGCTGTTCCTCCAGAATTTGATACGAACACCGCTTTGCCAGTATAGCTTGAGACTCCAGTACCACCGGATGAAACACCCAGAGCAGTCGTTAGAGTAACCGCTCCGGTGACGCCGAACGTACCAGTGACTGAAGCGTCAGCATCGATCTGAACCGTATTATTGGCTGCATCGATGACCAGAGTGCCACTCGTTGTCGTGATCTTGTTATCTGTCGCTACGCCAACAGTGACATTGCCTAATGTACCGCCGGTACCATAGATCTCACCGAACTGGGCATCGGACCATGGGCTGCTGAAGTTCTCAGGATTTGTGGCAGTCGCCCCAGTCGCCTTGAACACAAAGCGGCCGGTCTGCATGTCCATACCGAAGAATCCGGTCTGAACCTGCGAGCCATCACCGTAGTTGAACTTGACGCCACGATCATTTGAGTCACCTGCAGCCAGGGCATCCTGGGCCAGCATGATGACTGGATCTGTCAGGGTCGTAACTGTCGAGTTGACTGTCGATGTGTTGCCGTTGACTGTCAGTGTGCCAGAGACGATCAGGTTGTTACGAACCGTCGTATTACCAGATGTTGCACCGATCGCAAGATCGGTTGCAGCACCAAATGCCTGAACTGTTGTTGCAGTTGTATTGAATACTGCGAATGTGAGGCTGTCAGTAACAACTGATGTGGTGAATGTAGGGCTTGTACCAAATACCAGAGCTCCCGTGCCGGTCTCATCCGAGATGACAGAGGCAAGCTGAGCAGACGTCGTGGAGCTGAAGTAATTGAGCGTGTCAGTGCTACGCGCAACAGTATTATCGACATCCAGAGTGACAGTATTGTTGGTGACGGCTGATGTGATGCCCGCTCCACCAACGAATGTCAGTGTGTCTGTCAGTAGCGCAACCGAATCAGTTCCTGTGTCACCAGCAATTGAAAGAGAAGTTGCCAGAGAAGCGGTAGAAGCGCTCGTGATGCGACCCTTACTGTCGATTGTCAGAACAGGAATTGCTGTCGTCGATCCGTAGGTCTGAGCAGTAACACCAGTATTAGCAAGAGTGACAACACCGGTCTTACTGATCGTCAGATCACCAGAAAGAGATTGATTCAGCCATTGCTGAGCAGTACTATCATAGATGAGCACCTGAGCATTGACCACGCTCGAGATAGTGACATCGGCCAGAGATGTGAGCGTCTGAGCAGCAGCAACGGAGTCAGTATAGTTTTTGACAGCCAGAGCCGTCGGAAGTTCGTTATTCGCGGCACCTCCACCGATCGTCGTAACAACCGTCGTAAGTTCCTGACCTGCGCCGTTGGATGTAGTCAGCTTCAGTCCACCAGTGATCAGGTGATCGACCCACTTGTACTGGTCAACGATGATCGTCGAGCTTGCTGTCAGCACTCCCGGCGTCTGGGCCATCATGTCGGTGTAGTACTTACCACCGATGATGATCGGATCTACCGTGGCCCCGCTGGTCTTACCGATGAAAAGGCGATTTGATGCGAATGAGTATGCTTGCTCCGAATGTGCCAATGCATCTGGTGCTGGCTGATTCGTGATATCGCTATACTTGGTTTTGATGATTGTGCCGGGCATGATAGTAAGGTAGATGCTCTAGGTTAGAAACTGCCGCCAACGATCTTCGTGTTCGAGTTATTGACCTCGGTGTTGGCCACGAATTTTTGAAGTGTTCCGTTGTAAATTAAAAGCGCGCCGTCACCGACTGCAGAAAGGTCGACATCCGACAGATCTCCCATCGACTTAGGTGCACCAATCGCAACAGTGCGTGCCTGAACGTTCTGCAAACCACGTACTGTGGACTTGATTGCTGGTGCAGGAAGGACTGATCCTACAATGTTGCTCATGGCTGAGTAATACGAGGATTGACCTCGACCTGACCTTCTACGACACGAGTGACTTTACCAGTTGAGGTCTGTACTACCTCCACGTCATAAAGGTACCGACCTGCTTTCATTGCACCTGTCTGCACTGCTGTCAGTGTGAGCTGAATTGTTCCGGCAGTAGGTGAGTTGATCGCCGTCGAGAAGTTGATCGCAGTAGTGGAGGTATATGACTTGCGAATCTGGCCGCGAGCAGTATATCCCGTCAGGTTAAATGCGATACCATCAGAACCCTCGACAGTCACAGTTGAGGTAAAATCTGATCCCTGGTCAATCGAGATATTCGCGTAGACAGCCATAAGTCAGTGTATTTATAACTTACTTATTTGCCTTTAATGACTCGATCTCGGCCTTGAGATCCTTGATGGCCTCGATCAGGAGAGGAACCAGGAGCTCGTAACGAACTGCCTTGAATCCATCCTGACGTTCACCCACAACGTTCGGGAAGACCTTCTCGACCTCCTGGGCGATGACGCCGGAGTTGTCGTTACGAACGAAGTAACCATCCACATCACCGTGAGACTTCTTGTAGGTATCATTCCAGTCATAGACCACACCATTGATCTGAGTAACCTTGTCCAGTGCATTCTCAATCTTGCGGACGTTCGTCTTGAGGCGTTCGTCTGAGGTGTAATATGCAGTGATGTTATCGATCGCACGGATCTCGCCAGACACTCCAGATGCAGCGGTACCAACTCCAATAGAACCGAACTGGACATTCGATGTTGTTGCTACAGCCTGAGGAATGGACACTGAAATTTCGCCGGCATTTACATAAGCTACAGTAACTCCTGTACCATTAGAAATCTTTAGCGATGATGTTCCAGAGCTTGAATCCAGCTTATAAACTGTAGAGTTAAGATAGGCGCCTCCGGTGACAGTTTGAGCAGAAAGAGCCAGGCTGCTTACAATCGAACTTTCAGGCTTAGATGAAACATCACTCCACGGAACAGATGCCACAGTAGTGAACGCATTCTGTGCGTTAGCCTTTAGATATCCGGCAGTGAATGTTGTCGCTCCAGTACCACCATTTGCGACTGCAACGGTACCGGTTACGTTTGCGGCAGTACCAGTCGTATTTTGATTGAGCGTAGGGAAGTTTGTTAATGAAGCAGCTGAACCGATAAAGGATGTCGCTGTAAGTGATCCAGAGAAAACAGATGCTCCAGTATGAGCGCTGTAAATCGCATAATTTGTAGTACCCAGCGTGCAGTTATCGATATAAAGACCGCGCGTTTCGGTGACTGCTGTAGTACCAGTACGTGTAACGGCGCCGATTCGAATGGCGCTGTACGTCATCGCTGGCGTAGATTCACTCCAGAAGCTCGAGTCAATGATTGGAACAATTCCAATGCCTTCCATCACACCTCCGCCGATGCTGTTTGGTCGAAACGTTGGACGCAACCAAATCGCTCGTGTTGGCTGAGCGGCAGAAATTGAATCAAATCCTAGGTCAAGGTTTAGAGCAGCAGTCGAGCTCGAATTAGAGCCGATGCCCATCTTCTGGCTGAATATCTTAGTTCCAGCAATAGTCTGATTGCCCGAGGTTTTGACGTAATTGCTATCACTTTCTGTTGATCCGTCACCCTTCAGAATATCGGTTGAGAATGCGCCAGACTTAACAAATGATCCAGCAGTAATGCTAGTCGTCGTTGTGTTTCCAACATTGCAGACAGTTTGCAGATTTGGATTAGATGTCAGATACGATGATGTATCTAATGACCAGGTATCAGTATTAGTCTTTCTAAGTAGTCCGCTTGTTCCGGTCAATCCAGCGATTGCTGCAAGATCAGCATCAAATGGCTGGTAATTCAGCGATGGAATTCTAGCAGCATCAAACGTTCCCGTGGTAATTTTAGCAGCATCTAGTGATGGAATTCTAGCAGCATCAAACGTTCCCGTGGTAATTTTAGCAGCATCTAGTGATGGAATATCTGCTGCAACAAGAGCTCTGAATGTCGGAACCGCCGCTACACCACTCGGAGGACCTGCCAGAACCGTATTTGCATTCTTTGTACCATATGGATTCTGAGTATCGCCGTAACTGGCAGAAAGACTTATATTCGGGGTTGTTCCTCCAGAGGAAGAAATTGGAGCTGTGGCTCCAACAGATGTGACGTATGTTCCAATAGGTTGATATGCTGTCGAAGCAGTATATGCCGCAGTACCCAGACCTAACATAACCTGAACTTGTGCGACAGTTAATTCTGCTGGAGCCGCTGAGGTGCTAGCACTATTATTTCCCAGAATTCGTTGTGCTGCAATATCTGCAATCTTTCCAAGGGTAACATTAGAATTAGCAATCTTCGCGGTTGTGATAGCATTATTGGCGATTGTCGTTGAAATGCTTGTTGCACCGGTTCCTGTTACATCACCTGTAAGGCTAATGCTTTGATTTCCGGTCAGATAAGACGCTGTATCTAATGACCAGGTATCGGCTGCGGTCTTTCTGAGTAATCCAGATGTTCCGGAGATCCCTGCGATGGCGGCAAGATCGGCATCAAGGCGGGCAGAATTGATTGTACCGCTAGTAATCTGTTCACCGCTGATAGACTTATTAGTCAGAGTCTGTGATCCGGTAAGAGTAACAATGTCAGTCCCTGCGATTCCAAGAACAGCGGTTGATGTCAGAACGGCAGTATTATTGATCTTAAACTGCTTTCCAGTCGGAAGGTTCCAATGTTCGCTGGATGTCCAGTTCGTGTTGGCAGAATCCCAGGTAATCGTCTTGTCAGTGGCGCCTTTCAGAGTAATACCACCGCCGTTTGCAGTTGAGTCGCTGGCGGCCTCGGCACCAAATGTAACTCCACCAGATCCTAGGTGTGGACTCGTGACAGTAAATTGAGTTAAATTGTTAATTGCAGCAACAGCAATTGAAGCAGAACCAAATATACCCCCGCTTGAGTTTATATCCGTTAAACGTTGTCCAGGAATTAATCCGGTAGTATTTCCGCTCGTAAGATTTACGACGATCGACCCGCTCGTGAGAGTCGCAGCCATTCCTGTTTTTACAGGTACACTTCCAAGCTCAATGTTCTTATCGTCAACCGTCACCGTAGAACTATTGATCGTAGTCGTTGTGCCATTTACAATTAAATCCCCCGAAAGTGTCAGGGTCGCTGCACTGATGGCGCCACTCGTCGTAAGAGAACCGACCGTAATACCGTTTGATGTTGTAGAGCCTCTGGTAGTTACAGAATCAAGTGTCTCTGTGTTGATAGGAGCGAAACGAGTATCAAGATTGACACTCGTCAATCCTGTGACGTGGCCATTATTCAGTGTGACGTCTTGGATAACAGTTCCACCGCTATTATCAACCGATGCCTGACTTCCCATGGTGGCGTGGACGATATTAACCGTCTTATTTCCACCTGCCGTGGAAGAAGTAAGTGATATCGTACCATCCGACGCAAAGTTCAGAATATCGTTGTTTGCATTGGCAGTTAACGCCGTAGTGCCGGCAATTGCGATATTCTTGAAAATGCTCTGCGATGATCCTTTATCACTATTTGTCAGGGTGACAGTTTCACCCAGATTTACTACAGCACCTCCACTTAATCCAGATCCTCCGGCCGTTGTAACAGTGATGCTGCTGTTTGCAAGTTTTGCATTTGTTACATTTCCGTTTAGAATCTTTGCGGTGGTTACTGCGTCTGCTGCAATTTTGCTAGCAATCACAGCGTTATCAATGATAGTGGATGCCAGAGCAATCGTATATGTTCCGGCACCCAATTCTGTTAGAGTTGTGGATGCTGATCCAGAAAGCTCACCAGATAGGGTAACACCAACAACCGGTGAAGGCTTGTTGATCAGTGTATTAAAATTAGCAGAAATCGTAGCAGCACCAGTAATCGTCGTTGCGCCACGAACTGTTAGATCTCCCTTAATTTCCACCGAGCCATCAGCACCAACTGTAAAACGATTTGCTCCTTGTTGCGCCGTGGGAAAACCATTTGTATACGTTGAATTATTATTGACTACGGCAAGTACAACGGTGTTGTTTGCAAGAGTTGTTAAAACCTGTGTCTTTCCAGAAACATCCAACGTTCCAGATACCGTTTCATTTCCAGTGACCGCAACGGTTCCTCCTGTAGAAGTAAGCGTAAGATTAGTCGAAGCGGTAGACGTTGAAATCGTATTCGCTGCACTCCCAAGAACAACATTATTTGCTGTAACAGAGGCAAACGTTGGTGTTGCCCCGGTATGAATGTTCTGAGGCAGAGAAAGGGCAACAGCTCCGGTCGTCGTTGTGGCCGTTATCTGATTTGCGGTGCCGGTAACCGATACGATCTTTGCATCGGTATATGCGGTACCGATCGATGTTCCTTGCCAGATTCCGGTTCCAATAGTACCAACAGATGTCAGGGAGGATGTAACAACCGTGCTATTCAGCGTAGTTCCAGTAAGCGTTCCGGCCGCAGCAGTGACTGTGATATTTGCGGTACCGTCAAAGCTGACTCCATTGATTGTTCTGGCAGTTGCCAACTTTGTTGCCGTATCGGCATTTCCAGTCAGATTACCAGTGACGTTACCGGTCAGAGGTCCGCTAAATGCCGAGGATGTGACAGAAGCCAGACCAGTGAATGTCGTAACCGTAGATCCGAGAGATACCGCAGTAGATCCGATCGTAACGGAACTATTGACCAGTTTTCCATTTGCAATGCTTCCGGCAAGCATGGTGTTAGTTACGGTACCGGTATCTCCAGTTGTCACGATTGTACCGGTTTGTGCCGGCATCGTCAAAGTCACCAGAGCATTTGTTGATGCTGGAGTAAGCTTAATTACGTTGGTTCCTGCTGTTGGAAAATCAATCGAAGAAATTCCGGTGAGTGCAAGATTTCCAGACGTACGGTTCAGCGCGACCGATGTTGTACCGATAGAGAAAGTATCAGCACGACGAGCAATAGTTGCATCTGCAGCTATTGTGACTGCTGCAGATCCATTGAAGCTCGTACCACTAAGTCCATCACCGATTGTCAGCGCATTTGTTGTCGTCGAAGTGATAGTTCCAGATGATCCGAGGGCAACAGTAACACCATTGAATGTGACAGAACTATTGACAAGCTTTCCATTTGCAATGCTTCCGGCAAGCATCGTGTTCGTAACGGTTCCAGTATCTCCTGTGGTAACAACTGTTCCGCTTGTTGCAGGGAGAGTGATTGTAGTTGTTCCAGCAATCGCCGTAGGCTGGAGTAGAACTGTTCCAGATGTTGAACCAGGAAGAGTGACCGATGAAATACCAGCCAAGGCAAGATTACCAGATCCACGGCTCAGAGTTATTGATGTGGTACCAATGAATGTCGTATCTGAGGTGAGAGCAATCGTTCCAGAATTATCCGGGATCGTCAGTGTGCGAGTAGTGTTCGCGGTAATACCTGATAACTGAAATTGCAGCCTCTTTGTCGGTGTTACATCATCGATAAAGAATGTGGTAGAATCCTGCAGGCTCTTATTCGTCAGAGTTTGAGTTGCGGCAAGGGCTGCGAAATCGTCATCGGTCAGAGCTGTGTTAAACTGAGCCAGAGTACCGCTGATCGTGTTTGAACCCAGAGCGATCGTCTTGTTCGTCAGGGTCTGAGCTGTATTCAGGGCTGCGAAATCGTCATCGGTCAGAGCTGTGTTAAACTGAGCCAGAGTACCGGTCAGCGTATTGTTCGCCAGGTTGATGGTCTTCGTGGTGAGCGTTTCGCTTCCAGCCAAAGTAGCAACCGTTCCGCTTGCAGGAAGAGTCAGTGATGATCCCCCGGCCGCTGTCGTCAAGGCCAGATTTCCCGTAGAGATCGTCAGAGTACGACTACCATTGTTGATGCCTGTTCCACCGTATGTCGGAGAAACGATTGTTCCCTGCCATACACCCGTACCGATTGTACCGACCGTGGTCAGAGAGGAGGTGACCACGCCGGATCCTAATGTTGTGGCGTTCAGGACCGATGTTCCGTCGATCGTATATGCCTGACCAGAAGAAAGGTTGAGATTCGACGAAAAGGTCTTCGTCCCAGAGATCGTGACACTTGATCCTGTCTTCAGTTCGTTCAGAGCGGCAACGATGTTTGATGCAGCAAAAGTGGAAAGGCTACCGATGACTCCAATGTCACTCTGAAGCTCGTTGATGGCACCCACCAACGATGTGTTCGCGGTGATATTGGCCGAAAGCGTCGCTCTGTCGCCTAGGTCAGACGAAACAGTGTTCGTCTTTGTGCGCCATTGCTCAAATGTATCGGAACGTAGGACTTCAGTGAGGGCCATGGAAGTATGAGATTACTTAGAATTCTGAGTAGAGGACAGTAGAGATTGCACCATTGACTTGAGCTCATCAACATCCGACTTGAGCCTTTGAATCTCCGCTTCCTTGTCATCGAAGGTCTTTTTCGCAACCAGGCGACGGAGATAGTCTTTAGTGTTTCTATTTATTATAGCTTTCGAATAGCTATCTCTGACAAGAGAAGGATCTTCTTTGACAACTGCGTATTTGGGATCCGTTTGGCTCATGTCACAGCGATGGCTCTCAGGTCAGAGCAGGAAGGAGCTGCTGAGCTGTTCTCCGAGGTAAAGACGATCTTCAATGCAAAGGCCACAAATGGCCCAGATAACATTGATTCTGTGACAGCATACTCAACATCGGCATATTCTGCTGCATTGTCATTGATCGGAACGGTATCGATTGGATTGACAGCCACCCATGGTAATGAATCAAAATTAGCATCGATGTTATTGGTTACCTTGTAGTAGAGATTAATATACGATCCAGTTGGACGGTTTACTGCCAGGAAGATACGAAGGGCCAACGCAGCCGTCGCCAGGTCAACTCGACGGGTGATATACTTCGAAAGGGAAGAAGAACCGCTGGCCGCTGTTTCTGCCTGGTATCCCTCCACCACATTATATCCAGTTGCGGCAGATCCGATTGGACGATCGAGACGGTACGAAATGGCAATCGCCGAGGTACGATTCAGATCAATGACCGGAGAAAGTGTAGACTGGGTTGTGGTAAACGTGCCCTTGAGATACAGGCTCTTTGAGGTCGGACTTGCGCTGTTCACCGCACGAACGATCTGAGGATGATTCATCTCGACATTCTGATTGACCGGAACCTGATAATATTGACTCAGTGAGTGAGGAATCTCAGATCCGGCCAATGACTTTCCTGTCGTGGTACGAGCGTACCAGTCAGCTCTGGTGTTCTTGAACACAAGCTGCTGTACATTCGGGTATAGAATATCGTATGTCTTATTCTCGGTGGCAGTCACGACCGTTCCACCAACACGACTTGAGGCAGTAAAGTTTGAGGCGCCTCCAGCCAAAAACGTATAAGAATCCTGTTCGGCATCAACAACGTTTCGGGTGCCGTTGATATCACTTCCCAGGACTCCGTTGTAACTGGTACCTGCCGTCAGACCTGCGATTGTAACTTCTGATGTCCCGGCGATGTGACCGTGGTTCTTCTGGAACACTCTGACCTTCTTTGTTCCGCTATAGGTATAAAGAGGATTTGATTCAAGTGTAATGACTGGAAGTGTTGCTTCGTTCAGGATGATGTCACCAGTGGAAACAAATTCAGCGCGACGAATCACGAACTTGATATCTAGATTCTGCTCAGGGATCCAGGTCGATGCATTCTGAGACTTGAACATCACTCCAGCATATGGCTGTTTGGTGATAGAGAACGACGTATTTGTCACATCGTTTTTTCCGGTCTCTGCAACCCAGATCTTATAGTTACGAGAGTTAGCATTCACCACGAAGCAGTATTCTGACGTATCAAGTAGAAAAACCGGAGCAGAAAACGCAAACTTCGTAGGCAACGATGCGCTAGAACTCGTTGCGACGTCAGCGGCATTGACTGTCACCGTTGAAAATGGAACAATGATTCCGGTAGGAATTCCATTTTCCATCTCTCGAATCTCAAGAGTAACCGGTAGGGTAGAATCTTTAGATGCAAAGTATAGATCGATCGACGTCAAAAATGCTCCACCTGGACTATCGACGATAAAACTCTGTGCAACAGGATCGACGTAGGTCTTAGCCTGCTGCAGAGCTGACGTTTGTGTTGGTGATAGGTATACGTTGCTCATGCTTTAAATTATTGTGTATAACGTTCGGCTTCAGGTAGAGTTGAAATATCCAGAGGAGCCGATGCTACGGTAAACGAAATCGTATTCGAATAATACGTTACGCCGCTCCAAACTGCTCTTGCACGTACCTGATATGTACCAGGCAGAGCCGGAGAAATTCTAAACACCGCATTACCAGATATTCCGGAAGTTGTTCCGCTCTGATATGCCAGAGGCACCCAATATCCGAAGTTAGGATCCGATGCATTGGATCTTTCTTCCATCACGAGGGATGTGAGAGATCCATATCCGGTCGCAGATGTGACAGCGGTAAAGTTGAACGGAATTCCGTTATACTTCGGAGTGAGCCCTTGGACTGCGATACCAACAAACGGAGGCACGGAAGGAGCCGGACCAGGCTTTGGCGTTGGAATCACTACCGGTGGCTGAGGAGCAGGTGTAGGAGCCGGCACAAAGATTCCAGTTGCACGGTAAATGCCTTCGGCATATGTAAAGGCTGAATCCGAGTTATTCAGGGAATTATCGATGATTCTGAATGTTCTTTCGCCGGTGCGGAATTTGATAGCATCATTATGAGGAATGATGAATGATCCGATCACCTGTCCAGAAGAGTCCGTCGTCAGGGTTGTGGCGCCAGATGGATGCGCGGTCAGTCCAGCATAATTTTTATCGTCCGGATTCGTGGTGTAGTTGGTCATCGCAACCTCTGTACGAACATAGTTCGTCATATCTACGCCATCGAAAAATGCGTAAACTCTCGAGAGAGGTTTTAGACCAGTAGCTCTAAAATATATCTTTCTGGAACGAATGTATGGAACAACGGTATTATTGACGACCGTATCAGATACCTGAGAAGTCTGTGTGTTATTGTAGACACCACTCGATGGCTTCGTGTATTGTCCAACAACATCACCATTCGAGGCAATGATCGATCCTCCGCGAGCGGTTAATGTTCCCTCGGATAGTTGATTGCGGAGTTCTTCTTCCTCCTCAGGGGAAACACCGAACCAATTGACCTGCCAATCGTTAAACAATCCACCATTTGCAGTATCGGCATCGGCTTCATTGAACCAACTATAGCTGTTAGAAGCATTTGCAGCCAGCTGAGGCTTTGTGGTGACTTCTTTCCATTCATCGGATGGAGGAGATAGCTCTAACCTTCCTTGCCATCCATATACCGCGTGTGGGTTAACGTATTCGGAGTATGACGAATACGGTTGTTCGATCAATGGTACTTCTGTATAGTTAAGAGTGACTAAAGATCCGGTCTGCTTGATATTAGCCGATCCTGCGATATTAGGAACAAGGTTGACGTACTTTTGAGTAAATTCTGGCAGAAGGATTCCCTTCTCGGCCTCGATCGAGCAGTGATAGTCTGGATGATTGAGGGCACCGATTCCATGGTCCACAAACGAATCAACGATGAACCCGTTCTTGTATCTCTGGTTACCTGTACCATCCAGAATCTGGGTATTCGCTGCGGACTTTTCGAGCAGCGACAGCGAGGTGTAGTACTCAACATTCGAGAGTCTCTTCTCCAGACGACCGATATCACGCATCGTATAGCGCTTGTTGTCGATCATCTTTGCCGAGAGGTCGATCGTGCTGAATGTATAGGCATTCAGGTTAATCGAGTATAGTACCATCGAATCTTCCGGATCTTCCGGCGCCTTTGGAATCACGTTCGAGATACCCTTGATTGAGGCAAACTCTCCATTCTTATTGACGAAGATCTTGTCGATGCGCGGCAGATAGAATTGAATATCTGTCAGAATCGTAGAATTTGGAACAATGCAGTTCGAGGTCGAAGCACCAGCGGCCGTGAATCCAGAACCGTCGTTACTCTTGGTCGGGCGGAAGTCGACCGCATCGCGGAGAGCGATCGCTCCCTTGATGGAATTGAATGTAGGAATATCTCCGTAGTCAACGCCAGAGTAGGAATTGACGCCGAAGTAGTCACCAGGATTGTGAGTGAAATAATCAAAGATTACTAGAATACGACCTGTAGGAGCACTTGCTCCTGGCTTTAACTGCATGCGGGCCACATCGTAGAAGTTTTCTCGTTGACCGTCATCCAGTGTATAACGACTGGTGATATTCGTGTCGTTGGTCGTGGCGTCCGTCGAAGCATTGGCAGACATATACACCGCTTTGATTCTCAGGACGTCGGTCTGAGCTAGAGAATCATAACCACCGGGTGTGGTGTTTGGTGATGAGAATGCCTTCTGACCATTACCGTAGGCGCCGGAGGTCCAAGTCGTAACACCAGATACGAAAGTCTTTGATTTTTCGATCAGGTTTCGACGTGTCGATGCAATGACGTAGAAGTACAGATTTGCATTTCCACCGCCGAGCGAGAGGGTGACAGATGTTCCACCACTGTTCAGAACAGGAGTTACTGCCTGAGTGACCTGAGTTCCGTCACTCGCCTTAACGACCACATAATCCGTAGAGGTAACCGAGTAGAAATTCTCGGAACTTGCTGTAAGCGTCAGTTGACCACTTCCGTTTGCCTGGACGTTATCAAACTTGCGCTTGACGTAGTAGAAGAAGTCGCACGTCACATCATCAGAAGAGCGCAGAGACTGTACAGCACTGACAGGAAGCTTGTACAGCAACGAACTATTTGATGGATCATATAGAACTGCATACGTGATATTCGAATCGATATCATTGACCGTTGCAGTGAAGTCGTATCCTGGGACAGATGTATCTTGAAGTGTACTGACGTTAGAGAATGACTGTCCAGAATTCATTACGATATCGAACAGGTATAGCTTATAGAAAGCTGCTGATCCAATTGTGCCGGAAACATATTCCATGGCACGAGCGCGGGCGGTACCAATCGTGGTACCTCCAGAATTCTTGAGGTTTATCGGACTAAAAGTAGCAGTATCTGGAAGTCCTACAACCGTATCGATATAGACATATCCTCCGAGCGGAGTAAAGATCGATGCACCATTGATGAATGCCTCATCTCGAGCTTTTTCCACAGTGACATATGTAGTATCGAGAGTCTCGATGCGATACCCATTAACATATGCAACCGAGGGTTCAAGTCCTACTGCCAATCTGGCTTTTCCATAATCCAGAGCTTGTTGGCTCGTGAATCCTGGATTTGCTGACTGAATTTGTGCCTGCGTGAACAATCCTCCGTTCGTGCCGCTGTTGTAATACTCGCGAACGTTGATCTGGAACGGACGAACTGTGTAATTGCCAGACTCTTCATAGGTACGAGTGGCCAGAGTGCGTGCAAGTTCTGAATACTCTGTACGGGCACGTCCTGTTACTTGACCACCATTGATCAGCAGTACCTGAATGATATTGTCCTCTGTTCTGTTCGAGAGGAGATATGGCTCTACGACCAGATCGAGAGCAACCTGATAGCGATGTGCTCCTGGAGCAGATTCATTCGGCGTTCCTATTGAGTTGTCTACCAGAGATGCATCCTCTGTTGAGGTAACGATATTCTCTGAAATCTTATAGACTACACGCGCTGATGGGTTTGTGGTATATTTTGATACAATTACTGAATCAGCCGCTGCATAGACAAAATTTCCTTTTACAAAGTACACCCCTTCGTTGACAGAAACACGGGTTCCTCTTCCTACAGGATTATTAACTTCTGATTTAACCTTAAACTTCTTCGTAGAACCATTGACAGTAAATGTCAAAATCTCTTCGGGAGAAAATCTATGGGATGTATTTGCAGTATCGGCACGCGTATAGCGAACAAAAATAGTGAGAGCATCTGATGTGGTAGATGCCGTTGCTTCAAGGACATCCGCAATGACTCCACTCGTGACACCAGTGACGGTGAGTCCTACAGCTGATGTGTAATAGGAAAGATTACTGCCGCCGTCACCTTCAGGATAGTACGTGCTACCGCCATCGGTGAATGTGCTTTCTAGTTTTACGAACTCGTAATTAGTGTCTAGAGATGCCTGACCGCCCAGAACCGGTGATCCTTCCTTGAATACATGGCTTCCAAAACGATCGATCTGTGCTTGTATTGCGGTCTGCAGTTGAGTCAGCTCGCGGGCCTGTACAGCATAGCCAGGGCGAAACAGAACACGCAGGTAGTTCTTTGACTGATCAAAGTCGTCGTAGTACGGAGGGATATTATAATTCTTGATTGCCATGACGGGTTAAATTAAATCTTAGAACTCCAGAATCATCTTGATGTCTTCGAGCTGAGAAGCCGAGCGAATGATGGCTGCGCGGTTTTCAACGAACATCACGTCTCCGCTGAATCGATCTGCCTCTGGATTCCCCAGCGATCCGATTGATCCGGATCCTGCAGATGCGCCGGTAATAGTCATTCCGACCGTGAATGCAACGTATCCAGTCTTGTCATTCTGGTGATACTTTAGGACACCGGCTGTAGAATCAAATGCATCGACATATGCGCGAGCTCCGGATCCACCGCTGTCTGTGATATAGTCTCCGACCTGGAATCCACCGGCAGATCCACCGGCGAGTGTGAGAGACTTAAGAGCCGAAAGAGTCGTGCCAGTGGCAATTGTGGTGGTACCGTGATTATATGGATTCTTGATGACTCCGATCTGGCGGAATGTTGCACCGTTTACAATAAAGTCACCAGAACCTTCTGGTCCATTCAGAACGACTCGCATTCCGATGTAGAATCCGCCGAGTTCAGAAACTGGGTCGGTACCATGTCCGCCCTTTGGTGAAAGGATTGCGCGAGCAGCGGCACCTGAACCACCGCCACCAGTGAATGATATTGAAACTACGCTATAATTCGCGCCATTCGTATCAACATCAATTCTAGTAACAACTCCGCCAGAAACGACAGCAGTTGCTGTTGCGCCGGATCCATTTCCGTTGATCACTACGGTTGGAGGCGTAGCATATCCAGTTCCACCGGCTGTCACCTGAATGCGGTAAATCTTGCCGACATCCGAGGCCGAATTGTTCTGATAGTTATAGCGCGTCTGATCTTCTGGTGACAGGTCTCCGATAACTCCACCAGCAGGAATCACAGCAGTCTTCACTGGCATATAAAGATTGGTCATGAATGCAGTGGCTTCCGCGGCAGTCACCGTGTACATGTACTTCCAGATATAACCATCGCCAGCGTTCGTTGGAGCTTGTGTAGTGTGCGTTGGTTCGAGCTGTACCGTGGTGGCGGTATGAAGCTTATTGATGAGTTTATATACCTTGAATTCGCTCGTGATAACGTAAAATGCCTGCGTAAAGATAGAATCTGACGCGTCATCCCATGGAATATACGTCTGTCCTAATGTCCAATTATAGCGAGGAATGATATGTGTGACAAGAGAAGAATCGATCTTCTTCAGGGCGATCGCGTTCTGCCAGAAATCGTTCCTCTCTACCAGAGTATCAACAGGAGTCGGTGCTGTGGTCTCGGCTCCGCCAAGTGCCGAATTCCAATTATCGGACTTACCGATGGAAAGATACACGCTGTCCGACCCGACCGCCTCCTTAAAATTTGAGGCATTTTCGAGACGGAATCTAGAAGTAATGATGGCTGGCATGAGTTATGGTATGTAAAATTTTAGACGTAATTGACTCCGAGAGTCGTCCCATTCCACGTCGGTGCTGTATTTATAACTGTTGAGATGGTATAATCATCATACGGATATAGCGTTTCCGCCTGTTCGATTGTCATCGAACCGTAGATATTCACCGGGTTATCGTCGAAGAATTTAAGCATGAACGAAGTATTTGTACCAGTAGGAACATTCAGAGCCATTCGGTAATACGATGCCTCCAGGCTCATCGTAAGATTATTTGCAGCCTGCAGTATAATGATTCTGGCCAAGTCTTCAGCGGAAATAAGACCGGGCTGCAACAATGGCATGATCGACTTACTATCAAGCAATTGCAGCAAAATCAAGATCTCACCAAAAAATATCATTCCAGCGGGATGCACTAATTTGTTGAATGTATCTGACCAGACATCAAAGTTGTTACCGGTACGGATAACATACGAAAATTTCTGGTAGAAATACGAATCCTGAAGCTTGATGTTATCGGAAAGAAATCCCCGGGATTCGTTGTATGTTCCGGTAGAGTATCCTAGAAAATTGCCTGCGACCGTATATCCCTGCCCACAATCGGCAATGATGTATGATGCAATTTGACCTGAATCGTTTCCAGTACGATCTACGTTTGGTATAATTTGAGCGTAGGTTGAATTAGGAGCCGATTCATCGAGTACAATTCCATTTACTGCTACCTTTGCGGTTGTATATCCAGATCCATAAGATGTCGGATTGACCTGAGTGATTGCTCCATTTACAATGGTAGCGGCTGTGACGGCTCCAGATCCTGTCGCACCACTAACCGCAATATTTGCAGTCGAATATCCGGATCCGTAGGTCAACATCTGGATGTGCTTGATCACTCCACCGGCGCAATATGCTATGGCAGTTGCACCAGATCCATTTCCAGTGATTGTTACCGTAGGACTTGCATATCCGCCACCTCCGGCAGTCACCGTGACTGATGAAATTGCTCCTGCCACAATCTCGGCTGTCGCTGTTGCAACTGTGGTATTTGTACCAGTAATTACAACTGTCGCGTTCGTATATCCAGATCCTCCGTTTAAAACTTTAATCGATCGAACAATGCCTCCGGCCACATATAATTCTAAAACAGCGTTTGTTCCATTACCAGTGATACTTGCCGTGGGACAGGGATATAGAGTTCCTCCGTTTGATACAGTGATACGGCGAATTGCTCCGTTTGAGGTTGTCACCGTCGCCTTCGCGCCTGTACCATTACCGATCACTCCCAGGAGAGGAGCCGCGGAATAAACCGGTCGCTGAACGTTGGCTAGCCAGACGCCATCCGAGGCGATCAGCATGTCCTTTCTAGGAAAATAGACCTCGGCGTTGTCCTGAAAGATAATCTTGAAGAACAATTCGATCGATTCTTTCGATCCACGGACATTGTAGTATCTGGCGAGATTCTTGTAGAGATTGACTCGATTCGCAACGGTGTTCTTTGGAATTACGCTGGCGATCTCCTTCTGTATGAGGTCAAGATAGGCTGCCTTCGTTACATCGATATCGCGAGCTTCGACCATCGAGTTGATCTCGGCGCTCGGTTGACCGACCTCATTGATATGGGTATAGTAATCCTCGAGTAGATCGATTAACTTTTCGGCTGGCTGACGCAGATCGCTAGGAACAAGTGAATCGACGCGGATCGATTCTTTTGTCTTTCTACGAGTGCTCGCGATTGTTTCTATCGAGTGAGGCATGGCCTTATTCGTGACGTGAAACAGTTGTGTAGTTTACTGCACCGGATGATCCAGACACCGCAATCGTATCGATCTCACCAGTAACCGTCGATGGTTCAAGATCTCCGCGACCAGAAGGAATGGACAACGCGATATCCAGAAGCTGATTTCTCTTTGGTGCCAGGTCGAAGGAATTTGGAAGAACCGTCAGGCGAATAATATCAGTCGTATCTGGCAGAAGTTTATTGATAACGATACGTCCGGCTGCTGCATATAGTATTCCTAGATTTGCAACTCTCACTTCAGCCCCTGAGGATCTACGGCAAAGAAAGATGTTACGATTGACAGAACCGGTTATCGGAGCATCTCTCAGGTAATGTACCACGCCACCAATCTTAAATTCGGAAGAACTTAGAATAGATGAGCTTGAAGATGTCGCATAGATCGGAGATGCAAATGTAATATCGATGCTATTTGCAGTCACGTTCGAAGGAGTTATGTCCTTGAACATGTAAACACGCGTGACGCTGTTTAGAATCGCCTTATCGACAGAATCAACTTCTGCCAGAAGCTTGGAGTAACGAAACACTCCGTCGAATCTCTGCAGATATGTCTGAGCGTATGTCTGTAGACGGTTTCGAACCAATCCCTCCAGAGCAATCTTTGTGTTGTCTGTCAGATTCGGATTATACTTGAAGAAAACATCGAGCTTGATGTAGGTGAAGTCTGGATCGACGATCGTGGGAGTAATCGAAACAATGTTTTTATTCTCGATCGCTGTGATGATATTGTTCTTCTCAGCTGCATTCAGTGCAGCTGCACCAGTTGGCTTGATAGCAATATAGACTTTGCCATAGTCAGGTTCAGTGTTCTTTTCGCCACCCCAAACTGAGATCGAATCGATGTTTCCAAACTCACGTATGATGAGTGAGCGATAGTCGTCTGCTGTAACTGCTCGGTTCTGTGAAAGATAGGTCAAAGGAGCATTGTATCGAATTGACTCGATGGTCTCGGGATCAGCTCCTCCAAAAGTCGAAGAGGTCCCGTTCGAATAAGAGACTGAAATGCTTCCGCCGCTGAACGATCCGATCGAATCGAGTGCAGTAAATGCTCCGCGGCAATTATTGGCCTCAGCCCCCTGAGTGTAGATATACTCTACCTCTACGATGTTATTGTTGATTGGCTTCTTGCCAAGGATTCCATCGCCGAAGAAAACTTCAAATTTACCACTGGCATTTTCCTGAATGAAGTACACCAATGATGTAGCACTGATGCCAGAAAGACTTGTGAATCGTGTGAATACCTCGTAGTCATCGGAATCTTGATTCGTCTTGACTCGAACGCGAACTGTGGAAGTATCCACATTCGCCTCAGGTATGACGAATTTCTGATTCTCGATCGAGTTGTCTACCAGATAAAGCATGCGTTTGAGAACACCTTGCTTTGCAGTCACTCCAGAAAAGACATAGTTATTCGAACTATTCTTTGAGGCGGTAGCTGACTCCAGCGTTAAGAACACATAAGGAGATCCACTTATCGGAGAAGCGGTCTGAAAACGAGTACCACGTTCCATTGTCAGCGTGGCGGGAGAAACGCTTGTTCCGGTAACGGTAATGTTTAACTTTGCGCTGGATGCCTGCACCGAACGTGGTACATATCCAAGCATCTTGGCATGGGATACAACATTACCACGAATCTGTGCAGAATCGAGAAACGACTCATTGATGCTAAAATGAGCCACCATCGCGTTGTAGTGCGTGTTGTAGGCCAGAATATCCAGCAGCACAGACAGATTTGATCCATCGAAATCAAAGTCATTATATTTTGACTGTGATTTAAAGTGATCCTTGATGGAATCCTTGATGTTTTGAAAGTCTAGTTCTGTAACGTCGAATTGAGCCATTGTCGTAAAAGGTTATCGAACTCTCTGGAGATAAAATGAAATGTCTACTTCCTGGTTCAGAGATATAACCCTAAATCCTAGGTCGACCACGTAACGGTTGTTCTCTGATTCATCCTTGACCTCAATGGTGATAGAATCGATACGAGGTTCGTTTTTCCTGAGAACATCAACGATGGACTTCCTCAGTACTGCTATCGAAATTCGATCCGCAGGTTCAAAGAGTAATCCCTTGATGGCCGATCCAAGGTTTGGCTGGAATGGTCTTTCTCCGAATGAAGTAAGAACTAAGTTTTTGACCGCAGCTTTTACTGCTTCAATATCTTTTAATGGAGCGATATCGTTTGTCACATCTCTGGACAGGGATACATCCAGGTCAGAATACGGCTTTCGCTGAGAAACGATTGCTGATTTTCGTCCCAGTATATTCCTATCGCTTGCTACAAGGATTCCGGCCATGGTTTGTTATTTATAGGCAAATTACGAGGTATTATTCTTGTACCGGTAGTAGTCCTTCGCCGCATCAGAATTGGAAGTAAGAATGCTATTCACCTTTTCTAGCCAAGGTTTGATGTCTTCCATATACTGGTAGATGGACCTATCGGTCAGGCTTTCTACTTTAATTGAAAAATAGTCAATAGTGGTAAATACACCGGTATCTTGCGATACTTCCTGTAGCCTGATCTCATAGTACTTGTCAACCTGACTCGATAATTCAGACGCAGCATTTCTCTTAAGCTTTGCCTGCTCCAATGTGTTAAACACCTCAGGCTTATCATCTGTTCCTCCAAAAATAGAAATCGACGATCGTGCTTTCTTATATTCATCAGACAGGAGTATTGCCGCCTCTTCATCGACCGCGGAGGTTACTTTCTTTGAGAGCGGAATTGTTATTTGTTGACGGTATGGCTGACGTATGAATTCATCGAATTTGCTCTCCGCTTCTGCCAGTATAACACCGGAGTTTCCAGTTGATACTTTCTGAGAATTATCAACTACCGTTTCCTTGACTGGTTCAACTTCAACCGGTGCGGTGTTTGGTGTGGGAGACTCCTTGGCCTCCTGGACTGTTGCGCCGGTAGCCGGATTCATCTTGACATTTGGAACGTCTTTACAGAAGTCCAGAGCATCGGCGATTCCACTTGTAGTTTTTGCCACGAGTGCATCCAGTTCTGCCACCTTACCTTTCCACTTCTCCTTAAAGGCAGCGATCTTTGCTGCATCTGCTCCTACGAGTGCAGCAAGTTCTGCCTGGAATGAATCAAGGTTCGTGACCTTCGCCTGGAGCTCGGAAATCTTTGATGTGATAGCAGATACCTGAGAAGCCAGACCTCCCAGAGCGCTCTTCTTGTCAGCAAGCTTGGCTTTGATCTGATCGCGGATCGCATTGACCGCATCAAGTGCCGGATTCTTTCCACAAAGTAATGACATGGCAGATTATGGTATTGGCGTAGCAGTATTCGAGAGTCCGGCCTGAACACCGGAGTGGCGGTGCGTGGTGAGCTTGATGTTATTCGATCCAGCCTCGACCTCAACTGTTGCATCCACTGTTCCAGTGACGTTCACGTTATTGGCGATATTGGTGACAGCTGCGCTGATATCCTGATTACCGTCGACAGTGATCTTCATCGCTGCCAGGGACTCAAATTCAATGTTTTCCTTGGATGTCAGGAAGAGATGCCCGGATGAAGATGTCTCGTGATGACCTCCAGAAAATTCTTGATGTTTGCCAACCACGATGAGCCCGTTGTTTCCGGCCACAGTCAGGTCACTGTTCCCAGCAATCGTTTGTACCTTGTCACCGTCTATCGTGATGACTGTATTGCCACCGACACGTTCGATCTTATTGCTCGTGACGTTTGTGGCCCATTCTTTCCCGATCTCGGTCTGCTCGGACTGACCAATCTTTGACTGTCTGGATCCCTTGATGTACTCAGTCTTATTTCCTTCGACCTCTAGGTGATAGTTGCCCTTTACTAGCTGCTTCAGGTCTCCATCCACGGTGATGTTACAGGATCCCATGATGTAGATGTTATCCGACTCAAAGACCACCGTATATCGATTTCCAACGACTGTGGTGGTAATGTTACCGGTGGCATCGATCTCACGGTATGTGCCTGATGCGTGCATTTCAGCAATGCGCTCATAATTCGGAGTGTCATCCACCTCAAACACGTGACCTGAGGTCGTTTCCCGTGCATGATTGTTAGGATATGACGGCGATACCACCTGGTCTATTTCTAGATTGCTCCAGGTGCTTCTCGTGTAGTACGAATCTGGTTCATCGACCGCCACGCTGCTAACTTTAGGGGGAACGGCTGTTTCGATATTTTGAGCACGTAGATCATTCCTACGAACATACGATGGTGCTTGAGTATATTCTCCTGTCGATTGTTTCGGAATATCCACACTACCCAGTCGACTTGATCTAGGATACTGACCGGATGGATCGGAAAATCCTCTAGCTGTATCAGGAGCAACCGGCATCGACGCAATCGTGCCGAGGATCAGAGGATCCTGCGCCGATGGACCATCACGGAAGAAACCAACAACCCAGGATCCTGGTAGTATTCCAGTTGGCGATGTTCCGATTCCGCCCATCGCCGCAGAAGTGACAGGCTGAACTACAAATGCCCATGGTAGGTCCTTTGTCTCGATCTGACTTTTATCCTCGGTGTGATAGCCGAAGCATCGTACACGTACTCTACCCATCTGCATGGGATCGCTGATATCTTCTACGACACCAGTAAACCAAGAAAATGACTTTGATAGTAGTTGGTCCTGTGATGTAGCGTTCATGATGCAAATGGTGTCACTGGTGATGTATCTCGTTTCACCTTCATGTCGATAAAGTATTCCTCAGCAAAATTATGGACGACCGATGCCGCCACATAGTTTCCGGAAAGATAATCATCAACCTGATTGTTATCGGAGGAATGTGAATTTTTCTTCGCTGGTTTCGGATCTACTGCCGGAGGGATTCGTAAAGAAACAACCTTTCCACAGTTAAGCTCTAGATCTCCATTCAAAACGATAGTATGCTGCTGTGTATCTAGTGTCTCCAGCTGAGACTGAGCATAGTTTATGATGCCTCTGGATGTCGGGGCGTGATAGTTTCCGACATTTGAGAATGCAGCGGAATTGATAGGTATGTAGTTAATCTTGGTCCTATCGTAGGAATTGATGTATTTCTGATTGTCGATCTCGAAATTAGGCGCAACGAACGGATATGCCTCTATTGTAGGAAACCTTGAGACGTTTTCGAGGTAATCAAATTTGAATGCTGAGGCGGTTTTCGTGGCAATATCGATGTATTCGCTGCGGGAGGCAAAAGCTCCGTTCATTCCCTGAGCCGGCTTCGAGAGACTAAGATCAGAATTGATGCTCAGAATGCGTAGCGCCCTTTCTTCGTATGCCTCCTCTGGGTCGCGATTAATATCGTATTGAAAAAACTTTGCGTCTCGGTATTCTTTGTACGGATCTTGTCTGATGATATCCGCCTGAGATTTGAGGTGTATCTTCCCATCGAGTGTCTGGTAAAGATAGAACGGACTTCCTTCCTGAGTAAAGGCTCTACGGAGTGCCCAATGCATAGCATCGATCGGCTCCATGTTCGGAACAATGAATGCCGCCGTGCCGGTGGTATCTGATCCGAATTCTAGATTATCGTAGCCAAGATCATTACGGAAAACGTTATGAATAAAATCCGATATTTTACCGTTGAATGCCCGGGAGATCTTCTTGAACTTTGAGACGAACGCATGATCGGATATTCCTCCGATGCGATACACCTGGACATTGTTATTGTATTTGGCAAATACCGGATATTCTGTCACTCGGAACCATAGACTGATGTTCTGAGATGTTCCATTCGGTAAAGTTCGGTCGAGTACAACATAGATCCATTCGTGCCCGGTAAGAGCAGCCTGCTCCATGAAATTTCCATCATCACGGATTCCGATATTCAGGGTGAGAGTCGATCGATATATGCTCTCAGTGATGGTAAAATCGGCTACAATTCTCTTGATGTCGTATTCCTTACCTGCATGATTTCTGATTACGATCTCCGAGGCTCTGTACGCCGATGGTACAAAGATCTTAGATGAATTAAGATCAACGTTGTTTTGTCTACTCATTGATGAGTTTTCCGAACACCTGAGCGAACTGGTAGATCATATTCGGTCTCACGATTCGGATGTTTCCGCGCTCTTCATTCAATTGTAGTTCGTACTCGTAATAGGATACTGGCGTGAGACTAAAGTCGGCAGCATTTGGCTGGACTCCAGCAATGGTCAGATCCTCATCGATAAATCGAGAGTTGTACATTTCCAGCCCATTCGGATCTTCGTAGTGGTGAGGGGCATCGCGATGCAGGTATACCTGACTCGTAACGACCGAACTACCGCTGGTAGCACCCGTGATGCTTTCTGGTTCTCTGAAGTTACCAGATACTGATCCCAGTATCAGCTGACTCATCGGGACGTTCTTTTCCTTCAATATTCCCGTCGCAAGCGATGTTGCTCCAGTGATCGTCTCTCCGATCGTAAATCTTCCAGCCAATGAGTTGTCATATCTCGCTACTGTTCCATCGGGAGTTTTGACCACGACTGGCTCAGTGTCGATCACAGTTCCAGAATACTCTAGACGGATGTAATCCTCAAACTCCGCCGTACCCATTGGCCATCCAGAGAGTCCCGTCTTTAGGTGTTCATTGATAACGAAAAACGTCCAGTAGTATTCTGGAGTTCCATAGAGAATGTTTGATATGACATCAGGTCTTTCACCATTTCGTACCTGAAAATACTGGTACGTGGACATGTCATCCAGGAATACTGAATCGGCTCTAACCGTACGAAAGATGTCGATGATCTTCGTGATGACACCGTTAGACTCGAAGTCATACCCGGTCTTTGGAAATTGTCGAAAGAATGCCATGGATTATACAGATTCGGTTGTTCTCGTCTCTCCTCTTTCCAAATCTTGAATATCCTTCTTCGTCAGGGCACGAGTTTCCTGGAACGATAAAGCCACATCGGTCTCGACCGGGCTTCCATCTTCGTGGAAGATATTCGTGGAAGCGTTGAATGTCGCAGTCATTCCGGTCAGATAGCAATCATAGATCTTAGGAAGATATGGATTAACCACGGCATCTTTATCATAGAAAGAGATGTTCCATATCGGAGGATACGATAGGACTACATCTTTACCCTCTGGGTACATATATTCTCTGAACATGTCTACGATCCTCTTGATCGTCTCAGCTTCTTTCTTCGATCGAGAAACGAGTTTAAATGTAAAAGAGTATGATCGGATATTCGAGTTCTGAAAAGTTGTATTCGTATTTGGAGCGATGACCTGTCGTTGACTGAAGTCAACTGTGTCGGCAACGGTTTCGAATCCAAATTTTCTGGCCAATATCGATGCGGCCGCTGCGGCATTCAACTGACCCGCTTTATTGATCACTGAACCTACCATCCCTCCCACTCCGGCTCCAATCACTCCAGAAACAGATGTTTGTTTTCCCATCTGAGTCATCGTTTCAGCCATGATAGTGCCAATAATACCTAGGTTCATTGATGAGTACGACATTCCGTCGCCGATCGTCAATCCTGGAGGTATTGGTAAACTAATCGCCGGGCTTTGAGACTTACCGAGAGCAGTAAAAAGAACAAATGGTAGAGGGTTCTTCCGAAGAGTATCTGGGAAGGTCAGAGCATTCGATTGCGAACCGAACACTCTAAATTGAGGCATCACCAATGTCTCTGAATTCGTTACTCTAGCTATATTTTGTGCTGTGTCGATAAGTGACATAAATATGTGATTGGATATTTATATGAGTTACCGAGGTAAATTCCTTCCACAGAACCCTTCGAAGTACCGAGGCGATATCACAAACATCGTCTATCGGTCGCTGTGGGAGCGTCAACTCTTTCGGTGGCTAGACGAGGGATCTCACATCAAATCATGGTCCTCGGAGGAGGTTGTGGTGCCATACCGGTGTAAGACGGATGGCAAGATCCATCGCTACTTCGTCGATGTCAAGGCTGAGTTCACGGATGGCAGGGTCATACTGATCGAGGTGAAGCCGAAGAAGGAATCTCAGCCTCCAAAGAATCCTGGCAAGAAGACACGTAAGTACATCACCGAGGTCATGACCTACGCGAAGAACATCAGCAAGTGGGAAGCGGCCAAGGAATATGCCGCAGATCGTGGTTGGTCGTTCGAGGTATGGACTGAAGAGACTCTGCGTGGACTGGGCATCAAGATACTTTAGAAATTTCTCTATAAATAGTGAACTATGGCTTCACTATTCAAAACGCTAAGTTCAGAGCTGGCCAGCACTGGGTTTGAGCGCAGGTCCAAGGAAGCCAGAGAATGGTTTACAGAGAAGATCAAAGAGCTCAACGGGAGAATCAATCGCAATAAACTCCTGAAGGATGAAGCTCTTCAGCAGAAGAATATCCCGAGATGGGGATTTATGTACATGTTTGTGTACGATGCTCTGCACAAGGACACTCTACCGTACTACGATCGTTTTCCGCTGGTGATCATGTTGTCTCCGGCTCCCGGTGGTTTCCTGGGGCTCAACCTGCATTACCTGCATCCAAACACCAGGGCGATCTTCCTGGACAGCCTAATGCAGTCGTTCACTGATGATAATCTGACAGAGAGATCCAAGCTAAGACTTAGGTACGAGACGCTCGCACGTGCCAGAAAACACCGCTACTTTCAGCCCTGCCTGAAGCACTACCTATTTGACCAGATGAAGACACGTCCTTCACAGGTCCTGGCTCCCGACTGGGAGATCGCGATCTTCCTTCCGACGGAACACTTCCGCGGTGCCCAGAAGACCAAGGTCTGGAGCGAATCGAAGAAGATCTATCAGAAAGCCTAAACTATTATGGCCACACTCATCGGAAAAAGCATCAACGACATGAAAGGCACCATCACGAAGCATGGTGGCCTGGCCCATACAAATCGGTTTGCGATCTACATGCAGCCACCAGCTGCAAGCCTTCTGAACATCGATATCCAGAACATACTGGTTTCACTGGTCTCTCGTAGCTTCAAGGCCAGCTCTCTCATCAATGATCCTCGAGATGTCGGAATCCTGTGCGAGTCGTGCTCGCTACCAGGCCGTCAGATCATGACGATGGATTATCAGAGCAACCGCCAGGCGATCAAGATCCCGTACGGCTTCATGAATGAGGACGTCACATTTACTTTCCTGCTGACCCATGACTACTACGTCAAGAAGATGTTCGACAAATGGTCGAACCTGGTCATCGATGCCAATGCATATCGTGTTCGTTACCAGAACGAATACACCACCGACATCGTCATACAGCAGCTGAACAAGGAGAACCTTCCGGTCTACGGCATCAAGCTGAAGAATGCATATCCGATCACATTTGTTTCGATTCCGCTGGACAACACCGCAGAGAATTCAATTCAGAAGTTCTCGGTCACGATGACCTATGAGAACTTCGAGGAAGAGGGTGCAGTCGCATCGGCGCTCTCCTCGGTCAAAACAGCAATTGGAGGAATCAAGAAGATCTTTTGAGACAAGCGAAATCAACCTATAGGATAACATTATGCCATTACCAGTCATTGAGACCCCAAAATATGAGCTGAGACTTCCGTCCAGCAACAAGCGAATTCAGTATCGCCCATACCTCGTCAAGGAAGAGAAGATCCTGATGGTCGCTCGTGAGTCGAACGATCAGAAACAGATCACCCAGGCCATCAAGGATACGATCGCGTCCTGCACATTTGGAAAGATCGATCCTGACAAACTGTCGGTGTTTGACCTGGAGTACATCTTCCTGAAACTACGCGCCAAGTCGGTAGGAGAGGTATCGAAGCTGACATTGAAGTGCGAGAAGTGCGAGAAGCCGAATCCACTTGAGATCAATCTGGAAGAAGTCTCCGTCAACACCGAGAACCTGCCAGATGCCAAGATCCAGCTGACAGATAAGATCGGCGTCGTGATGAACTGGCCAAACGTCAACCTCATCTCCGAGCTCGCCGAACAGGACAAGTCAGACACCGGCAAGGTGGTCATGTCAGTCATCGTCGGTTGTATCGATTCGATCTTCGATGAGAAGGTCGTGCACCGTGCCTCTGATCATACCACCGAGGAGCTCCACCAGTTCATCGAATCCCTGAACCAGACTCAATTCAATAAGATCAGGAAGTTCATTGAATCGACTCCGAAGCTAGAGCACAAGATCGAGTACAAGTGTTCTCACTGTGGTGCCGACAACAGCCTGACTCTCACAGGACTCCAGAATTTTTTCTCGTAGGCCTCTCTCATGATAGTCTCGTCAACCACTACCAGACCAACTTTGCTCTAATGCAGCATCACAAGTACAGTCTGACCGAGCTGGATAACATGATTCCGTGGGAGAGGGAGATCTACGTTTCCTTGCTGGTTGAACACATCAAGGAAGAAAACGAACGCGCCAAGCGTAAGAACAAACAGTTGACATGAACGAAAAAGACAAACAACAGCGCACATTCGACGACATACTTCTGGAACTGATGGTCCAGAATGAGACACTCGACAAGATTCAGACGAGTGCGCTGAAGGTTGTCGATCTATTGACACCAGTCTCTGAGGCCTCGAAGGAATCGCTAAAGGAGGCTTCGGAGGCTCCGGCTACAGCTCAGGCCCAAGGACTTGTGCAGGGTGGTAGTGATTTGTCCGTTCTACTTCAGCCTCTTAACGGAATACTTCTGGTAGCTGAGGAGTTACTGACCACGATGAAGTCGGTCGAGGCCGGAGTCGTGATGTTGTCAGACTATTCCGGCCTGATGAGAAACGCTCTGTCGATCATTGCCAATGATCTTTCGGCTACCTATAATTACTTAGTTGAATCCGATAGAAGACAGGCATCTGCGCAGAGAACGAAGGATCTACAACAGCAAGAAAGAGACTCGGAGATGATGAAGCTTCTGGCGCGCCTGGGAGCCCGCCCTGAGAGTAAGCCGACAGCTCCAACTGCACCGAAAGAAGATGGTATTCTGGCCAAACTGCTAGGACCGCTGGCTATCATCGGAGGTCTATTGGCAGGATTTGTGGCTGGCGTCGTAGGATATTTCACCAAGCTCTTCACCGGCATACTTTCGTCACTATCGAAGATCCTGGGTGTCGGAAAGTTTCTTTCTAAGATCGGTCTGAACGGTGAGTTCCTGACAAAACTGGCTGCCCCATTCAAGGAGGTATTTGGTAAGATCAAGAACTTTATCAAGCCCGTCACTGACTTCATCGGTGATACGTTCGGCAAGATCGGCAATCTATTCTCCAAGGGAGGATCTCTCGGTAAGGTTGGTGAGTTCTTTGCCAACATGAAGAACACATTGATGAAGGCCATTGAGCCATTCCTCGGTAGCTTCAAGAAGTTCTTCGGGATCGGCAAGTTATTCGGTGTGATCTTCGGAAAACTTCTAGTCGTCTGGGACATATTCAAGTCTGTTCAGGCCGCATTCGACAAGTTTGGAAAAACTGGAGACATCGGAGCCGCCCTCGAGACTGGAGTTTCTGAACTTCTAGGACGAGTCATCGGAGCTCCTCTGGATCTATTGAAGAGTGCCGTTTCCTGGATACTCGGTAAATTTGGATTTAGCGAGGCCGAGTCGTTCCTCGATTCGTTCAGCTTCACCGATATCATCCAAGAATTCGTAAGTCGTCTGGTCGCCTGGGGACGTCAGACCTTTGAGATGGTGTTTCAGACCCTCGTCGATGTTTGGGGCGATATCGCAGACAAGTTCTCGTCCGGAGATATTCTGGGAGGAGTGGTTGAGATCTTCAGAGGTCTAGCAAAGTACCTTCTAGCACTGCCGATGGATCTCGTGAAGAACGCCATTGCAAACGTCGGAGAATGGTTCGGTGCTGACATGGGTGAACTGAGAAAGTTCAGCTTCAAGAAACTCCTAGGTGGTACAAATACCATCACTGAGGCAGAGTCTGCTACTAGCCCTCAAAAAAGTATCGTGGCTGCATCGCAGGAAAGAACTGCAGCAAAGAAAATCGCAGAGCAGGCACAAACGGTCACTGATAAGGCTACCGAAAAAACACTAGGTGACCCAAATAAGCCAGAGGGCGAAGAATCTGGAATCTGGGGTCTGCTCAAGAGTGCACAGGACGCTTTCTACAAGGCTCTTGAGGAAAACATTAACGGAGGCCAGACACAGGCGAAGATTGGCGCAGTACCTTCTACGATTGGTTCCGAGATGTCTGCTCTGGTCTCAAATACCAGAGATCTTGAGGATAATGCCGAGCTTGCCAAGGCGATGATCCCATCGATGTCAGGCGGTTCCGGAAAGAAGACCACGAACGTCTCTGCCCAGTCTGTCACATACAACAGCAACAACATTCCTGACCGTACCAGCTGGATGACCACTCCTCTGGCGAACTGGTCGCTGTAAAAGAAAAGAGCGGCCTTTCGACCGCTCTTGTTTTGAGATAGACTAGAGAAAGATCAGCCTTCCTTGGCCAACTTGGCGAAGTAGCTGAGCGTCTCTTCTTCCTCTTCATCGGCTGCAGGAGCCTTTGGAGCTGCAACCTCACGAGGAGCCGGAGCTTCAGCAGAGGCACGGCGAGGAGCCGCAACCTTCTCATCCAGCTGAGTACGTTCGGCGGTGGTCAGGATCTGACCTTCCTCACCGAGTACGTCCCTCAGGCGCTTCTCAAGCTCTGCATAGGACTTGAAGTTCTTCGGATCGATGAAGTCAGCCAGCTTGTGAAGCTGCTTGTAAACAGCCTCGAGCTTAGCATCATCACCACCGAACAGAGGAGCCGGAGTCGAGAACTCAGACTTGTCGTAGTTGCGGTAGCCTTCAACGTTACGGATCTTCAGCTTGAAGTCGGCACCGGTCCAGAAGTCGAACGGATTGACCGGCTTCTCGTCCTGGAACTGAGGCTGCATCAAGTCAAGGATCTTGTCATAGATCTTCTTGCCGTACTTGAAGAGGAACACCTTGCCCTCATTGGCAGGATTGGCCGGGTCAGAGATGACCAGGATATTGGAGACGTAGTGCAGACGGCGCTTGCGTGCACGCACCAGCTCCTTGTCGGACTCCAGACCGCTGTTCCAGAGCTTGGAGTTCATATCCGAGACCGGATCCTTCTGACCGATCGTGGTCAGAGAGTTCTCGATGTACCACTTACCCGTCGGGCCCTTGAAGCCGTGGTCCCAATAACGGACCCAGGGCAGTTCTTCTCCCTCACCGGCAGGCAGAAAGCGGAAGACGGCATAACCGTTACCAGCCTTGTCTACTCCAGCCGTCCAGAAACGATTGTCCTCATAGGACTTCTCGTTAGGCGTATTGCCGCCGGCCTTGAGCGCCTGCTGCTTCATGAACTCGATGTCGCGAGAGCGACTGTTCTTTAGATTTGCGAATGACATAGTATGTGCGATGTATGGTTAGTATGTGTAACAATGTATGACTGTATGCTGACACTAGGCGGATGTAAATCTCGAAAGCACAATTTGCTTGCACTTTGCGAGATCCACGCTCTGCCTTAGGAATGGCCGGTATTTTCGGACTGACTTCTCAAATTCTGGCCAGAAGATCGTCTCTGTTACGTTCTGATGCTTCAGGAAGTTGAGTAGCTCATCGAGGACGGTGACCGTCTCCTTTGAGATTTCGCCTTGTCCGAAAAGCTTGACGATCACAGGATGATCCTCTCCGGTCCGAGCAAATAATTGATCGAACGAGAGCGAATGGCTCCTGCAATAGTCAGCAAGTTTATCGACTTCTCCAGTAAAAAAGTACGTGAACGAGTCTCGCTTCTTCAGCCAGTCTCGGTACGTCTCCTCACCTTCGTTATCGAGTAGGTCTCCAGCCCAGATGCCCTTTCCGTTTTTAGAGAAATTGGCAACCAGGAATTCGACCAAAGTTTTTTGTTCGGGATACTTCCTGGCCAGCTTGGCGAAGTGAAAGCGATCCCGTCTTTGAAGGAACGACTTCTGGCTAGCAGAAGTTCTGAAGTTATACTTTAAGGCGTCGTAGGACTCTGACTCAAAGTGTAGCTTCAGTGCAGTATATATCTGATATGCCTCCCAGGGCTGCATTACCTTGTGAGTTGATGCGCAGTCCAGTAGATCTTCTCATACCCATTCTCTTCCTTGTTGAATCCGATGGCGTTTTTCAGCCGCTCAATGAATCCATTTGGGGTATGGCAGATCATACAGTACTTCGAGAGTTCATCGTATTGCTCCTGAGTGATGACCTTATCAGCCAGAGCCGTATTCAGAAATGCAGTGGTGGCCGCTTGACCGGTCCTCTGCAGATCGTTCTGATCGAGTGTGTAGACCTTCATCATCGAAAGCGACGGATCAGGGAGCTACGACGGTACTTGATGCCATTGTGCTTGCGGCCGTTGCCGAATGCACCGGCTGTCACCTCAGGATGACGGCCGCGACGAGGACGGTACTTCAACGGGATCTTGGCAGGCTTGGCAGCCAGCGTACCATCGGGATTGGCGCTAATGTTTACGGTTTGATCTGTGCTCATAGGAACCCTTTCAGTGTATTGGTTTTTGGAAGAAGATTGGAGGCCATTCCCTCGGCCTCGATCTTGGACTTAATGGAGGGTGCGATCAGCTTACCGATGTCGGCCGGATCGACTCCCATCTCGTTGCAGATATGGATGACCGCCTCGATGTAGGACATCTTCTCGGATTTGACGAGAGATTCGACCTTCTCGGCCAGCGATGCTTTGGTCAGGATATTGTCTAACATCAGACGTCCCTCCTCTCGAAGACTCGTAGGAGCACGACCTCAGATCCGATACGAGCATTGGGTTTGCTTTCCTTGGTGGTCAGCTTCTCCCAGGCCTTGTTGATCTGCTTTGGTGTACTACCGAGTACGATAGGCAGGAACTCGTCAGGTTTGCGCAGGCGGATGGACCGAGTGTTGACCTCATCCACGTTCTGCAGTGTGGTACCCTTGATGGAAAGACCCTTCTCGTTCTGGGCCACGTAATCGATCAGCATGCGGTACTTGACATTGAAGGCCAAGAGGCGGTAGGCACCGACGATCCGTTGAGGATCGATCGAGGCGATCTTATGCTCGGCGTTCTCCTTGCAGTACTTCAGATTAGCGATCTGCTTCTGAGCAGAGATCGGCTTCTTCTCACGAGGAGCACGAGTGGCCTTGGCTGCATGACGGAAGCGTTCCAGATCGGCCAGCATCTTCTCGAATGCCTGTACCTTCTTCTTGAGGGCAGGCTTCGGTTCGTTCTGGTAGACCTCCACGAGGTAAGGATCCGAACCATCCAGAGCCTTCTGGATCTCGGTCATATGACGCGTCAGGAAGTTCTCCACGGTCGCACAGGCCATGGCAGAGAGGCCATGGTGTTGCATCCTGGCATAGATATCGATCGGATCATAGTCCTTCTTGAGGACCCACAGGTCGATCATCTCATCGAGGTCACGGATGATCGTACGCGTGGCCTTGTTCCGCAGCAGCTCCATCGGAGAAACCGAGGGTGCTGCAGGGCTTCCAGAGTCACCTTTGGATGCCTCCCGGGCCATGCTACGGCCGATCGAGATTGTGTTGCGAATGCTGGTATCCACGAACTCCCGATCGCTCGTATAATCGAGTTCTGGGTGCTTCTCCGGCATGCCACGGAGCATGCAGGTGCACAGCGTGCCGGTGGTCACACCAGGAAGGTAGTCAGCCGTACGGCGAACCGCGGAGACGTCCTCCTTGGAATAGCCGTTGGCCTCCATCCACTCGAGCACACGAGGCTTCATGGCCTTCGAGTCCTGGTAGTAGTTGTAGAAATTGAACGCGCGAGAGCGTTCCGCATGGAACTTTTCCTTGGGCCACGAGGACCAATTGTCCCAGACCGGTTCGAGACCGGTGTAACGCTCATCAGTGGCATCAACACCACCGATGTGCTTGCGGGCCTTCTTGGTGCGCTTCTTGGCGTTCTTGAGTATGTCTTCGACAGCCATTGGATTAGTCGTTGATGATGGTCATTCCGGTGACAGAAGCCACGCGGAACGAACGCCATCCATTGGACTGGTCGAGGCCGAAGACTCGGATGACTGAGTCATTCTCCTTGATCGGCTTCTCGTTCTTCGGAACCTTGTCGGCCGGGATCAGGTCGTTCTTCAGCGTGCAATACAGGTCACGCACGGTACCATCGACCTTCGTGAAGGTCACAACAACCTTGTTGTTGCGGAGGGCCTCGAGCAGATCGGCTCGGGAATACTTGTCAGTCGTGTTCATAGTGTAGATCCTACCGTGTTCGGTCAGGAAGTAAATCAAAAAGTGTTCTTTTCAGTGAGCCTACTCCAATTGTGTCTTGAAGTATGCTTTATGGTATTTAGGCCATCTTAGTCGTATGGACATTGGCCGAAACGTAGTCTTGGTCTACTTTGTTAGAAGTAGGCTCACTGAAAAGAACTAATTGCAGAGTTATTTATTCTCAAGCGATTTTCCATAACCCACTTGAGCATACTCGGACGATCATCCTCGTAGTCTTCGCTCTTTGTGGTTTTTTGTGGCTTTTCTTGGCGGTTTTACACGTAGTCGTGAGACGCGGATCGCTCGAATCAACGAGCTCAAGGCTACGGATCTCTTTTCCTTCAACACTCATGTCGGTGTACCTCCTTCGTCAAGATGCTGTTTCATAATAGCGTCAATCATAGGAACAAATGGCGGCATTCCAGCATACTGGTCTTGTCTTCCAGCACGACCCGATTTCCAAAGTTTTGGTTCATTGCGTATTTGATTTAATAGTGTTTTTAGTTTAGCGTTTTCTTTCATATAACGCCCAGTAATGTTTACGAAATCTGCCTTCAACTGGTTAATCTCCTTTTCTTGTTCACAGGCGTGATTATACAACTCTTTATAAGCATAATGCCAAGGCTTGCCAAGATTATCTACTTGTACTTTTTGAGTATGTGGTGTATCGCTCATTTTGATAATGCTTTCGTTGCCATAGCGTCTATTGCCATAAACTTACCCCAAGCATCATGTAATGTTGGTGTATTCAATGGACCTGCTTTGGCAATACAATGAGCCTCGGTGCTGATTTCTTTTAGTGCCTCACGCAGTTTTTCGTTTTCTCGCAATAGTTCAGGCAATCTGATTTGTGCCATATCAAAATAGTTTTTGGCCTCATCGGATAAAGTTTCTCGTAGCCACTGCTTTTCTTCCATCAACTCTTCTATTTCTTTCTTGGCAGTTTTTAGTAAATCACCTTCGGCACTATTCGGAATGGCATATGATCCATCCGTTTGAGCATAGAAATAGTGTAGATTTGATAGAAATACGGACTTTGATTTCATGAATAGTTTCTGTAGACGAATGAATTGTATTATTATGGTACAGTTCCGTTAAAGGTCAAGTTTTTAATCAAAACTCTCTTTCCCTTTCCATTCTGCGTAGAGTTTGTTCAGGGGTTTCATTTGGCAGCATTTCATAAGAGCAGCCAATCGTTCCACCTTTCCAAGAGCCACTGCGTTCACCGACTTCATCATCAAACTTTACTTCCAATGTAGTGCTGACTTTGTTGATCCAAGGAGCCCATCTTACAGTCCAAGTGCGACGTTCAATATGACAAGTAGCTTTGCGATATTGTATAACGCCATTCTCTAAAACATATAAATAGTCGTAAGTCTTAGCGTTGATTGCTACCCAAGCCTGACTTTCGCGATACCACTTATCAAAATCTCTTTCTCCCGCTTCTTCCTTCAACACTGTATTCATATCCCAATCAAGCAGTTCAGTGCGTTTCCATTTATATGTCCAGGGCATGTTGATGTGCTTTGATTTGTTATGAAACTCAAAAACTGTTGTTTCCCAGTTATTGAGATTAGGAAAAAGATAAAAGCCGTAATTACGTTCATCTTCGGAACACATTTGCGCGGCTTCTACTCCAAACGATGGAGTGTTGATATAGAAAGTAATGAAATATAAAGCGACAATCAGTTTCGGCTCATAAGAATAATGAGGCCCACTCCATCTAAATGAAATGCCTTTTGACCATAGAGCAATTTCGCCCCACTTGAACTTATATGAGGGTTCTCTACCACCATAGTTGTGCTGATAGCCAATTAGTTTTAGGAATTTGTTCATTTTGAGTTAATTAACTACTATTTTACCAGTGTTCCATTGATCAACAATAGTACCTTCACTATCTACTAAGCGATATTTCTTCTCACCGCCATAATGAGCTTTTAACATAGCAAAAGCTCCTTCAGCAAATGATTTTTGCATACAGGTGAACATGGTAAAGTCCATCCATTTACTACCATTGGGAAAGTTTGGATGCTCAAATAGATATTCGATTTTATATAGTTTACGATGCTTGCTCATCTGGAATCTTTGTAACTTTAACAGAACTGGCAGTCATGTTTAGCTGCTCATAGATAAACTCATCACAAGCTGCTTCCATTTCTTTTTCGGAGTCATAACCGTCAAGATACAACTCTACAATGTATTTTGGCATAAATCAAATCGAGTATTCGTTATTCGGAAACTTTTCTTTGTAAAGTTTCGCAATCATTCGTTCATCGCCAACTTCGATTGCTGTCAACAGATATGAATATGCACCTTTAACAGCATCGTGGTGCCAATTACTTTCCATGATTGCACGAGTTTCCTTTTCTTGTTCTTCGGGTGTTGACATTTGGAAATCCATCGGGCTTGGTAGTGGCTTTCTGGCATCAATCGCTCTTTGTTTTTCACGCTCAATCCATTTGATAATCATTTCGTGGCGATGCTCAAGAAAAGCAATTTTTTCTTTGTCTGATAAACCAAGAACATCAAGGTCTGATTTCATAATGAGTAATCTGTTTGATTTTGTCCATATCTCATTCTTCCCACTTTCCAATGGTCTTTAGAAATGCTTCTGCTCTGGTTGCTGCGGATGCGTGGCAATATAGATCAGCAGCACTATACCCTGCCGCCGACACAATAATGTCCATTAGATTATCACAATATATTCCCCAATCATCACCCTCTCTGTTCAGCAAATGCTTTTCCGCATTATGCATAGCATTTAAATCATTTAGATAATCTGGCACAGTTATCCATCCTCGGGTGGGGGGTCGAATGCCCTTAATGTAACCGTGAAGTTCCATCACTTGTTGCCATCCGCAATATTCGGCAATAGCAATGATTTGTTTATTCTTGTCCATAGTATTATTCTTTCCACTTACCGATAGTTTTTAGAAATGCTTCTGCTCTCTGTTCGGCACTAACATGAGTAATGCACCACACAGATATTCCCATAATATCAAGAAGATGCCCCATATATGTCTTAATCTCTTCTGTAGATAGATGCTCTTCCGCTTCGTGCATAGCATTTAAATCATTTAGATAATCTGGAATGCGGATTAGCGGACCCTTCTTATACTTTCTTCCCATCAAAGAAAGATAGTCATTATCCATATCTTCAACATAATCACGCACATCAATATAGCCAAGATGTTCAGCAATAGCGGTTCTTTGTTTGGTTTGGTTCATAGTATCAATCTCCACTAACAATATATTTTATCTCTGTTCCGTCATGGTTGATCTTTTGTAATACCGCAGTTTTTCTACTAATGCCAGAAAATCCTATGCGTTTTAGTCGAACTTAAACAGGCCCGACTCGTTTATCGTGCTGCGTCGATGGCGGCGCGTGGGTCATTGAGGATACCAAGAGCAACCCAGCTGGCTCTTTCCGCGTCACCGTTTGCTGTAAGCAAGGCGATGTCTTTGATAGCGTTCAGCAGCGCGGTGTTCTGGCGCTCCAGATCTCGAGCAAAGTCTGCCTGAACGAACTCGTCCCCTTCGTCAGGATTGTAGCCGAAGAATACGACTCTGGCCTCTGTTAGGGGTGTGTCATTCATGGTAGGTATCAGAGAACTCGGGAAACCTTGCTCCAGTAACGCTCAAGGTTCTTCTGTTTGGTGTCATTCTGAGGAGCCGCCACGCGCTTCCAGGATGACGCTCCACCGTTCCAGATGTAGGCCAGTTCCTGCTCGGACGCCTCGCGTCCGGTGGTCTTCTGGATGTGCTTGGCGTAGTGGTTCAGGACGATCGTGGCGACCTCACGGGACTTGGTAGGATTCATCATGTCCGCATGGGTGAAGCGCGTCTGGGCCAAACGGTTGGCTTCCTTCACAGTGATCTCATGGATCTGCAGGATGCCGAAGGCCTTGCCGGAGTCACCGACCGCGTTGGCCTTACCGTTGGACTCGACTCGGACCAGAGCCTCGATCAGGCGCGGGGTGTCGGCGGTGGCCGAGATCGCGGTGGCGAGGAGGGCGAGGGTGAGCTTGACTTTCATGCTATTATTCTAGCAAAAACCGAGCCAGCGTAAACAACTAAGAATTACGTAAGTTGTTGATCCTCAACGAGGCTGAAATCTTCCTCCAGCATCGCGTCACGGATGACATCCGACAGGTTCTCAGGTATGTTTTGGTAGTCCATGATAAAGAAGAGCTTAGGTTGCGAATCACATCGACCAGTAGGTCTCGGAGGAGGGATCGCAGGAGAGCGGAGCATCGACGGCCACCAGGATGTCAGGGCCGGTGGGGTTCATGTAGCTCTTGGTCGTCCGGTACTCCGTGACGGTCTTGTTGCGGGCCAGCATCTTCTGCTGGCGCTTGGAGAACTCGGAGTAGGACACGACCTGCTCGAACGTGGTCTTGCCCTTCTTCAGGAGGAGGGTCACTTCGCAGCCGTTGTTGCGGACGATCGGGGAGTAGGTACCTTTGTGGGTGATAGCTTTCATCATGGGGATATCCTAGCAAGTTCTCAGTAAATGTACAACTCTAAATAACTCTAAGAATTACGTAAGTTGTTGATGGTCAGGCTAGCCGAGGATCCGAAGAATCGACTAGAACATTGAGCTCGGCATCGCGCTTTAGGACGTCCGCGGGTAACCTACCATCCGCACCTACTCGGTAAATCGCTCCATTGTGGGCCCGCCAGATTGCCAAGCGCTTACGCTTTACGTCTTCTCGATCAAACTTCGACAGCTCCTTGATCGAGTTGAAGTAGTAGATCGTCGGCCCGAATGCACCATCTGATGTGACAGCTAGGTACTTCTTGCCGTGCTTACGAGTAGTAGATTCTCTCATGATGATTCCTAAGTTGTTGATGCTCAGCGATTGCTCAACTTGTTGAGAGTGATCCACTTGATGCGGTTGAGCCTCCACCGGATACTCTGCTCGAATTCGGAGTCGCCGAGCACATGCTGGATGTCAGAGGCAATCGACATCACGATGTCCTGAGCGGTCGTGCGGTATTCCGACTCCTGCGCGTACCACGCATTGATGTCACGGACGCCAAACTGTTCGAGATCGGTAACGCTAGACTTGTACGTCTTGAAGGTAGTGTTGCTCAACATGCCAATATCCTACCAAATTCGAGTGAAATGTACAGCTCTAAGAATTACCTAAGTTGTTGATTACGAAAGGGTGATTTCAGTGACGGCGATTTTGGCACGACCGACCTTGGTCACCTTCTTGGTACCTTCGTAGAAGCGAATCGGACGACCGATTCCATCGACCAGAATCTTGGCCGCAGTGATCTCACGGCGATCGGGGTAGACGTCATAGTGACCGTGGCCGGTACCACCACCGGTCATGGCAACTCCAGTTACCACATAAAGGGACTCGCGTCCAGCAATCTCGAAGACGTCGTTGATCTTTAGATTTTTCATCATGAGGATATCCTACCAAATACCTCGCACACGTAAACAACTAAGAATTACCTAAGTTGTTGGTACCTAACGTCACTTCGAAGTTGCTCTGTAAACTCCGTCCCAATTCGCGCCAGGATCGTTGTCCTTGAGGTACTCGATGCGCTCGATCATCATCTCGTAGTAGCCGGACATGAAGTCCATATGGGAGGATAGATCCTTGGCGAGCTTGATCGCCTCCTTCCATTTCTGGCCGCGGTAGAGCTGCAGGAATTGGTCGTGGGATTCCGAGTAGATCTTGGTGCCCTTGTCGAAGACCGTGTAGATCTTGACTCCTTCCTTCTTTCCCTTCACCGCGATGCAGTCAAGCTCGAGGGTCGGGAACACGTCCTTCACGCGTTCACGTGTGAGAGGCCCGAGGACGATCTTGACGCCGTACGGCTTTGACTGACCCTCGAGGCGAGAGGCCAGATTGACGTGGTCACCGAGGCAGGTGTAATCGAACCGTTGCTCGGATCCCATGTTGCCGACCACCACGACTCCGGTGTTGATGCCGAGACCCATTCCGAAGGCCGGAACACCTTCCTTGGCGATCTCCTCGTTGAAAGCTTTCAGACTGCCCATCATCTCCAGTCCGGTCTCGACCGCATGGATGGCATGAGAGCTATCATCCAGAGGTGCGTTCCAGAAGGCCATCTGAGCATCACCGATGTACTTGTCCAGGGTTCCCTTCTTCTCGATGATCGACCGAGTCATGGCCGTCATGTAACGGTTCATGATCTGAGTCAGTCCCTGCACGTTCTTTCCGTAGTGCTCCGAGATGGCAGTGAACCCACGAACATCGGTGAACATGATGGACAGCTCGCGTTCCTCGCCACCCAATTTCAGGGCATCCGGGTTCTTCTGGAGCTGAGCGACCTGGTCTGGTGAAAGGTATGTTTCGAACTGCTTCTTGATCTGCTGCTTCAGCTTGAACTCCATGACGAATCTCATGAAGAGAGCGGATCCCCAGGCCACAACCAGAGCACCGCAGGCCCAGGTGAAGTCTGCCAGAAATCCATAGTTCGAGAACAGGTGAAAGCCTGTCCAGATCGGAGCCACCATCAGCACTGCAAAGATCAGACCGGCCAAGGAATAACCGAGATAGCAGATCGTGATGACGGCGATTGCAGAGATCAGGAATCCGGCTCCCAGTTCGTACAGATCGAACTCTGCCGGGCGATCCAGTCGGGCCGAATCGATGAGCATCTGGAGAGCCTGGATGTTCACCTCGTATCCGTAGCTAGTCCCAAGAGGAGTTGCCACGGTGTTCGCCAGACCTTCAGCGGTCGGAGCGATCACCACGATCTTGCCCTTCACTGCACTCCAGTCCTTGGATGCATACGAAACTGATGGGAAGGTGTACTTGAAATTGAGCCAGACGCGTGCATTCGCATCTGTACTGATCGGAGGAATGCCGGCGACGCGGATCATCTTGATTCCGGCCTCGGTGACTTTGGCCTGGTTACTTGCCTCTCCGCCGAAGACACGAAGCACCTCGAGCGGCAGGGTCGGATACTTCTCTCCCTTGACCTGCACGATCAGAGGCAACCGGCGAACGACTCCATCAAGCTCCGGTGCGGTCAGCAACATTCCGACCCCAGCAGCCGATTTACCAACGTCACTGATAGGTCCTATTGCCGCTGGATAATCGAATAGCCAATCCTCGGCTCCACCACCGATAGTAGCCAATCCACGCGGTACCGGTTCTCCTTTACCCTTCTGGGCAGCAGACTGTGCGATGATGACCGGAGCTTTGCCAAGCTGATCAACGAAAGCCGAGTCTCCTCCCAGACGGTCAGGTTCTGCAAAGATGATCGGAAGAACCACGGCCGAAGCACCGGCCTCGAATGCCCGGTTGATCCCGGCTGCCAGAACATCACGCTTCCAGGGCCATTGGCCATTGGCCTCCAGCGAATCCTCATCGATCTCGATGACGGCAATGTTATCCGACGGCTTCTTCTCCTGGACTCTCTGGTAATAGTCCAGACCCTTGAGTCTCAGTACCTCGATGGGATACGGATCCCAGATACGCAGGACAACCGCGATTGCCAGTACGGAGAATCCGACCAGGAGAGTCTTCAAAGTATGTTTCTTCATTTCTTTTGTGTGACGTTCACCTTTAATTTATCACCGAAGTTGAGTGGATATGACTTCGTTCCTGAATTTGTTGTGACCTCGACCGTCAGGCTGGCGTTTGCCTTCGTGCTGTAGTACAGAATCTGACCACTATTATCCAGAGACAACACGGCATTCACTCCATCCGTGGACCATCCAGGATTGGTGGTCATGCTCACCAGAACAGGAACAACCGGTGCCGCTGGTGCAGCCGGTGCCACAACCTTCTCAATTGCTGCAGCAGCTGCCTGAAGAACTGCAGGTTGTATTGCTGCAAGCTCTAGCTTAGTTTCGACAGGAGGTGCTTCTTCTGCCTGAGCCACTGCTTCAGCAGCTGGTGGCGTATCGACCTGAGAAACCGCAGTCTTGTTGCTCTCAGACTTTGTGCTTGTGCCTTTTTTCGGCTTGGTATCTTCTTCATTGCTCGATTGTGTCTGCTTTTCTTTCTTCTGCTCCTTGACTGCCTGCGTTACCTGTCGCGGTGTCTCTACGATGAGCATGTTATTGATTTTAGATTCGTCCTGAAAGTCTAGTACCACTGGTACTGTCGGTGCAATCGTGGATGATGCCACGAAGGTGGCCTGATAAGCCTGATTCAATAGTACCGTACCGGAGAGATTCGACACCGAGATCTCTCCGACCAAAGGAGGTCCTCCGGCCGCTAATGGTTTCGATGGCAACAGCACGATCAGACTCTTGCCATCCTCGGATACTGTCATCGAGAAGTCAGTGCCACGAACCGACACCTTGGCCGTTGGAGTCTGAACCTTGACGTTCTCCTTGCTGTTCTTGGCAATGGCTCCGGATGCATACCGTACGGTACCGAATGCCGCCTTGACGGACAGAGATCCCTTTCCACTCTTCGGATCGTAGACGAACTCGTCGATCTTGAGTTTCGAGAACTCGGTCACCTGCATCTTGGTGTTGTCCTCAAATGTGATGGAGACGCGGGACTTCAGGGTCTCGACCGAGTCGTTCATCTCGACTCCGACCTCTACCTTTCCTTCGATCTTGTCTTTTCCTCGTACGATCTGAGTAGGGCCGGTGACCTCCATCATCTTTCCGATGAAGGCCTTTGCAGACGAAGCAGCCGCTAAAGCCAGAGCAATAGCGGCTGTCCGTGGTAACTTCATGATCTAAAGACTAGATCAATTTCCTGGAGGAGTGATCGAGTTGGTTGTCTGTGATGGTCCAGTTGGTCCGTTTGTTCCAGTCGTTGTCATGACGGGAGCATAACCGGCAGTCGTCTGAACGATCTGGACGGTGTTTGTGGAACCTGTCAGGTTATAGTTCAGCGTCTGCTTTTCCAGTCCTGCCTGATAGATTGTCAGGTTGTTGCTGGAGCCTGTAAGCACAACGGTCTGTTCGTGGCCAGTTTTTGCAGCAGCGCCACCTGGGTTTCCGATCTGGGTGGACTTGATGTTATTGGAGTCACCAGTGATCGAGAAGTCCAGATAGTTGTATTTGCCGGAACTAATTCCAAAGCGAAGGTCGTTGGAATTACCTTGAACGTTGAAGATAAGGTCCGAGTTTGTGAAGGTAGCCTTAGTGGTGTCCGAATTCGACGTGTGATCCACCGAGGTGTCCCCGTTGAGCAAGAACTTGTTTGAGTTTCCATTCAGCAGTATGTTTGCGTTGTTGCTGGCGCCACTGAAATAGTACTGCTGATTGTTGCTGTTGCCAGTAGCAACGGTCAGAAGTTTCAGATTGTTTGCGCTAGCAATGGAGAACTTCGTGTCGTTACTGTTGCCGATCTGGCGCATCTCGAACACGATGTTGTCTCCTGTGATGTCACTTTGGGCTGCAGCCGAAGTGCCGATTTTGTTCAGGCTTCCGACCTGAACGAGAGTGGTGTTTCCACCAGTTGTTATCTGATTGATGTAGATCTGATTCTGAGCCAGTGCTGTCGCAGCTGAGAGCAGAAGCAGTGTGAGTGCTACGACTGAGGTCTTCATTTTTCTGTTGTGGGTTGGTTGTTAGCTGTGACGAATTTCCATAATCCAGTTTTGGCTCCCTGATGTATGATTTCAATCACAGCTTGGTCGATAGCGCTTCGAACCGCAATTGTGTTGGGTTCGTTCGCCGTCAGGCCAATTTCTGATTCTGCGGGAGTTACTCCATGCTCATAAAACTTAAAAAGGTTTCCAGAGGTCGCTACGCTCGTGATGGTCTTCGTGACCGCCACGGAGAGCAGAACCTCGCCGGTCTGAACCGAGATGAATCGAAGGGAAACAGTGACCACATCCTTGCGGTACTGAGTGCTACCAGAGATTCCTAGCAAGCTGGCACCAGCACCACCGGTCAGGACGTTTGTGTCGTAACCGATGATGCCACCCTCTGCGATGATTCCAGCAAAGAGAAGCGGTGATAGTTTCTCAGCCTCTTTACCAAAGAAGGATTCACGCGTCTGTGCGATCAGCTGACGTTCCTTGATGAGATTATCCAGAGATGCCCTCTCCAGAACCTGGAACCATGAACCCTGGCCGGCAATACGAAGGGCGTCGATTAGCCAGGATTCTGCACCCTGTGTGACGGCCGATGAGAAAGATGCATACTGATCAACCGTCTTTCTCTGACCGGTCTTGTCGGCAAATGTGTAGACTGCAATGGTGATTCGGTTGCCATCCACAGTCGGCAGAGAGTTGAGTTGCTTCTGCAGAGGTGATTGCTGGGCGAGCGGAGCCTCGATGATACGAGGAGATTTCGGTAGCGAACCGCAACCGGCCAAAGACACTCCAAGTAGGATTGCCAGTATCGATCTCATCAGCCCGTGGGTGGAGGTGTGAGTGAACCAACCGGTACCTGAATCGAGGTCATGTTTCCGGTCGAAGGATCCACGATGTAAAGTGTCACGAAGTCACCAGATCGATTCCAGGTGACAGTCGCACCTCCCTGCAGATTAATCACACCGAATGTGGCGCCTGATGCATTGAAGATCTCGTCGGTGACCTGAGACGCGAGCTGCGAGTAGATTCGTGCCTGCAGGTTGACGATAAAGTTATTGAGAGGGGTGTTCTGACTGGCTAGCTTCAGGTTCTCGGCCTCTGCCTTTGCAACATCCTTGATCGTCTGCTTACGAGTACGTGCCAGATTCTCCTGCGTGAATACGTGAGATGAATATCCAATACCGTTGAACGCCGGAGACTTAAATGCATGCACCATGTCCGACGCACGGACACACGATGGCATTATGCTAAGAAACAGGATTATTGCTAGCGTTAGGAGCATCCACACGTCCGACGACTTGTTGCGGTCTTGTTTCATCTGGTTTAGGTATTGGAGGGTTAGTACGTTGGATTGGATTATCTCCACGCTGCATTTCTATCGCAGTATTTATTTTCTGCTCGAGGCGAATCAGATCATTATCGAGCATGCGAATTCGATCGATCAGAGCAATCATCGTCTTCTTGGCCTCTGATAGCTTCGAATTGATGTTCTCTGTGACGAATTTCCAGACGAAGTAAATGAAGTAGCCCATACCGCCTGCAGCCATGATGGGCAGACCATATTGGTTTACTGCATTCTTGAAAGTGTTAATCTCTTCTTGCATCGGTCTTTCCGTCAGTACGTGCCAATCTTTCCAGATCGACTCTCAGACCGAAGCGCGAAGATACAAGAGCGTCGATCCGGATCAGATCGTTGTTCATGGTACGGATACGATTGTTCAGCATCGTGGCTAGACCGTTGAGCGATTCCACATCAGAAACAACTCCAGCCAGAATGTACTTCAGCAAAATAACGATAAAGACCCCACCGACGGCCACTGCGGCCACCGAGAAGCCCAGATCCATTATTGACTTGAAGGTCTCGAAGTTCATTCAGTGATGATCTTCGCGATGAACGTCTCGAACTCCTCTACCTTCTTGACGCGATTAGGCCACTTGATGTATTCCTTCTCAGGATTCTTCTTCAGATTGTGCAGGAGCGGAAGGATTGCATTGTAGAGGCGGTTGAGTTTGTCCTCGTGTTCTGCAACACGCTGGTATGCCACATCCACTTGCTTTGTGACCTCCAGCTCGTTCTCGTCAACTGCGGTAAAACCAAAATCGAAAATAGGATCGTCAGCCATGGGTAATAAGTATTTGAAATGCCATGCCCCCGACGAATCCGATGATCGCCGATATGATCGTTGTGTAGAGAAGTTCGCGCGACGTCCAGTAGCGTCCTTGTAGGGATTCTACGGCCATTGCCCAAGCCTTCTCCTCATGGGGTGTTCTTGAGGGCATGAAAGAAAAGGTGGTACCGCGGGGCAGTACCACCTTTATTTATAGATTTCTAGCTATTTCAAATGTACCGTAGCAGGATCGCCGGAGGTTCCGTTGACTCATCCGGAGTTCGGACCTCATGCATATTCAGGTCGATTGCTGTGCACTCTTCACCATTACGGCTGAAACTAATGTTCATGAGCCGGCGAGGAGAGAAGATAGCAGGCTTCGAATACTTCGGCGTGTAGATCTTGACGCCGCCTTTAACTGAAAATCCCTTTGCCGTAATTAGTGGGGCATTCTGTTCATCGTACTTGGCCAATGTTTCCTTCGCTCCCAATGGGAAGTGCACCAATTCATCTGCATCAACAGCTATGACCCAATCTGATTGATGGTCATTGATCCAGCCGGTGCTCTTGATGTGATCAGATACCGGCTTGTGTATCGGTAGGTCATAGACCGTGATACGGTCCGCAAAAGATTCGTAGTGCCTGATTGCTCGAGGCAACGAACTGTGTTTATCTGGTGCTAGTACGAGTACCTGGATCTTCGTCATTTCATGGCACGAGCTTGCGAACTCGTAGCCAACGATAAGCCCAGATGATAGGCTTTGGAATCACCAACAGCTTGACGTTGCTGTCGACGATCGTTGGCTTTTCGGCCCACAACACTCGAACCTTGACAGGAGATCCATCGAGCGTGCGTACGTTCTCGAGTACGACGTTCTTGGTCTGCTCCATCGATTGATCTGACCAGTTGCCCAGATCAATATCGGCCTCTCTACCATGGCCGTCAAAAATGACATTACGAAGCGTGATGTTCTTTGCTCCGCCCTTGATCGTAAATCCGTATGACCCGAACGGGTAAACGGTGCAGTTCTCAATCAAAATGTTTTCGCAATTGCGATTCATGTCGACGCAGTCTTCCTTCCCACCGTAAATGTGGCAACCACGGACAACTGTGTTCTTGGCATGAGAAAGCTTCAGGATATCCGAGAACTCGGACTGGTTTGTACCAGCGGCCGGGAATACCGTGTTCTCGATTGTCTCGCCGTCCACGTCGGCGTATGAGATGTAGTTCTTGTCAGCCATGTTAGAATGCGACAGGTGTCATCTTGCAGGCAGTGGCAGCTGCGACTTTCTGAGTTGGGGACTTGCGGACATAGGCGGTTTCGTACGAACGAAGAGTGAACGTACCGACCGTTGCGTCTGCCGCAGTGAGCAGAGAAATCACAACATCCGTGGCGTTATTGTTGTAAACGCGGATGAGCTGATTACCGGAAAAAGCACTTCCGGATGCGTTAACAGAGGCTTCTGAACCGAGAACTTGAATAATTGTTGCAACCATAGTATTCCTATTTATTGAGATTGAGATTCGTGGGAATAGCTATTTATAAATAGCTCGGATGATGCGAGTACTTACAGCTATTGCTTTATCAATGCTTTTAACCGGCTGCCAGATGCTGAGTGGGCTGGGTAGTAAGATTGGAAGTCTAGGGGATAGACTGAACAAGAAACCAGGAGACACCAGCGGAACAGTGGCAGGTGCGCAGGCAACTGCTGGAGCAATTGACCGTATGTCAGAGATCGCCAGACGCGAGGCGGAGGCCCGCAGAGCTCTGGAGGCCCAGTACGAGAAGTTCCGCCAAGAATTGGCTGCAGCGTATGCTGCTCGAGAGAAGGTCGACAACGAGAACTTTGACAAGATCTCTGAGATCAACTATGGTATCATCTCTGCCACGGAAGAAGTCGTGGGCTTGGACAAGAGAGTTCTGATCGCAAACCTGAAGGCTAAAGAGAATGCAGAGATGCTCATGCCGGTGCCGGATCCAAAAAAGAAAGCCATCGATGCCGAGATCCTAGAGGATGTAAAGAAAGAACTCGCCGAGATTACGAAGAAGTACGAGCAGAAGACCAAGGAAGCCCAGGCTGCAGCAAAGCGTTACGAGGAAGCCGATGCTCTGGTCAAGAAGAAGGAGGCCGAGAAAGCAAAGCTTCGCATGGATCAGGCAAGCGCTCTGAAGAAGATTCAGGATGAGCAGGCCGCAGAACGCGAGCGCATGCTCAAGGAAGCCAAGGATGCCGTGGAGATTGCCAAGGAAAAGCAACGGCAGGAGATGGTCAGTATGATCGTCAAGGCCCTTCTTGGCGTGTCCATCCTTCTCCTGCTGGTCGGCTTCCTCATGAAGAGCCCGACGTTCATCATTGCCGGTGTGGCAATGCTAGGTCTGGCCTATGTGGCTGCAACCATTCCGTTCTGGATCGTAGCAACAGTCATGGGACTCTTCATCGTGGTGATGATTGTGGTCAATCCAAAGACTGGCAAGATCGATCTGCTCTCAAAGAAGAAGGCGCCGGAAGTACCTCCAGCGCCACCTCCTGCATCACCTTGATTCTCCGATCAAGGCCTTGATGATCTTCTCGGCGTTCTCCTGCATGGATGGATACTGCAGGGTGCTGAAGCTTTCACCGTGCTTCTTAATGAAGGCATCCCAGTCCTTCTTCTCTGCCGGAGTCAGCGGCTGCTTCGATGGACGGGCTTCGCTAGCGGCACGAATGATGTCCACAAGCTTGTCCTCCAGATCTCGCGCCGCTGCATGAATCGGAGCCTTGTCTGGGAAGATCTGCTGGCGAATCGATGTGCAGCCATTCGAGATCCTGATCAGCCAGAATCCGTTGCTCAGACCATCGTATGCGTAGGGATCATTGACCGGAACGAACTTCTTGCCGACCTTACGGTACAGCCGTTGATCCTCCTTGAACGCAACTCGTGCCGATACGGGGTCAGCCGACAGCCGCGAGCTTGCCAGATGCCGCCAGCGTTCAGCCTCGTTTTTGTAGTGCTCGAGAAGGTCTTTCTTATTTGATGTCATTGTCTTGTTTACGGAAGAAGCCGATGATGCCTCTGATGTAGAGGAAGTCGAAATAGAACGGGCTTGAGTCGTCCACATTGTTACTGTAGGAGATCGTCAACAGTGATCCGTTGAATCCCCTGGAGTTGACGTCCGGCATGTTCTTCGGCCACATCGTCACATAACCGATGTGGAGGTTAAAGTCGTGGCTAGGAGCTCTCCACATGCTGAGAGAGAATAGGTCAAATGAGAGGTACATGTTACGGAAGATTGTTTTTCTTGATTTCAGAGGCAGGTTCATAACCGATGTATGGTTCCGTCTTGGCAACTGCCCGGTTCAGAACCTTATACCAGCCTGAGCGGATGTGCATCTCTCCAGGGCCACCGGTCACTTCGCAGGTACGATAAGAAAGCGCCTCAGCACAGTGCACGATTCCGTCCATGTATGCTGAATACCTCTCCACGATTTTCTGGAGGTCTGGGTATTTACCGGTCTGTTTGAAGAGCTCTTGTACCTGAGGATCGAATTCCAGACGGTAGTAGACGCGAAGGCCGCCAAACTTTTCTTTGACCTGAGTGGCCACGAACTGAGGAGGTTCTATGGGAAGAAAGTACCTCGGATCGTTCCCCTTGAAGTCAGTGGTAGGACTGATTCCGAGACGCTTTCCATCCTCCTCATCGATCATTACGGAGGTGGAATACGTATACGTCACGGCATCGCACAGAAGATCGATGATGGAATACCAGCCTTCTCCAATTTCGAGGCCCCAGGCCATGCAAGACTGGGATACGCCGAGCTTGGTCTCCTGGAAGATCTTTGGGTACTTGTCAAAAAGTTTTTGTTGCAGATCGCGATTCATGTTAGTCGTTGAGGATGACGATACGGGTACCGTCGAATAGGTTGTCGGTATAGACCTTATACTCGCCGTCCCAGCCATCCTCGTAGCCAGGAGCAGAGGAATCGAGCTCGTAGAACCGGGTCTTGCCGGTACGAGTCGAGGTGATGGAGAACCGTCCGATGGAGGAATAAACGCCAGGACCTAGAAGCTCCGACATTTCGGCGGTGCCTTTGTTGCCTTTCCAGGCAAATTGGTTCGAACTGAAGTGGTGCATTGCGGTACTCATGGGGAGATCAGATGTGAAGGGTGAGGACATGGGATCAGGCAACAGAGATCTTGATGCGCGGCCAGCGGATCACGCCGTCCATCTCAAGCTGCGACTGCTCGAACCACGTCTTGTGGTCCGTGGTGACGAGGTCCCAGCCGATCACGTGCTCCTCGTAGTAATCGTCCTTACGGTTGACCTTGGCGGTAGCCGCCTTGACCAGCGACTTGACGAGCTCGGTGTCAGCCGCCTCGTTCCAGGTCAGCTCGCGGTCGATCTCGATGTCATTGCCGCCCTTGGCCTTCCAGTACTGGGGGCACTTGCCGGTACCGTCCCAATCATGGGCGCCGTAGTTCTCGTGGATCTGAGTTTGGAGTAGGATCTTCATCATGTCAATATCCTACACCGGTACGAGAAAAAGTACAGCACTAAAAATTGTGTAAGTTGTTGATGGTCAACACTGATGAAAGATGTTGACCATCAACAGTTTATGAATTATTCGGCTGCCTCAGAATCACCTTCACCTTCGACGAAGGCGTAGAGCTTCTTGGCAATCTTGAGGGCCTGACGGACACGATTGTCCTCTGGCAGTTCATACGGCTTTCCGTCGCCCGCTGCGGCCCGCGCCGAATCGATCTGATGGAAGTAGGCGCTGTCGGCCTGGTTGACTGCGATCTGAAGAACCTCGAGACGAATCTCGTAGGCGTTTTTTCCTGTTGTGTTAGCCATGTTTTGGTTTCCTTTTCTTGGGTTGTGTCTGTGTGTCTGTGTGTTGTTGACCGGATGGAACAGACGCGTCCTTCCGACCAAAAATGTTCTCCCAATTATCGGCAAACTCCTGGTAGGAGATGCTCAGGGGACGAGGTTTTGAGCCTTTGCCGTTCATCGGACTTTCTGTTCGAGATCCAGGATCTGACGAACTTTCTGAAGTTCTTCCGCTACGATAGCCACCTGTTTGCGGGATTCTTTTAGTTCCTCGCGGAGCTCTCGGTTTTCTTTGATTTCATCCCTCAGATCCAGAACCGTGATACCCCAGAGAAGTCCCCAGAATCCAGCCAGAACCTGCCAGGTGTCTCCGACGAGGAAACCAGTGAAACTCATGAATCCAGCCAGAGCGGTCCAGCTGATGAATAAGATCTTGATGCTTCTAGCACTCATGTTAGTTGTAGGAATTGTAGTCCGGCCAGTTGAAACTTTCCTCGAGGAAGAGACGATGGCTTTCGAAGAACTTGTCGTCATTCTCAACCGAGGCAAAGCACAGACCCCTCTTCTCGAGAACATCGTAAAAAGCGCATTGCGCGGCAATGATGTCCTCCATGGTGACATCTCGTGTCATCTCTGGACGAAATACCGGCTGCTTAGTGATGGATGGCGTATCGGTGTATGATGGCATGGCTTATTCGTAGTTGCGGATTGCGATAACAAATGGGAAACGCGGAACGTTATCCGGCGTCAGGTTAAAGTACTGAACCGTGGCTTTCTCTCCGATAACATCCTCTCGATTCTTAAGAAGATCTGCCAGGAACTCGTGGCTGCCCTTGATGTTCGAGCGAAACAGACTACCGTCTTTGTTCTCGAGGATCGCGAATCCAGCCGTACCGGTGCGATTGCCAGTGCCCTCGCCGATCTCAATGATCTTGTACTCGGCATCCTGAAACTCCTTGCGCTTGAGCAGGTACTTCGACCGCTTCTGCTCGTACGGGGCATCGATGCGGACCATCTGGCCTTCGTAGCCGTCCTCAACGTAACCACCGTAGATGTGGTCGAGCTCTTTATGATGCACGACCTCTACCGTCATGACCAGTCGAATTTCCTTGTTTCGATCCACAGGAAGGTTCTCCTCAAGCCAGCGGTACCGCTCAGAGAACGTCATCGTGGCATCCACGATATCGTATACGTGATACTCGATCGTCCTCGACGACTCGAGGAGTTCATCTGCGGTCGGTTTCTGTTTTTTGACGAGCGAGCAGATCTTGTTGAAGTCGTTTGCCAGCTTGTCGCAGTACAGCTCGCCATCGACGATGGCATCTGGGTGCTTCTGGAAGAAGCTCTCAAGCGCCTTCTGGATATGGGGAGCCGAGACAAACCGCTTGCCTTGCCGGCTGAACATGCCATCCTTTGTGCAGATGCAGCGGATGCCATCAAGCTTCGGCTGACTCCAGACGGGAAAGGTGATCTCGTCCTTACGGTCCTCGTACTTCTGGGCCAGCATCGGCTCGATGAATGCAGGCTTGTCGATATCCTTCAGGTCCTGATAGTAACCTGACTCGGATTTCTTTTTCCAGGCCGCCTTCGCCTCGAACTCCGCCTGCTGATTGCCATCTCGTTCGTTCGAACGACCCACGTTTGTGGGAGAAGCAACCATCCACTCGGTCGTCTGTTTCTTGCCATCGGTCTGTCCGTGGATAGTACGGTAGCGGTCACCATCGATCTCAATGGTCCATTGCTGTACGGCACCGGTACCGGTGCGAGCGTAGAGTGTGGGTAGCTTCATCATGTCAGTATCCTAGCAATGTTCACCCAAAAGTAAACAGCTTAGAATTACCTAAGTCATTGATTGTCAATCATTGCCGGGAAAACTGGACGAAGGGCGGTGATGAAACCCATCCATTCGTCGTATTCTTCCTTGGTGAGATGTAACTTGTTGATCTTCCAACACATCTGATCGTATGCCTGAGCTGCTCTCCAGGCTTCGTTCAGAGAAACGCTGTCAACGCCTTTCTTGAGGCGTAGAACGGCCGCGGCTGATTGCTCGGCGTACCGGCGGTCGTATCCATAATCAGTTGCGGAGGACATGGTCTTAGGAATTCTTGATTTGCTCGATGATATCGGTGATGTATTCGTCTTTGAACGCCCGGCTATTCTTCATTCCATAGTAGTCCGGGACCTGAATGTAATGAGAACGAGAGAATCTCTTGGAAGAATCCCCAATGGCACGTGCCAGCGAAGTCAGCCAATCGATCTTGATGTTATTATCGCTGTAGGGCAGATTATCCAGCAAGAACATATCGAAGTCACCTTCAGGCTTAAAACGATCGGCGACTCGAGATGCCAGCAGGTTGGTATCCTCTCGAGAGAAAACACGATCGCCGGTGAACCGCAGGTTGAACGTCTCGCTGTTGGCCAGGGCGTAGTCTTTCGTGGCAGCGGTCAGCATGTAGACCTCTGCATTCGGCAGGTCTCTTAACCTGGACAACAGATCGATCGCACCGTTTCTCAGGGTGCATTGGTAGTACTCCGGAGTCTCGTCTCCCAGGCTCAGGTTGATTATCTCAGATCCCTTTCGGGAAAACTTCTTCGATTTCTCGCTGCTGCCCAGGAATGAGCAGTGGATTAACGTCTCATCTAGGTCAACAAATACGTACTTCATGGTCATTGGTTGATCATACACTATGTGTGGTTGCTGTAAATAAAAAAGGGTGACCGAAGTCACCCTTTTGCTAGGAATTAGTTAGTTTATCAGAAGCGAATTGTGGTTCCGGCTCTCCAGCCAGCAGACCATTCATTCTTGATGCCATCACGCAGGACGTAGATTCCAGCAGTGGCAATCTTCCAGGTGATATCGAAGGACCCACCGTAGTACGCATTGGTGTACTTGACTTCCTTCAGGGTACGAGGAAGTGCGTCGTTGACATCGGTGTAACCTGCCGATAGAGCCGTCGTGCTCTTGATTCCCAGGAACAGAGGGATGGTCTTTGAGACCTTGCCCTCGATGTTCGTGGTCTGAGCCTCAAGATCGGCTGTCGCAGTGACAGACAACCAGGAGTTACCGACTGTAACAAATGGACGCCAGTGATTCATCCGATCCTTTGGATCTGCCTTGAACTTTGTGACGTACTTTGTTCCAACCTCGACGTTTGCCAGGGTGGAGAAGAACGAGTAACCACCAACGAGGTCAGCCTGATAAAGGCCGGAATCCTTGAGGGAAACGTTGTTCTGCATTACTGCAGCAGCGCGGAAGCTCTGCCAGGTGAACTCGGCATTGGCCACATAAGCACCCTGGCGGCTTGTCACCTTTCCGAAGGTGATGTCCTTCTCACGGTAACCAACGGTCAGGGTACCGTTATTGGCAGGAGCCAGAGCAGCCTGTGAAATGGCTGCAGTGGCGAGCAATAGTGCGATGAGCTTATTCATTATTGAGCTGGGTTAGCAACCGTACCGGTTGTGGTAACAACTGGAGCAACGCTATTCAGATTGGTGACGAGGCTGAGCTTGCTCAGGTCGACGTTACCAGATCCGGCATTGATCGTCAGGCCATTCGAGACCGTACCGCCGGTAAAGGTGACTGCGCCGAGAGTATCGAGCGAGAACTTCGTGGCGGTCAGTGCAAACGTGTTAGGAGTCTGGAAGAATCCTTCCTTAGTCTTAAGGACGAGTTCCTTGACGTTCACGCCATTCAGATTGATCGCGGCATTCTCATAGACGGTAGCATTACCCGTGGCCGAAATCGACAAAGGACCGAAGCTGTGACCAGCCTTGGTGACTGCAACGTCACCAGCGGTAGCCGTGAACGAAGCACGGTCATAAACGAATACGTTGTCGACCGAGTCAACGACACGAGATCCAGTGAAGGATGCGCTGCCGCCCAGATGAACCTTACCGATGGTCAGCGTGCCACCAGCCGTGAAGCTGTTATTGGCAGCATCGCCCTTGACATCGGCCAAGAGGAGATAAGCAGGAGCAGTGACCGTCAGGCCGTTGACCGCAGATCCTGAGAAGCTTGGCGTAAGAGCGCCGGTATCAAAAGCAACGGTGACGTTCTTGCCGTTTGCAGTGACTGCATTTGTGGCAACAGCGGCGAGCGTGACATTACCGCTGACTGTGTTAACAACCAGGTTCTTTCCAACAACACGAGAACCAATAGCATTGGTGATATCGCCAGATGTGGAGATCACAGAGATACCATTGTTTGTTCCAACATTGGCGGTAGGAACACCGATCGTGGTTGTACCGGTAGGATTCGTGATGCTTAGGTCACCAGAAATCCAGGTGGTAAAGGCAGGAGCACCAACTGTGACTGCGCCGTCGCCGTTCAGAGCCATGTTTCCAGCAGTCAAGACTCCACCAATGGTGATGTCCTTGCCGAGGATGACTACGTTAGGAGTAGCGAAGATCGCACCGTTCTGTGCAACGACATTACCGCTAGCGGTACGCTGTCCACCGACCTCCGAAGGAATAACTCCATCGGTCATGTACTTGAACTGTGCGGCGAATGGATTGTCCACTGCGCTGGCCACAAATGCATTGGTGTCGATGCGAGCAGTACCGCCGATCACGATGCCATTTGGATTCAGTACGTAGACCTTTCCATTTGATTCGATCGTTCCGTTGATCGTGGTCTGTGCACCGCCGGAAACGATGTTTAGGACCGAGGCTGCAGCACCAGGAAGATTGTACCTGATGGTGTCAGCGACGGCGATCTGGTCTGCACCGGAACCAAAGTTGTTCCAATTCAGGATCGCACGATCCGGAGCGTTGAACGCCAGCGTCGAACCCGACTGCGTGAACGTTACTCCAGTACTTGTCTGGAGATTTGTAGGGCCAGTTCCTGGAAGGGCAACTGCCGAGACTGCAAAGATGAAGAATAGAACTGCTTGAAGCAATCCGTTCTTCAGGTTTGTGGTTAGGTTTGTGTTTCTCATAGGGAGACGTATTTATCCTGGAAATAAGGTCTTTGTGAACTTTCATAGCCTCGTATATAGCAACCGGTTGCTTACACCGCCAACAAAGGCGTTGTTGGCGCGAGGTTCAGACCATCAGAAAGCTTCCCATAGTTAACTACGGGTGCAGTATCTGCTTTTCCTTAGACCACTGCTCATCGATGTTGTTTAGGATATGCTACGACATTACTGTCTCCGGTACACCGGTACCGGATGAGACCGTTCTAGATAACAGCGGGTCTTAACATCCGGGCTTCGCATTGCCATTGCATCGTAATTAGTCACTCGGCGTCATAGCTGTCCTGCTGTTCTGACGTTGCTGGCTTCGATGAATACGACCACTAACGGCGCAATTGCCGGTTGTAAGTGTGGTCTAAGAAAAATTGGGTGCAGCGGATGGAATCGAACCACCTACCTCCTGGTTATGAGCCAGACGAGCTACCAATGCTCTACACTGCAATAAAAAGAACAAGAAAGAGGCGCCACGCTGGCGGATATCTTTAACCGCAACGAGATTTATTTATCGATCAGCAAGATATGTGCTGAAAGATCTTTGTCCTCGTGTTTATTCACACAGCGCGTTTGCTTTAATCCGGGATCCAACGGAACTGTGGCGTGGCAAGTCGCAGATGCACTTCGCGCTACGCACTGATGCATCTGCCGCACTAGGCCTATTCTTCTATTTAGA
>Ga0208783_10000032_pt1 | contig 83236 bp, 68 predicted proteins | sample DEB19_08_DNA_2_FD_184529 | JGI IMG/M metagenome (GOLD analysis project Ga0208783, IMG submission 184529) | Aqueous microbial communities from the Delaware River and Bay under freshwater to marine salinity gradient to study organic matter... | ecosystem: Environmental > Aquatic > Marine >... | reverse complement strand
TCTCTCAGGCGCAATCGAGTCGGGCCGCATCGGCCATGCCTACCTCTTCACGGGTGCCCGCGGCGTGGGGAAGACCAGCGCGGCTCGGATCTACGCGAAGGCGCTGTCGTGTGCCAAGGGACCGGCAGCCGAGCCGTGCAACGAATGCGACCAGTGTCGGGCCATCGCTGCGGGCCAGGATGTCGATGTGGTGGAGATCGATGCCGCCAGCAACCGTGGCATCGACGAGATCCGCCAGCTCCGGCAGAACGTCGCGGTGCGGCCGGCCCGTGGGCGGTTCAAGGTCTACATCATCGACGAAGTCCACATGCTCACACGGGAAGCCTTCAACGCGCTCCTGAAGACGCTCGAAGAGCCCCCGCCGCACGTGAAGTTCGTGCTCTGCACCACCGAGCCCGAGAAGCTCCCGATCACGATCCTGTCACGCTGCCAGCGGTTTGACTTCACGACCGTCGATACGCCCGCGATCGCCCGCCGGCTGGCTCAGATCGTGGAAGCGGAGGGGGCGGAGGTGTCGGCCGAGGCCCTCACGCTGATCGCCCGCCGTGCCGCCGGCAGCATGCGAGACAGCCAGTCGCTGCTGGAGCAGCTCCTCGGCTCGTCGACCGGCACGATCGGCGTGGATGAGGTGCATGCCCTGATCGGCACGGGACGGGAAGAGCGAATCGGCGAACTCGTCGCCGCCATCGCGGGCCGTGAGCCGCCGCGTGCGCTTGGAGCGCTCGATGCCTCCCTGCAAGGGGGTGCCGATCCGGGCGGTGTTCTCGATCAGCTGCTCGCGGCCCTCAGGGAATGCCTGCTGGCCAGCGTGGGCTGCGATCCGTCGATGCTGTCGCTCTCGTCGGGACTCGGCGTGGATCTCACCGCACTCGGGCGGCAGATCGGCACGGCGACCCTCCTGGCGATGCTGCAGATTCTCGATCAGGCCCTGGCGCGGATGCGAACCAGCGGGCATGCCGCCGTGCTGGCGGAGATGGCCCTCATTCGATTGTGCACGCTCGAGGATCTCGAGGGGCTTGCCGAGGCCGTGGATCGCCTCGCCACCGCGGGCCCGACCGCTGCTCCTGCCGCATCCGTCCCGCGGCAGGCGGCTCCCCGCCCCGGGCCCGCCGCCGCGCCTCAAAAAAAAACGGCCGACCTGACGCCAGCCGCTGAGCCCCTGTCTCGACGGGATGGGCCCGAGGTGACGCCCGCGGCCGAGTCGTCCCGCCCGTTGGACGAGCGGCCACCCACCGAGTCGTCCTTGGCGGCAGAGCCCCCCGAGCCGTCGAACCTGCCGCAGCAGCCGTTTGAGGCCTGGCGGGCAGCGGTGGCGCCTCTCGAAGGGCTTGCAGCCGACTTCGCGGCCGAAGCGGTCGGCGCCGCCTGGCGCGACGATGTTCTCGAAGTCTCACTGCCATCCCACGCGACCACGGCCGCCGCCTTCCTGCGACGGCCCGAAGTGGCGGCGTCGATCACGCGATCCTTCGAGGCTCTGGCCGGACGGCGGGTCCGCCATGCGATCGTGATGGTCGAGGTGGCCGCGGCGGAACCAGTGACCCCGGAGGCAACGTCCCGCCGCCCGGCGGGCACGGTGTCCCAGGCTGCGCTCGTGCGGGAGGCGACCGAGCATCCGCTCGTGGCGCACGCGTGTGCGGTGTTCGACGCGGCCATTCGCAAGGTCGATCCGCCTCGCCTACGGGAGCCCAGGCCCGTCGCGGCGGTGACGGAGCCGGTCCGTGATCTCGGCGGCGCGGGCGACGACAACGAAAGTGGCTCGGAGGGAAGCGATGGCTGACAAAAAAGGGGCGATCTCGAGGCTCGTCGATGCCTTTGCAGACCTGCCGGGAATCGGTCGGCGCACGGCGGAACGGCTTGCGTACCACGTGCTCAACATGCCGCGCGACGAGGCGCTCGGGTTTGCCGAGGCCATCCGGGCCGTGAAGGAGAACCTGCGTCCCTGCCGTTCGTGCTTCAACCTCGCGGAAGGGGATGAGTGCAGCATCTGCACCGACCCTCGACGCGACAAGACGCTCCTCTGCGTGGTCGAGCAGGTCCGCGACCTCCTGGCACTCGAACAGGCCGGGAGTTACCGCGGACTGTATCACGTGCTGCAGGGCCGACTCGCGCCGCTGGAGGGCAAGGGGGCTGAGAATCTTTCGCTCGACACGCTCGTGGCGCGCGTGTCTGCCGGACAGTTTCGAGAGGTCATCCTCGGGACCACGCCCAACGTGGAGGGTGATGCGACGGCGCTCGTCGTCGCCGAACGACTCAAGGACCTCCCTGTCGAGCTCACGCGACTGGCCCGCGGACTCACCGTGGGTGCCTCGCTCGAGCAGGCGAATCGGGAGATGCTCGTCGATGCCTTCGCCGGCCGACGACGGTTCTGACGCATCGGTCTTCCGCGACACGCCGGGCACCGCCTCTCCCAAGGGCGGATCGGAATCTCAGAGCAGGTTTCGTGCCGTTCAAGGCGACACCGGCATTTTTCATGCCGTGATTCGCCTGGAGCGTGGAAAAGCGGTATTCTTAAGAGTGTCTCAGGGGTTTGCTTCCACAGGTTGGATTTCGGCACGAGGGTTGCAGTCATGCGGATGTCGTTCGGCCAGGAAATGCGGATGGCGCAGAAGCAGGTGCTTGCGCCCCGCATGATCCAGTCGATGGAAATCCTGCAGCTCCCGGTGATGGCCCTCGAGGAGCGGATCGAGGAGGAGATTCAAAACAACGAGACGCTCGAGGTCGAGGAGATGGGCCAGGAGGGGCCTGTCGCGGAGATGCTGGTGGAGCAGGAGCCGCCGGCGGTCGAACGCACGGTCGACGAGATGCCGTTGATCGTGGATCAGGACCATGCCAACCAGGCCGACTTTGAACGCACCTACGACTGGGCCAACGAGTATCCCGACAGCGACGATGATCGGACCCGCCCCTCAGCGTCGCAGATCGAGCAGGCGGGCGACCGGTATCTCGATGTGATGGCCAACATGGCGGAGCGGCCCGAGACGCTCTGCGACCATCTCCACGAGCAGCTGTCGAACTACGAGCTGACCGGCGCCGAACGCGAGGCGGCCGACAAGGTGATCTACAACCTCGATGCCAATGGCTATCTCCCGATGCCGCTCGAGGAACTGGTGGATGCCGACGGTGGGCCCGATCAGCTGGCCCATCTCGAAAAGGCGCTGCGGGTGGTGCAGGGCATGGATCCTCCCGGCGTCGGCGCCCGCGATCTCAAGGAGTGTCTCCTTCTCCAGATTCGTCACGACACGCCCAATGCCCGGGCGCTCCGTCGGCTCGTGTCGGAGCATCTCGAAGATCTCGCGGGCAATCGGCTTCCGCTGATCGAGAAGAAGACGGGATTCACCATCGAGCAGATCGAGCAGCTACGCGAGCAACTGCATGAGTTCAAGCCGAAGCCAGGCGCCGTGTTCACGGTGCCGATCGTGGTGCCGGTGAAGCCCGACGTGTATGTCGATCAGATGCCCGACGGCACCTGGAAGGTGCGGCTCGAAGACATCGACCTGCCCAACCTGCGGATCAGCCCGCTCTACCGCGAGATGCTGATGTCGCCGGCCACTGATCCGGCCACGCGTGACTACATCAAGCGGAAGATCAACTCGGCCCAGTGGCTCATCGACGCCATCGAACAGCGGCGGGCGACGCTCCTCAAGACCTCCCAGGCGATCGTCGACCACCAGACGCGGTTCCTCACCGAAGGCCCGGAGGCGATCGAGCCGCTCAAGATGCAGCAGATCGCCGACCGCATCGGGATGCACGTCACCACGGTGAGTCGTGCCGTCGACGACAAGTGGCTCCAGACGCCGCGAGGACTTCATGCCCTGAGAAAGTTCTTCGTTGGTGGCACGAAGGGCGCCGACGGCGAGGAGGTGGCCTGGGACGCCGTGCGGATGAAGCTCCAGGAGATCATCGACGCCGAGCCAAAGGATGCACCCTACAGCGACGATGAGCTCGTGCAGGAACTGGGCAAACGGGGCATCGTGGTCGCCCGTCGCACCGTCACGAAATACCGGAAGGCGATGAAGATTCCCAGTTCCCGCCAGCGGCGCGACTGGAAGCTCGTCCGAACGGAGGCTGGCCTGCTGCCCGAGGGTGACGACGACGCTGGCGTGGCCGAAGAGTCCGACGACGAAGGCTGATCGGTGGCGGCTGCCCTTGTCGGTTTTTTGCCCGGGCTCCTACGATTGGAAAGACTTTCCCATCGGAGCCCCCCATGCGATGCCCCTTTTGTCGAGCCGATAACGACCGCGTGACCGACTCCCGCGCGGGCGACGAGGGTGCCACGATCCGTCGGCGTCGGGAATGCCTCGCGTGCCGTCGGCGGTTCACCACCTACGAACGGGTTGAACGGCAGGCCCTGACGGTGGTGAAGAAGGAGGGGCAGCGGGATCCCTTCGACCGCGACAAGATCCGGCGAGGGCTGGCGAAGGCCTGCTGGAAGCGGCCGGTGACCGAGGATGACATCGAGGCGGTGGTGACGGCGCTGGAGGGGGAACTCTACGGCACCTTCGAAGGCGACGTGCCGAGCCAGGTGATCGGCGAGCGGCTCATGGAGCTGCTCAAGGATCTCGACCAGGTCGCCTACGTGCGGTTTGCCAGCGTCTACCGCGAGTTCAAAGACGTTCGCGACTTCGTCGACGAGCTGGAGCCGATCCTCAACGAGACGCCCCGCGGCCACTGAGGCCACGGCCGGAATGATCAGGGGGATGCGGTTCGACGATAGTCGCCGTGCACGCCGCCGGTCTTCTCCTCGAGCCGCACCTGACAGATCACCATGTCGGGGTCGATAGACTTGCTCATGTCGTACACGGTGAGCGCGGCCGCCGAGGCCGCCACCAGTGCCTCCATTTCAACGCCCGTGCGGGCGGTCGTTCGCACGACGGCCTCCACGAGCACGGTGGCGTCGTCGGGAAAGGAGACGGCCAACTCCACGGCCTCGAGGGGCAGCGGATGGCAGAGGGGCACGAGGTCGCTGGTGCGCTTGGCGGCCATGATGCCGGCGATGCGTGCTGCCGCGATCGCGTCGCCCTTCTCGAGCGTGCCGTTTTGGATGCGCGCCACGGTGTCGGGGCGTGCGACGAGACGTGCCGAGGCGCGTGCCGTGCGGAGGGAGGTCGGCTTGCCGCCGACGTCGATCATCCGGATGCCGTGGGGGGAGTCGTTCATGTCCGGAACGATAGCAGAAAAACGCCGTGGGCCGACCCGCAGAGACGGGCCGGCCCACGGTTGTGGGGTCGGACATGGATGGTCGGCGAGGGCCTGGTGGCGTTGCGACGCCCCCGAGCCCTCGCCTCGATCACACGAGTTCCTTGCGGGCACCGATCAGGGTGCGAAGCCGCTCGGCGAGCAGAGCCACGTCGAAGGGCTTCTTGAAGCTCTCGTTGACATGGGCGCGGTCGACCGTGATCTGCGAGCCGTCGTCGGGCAGCAGGGCGATCACGATCGTGTCGGCATACTCGGCATTGCGACGCAGGTTCTGACAGATCTGCTGGGCGTCGATCCGGCCGATCGAGTAGTCCACCACGATGCAATCGGGATGGAAGCTCTCGGCCTGGATGCCGGCCTCGAAGCCACTGGCAGCAACCTGAATCTTGAACGACCGTTCGACCGGCAGTTGCTTCTTGAGATTCTCGATCAGGACCTGGTCCTGACCCACGAGAAGCACCTTGGCCATTGCCTCGTCCTCGAGGTCGCCCAGCGGCATGCCGTGCTCCTTGAGGAACTTGATCAGGTACTCCCGCGGAATGCGGCGGTCTTGGCTGCCTGGAATCCGGTAACCCTTGAGGCGGCCGGAATCGAACCATTTGCTCACGGTGCGCGGAGCCACTTTACAGATCTTGGCGACCTGGCCCGTCGTAAAAACCTTCATCGTACTGGACTCCCTCTGGATCTTTCGTGTCCGGAAATGTCCTTGGCCAGTCCGCACCCTCGCGAGCGAGGAACCAGCCCCCCTTTGACGCGGATGTTGGTTCTGGGGACGCCCGCGTCGTCGTGCCCCACGAAGGCCGGCCAGAGGCGCGGAGGGGGGCATGAGAATTCGGACACCTCGGGCGTGCGTCCCTTGGGCAGGACGCCACCCGATGGTGGCCGTGACTCGCAGGTTCCCCCCCTGCGCCACACCGCGGACGATCGTCGGGATTGCTCCCGCGGACGTCCGCGACATGGCCGTCCAGGAGGGTAGATCGAAAGATCGTGTCGTGAGACTTGAGCCGTTCTTCACGAACACGCCGGTGGCACCGCTCGACCGACCTGTGCCGGAGGTACCGGAACGCTCGAAAAGTCGCGAAATCCGGCCTGTTTCAAGTTCGTCGTGTCAGGCGGCGCGGGCGGCGGCGGCGGTCGACTCGAATCGAACGCTGACCCGCTTCGACACACCCGATTCCTCCATCGTGACGCCGTAGAGGGTGGTGGCCGCCGACATCGTCTTTTTCGAATGCGTGACCACGATGAACTGGGTGGACGAGAGAAAGGCTCGGAGCACGCCGACGAAGCGGTCGACATTCGCCTCGTCGAGGGCGGCGTCCACTTCGTCGAGGACGCAGAAGGGACTCGGGCGAGACTTGAAGATGGCCAGGAGCAGGGCGACGCAGGTCATCGTTTTCTCGCCGCCCGAGAGCAGGGAGATGCTTCTCGGCTCCTTGCCAGGCGGGCGGGCCACGATTTCGACCGACGCTTCGAGAAGATCGACACCCTCCTCGAGCACGATGTCGGCCTGCCCCCCACCAAACACCCGCTCGAAGAGCTCGCGGAAGTGTCCTCGCACGGTTTCGATCGTCTCCCCGAGCAGGCGACGGCTTTCCTCGTCGATGCGGGCGATGAGCTCCTCGATCGACTGCTTGCCCGAGGTGACGTCGGTCAGTTGGCCTTCGAGCGTGGCGAGGCGGCTCGACAACTCCTCGGCCTCCTGCAGCGCCTCCATGTTGACCGACCCCATCGAGGCGACCTTGCGGCGGAGCTCCTCGATGGCGGACTCGAGTTCGGCCCGGTCGTCGGGGATGGGGTCGGCCTCGGCGGCGTCGGATTCGGCCTCGAGGGGAAGCGACTGCTCCGCATCGATGTCGATCTCGTATTCATCGCGGATTCGTTCCACGATGCGGGCGCGCTGGTGCCGGGCTTCCCCCGCTTCGAGGGCGAGCGCGTGCAGCCGATCGGCGATCTGGGAGGCGGCCACCCGGGTTGACTCGTGGGCTGCCGTGGCATCCTTCCGGGCCATGTCGAGCCGCTCGGCCTCGGCGGCGAGCACGGTCAGTGCGGATGTCGTCCGCTCCGCGGCCCAGGCTGCCTCGGCGCGATGGGCTGTGGCGACGAGGACCTCGCGATCGTGGCCCTCCGCCTCCGCCCGCGCATCGGCGAGCCTGGCTCGGGCCTCGTTCACCTCACCGCGCTTGATGACGAGGGAGGCGGCCGTCGCGGCCATGGCATCGCGGGCGCGGGCGAGTTTTTCCGTCGTGGCGGCCTCGTCGATGCGGAGCCGCTGGATGGCGTCGATCGTCTGGCCGCGGTCGCGTTCCACGAGTTCGATCGCGTCGCGGCGACGGCTCGCCTCGGCGGCTGCGTCGGCGAGTCGCTCTTCGGCGTCGGCGAGTTCGCGGCGTGCCTCGGACACGGCAGCCTCGGCGGCAGCAGCCTCCTTGTCGGCCAGGCGGGCGGCTCGCTCTGCGTGGGCGATCGAGTCGTGGGCGGCCGTCTCGTCCCGGTCGATCCGGTCGGATTCCGCACGAGCGGTGGCGATCGCATCGGTCGCCTGCTGACGTCGAACCGTCGCCTGCGCCTGATCTTCGCGGCGAGCCTCGATGGCGGCCTGGAGACCCTCGATCTCCTCACGGATCGACGTGACCGTGCGTTGAAGTTCGTCGTGTCGCCCCTCGAGCGCGCGGAGTTCGCTGCGGCGGGCCACGAGGCCTGAGGAGCCACCCGCGGCCCCCACGGCGAATCCGCCGTCGGCCATCAGGCTCGCGCCTTCGCGAGTCAGGAAGAGCGTTCCGGCAGGAGCTGTTGGCACGAGCGGCAGAGCGTGATCGATCCGCTCGACGAGCCAGACGCGGGCGAGGAGCCGGTGGATCAGGTCGGCTGCCGAACTCGGCGCGTGGGACGGAACGGCGCGCTCAACGAGTCGATCGAGCCGGCCGACGATGCCGGGCTGGGGCCCGGGATCAAACCCGGCCACCTCGCGAAGGTCGCGGGCCGCCAGGAACCCGATGCGTCCGCCGGCGGCGAGCACCGCCTGCGCGTCGTTCGACCCAGCCCATGCGGCGTGCCAGGCGACGGCATCGTCGAGCGAATCGACCACGAGACTCTGGCCAAGTTCACCGAGGGCCACGTCGATCAGCGGGGCCCATTCCACATCGGCCACGACGAGGTCGGCAAGCACGCCTGCAAAGCCCGGAACGTGGGCCGCCCCTCCGGCGGCCAGAAGGCTGCGGGCCGCCTCGGAGACGCCCTCTTGCCGATCGACGAGGTCCTGCAGCATCGACCGACGTTCTCGGCAGGCTTCGAGCGTCGACTGCCACCCCGCAAGGTCTTTCCACCGAGTCTGGAGCAGGGCGGTGGCGTCGCGTTGGGCCGTTTCCAGCACGTCGATGTCGCGGTCCACGCCGGCCAGCCGGGCGCGGAGCGACGAGAGCTGGCCCTGGGAGGCCGCCCTGGATTCACCCAGGAGCGCAAGACGCTCCCGCGCCGCGGCAACGGCCGCGTGGGCCCGATCTGCCGACGCCTGGGTGTCGGCGGCACGGGCCACGAGACGTTCGAGGGCGGAATCGCGGCGAATGTGCAGCCGCTCGAGGTCGTCGAGCAGGGCAGTCGCGGCAGCCAGGGCCGCCCGGGCGGTCGTGGCCTCCTCGTGGGACCCAGCGACGGCTTCCTCGTGTGAGGCCAGCGAACGGCGAAGGACCGCCAGCGAGGCTTCGATGTCCGCCGCGGACTGGGCCGCGCGGGCTTCCGACGCGAGCACCTCACGCTCGGCATCGATGGCCGCCGCAAGCGTGCGCTCCGCCCGCTGCACGGCGGCGTCGAAGTCATGCCGTCGTTGGCGAGTCAGGGTTTCGGTCGTCTCGGCCGAGGTGATTCGTTGGGTGTCGGCGGCTGCCGACGCCCTCGCCTCCGCCAGCCGCGGCTGCATGGCATCCACGGCAACCGCCAGTTCGGCGACCGCCTCGCCCAGTTCTCGCCCGGTGGTTTCCGTGTCAGCCGCCAGCTGACGGGCGGCCACCATGGCGGCATCGAGATCGGCGATCGTGGCGTCGACCCCCGAGAGATCGCGTCCTGCCGCGGTGATCCGAAGCGTCTTGAGCCGGTCGTGGAGGGTCTTCCACCGACGGGCCCGTGCTGCCTGGTTCCTGACCTTTTCGAGACGGCTGGCCACTTCACCGACGATGTCGGCCAGCCGTTGCCGATTCTGCTCGGCCCGCTCGAGACGCCGCAGGGCCTCGGTGCGCCGGCTTCGAAACCGCGTGATGCCCGCCGCCTCCTCGAAGACGGCGCGGCGGTCGCGGCCCGACGCGGTGAGCAGGGCATCGACCCGCCCCTGTTCGATGACGCTGTAGGCCTCGGTGGCGGCGCCGGTACCGGAGAAGAGCTCGCGAATGTCCTTCAGCCGAGAGACCTCGCCGTTGACGAGATACTCGCTCTCGCCGTTGCGATAGACGCGCCGGGAGATCTGCACGGCATCGGACGACACCGGCAGCAGGCGGGCCGTGTTGTCGAACACAAGCGACACTTCGGCCATGTTCAGCGGCTTGCGGGCGGTGGAGCCCGCGAAGATGACGTCGGTCATCTCCTTGCCGCGGAGACTGCGAGGCGACTGCTCTCCGAGCACCCACTTGATCGCGTCGACGACGTTCGACTTTCCCGATCCATTGGGACCGACGACCACCGTGATCCCGTCGGGAAACTCGAAGCGGGTCCGGTCGGCAAAGCTCTTGAAGCCGAAAAGTTCGAGCGCGGAGAGCCGCGTCATTCGGATTCGTCGGCGCCGCTGACCCCGTCATTCGCCGCGGAAGGCTCGTCGGCGTCGTTCGGGATCTCGCGGGCGCGGGCTGACGCCTCCTCGTGGATCGACGGTCGGCCGTCCAGTTCGCTGGGAATCGCATCGAAGGCCAGCCGGCTGTCGAGGCACCGGAAACCGCTGGCCTGCTGCAGAAACTGCACCGCGTCGGGATACGTGCCCCCGATCGACACGATGGCGCGGATCACACGATCCGCCGTCGCGGGAACCTCCGCCTGCTGATCCGACTGGCCGGGCGCGAACCGACTGACGAAGGCGGTTTTTCCCTCGACGACGACGACGATCGACGATCCCGCCTCGGCCCGAAGGCCGTCGGCGATCGGGTGGTCGGTGCCGAAGAGAACGATCTCGGGGCGGTGGCTGCGGGTCACGTGGATGAGCGACGGGCCTTTCACGTCGACGACATGAAGGGAACAGGCGTTGCCGAGGCGCTCACCGCGCACGAGCGGGAGATCGGGGTCCATGCGCCACAGTGCCCGAAAGGCTCCGTAGCGGGTTTCGGCGCTGCGGCTCGACAGCAGCGACTGCAGCGCGTCGACGCCGTTGGCATCGTCGAGCACCGACAGGGCGGCCAGGGCCGCGGGGCGTGAGCTTCGGAGGTTGTTCGCCGCATCGGCGAGATGCGACGCTGCGACCGATTCGCCGAGATACGCCAGCGCCTCCGCCGCCGCAAACCGGATCTCCGCATCCTTCGAGTCGAGAGCTTCACGCAGGATGGGGATCGCCTCCTTGCCGATGGCCTCGAGGCGAAGAGCGGCGACCGGTGCGGTGACCGGGTCTGTCAGCTGGCGTGCGAGCAGCTGCATCCGGGCGTGACGGCCTCCCGGTGGCTCGATCACGGCGATGCTCTGGACGACCCGCAGGTAGCGACCCAGGTTGTGCTTGTAGACCTGCGGGACTTCCAACGCGATGTAGCGGTCGGTTTGGGGATTGGCGACGCCCCGCTTCACTCCCTTGATCACGGCGTTGAAGCGGCGGTTGATCCAGTCGCCCAGCCGCTTCGACATCGCGAAGGATCGATGCTCGGCCCCGAGGATCAGACCAAGATCGCGGTCGGCCAGTGCCACGCCCCCTCCGGGGACGCGGGCCCGGATCTTCGACTTGGCGTCGAGCGTGCCGCCCGACACCGGGTCGACGAGCAGCGGTCCTTCCGCGATCCCGAGTTCGTGACCATCGCGCATGGCGTTGCCCACGACGGCCATCTCGGCGAGACGAGTTTCCATCAGCCAGCCGCCCGCGAGGCTCGAGGTGTCGTTGTCGGCGGGCACCTCGACGAACACGTCGAACCGATCGCCTTTGCGCACTCCAGGCGGGAGGTAGCCGTGGGCCCAGACCAGCGCGGTGGATGTCGACGCCAGGAGGGTGTTCGGCTCGATGACGCCACGCCCCTGCATGTCGGAGATCAGCGTCTGCCGCTGGGGCCCCGGCGGCGGGTCGCCACCGGTGTCGGCAAGTCCGGTTACCAACGCGGGGCGTTCGATCCGCTTCACCGACATGCCCCACGGCGACGTGTAGTCGCCGACGATCTTGGTGTCGGCGTCAACCTCCGCGAGGGCGCTGATCTCAGGACTCTGGCTTCGGATCGCAGGGCCTGCGCATCCGGCCGAGCCCATCACGACGAGGCAGACGACGATGCCAGGGAGCCATGTCGAGGGGCGTTCGGCGCGCATGCGGGCGGATCCACGAGGATGCCAGATGCCGCGGAGTCCGGCCGCGGCGGGGCGGGAGGGTAGGTCGATGGCGGCGGCGTGGTCAAGGGTGCTTTGCCGGGAGAGCCCAGCCTTCCGGGGGCTTTTGTGGCGTTGAGGAACGCGATTGCCTGGCCTCGCCCCTGCTGCTACGGTTCGCCCCCTGACCGGCCCCAGGACCGGTCCCAACACCCTGCGGCCTCTTTCCTCCGGAGCGATCCACCGTGACGGCGACACCCCCCACCGGCAACAGCCTCGGCATCCACGTTCGTTGGATGATTCGACGGGACATGCTGGAAGTGAGTGCGATCGAGCAGGAGGCTTTCGAGTTTCCGTGGTCGGAAGAGGACTTCACGCGGTGCCTCCGTCAGCGGAACTGCATCGGCATGGTCGCTGAGATCGCCGATTCCGTGGTGGCCTTCATGATCTACGAACTCCATCGCTCGCGGCTCCACATCCTCAACTTCGCCGTGCTGCGGTCGCACCGTCGCCTCGGCATCGGCACCCACATGATGGAGAAGCTGGTCGGCAAGCTGACGCCCGATCGTCGCGGGCTGATCGCCCTCGAGGTGCGAGAGACTAACCTCGCGGCCCAGCTGTTTTTCCGCTCGCTCGGATTCCGCGCGACGGCGGTGCTCAAGGACTTCTATCAGGACACGACGGAAGACGCCTACATGATGCAGTACGCGCTTCCGGCGGCTGCCGAAGCGATGCCGATGCCGCAACGCCGCGCCGCCTGATTCGAGCCTCCATCGCTCAGGCGAGTGGGCTTCCTGCGGGTGCGGCGATGAGCATGCCACGGATCGCTCTGGCCCGGTGGCCGAGGGCGCGCACCGTGGCTGCCGCCGATCGGCCGCGGGCAAACACGGTCACGAGCGGGCTTCCGGCTCGCAACGGCTCGTCGTCGGCGGGAATGTCGGCGATCGCGGGCATGCCGTCGTGATTCGACCACCGGGCCGCACAGGCCTCGAGTTCTTCGGGCATGACGGGAACGATGGGCCTGTCGCGTGGCACGAAGACAATCGCCTTCGCCCACCACGCATCGTGTGATGGACCACACATCGGTGGCGATCCGTGGCCAAAGGCCGCGAGGTGGGCGGCCGCCATCGACCAGCCGCATCGCCGCTCGATGAGCTCCATCGATGCGGTGGGGCGGGGATTCACCTCCACGACATGCACCGTGCCGCCGGCATCGATGACGGCATCGACGCCGAAGACCCCCACGAGGCCGAGCCCGTTCGCCACGGCCCGTCCGGCGGCGGCAAACCCCGTGGCGATCGACGGCGACAGCCGATCGATCGGCACATCGAGCGACCCGCAGTAGGCGAAGCCATCGGTGCCGCACCACGGTCGCCCGAGGAACTGGCGGCTCGCCGCCACCATCGTGCTCGAGCCCGCGTGGGCAACGAAGGCCGCAGACCACGAGTGGCCTGCCACGCGACGCTGCCACACGCGAGATGCCTCGATCTGGCCGGAGGGGCCGAACCAGGGGCGAATGCCGCGGCCCCCCGCGCTGGCGAGCGGCTTTTCGAGGTAGGTCCCATCGCGAGGCACGTCTGCTGGGCTGGTGACGGTGTGGGGAAAGGCGATGCCGGCGTCACGGAGCACCGCGGCGAGAACGGCTGGATCACGCACGCGGCGAACGGCGCCGGGGGCGATGCCGGCGAGCGGCCGGGCGGTCTCGATGGCCGCGAGTATCTCGGGATGATTCTCGAGTGCGCCGGTGTAGACGCAGGGGGCCGCGGGAAACGCCTCGATGGCCGCGGGAATGTCGCGAGGGTAGTCCCGCGCGCCGCCGAGTCGAATCACGCTCGTGGCCGCCGCGCGGCAGTCACGGTCGGCAAACAGGTCGGCGGCATGCACGCACCATCCGAGACGCGAGGCCGATTCCGCGAATCCACGGGCGCTGGCCCCGACGACGACCAGATGCCGACGGCCATCGGACGAGGCGATCGGAATGGCGGGAGGAGTCAGGGGCATCGCCGCTCCTTGGTCGGGATCCGGCAACATGGTATCCTGCCGGCTCGTTTTTCCTTTCGGAAGTGACCGAGCGATTCCTTTTTTCAGGAGAGTTGGCCCATGTCGATGTTCGTCGGTGAAGCGCTGAGTGGCGAAGGCAACGAAATTGCCCACATCGATCTCTTGATCGGCAGCAAGGACGGCCCCGTGGGTGTGGCCTTTGCCAACGCGCTCGCGCGTCAGAGCGAGGGCCATTCGAACCTGCTGGCCGTGCTCACGCCGAATCTGGCCGTGAAGCCGTCGACCGTGATGATCACGAAGGTGACCATCAAGGGGGCGAAGCAGGCCGTGCAGATGTTCGGCCCCGCGCAGGCGGCGGTTGCCAAGGCCGTGGCCGACAGTGTGGCCGCCGGCGTGATCCCGAAGTCGGAAGCCGACGACCTGGTGATCGTGTGCGGCGTGTTCATCCATTGGCTCGCCGCCGACGACAAGAAGATCTACGACTACAACTATCAGGCGACGATGGACGCCATCGCCAACGCGATGACGGGCAAGCCGACCGCCGACGAGATGATCGCGGGCAAGGACAAGGCCGCTCATCCATTCCGCGGATTCTGATTCCACGGCCGCCGGGCCCCGTCGGGGCCCGGCGGCTTCGACCAGATCGATCGCGACGCCCGCCCATCCGGCGGGCGTTCGTGTTGAAGGGGTGACGCATGACGAAGAAAGTTCTCATCCAACTCGACGGTGACCCGCAGCCGAGCACGTTCGATGCGATCGTGGCGGTCGATGCCGGGGCCGACGTGCTGTTGCGGCATGGAGGCGTCACCGCCGACACGGTCGTGCCGCTGGTGCACGGCGGGATGTTCACCCGCGGTGGCGCCGATCTCGCATCGACTGCGATCTTCGTGGGTGGCTCCGATGTGGCGGCCGCCGAGGGGGTGGCCGCGCGGGTGAGGGCCACGTTCTTCGGTCCTGTTCGTGTGGGGGTGCTCGTCGATCCGTCGGGTGCCAACACCACTGCGGCGGCGGCCGTCGTGGCGGCCGGCCGCCATGTGCCGCTCGAGTCGGGAGCGGCCAGGCCATGCCGCGCCGTCGTGCTCGGGGGGACTGGCCCGGTGGGGCAGCGTGTCGCCCGCCTGCTGGCGGGCAAGGGGGCCCACGTGGTGGTCGTGTCACGCTCGCGCGATCGCGCTGAGTCCGTCGTGCGGCGCCTGATCGAAACACGAGGGGTGCCGGCGTCGTGTCTCGAGGCCGTGGAGCACCATGGAGGGTGTCTGGCCGGGTCGGCATTCGCAAGGGTGCTGGGTGAGGCGGATGTGATCGTGGCGGCAGGAGCCGCCGGGGCGGTGCTGCTCGACGCATCAGGCCGCCGTGCCGCCGCTGGCGTCAGGGTTCTCATCGACCTCAACGCGGTGCCGCCGTCGGGCATCGAAGGGGTGTCGGTCGGCGACAAAGCCAAGGCCGACGGCGGGGCGGTGGTGTATGGAGCGATCGGTGTCGGCGGCACCAAGATGAAGATCCACAAGGCGGCCATCTCCGCGATCTTCGCCGACCCGCAGGCGTTTCTCGACGCCGAAGAACTTCTCGCCCTCGGCGAACGGCTCGAGTCTGGCGGCTGATCGTTCGGCTGTCGTGCCGAGGTGGTGTTCAGCGCCGGGGGTCGGGCTGGTCGCGTCGGAGATGACGCGACGCGGCGGCGTCGATGAGCCAGGGTGCCAGCCGGGCCGCGATCGCATAGCCAACGGCCTGCCAGCCCGGTGTGACGTCGCGACGGCGCCGCTCCATCGCCCGGGTGATGCTCCGAGCGGCGCGGTCCGCCGGCATTCTGTGGCCGCGTGACCAGGGGGGCTTTTGCCCGGCGAGCAGCCCCTCCCAAAACTCCGATTCCGTCGGCCCAAGGTTGACGAGAAGCACGCCGATGCCGTCGTCGGCCAGTTCGGTTCGGAGCGTTCCTGCAAGCGAGCGGAGCGCGGCCTTCGCCGCGCAATACTCGCCATGAAGGGGCAGGGGATGAAGACCGAGGATCGAACCCACAAGCACGATCACAGGATCGTGTCCCGTCGCCAGCCACGGCAGGCATTCACGGACGAGTTCCGCCTGAGCCAGGAAGTCGAGGTCGAGAATCCTGGCGAAGGTGGCGGGGGCGAGATCGCAAAATCGCCCGATGGCGCCGCCGCCGGCCGCCGCCACCACGCCATCGATGCCGCCAAAGTGTTCGGCCGCCGTGGCCACGATCTGCTGTCGGGTGGGGGGATCGCAGATGTCACCGGCCAGGAAGGCCTCGGCATCACCGCGCTCGACGAGCGCCCGGAGCCGTTCGTCCCGTCGGGCCGTGACGAGCACCCGTGCGCCGCGCCGCGTGAGATCGGCTGCCACGGCACGGCCGACGCCCGATGAGCCTCCCGTGACGATGATGCGCTTGCCGCTGAGCTGTCGCGGTCCCTTCGCCATGGCCATCATCCCATTTCCGGAAGGGGCGACGCCGCCGGCTCCGCGTAGGCGTGAGGCCTCACCGTCGCCTCGTCGTCGGTGATGCGGCCGAGGAGGGATGCCGGGATGCGGCAGTGCACCACCACACGATCGTCGGTGAAGCGACGGGAAAGCACCTCGCCGTATTTTCCGAGCCACGCGAGGAGTCGGCCGTTGCCTGGATCGGTCTCAACGTCGATGTCGCGAAAGCCCTTGCCAAGGCAGTCACTCACGGCCCTGGCGAGGTCGGGAAGGCCGGCACCCGAACGGGCCGAGATGGCGAGGGCGTGCGGGTAGCGGGCCAGCACCTGTTCCCGTGCCACACGTTCGGGGATCGCGTCGATCTTGTTGAGCACGAGGAGCGTGTCTTTCTCCTCGACACCGAGTTCTTCGAGCACTCCCCGCACCGCGGCGATCTGGTCGTCAACCTGCGGACTGGAGGCGTCGGCCACATGGAGCAGCAGGTCGGCCTGGCGCGTCTCCTCGAGCGTGGCCTTGAAACTGGCGATGAGGCGGTGGGGGAGGTCGCGGATGAAGCCGACGGTGTCGCTCAGCAGCACCGGCCCCCAGCCTGGAAGCCGCCAGCGTCGGGTGCGGGTGTCGAGGGTGGCGAAGAGCTTGTCTTCCGCCAGCTCATCGGCGCCGGTGAGGGCATTGAGGAGCGTGCTCTTGCCGGCGTTGGTGTAGCCGACGAGCGACACGGTCATGCGATCATGCCGCGATGCCACCTGGCGCTCGCGCCGACCATGGATCGCCGCCAGTTCCGTCTTGAGGTCGTGGATCCGCTTCTCGACGAGGCGGCGGTCGACCTCGAGCTGCTTTTCGCCCGGGCCACGCATGCCGATGCCCATCTTGAGCCGCGAGAGGTGCGTCCACATCCGCTTCAGCCGGGGCAGGGAATACTCCAGCTGCGCCAGTTCCACCGCGAGCCGGGCTTCGTAGGTGCGGGCGCGGGCCGCGAAGATGTCGAGGATCACCTCCGATCGGTCGAGCACCTTCACCGAGAGAGCCTGCTCGAGGTTGCGGGTCTGGGCCGGTGAGAGATCGTTGTCGAAAATCACGATGTCGGCGTCGTGATGGGCCACCAAGGCCTCGAGTTCCGTCACCTTGCCCTTGCCGAGGTAGGTCTTCTGATCCGGCCGATCGCGTCGCTGGGTGAGTTCGGCCATGACACGCGCCCCGGCCGTCGACGCGAGGCCCGCGAGTTCTGCGAGGGGCTGCTCCGGATCGACCGGGTTGTCGAGAAAGACGCCGACGAGGATCGCCCGCTCGCTCTGCACGCCCTTGCGATCGCGTTCCTTCATTCGTCATCTCCGTCGGGTTCGTCGCCGGCGGCCAGTTGCCGGCAGCTCTCCCATCGTCGCACATCGATCAGGCCGTCTGCCACCGCATCCTTCACGGCACAGCTCGATTCGTGGTCGTGCGTGCAGTCGGGGAAGCGGCAGAGATTGGCGATCGGCCGCAGGTCGCGAAACGCGCTCGGCACCTCGGCAGGCACGAGTTGCCACGGCTGAAACTGGCGAACCCCGGGCGTGTCCACGAACCACCCGCCGTGACCGTGGGGAAGAAGGCGGGCGGTGGTGGTGGTGTGGCGTCCCTTTTCATTGTCGCGGCTCACCTCGGCCACCTGCAGATCGAGGTCGGGAGCGAGCGCGTTGAGCAGTGAGGACTTGCCCACGCCGCTCTGGCCGACCACCGCGGTCACCCGGCCGGGCAGTTCCGCCCGCAGCCGGTCGATGCCCACGCCACTCACGGTCGAGCAGAGGATCACCGGGTAGCCCATGCGGGCATACACGCCCGCGAGCGGCACGAGCGAGGCGGTTGGCACCAGGTCGATCTTGTTGATGCAGATCACCGGACGAATGTTCGATGCTTCCGCCGCCACGATGAGACGGTCGATCAGGCCCGGCTTGAGTGACGGAAGCGAGGCGCTGCCGACGATGACCAGCTGATCGACGTTGGCGACGATCACATGGCGACGGCCGCGGCTGTCGCGGCTGAGGGATGTGCGGCGTGGTTCGATCGACTGAATGGTGCCTTCGGGTCCCGCGTCGCGCACCCGCACCCAGTCGCCCGCCGCGAGCGGATGCCGTTGGTCGGTGGCCACGGTCCGGAGCACCCGCCGCATGGTGCATCGCACGATCCGGCCGTCGGCGGCCTGGACATGGCTCTCGAGCCCGTGCACGTTGAGCACACGCCCGCGCCAGGCCGTGTCATCCGCCGGTTCGATGGCGAGGCCATCCGCCCGTTGGTTGGCGTCGGCGTGGGCGACGATCGTGCGCTTGCGGGTGAGATCCCCTTTTCCCGAAATCCGTTCGGAGGCGGCATGGTCGTCGATCGCCTGCGGGTCGCCTTCGAGGGCTCGCGTCAGATCCCCGCTGCGGCGGCGCGTCGAACGGTTCTTACGAAACTCGACACGGAACTTGCGGGGTTTGGCCATGAAGCGTCGGGTCAGGTGCCGGGCCGAGGGGGCCTGCCAGACGGCGCTCCGGCGCTCCGGCGATGCTCCAGGCCGGCCGACTCCAGCAGCGATCGGCCGAAGATGGCTTCCGAGGTCGACTTCTCGTCGGCCACCGGAATGGCACCCAGCTTCGACGGATCGTAGGAAATCTCGTAGGAGTGCTTCGCAATCGAGAGCTTGTCGCCCGGTTGGAGTCGCTGCTCGCTCACCCGAACCCCGTTGACCTTGGTGCCGTTGCTGCTGCGGAGATCCTTGATCGTCCAGTAGCCATCGACGAGCGAGAGTTCACAGTGCTGGCCAGACACGTTGGGAAAACGGAGCACGATGTCGACGCTTTCACGCCGTCCCACGACGAGGGTGGTTTTGAGGAGCGGGATCGGATCGCCGCCGCCCACCGGGAGAAGTTCGCCGTAGATTTGAGATTCACCGTTCATGGCTGCCGCATTGGAGAAATCGGCGGAAAACCCCGCCTTCTTTGGAGGGTACGGACGCGACGGAGGGTGGTCAAGGCGGCGGTCGGCTTCTGAAGGAGGTAGACTCCCTTCTGAAGCGATTGGAGCGGACCGGGTGATCGCCGGCCGTCGTTCGCGGGCCGGCCTGTTCGGCACCGAAACACGGCGGGAGGAAAGTCCGGGCTCCGCAGGACGCGATGGTGGGTAACGCCCACCGGCCGTGAGGTCAGGGACAGTGCCACAGAAAGCAAACCGCCGGCGGAGGTTCGCCTCCGCAGGTAAGGGTGAAACGGTGAGGTAAGAGCTCACCAGCAGGCCGGGTGACCGGTCTGGCTCGGTAAACCCCATCGGGAGCAAGGCCAAGCAGGAAGAAGTTCGGCCGTCATCCTTCGGGGTGGCGACGGCGCGAGGCGGTCCGTCTCGCATCTGCTTCCGGGTCGGCTGCTCGAGGCTCCGGGCAACCGGAGCCCTAGAGAAATGGTCGCCGCCCGTCGCCCAGGCGACGGGGACAGAACCCGGCTTACAGGTCCGCTCCAGTCTGCTTCACTTCGGATGCCACCAGATCGGCTCCGGCGAGATGCCGGTGTTCCTGGTCGTCGAGGAGTTTCATCAACTTCGAGATGCACAGGGTGTTGATGCTCACCCGCATCTGCTCCGCCTCGCTCTTGAGGGTTTCGTGGAGCGACTTCGGCATCCGCACCGTGACCACCCGCTGAATCTCCCGTTGGGAGGCGCGGTCGCTCTGACGGGAGCGGAGCCCGTCGAGCATCTCTCGAATCCGGGCGTATTGAGGCGAGCATTCGAACCGCATGAGGGAGTCGGCGTCGGAGAAGGTCCGGCGGACGATGCCGTCCACGCCCAGCACCTCCCGAAAGAACACCACCCATTCAGGCTCCATGGCGAAGAGTCGCTCGGCGACCTCCAGAACCGCGGTGGCGGCGTGGCTCTCAGTCTGGGGGGCTGGGGCGGTCTTCGTCGACATCGTGAATGCTCCTCCTGGTCATGACAGGCTGGCAGCGGCTCGCCGCCATCACCTCGCCGGGGCAACTCCTGTTCGCCAGGGCTTTGGTGACGGAGAACTCTTCTCAGCCGGTCAAGCGATTGCTTCAAGTGATTGTGCAGCAACGACTTGCAGTCATTCGCGCGAGGCTGGCTTCTTTTGTGGCACGAGTGCCTCGTTTCGTGGCACTGGTGGGCGTGCCTGTTTCTTAGGCAGGGGGCCTGAGTCGCATTTCCAAAATGTCCGGCAGGATTTGCCCGATCGGCGCACCCGATTCTGCCGTTACAAGCCGGCCTGGGCGGCCCGCTCCAGCGTGCTGGCCACCCTTTCGGCGAGGTCGGCGTCGCACACCGTCTGGAGCCCCCGCCACCCCGGCACGGCGTTGACCTCCACCACCACTGGTCCCTGGGGGGTCGGTATCAGGTCGACCCCCGCGATGTCGGCTCCCAAGGCGGCCGCGCTGCGGCGGGCCAGATCGATCCACTCAGGAGGGGCGATGAAGGGTTCGGGGCGACCTCCGAGGGCGACGTTCGTGCGCCATTCCCCGGGGGGGGCGATCCGGCGCATCGCATGCACCTCCGACCCGACCACGAGGATCCTGGCATCCCACCCTGGGTGATCGAGAAACTCCTGAAGGTAGATCACCCCCTGCGCCCCGGCCGATGCGGCCTCCTCGGGGCTTGCGATGCGCACGATGCCCTGCCCCCGCGAGCCGAAGAGCGGTTTTGCCACGCATGTCCCGCCGAGCTGGGCGCAGGCCGAACGGGCGTCGTCGGCACTCTGCACGACCAGCGTGTGCGGCACGGGCACACCGGCACCGGCCATCACGGCGAGCGAAAGGTATTTGTCGATGGCGATCTCGAGGGCACGGGGGCGATTGATGACCGGCGTGCCGGCAGCCTCCAGTCTGCCGAGCACATCCATGCGAAAAATCACCTCTTCGAGGCGGTCGGTCGGGGATCGTCCTCCGGGCATGCCGCGCACCACGATCACGTCGGCCTGCTCGATCGCCCGAGGGAGAAACCCTGGGCCATGGGAGGTCACCGCCGCGCCGAGTTCCCCCCAGGCGACGACCGACGCGTCGTGTCCGCGGCGCTCGAGGGCAGTGGTGAGCCGCTCCACGTGCCAGCCGCAGCGTTCTCCGAGCACCACGACCCGCATCGAGGTGCCCCGCTCAGTCGGTCGTGAAGGAACGGGCGAGAATGTCCGGGGCACACGCACCGAACACGTGCCGATGCCCGGTGTCGATATTGACCAGCGTGAGCATCGCCGGTGCGAACAGCGCCGGATCGAGCGCGTAGAAGTCGCGTCCGGCCCGATCGAAGAGCACGGCGAACGGCTCGCCGTACGACGCCGACGATCGGCTCACCGCCCGTGGGCCAATCGCCGCCAGCGAGGCGTCGTCGCCCGTCACGTCGATCGTCACGGCCCCGCCGTAGAGAATCGCGTCGTTCGTGCGGCCGATGGCGGCGAGATCGTCGGCAGGAATCGGTGGAAGCGGGGCGGTGCCGCTCCCCCGCACGACGCGTGTGAGGTCGAACCGCAGGTCGTGGAGCTTGTGCAGGGCGGTTTCGAGCGACCGAGCCACCACCTGGAGAGTGCCTGCCACGCTTGCGGTTCGGGCCGCCAGCAACAGGAGGTGGTCCGGTGCCACGCCTGCGGCTTCGGCGAGCGAGCCGCACACGTCGTCCGGGGGCAAGGAGGCGGTTTCAAGGAGTCCCACCGCCACCGGCGGTCGTTCGCGGAGGCCGATCTCATCGAACAGTTCCTCGCGGCCGATCGCGGCCCGCATCGGCCCGCTTGCCATGGCAAAGTAGCCCTTCGTCGACACCTTCCAGCCGGCATACTGCGCGGCGAGGCAGGCCGCGACCGGTGAGTCGCTCGCGGCTCCCACCATGGGCCACGGGAATCCGGCGCCAGGCACGCCGCCGGCCGAGAGCGTCACGTGCCCGAGGCCTCCCATCGACGACTCGGCCATCGCGAGGCCGGCCGCCGTGCCGCCGGCCGAATCGACGCCGCAGTCCACCACCCAGACGCCCCCGCGTTGCACGCACGTGGCGCCGAAGGCGGCAGGATCCTCGCGGAGCGGGAGGGCCCGTTTGAATGCCGCCTCGTTGAGTGTCATGCCATCGGCTCCCGGGGCGATCATAATGCGGTGTGGGCGGCCGCGCGGCAATCGGTCGCGTTTGGCTTCGGCCTTCCGCCCGAATCGATTCCCCTCGCGAGGCCGTTGTGAGCGTTCCGAGCCTGACCGTCGAAAACTACGTCAAGACGATCGAGCAGATCACCAGCGGCCAGGCCGGCCGGCCGGCCACCACGGGCCAGATCGCCTCGGCGCTCGGTGTGTCGCCCGGCACGGTGACGAGCATGCTCAAAACGCTCGATGCGGCGAGGCTGGCGACGCACCGCCCCTACGAGGGCGTGGCGCTCACGCGGGCTGGAAAGGTCTTGGCGTTGCGGGTGATTCGCCGCCATCGCCTCATCGAACTCTTCCTCCTCACAACGCTCAAGATGACCTGGGACGAGGTGCACGACGAGGCGGAGCACATGGAGCATGCGGTGAGCGACCTCCTCGTGGATCGGATCGACGCATTCCTGGGGCGTCCCGAGGTCGATCCCCATGGCGATCCGATTCCACGGGCCGACGCGGTGACGCTGGTGGACGCCGAGCCCGACACGCGACCGCTCGCCGAGTGCGAGGCCGGCGTCGCGTTTCGTCTCACGCGGGTGCTCGACCAGTCACCCGAGTTTCTTCGCTACCTCACCGAGTGCGGTCTGGGGATCAACACGACGGGCACCGTCGAGGTGGGGGCGGATCCGACCGGTCTGATGCGCATTCGATTCGCCGGTCGCATCATGGCCATCGCGACCGATGCGGCGGCCAAACTGATCGTGGCCGGAGGCGAGTGATCGGACGGTCTCCGCGGCGTGTGGCAGCCATCTGCGCGTGTCACGCCCAGGCAGCGTCGGCGACCCGCTCCCACACCCCCGATTGACCGAGGCATTCATCGACCGACACCCGGACGTTTCCGGCGAGGGGCGTGCCTCGGCCATCGAAGGCACCGATCACCTCCATGCCGATCCAGCGGGCGAGCCACTCGGCGGTGGCATTGACCATCGGGAGCAGCACGCACTCCTCCAAGGGAAACACCCAGCGGCGTTGGTCACGAAACGTGACCGTCACCTCGTCGCCACCATGCGGTCCCTTTGCCGTCGCGACCGCAAGCCGCGGATTCTCCGTGGGGAGGAGCATGCGGTGGTCCAGTCGCGCGACCACGCCCGTCACCGCGTCGCGCAGCGCGATGAAATCGACCACCATGCCGTGCGCGTCGGGCCGTCCCGACACGTCGACGCCAACGGTCCAGTTGTGCCCATGCACGGGCTCGCAGAGCTCATCGGTGAGCGTGATGAAGTGACCGGCGGAGAAGACGTGGACGGCCTTCTGGAGCCGCACTTCGAAGCGTTCGGTCATGATGAAGCCGGATGGAGGAGTGGATGCGAGGCCAGGCGGCCGTCACGAAGGAGAATATAGAGGGCGGCGGCGATCAGGTCGGCGGTGGTTCCGGGATTGATCCGCCGCGGCTCGCGAAGGGATGCGTCGAAGGCTGCGATGGCGACGGGACGGTCGGCCGCCGGCAGCGCCATGATCGAGGCAGCCTGTCGGGACATAGCATCGGCCGTCGCCCGTCCGTGGCGGCGGGCGATCAGGGAGTCGGGCTCTCGGGCGAGTTGTCGCAGGTGAGCCTCGACCACGGCGTCGAGCAGTGGCCTGCCGGCGGCGATCGCCGAGGCGAGGTCGGCCGCGGGACCTGTGAAGAGCGGCGCAAAGCCACGGCTCCAGAGGCGGGCGATGAGATCACGATCAGCCGCCGCCTCCATGGCGTCGAGGATGTCGTCGGGGGGCGTGCCGGCGACATCGGCCCATGAGACGGTGCCCATGCCGCCAGGCCGGGCCAGGGCGATGGCGGCGTAGATATCGGCGGCATCATCTCGCGAGAGGCCCCCGAGCACGTCGGCGACGGCCTCGGGGGAGATCGGCACGCCATCGGCGACGGCGGCCAGCGGCGCCGTGAGCAGCACGATGCCGAGATTGGCGTTGGTGTCGGCTGCGGCCCGGGACGCCGACACGGCGTCAAGGATCGTGCGGCCGAGCGGCTGGTGCGGGGCGCGGTCGAGCACCGCGGCGCTGGCGAGCGCGGCGGCGACCAGATCGGCGAAGCAGAGGTCGGGAAACGACGCGAGCGGATGAACATTCCCCGGCTTGGGCGCGGCGGCCTCCACGACGCCGGCGATCGCCGCGCACCACCCCCGACTGCCGACGGGGAAGGACCGCGCCGCACGGCCGATCGATTCATGTCCGATTGTGCCGGTTGCGACGGTCATGGGAGGAACTCGTCAGGAACGGAATGGCAGGGCCTCGCCATCCTCAAAGGGTACACTCGAAAGAGAGATTGATCGGGAAGCTCAGGCTGCGACGAGAGGATCATGGCGACGGCGATCGAAATGACGACGAGCACCACCGTCGGGGCGGAATGCTTCATCAACCGCGAGTTGAGCTGGCTCGACTTCAACCAGCGGGTGCTGGAGGAGGCTGAGAACGCCGAAAATCCCCTGATGGAGCGGCTGAAGTTCCTCGCGATCTTCAGTTCGAACCTGGACGAGTTCTTCATGATCCGCGTGTCGGGGCTTCGGGAGCAGGCCTTTGGCGAGAGCGCGCCGCAGGACTATTCGCCCGACGGCATGACGGCCATGGAGCAGTTGAAGGTGATCGCCTGCCGCACCCAGGAACTGGTGGCGCGGCAGTATCGCTGCCTGCGCGACAGCATCGGCCCGGCGATGGCGGCCGAGGGCTTCCAGCTGCTTCGCTATGCGTCGCTCGAGGGAAGTCAGCGGGAGCAGGTCGATCGGTTTTTTCGTGAGCGCGCCCTGCCCATCCTCACGCCCATGGCGGTCGACCCGGCCCATCCCTCGCCCCGCTATCACAACCGCGGCCTCTATCTCGGCGTGATGCTGCATCGCGGGGAGGGGCTCGGACCGAAGAAGATGTTTGCGGTGGTGCAGGTGCCCCAGGTGCTTCCGAGAATCCTGGCGCTGTCGGGCGGCGCCCCCGGCAGTTATCCGTTCGTGTTGCTGGAAGATGTGGTGTCGGCCCGCCTCCCGGAGCTTTTCGGCGGATTCACGGTTGAATCGTGGACGGCCTTCCGCGTGACCCGCGACAGCGACGTTGATCTGCTCGAGCAGGAGTCGGACGACATGCTCAAGCTGATCGAGGATCGGATCAAGGCCCGCCAGCGTGGGCAGGCGGTTCGCATCGAGATCGCATCGCGGGCCAACGACAGCCTGGCCGAGATGATCATCGACGAGGAAGGGCTGAAGGGCACGGCCGACGGCACCTGCGACGACTACAGCGAGGTGTACCGTGTCGACGGTCCGCTCGACCTCACGTCGCTCTGGGAGCTCTACAAGCTGCCCGGTTTCGACCGGCTTCACGACAAGCCGTTTACGCCACGGATCCCGCGAGGGCTCGAGCGGCGCAGTCCGGACATCTTCGCGGCGATCGCCCATCGCGACATCCTCCTCCACCACCCCTACGAATCATTCGACCCAGTCGTCGAGTTCGTCACGACCGCGGCGGCCGATCCCCGCGTGCTCGCGATCAAGCAGACGCTCTACCGCACGAGCGGCGACTCCCCCATCTCCCGCGCTCTGATGGCGGCGGCGGAGTCGGGCAAGCACGTGACGGCGCTCGTGGAACTCAAGGCGCGATTCGACGAGGCCAACAACGTCAGCTGGGCGCGGCAGATGGAGCGTGCCGGTGTGCACGTGGTCTTTGGCTTTCTCGACCTGAAGACGCATTGCAAGGTCTCGATGGTGGTGCGGCAGGAGGGGCAGGGGCTGAAGCGATACGTCCATCTCGGAACCGGCAACTACAACCCGACCACGGCGCTCCTCTACACCGACCTCGGGCTGTTCACCGCCGACGAGTCGATTGCCGAGGATGCGTCGGCGTTGTTCAATCTCCTGACGGGTTATTCCCAGGGCTATGCCTGGCAGCGGCTGATCGTGGCGCCGGAGGCGCTCCATCAGCGCACCATCGAGCTGATCGACGAGCAGGCCCAGCGGGCTCGCGAGGGGCGACCCTCCCGGATCTTCGCCAAACTCAATGCGATCGTGGACCATCGCGTGATCGAGGCGCTCTACCGCGCCAGTCAGGCCGGCGTGCCGATCGACATCGTGGCACGCGGCATCTGCGGCCTCCGGCCCGGCGTGCCGGGGCTGAGCGAGACCATCCGAGTGCGGAGCATCATCGATCGGTTCCTCGAGCACAGCCGGCTCTACATCTTCGGCCCCGACGAGGAGGCGAAGGTGTTTCTTTCGAGCGCCGACTGGATGCCGCGCAACTTCTTTCGAAGGGTCGAGGTGATGTTTCCGGTGTTGTCGCTGGAGCTCGTCTCGCGGATCCTCAACGACATCGTGCCGGTGTATCTGGCCGACAACACGCGGGCGCGTGTGCTCGATGCAAGCGGCACCTTCCAGATGCTTTCGCCCGCGGAGGGGCAGCCGTCGAGACGCTGCCAGTATGAGTTTCTGGACCAACGGCCATCCGCGGCGGTGGAGTCGATGCCGACCGTCTCCTGACGGGGACGCGGTGCGGAGCACTGCCGCCTTGAGGGGGATCGGCCTCGTTCCTAGAATCGTTCCATCGGCACATCGTTCACCGCGACGCGGGATGACAGATTCATGGCGGATGATCATTACCAGACGCTCGGGGTTTCTCGGACAGCGTCTGCGGAAGACATCCGCAAGGCCTACCGCGAGCTGGCGCGGAAGTACCATCCCGATCTCCATCCCGATGACGACGCGGCGAAGGAGAAGTTCAAGAAGGTTCAGGCCGCCTTCGACGTGCTGAACGATCCCAGCAAGCGGGAGATGTATGACCGCTACGGCAGTTCGTTCGAGGGCGTGGGGGCGGGCGGTCCACGTGGCTGGAGCGGGGGCCCGTTTCCGGGGGGCGGCGGCTTTCCCGGGGGCGGCGGTGGGTCTGAGATCGACCTCGAGAGCCTTTTCGGAGGCGCCGGCGGGTTTGAGCAGATCTTCGGCGGTGGTCGGGGGCGGTCCGCGGGAGGGCGAAAGCGTCGCGCCGCGCAGGCTCCTGGCGACGACATCACGGCTCGCTTGAGCATTCCCTTCACGCTCGCGATCGACGGCGGCAAGGCCGACGTGGCGGTGGATCGAGGCGGCACCAAGGAAACGATCAGCGTGACGATTCCTCAGGGGGTTCCTGACGGTGCTCGGATGCGGCTGCGTGGACAGGGGCTTCCGGGCACGGGGGGCGGCCCCGCCGGTGATCTGCTGCTCGAGGTCGACATCGAACCCCACCCCATCTTTCGTCGCGACGGCGATACGCTCGAGGTCACGCTGCCGGTGACGGTGGCCGAGGCCATCAGCGGTGCCAAGGTCGACGTGCCCACCCCCTGGGGCACGATCGCGCTGAAGGTGCCGCCCCGCACCAGCGGCGGACGCAAACTGCGGGCGGCCGGCATGGGGGTGCGTCATGCCAACGGGGCGAAGGGTGATCTCATCGCAGAGGTGCAGATCATGCTGCCCGACACGAGTGACGCAGCCGCGATGGAGAGCCTGCTGCAGGCAGCGACGGCGGCGCAGGCGACCGTCGAGTCGAGCCCGCGGGCCCAACTCCGGTGGTAGCCGGACGTCCGGCGGGTTTGCCGAAGCGGGCGAGGCTCCTGCGGCCTTCGGAGTTTGGCCGGGTGTACGACGCTCGGGCGTCCGCGGCGTCGGGATCGCTCGTGCTCTATGCAGCCCCGCACCCCGAGAACGGGTCGGGCGTGCGGCTGGGACTGTCGGTGTCGCGGCGCATCGGGTCGGCGGTGGTGCGAAACCGATGGAAGCGACGGCTCCGCGAAGCCTTTCGGCAGGTGCGTGCCGGCCTGCCTCCCGGCAATGATTTCATCCTCGTCGTGCGGTCCGGGAAGGCGCCGCGCGGTGCGGAAGGGGCCGAGCAGATCGAATCGCTGATCGGTGGTCTCGTCGAGCGAGTGGTGCGTCGCAAGGGCTATGGCACGGCCGATGCGGTGCCGAACCCCAGGCCGCCGGGTGGCCGAGGGCGACGGAGGTGAGCATGGCCCGGCCATCGCCCAGCGTGTGGCGGTCTTTCGGCGGATGGCTCGATCGGGCGGCCTCGGCCGTGTTGATCGCGGGCGTGATCGCGTACAAGCTGACGCTCAGCCCGCTGCTCGGGCGGCACTGCCGCTTCCAGCCGACCTGCAGCACCTACTTTCGTGAGGCGGTGACGAAATACGGCGCGGTGCGAGGCACGCTCAAGGGGCTCGCCCGCATCGGTCGGTGCCATCCGTGGCATCCCGGAGGCTACGATCCACCCTGAGCGAGGATCGCGAGCACACGAGCATTCGCGGACGGGAACACCAGGGTGTCGAGTCCCGACCGAGGCACCCAGGTGAAGGGCGGCCGAGGGGCGACACGATCATCGACCAGCTCGACGGCCACGAAGACGATCTCGATCGGTCCGGTGGAGGACGCGCCGACGGCATGGTCGAGCCGGTGCAACGGCCGCACGACGAGCCCGGTTTCCTCACGGCACTCCCGCGTTGCGGCCTGCTCCGGCGTTTCGCCGTGCTCGACCTTCCCTCCGGGAAACTCCGCGAGGCCCGCAGCCTCGGTCGCGTCGGCGGAGCGATGGCCGACGAGGACGCTGCCATCGTGGACCACCACAGCCACCGCGATCGTAATCACGCAACCGTCACCTCTGGCTCATCCCTGAGCCGCATCCTTCGGCACGAGATCGAGGAGGCGGCCTGGCGAGCCCATCACGTTGTAGCCGGCATCCACGTGGAGAATCTCACCGGAGATGCCCTGCGAGTCGCGTGAAAGGAGCCAGGCACCCGCCTTGCCCACTTCGTCGTGGGTGATGTTGCGGCCCATGGGCGACATGTGCTGGTAGAGGCCGAGCATGTCATCGACACCGGCCCCGCGGCCGGCGAGCGTTCGCAGCGGGCCGGCACTCACCGCATTGACGCGAACCCCGGCGGGGCCCAGATCGAATGCCATGTACCGCATGCACATATCGAGCGTCGCCTTGCAGACGCCCATGATGTTGTAGCCGGGCACGACCTTCTCGCCGCCGAAGTAGGTGAGCGTGAGGATCGAGGAATCCTTCGAGAGGAAGCTGCGGGCCATCCGTCCCACGGCGAGGAGGCTGTAGGCGCTCGTCTCCATCGCGACGCGAAATCCTTCACGGCTGCAGTTGGTCGTTTCGCCCTTGAGGTCTTCGAGGGGGGCGTAGGCGATCGAATGGAGCAGGAAGTCGATCGTGCCGAACTCCTGCTTGGCCCGATCCATGACGGAGGCGATCTGGTCGTCGCTCGACACGTCCATCGGAACCAGGAACCGGGCGTTGGGCTCGGGGTCGGTGAGGAGCGACACACGACGGCGATTCCGCTGCCGTTCATCGTCGGGGCGGTCGGGAAGGTGGGTGAAGCCGATCTGTCCCCCCTCGGCGAGGATGATCTTCGAGATCGCCCAGGCGATGGAGTGATCATTGGCCACACCGAGCACGAGGCCCTTCATCCCGTCGAACCTTCCCATCGAGTCGTCTCCAGAGTGCGGTGGTGAGCGGCCCGCGACCGGCGGACCATGGCCGCGGCGGGTGTGAGCCCGTTCGCGGAGCGCGGAATGTAGCCGGAGGGACGACGACACTGCAACGCGGGTCCTGGGCGACATGCCCTTTCCGCGGCATCGCCGCCGACCCTTGTCGGCCGGGTGCCAGGGCGGTAAAACGTCGCCGTAGCCCCGTTAGCTCAATTGGTCAGAGCATCTGACTCTTAATCAGAGGGTTCTAGGTTCGAGTCCTAGACGGGGCACTCTCTTTTTCCGCGTTTTCGAGCGTGCTGCTCCGAGAAATCTGGTGTGATTGACGCGATCGACACCGGACGTGTCGCGTCGCCATCGCACCCCGCCCTGGATCGTTCTCGCGACGCATCCTCACGAATCCGCCGCGTTCGAGCGAGACGTTCGATAATCGCCGTCAAGCACGTTTCCGCAGTCGTATTTTTTTGAAGAAATGCGACTCCTTGGAACCATCCCGCGGATGGGGTTTGCAATCCCTCTGACAATAAACCCACTTGGAACTGCTGTTGCAAGCACCCACCCCGTCGCACCGAGCACTCGGAAGCCGACGGCAATCTGGCCGGCCTTTGTTGTCGTGAGCGTTGGCTCACGTTCTTCTGCCGGTGGTGCTGCACATGGGATTACGTTCCCTCCGGGCATGAGTGGATTGTCGTTTCTCCGTGACTCGTTCGACAGGGCGGGGCTTGTCGCTCGTTTTGACCCTCTCTCACGGAGTCATCAGTCGCGAGATTCTCTCTCTCTTGTCGCGGTTGTGGTACTCAGTTTTTCAAGCCTCGTTTCGGCTGCTGTTTTTGATCAGCCGTCGACAACGAGTAACACCAACCGTATTTCGGGCACCACGCCCAGTGGTCTGACATGGGAAGCCGTTGCCACGGGCACGGCCCTCCCGATCCGCTCGACCAATACCGCTGCCAACGAAGCTCCCGGTGCCGTGGCCTACTACAACGTGGTCACCGGACAGCTGCAGATCGACCCCAAGGGCTGGGATCTCTCGCTGTTCAACTTCACCTACGCCACCGGCACGGTGAACGTGAGCCCCGGCGGAGCCGGCCCGATAGTCGTTCCGGTTAGCTCCGGTACACTTCCGTGGCCTATTGATCCAATCAATCCACCACCGGGCTACTTTCCACCTGGCGTCTCGGGCAGTATTTCCAAGAATAGAATTGGTGGCGCTGTCAGTCTTGTGTCTTCTCCTTCTACGGTTTGGTTCAACGAGCCGTGGTCCTTCCCGCTCGGCCTCATCGACTCGGGCAGCCTTGCCGTCGTCGGAGCCAACACGCAGAACTGGAAGGTGTTCGGTGTGACGGGCAATGCCAACGCCAATATCCTCGGCTACGGCAACTACGTCCACGTGTTCCAGTACACGATCAACGGAACGCAGGGCAACCAGGTCGGTGCGGTGATCCCGGTCGGAGTTCCCGAGCCCTCCACCATTATGCTTGCGGGCATCGGGGGCGCCGCCGCCGGAAGCTACGACTATCGCCGCCGTCAAAAGCGGGCCAAGCGTCAGGCCGCGTGACGCAGGCCGACCTGACCATTGCTCGCGGGAGCATTTACTGACAACCGATTCTGAAAGCAGCCGTAGGTGCAGTGCAATGAAACGCACACATTCCTCATGAATCCGTCGTGATTGAGAGAGAATCGTGACGCTGCGGCCAGCGTGAGCTGTTGAAAGGCGTTTTTGGGCCAAAAAAGTGCCCTTGCAACGGACCCTTCCCACGACGTATTCCCCCTCCTGACGTTCGTAACCCACTTGGAACCGCTGTTGCAAGCACCCACCCCGTCGCACCGAGCACTCGGAAGCCGACGGCAATCTGGCCGGCCCTTGTTGTCGTGAGCGTTGGCTCACGTTCCTCTGCCGGTGGTGCTGCACATGGGATTACGTTCCCTCCGGGCATGAGTGGATTGTCGTTTCTCCGTGACTCGTTCGACAGGGCGGGGCTTGTCACTCGTTTTGTCCCTCTCTCACGGAGTCATCAGTCATGCGATTCTCTCTCTCACTTGTCGCGGTGGTTGTGCTCAGTTTTTCAAGCCTCGTTTCGGCTGCTGTTTTTGATCAGCCGTCGACAACGAGTAACACCAACCGTATTTCGGGCACCACGCCCAGCGGCCTGACGTGGGAAGCCGTTGCTTCGGGCACGGCCCTCCCGATCCGCTCGACCAATACCGCTGCCAACGGTGCCGCTGGCGCCGTGGCCTACTACAACGTGGTCACCGGACAGCTGCAGATCGATCCCAAGGGCTGGGATCTCTCGCTGTTCAACTTCACCTACACTACCGGCACCGTGAACGTGCAGCCCGGTGGGGCCGGCCCGCTCCTCTATGCGTCGGGCACCTCGCCTGTGGCTGCGACGGTTTCGGGCGCCACGGGCGTGGCCAACCAGCGGACCCTTCCGGCCGGCACGTGGGGCGGCGGTACGACCGTCTCGAAGACCCGCGTCGGTGCCGCGGTGAGCCTGATCGCCACCCCGACCCTCGCCACGAGCTACGACCCGGGCAACGGTGCGGCCAACGGCAGCTCCCCCTACTCGACGAACCCGATCGGCACCCCGTGCGTGCCCGGCTGGTTCAATGAGCCGTGGTCCTTCCCCTACGCCGGTGACGCCGCTGGCAGTGCGATCGGCCTCATCGACTCGGGCAGCCTCGCGGTCGTCGGAGCCAACACGCAGAACTGGAAGGTGTTCGGTGTGACGGGCAACGCCAACGCCAACATCCTCGGCTTCGGCAACTACTCTCACGTGTTCCAGTACACGATCAACGGAACGCAGGGCAACCAGGTCGGTGCGGTGATCCCGGTCGGAGTTCCCGAGCCCTCCACCATCATGCTCGCCGGCATCGGTGTCGCCGCCGCCGGGAGCTTCGACTACCGCCGCCGGCAGAAGCGGGCCAAGGGTCAGGCCGCGTGACGAGGTCTCGGTTGCGTCACCAACGGTGCTTGACGTTTTCTGTGGTCGATCGATTGATGTGCTTCGCCGGAGTCAACGGAGGCCGTCAATCAAAGTCGCACGCTCTCGTTTTGGGTTCTCTCCTGCAAAGTAGTTTGACATCACTCTGGTCGTCGTGAGCAAGGTTTTCACGGGGCCGTTTTATGAAAGGATTTCATATCATGACGGGTGCATCAAAGTGTGAATCGGTGTCGTGGCAGCGTTGGATTGCAGTCGTGGTTGCGTTTGTGTCTGTGACAGTTTCGTCTCGAATCGCGTTCTCGCAGGAGGGCATTCCTGCCGTCTCGTTCGTTGCCGCCCCGTCCACGGGTTCTCAGGGATTCGCCGACTTGGGCGCTCCCACCGCCAACACCGGCAACATCAACACCGCCACGTTGCTGTCCTTCGGCAACATGGTGTCGAACGGTTCCCAGACCGGTTACTTCACCGGCCTCGTCACGCAGGTGTTTGGATCCGTCAACCTCGCCCCTGCCCTGGGCACCAGCATCTCGTTTGGGAACGGAACGTTCGGCTCGTTTGCGTCGACGTCCATCACGGAGCAGACCAACTCCTCGGGTGAACGCAGTTTTCTCGCGATTGGGAACTACTCAGCAGGAACGTTTGATCCGTCGCTCACTCCCAATCCGGCTCCCGCCAGCATGACGATCAGCTTCACGCAGACGCCGCCGAACATCGGTGCGATCTCTGCGTCGGCCACGCTTGCCATTCCTCCGGTTCCAGAGCCCTCGACGCTTGCGTTGGCAACTGCAGGTCTTGGCGTCGGCGTCTTGTATCTGAGGCGTCGACAGTATCGAGCAAGCTCCCGCTGAGGTGAACCACGACGCATGGTTTGGCATCAGAGCGTTCCCAGATGCCGAGTTTGACACACGGCAGGGCAGCTCCCGGTCATCCTTTGCCCTTGGTGAAACGTCAAAACCGTACGACCGATGCCGTGACACTGTCGAGAGGATCAGGAACGAGCCGAGTCAGTTGTGCCACGGCTGGTCGGGGACGTGCCGGATGCGGAGCCACTCGACCAATCGCTCGTCTGCCGCGTGCCGCATCGCCCGCTGCCAGAGCGTGGCCACGTCGCCAAAGACGAGTTCGGATGACGCGTCGGCCACGATCCATGATCCCGTTTCCATCTCCGCTTCGAGCTGGCCACCTCCCCAGCCCGAGTAGCCGGCCAGCACGATCAGCGGCGACCACGCATCCCCCACGAGGTCGACGATGTGATCCTTGTGACGGGTGAAGCACACGCCCGGCACGATGGTGTGCTCGGCACGACCGGGATCGTCGTGCAGCGCCACCAACGGCCCCTCAACGGGGCCGCCGATCATCAGGGGTTGGTCGCCCGGACAGGGTTCGTGGAGGGCGTCTTGCCATACGGCGTCGAGCGACGTGCCCGCGGGCCGGTTGATCACCACACCAAAGCCCCCCTCCTCGTCGTGGTGGATCATGAGCACCACGGCCCGCATGAAGTTGGGGTCCCGGAGATCGGGCGCGGCGATCAAAAGCTTTCCCGCCAGCGAGTCCATGGCCAAGCCTCGTTGCCTCGCGCGACCGGCCCCGCCGGGCCAGCCGCACCATCGCAAGCCTACCGCAGGCAGCGATGGGCCGAGGTCAACGGGCGCCGCCGCCCGGCCGGGCCCACACGAATCGCTCACATTTCCACGCTGTGTGCGGAAAAACCGGTCTGCCCCCGGAACGGCTCGAAGCCTACGATCCCGTCGGCGGAATGCGGTGCGGCGCTGCAGGGATCGCCGCGGGTCGTTCAGGGGAAGAACGATGTCCGACGCCCGTTCGAAGCTGTTCGTGCTCGACACGAATGTGATCCTTCACGACAGCGGCTGCCTGCGGAAGTTTGCCGAGCACGACGTGGCCGTGCCCATCACGGCGCTCGAGGAGCTTGATCAGTTCAAGCGGGGCAACGAAGACATCCACTTCCAGGCTCGCGAGTTCCTTCGCCGCCTCGACGCCCTCACCGGCGACGTGCTCTCCCGCGAAGGCAGCCCGCTCGGCGAGGGGCTCGGCTCGATACGCGTGGTGCTTGGCCACGGTTCCGATCCCAAGCTCGACGATGCGTTTCTGCAGGACACTCCCGACCACCGCATCCTCCGCACCACGCTCGCGCTTCAGGCCGAAGAGTCGCCGCGCCAGGTGGTGCTGGTCTCCAAAGATACGAATCTTCGCATGAAGGCGAAGTCGCTGGGCATCAACGCCCAGGACTACAAAAGCGACAAGGTGCAGGGCTTCGACAAGCTCTATTCCGGGCGACGGATCGTGGAGGGCCTGGCCTCGGAGACGATCGATCACCTCTACGCCAATGGCGGCGTGCTGCCGGCGGGGATGCTGCCGCTGCCGCAGGCGCCGGTGGCCAATGAGAACTTCGTGCTCCGAAACGGCAGCAAGTCGGCCCTCGCCACCTACCGTCGGCATGACGACTCCTTCCACCGGATCGAAAAGCTCACGTGCTACGGGATCACGCCGCGCAACGCCGAGCAGTCGTTTGCCCTGAAGGCGCTGATGGACGATTCGATCCGTCTCGTGACGCTCGCCGGTTCGGCGGGCACCGGCAAGACGCTCCTGGCGCTCGCGGCCGCCCTTGAGAGCCGACAGAAATATCGCCAGATCATGCTCGCGCGGCCGGTCGTGCCCCTGTCAAACCGGGATCTCGGCTTTCTGCCGGGCGACATCGCCGACAAACTCGATCCCTACATGCAGCCCCTCTACGACAACCTCACCGTGATCCGTCACCAGTGCGGCGACGACACGCAGGCCGCCCATCGCATCAACGAGATGCGGGAGTCGGAGAAACTCGTGATCACACCGCTGGCCTACATTCGCGGCCGGAGCCTGCAGCGCATGTTTTTCATCGTCGACGAGGCGCAGAACCTCACGCCCCACGAGGTGAAGACGATCATCACGCGGGCCGGCGAGGGCACGAAGATCGTGTTCACCGGCGATGTGGCCCAGATCGACCAGCCGTATCTCGACGCGCTGTCCAACGGGCTCAGTTACCTCATCCACCGAATGACTGGGCAGCCGATCTATGCCCATGTGACGTTGGAGAAGGGGGAGCGGTCGGAACTGGCCGACCTCGCCAGCGCGTTGCTCTGAATCGGCAGCGACGCCATCGATCACCGAGCACGACGGCCCCGCCGAGGCCCAGCATCGCCCACAACGGCACCGCGGGCTCCGGTACCGCCTGCACGGCATCCTGCCATGTCGTCGCGAAGCGGATCTCGTCGAGCAGGACGTCGTCGTTCGCAAAACCGGCGCTGCTGGCACGACCGCCGTCCCAGTTCACGCCCGTGATGCCCGTGTCGACGAAAAAACTCGTGCTGTTCGTGATGCCCGTCCAGGTCGAGGAAGCCTGGCTCAGGTTGGGATCGACATAGCAGGTGAGTGTTTCGGCGCTGGCGTTGCCAGACATCTGAATCTTGAGAAGCACGAGATGAGGCGTGTAGCTGGAGTTGCCGGTGATGACCGTCGTCGTCCCGAATCGAAGTGTGGCGGGGAGCGCATTGCCGTTGGTGGTAAACACCGACGCCGGCGTCGTGCCGCCGCTGGTGGTGACCAGGCCTGGGAGCGTCCAGATGGAGGCGTTTTTCGCAGCGTAGAGGCCAATTTGAAACGACCACCAGATTTCTTGGCCGCTGTCCGGGATCGGGGTCTGGAGCGTTCGCGAGAATCGCTCGAAACTCGTGCCGTCGCCGACGGCCCAGGTTTGAAGGTGGTTGCCCGACGTGACCAGCCCCGGATACGGGCCGAGGGTGCCTGTCTGCACCTGAATGGGGAAGGTCGCGCCGTACGTGGCCGACCACGCCCCGTTCCAGCCCCAGCCGCCGTTGGTCGACGCGCCGAGGTTCGTCCCGGCGGCATACTCGAACGACTCGATGGCCAGGAGCGTCGCCTCCGCGTGGCACGGAAGAAACACCGCCCCGATGAGCAGGCACAACGCGATGAATCTCAGCATGGGGCACGCATCCGACAGGTCCACAGGCGCAGTCAATGACTCGGATCTGCAAACGGCGTGCCAGAGAGGCCGCCGTCGCGGGACTGTTGCCGCAAAGAGACGTTTTGCCGGGCAACACGAGTCGTGTGGCGTCATGCTCGCTGGTCGATGCCACCGCCATTGGAGCGATTCGCCCCATGGCTTTGGCCGTGCATGGAGCGAATTGCACCAGTCCCTGGGGCAAATCGCCCCGCGCCCCACGCACACCAGGGGCACACGGCTGGCCCGTCAGGCGAGGTCGTGGCGGATGGCCCACAGTGCCGCCTGGGCGCGATCCCTCAGCGACATCTTCCGCAGCAGGTTCTGCACGTGTTCCTTTACCGTCTCGATGGAGATCTCGAGCGCATCGGCGATCTCCTGATTCGAAAGGCCCATCGCCACCAGCCGCAACACCTGCCCCTCCCGTGCCGTAAACTGAACGCCGCCGGCCTGCATTGCCTCGCGTTTCACCATGCGTCCGGTCATTCGACGCATCTCACCGCTGCGTGACGGCGTGCCCCCCTCGGCGGCGCTCGTCACGGCAGCGATCAGCTCCGCTCGGGTCGACGACTTGAGGAGGTAGTCGTGGGCGCCCGCGGAAACCGCCCGCGCGACGTAGGTGGGATTGTCGAACGCGGAGAACATGACGACGCGAGCCTTCGGGGCCGCCGACCGCAACCGCTTGATCGCCTCGAACGAGTCGGCGCCATCGAGCATGACGTCGAGCAGCACGACATCGGGGGAGAGCCGCCTGGCTTTTGGCACGGCGTCGGCCGCCGAAGACACCTCGCCGCAGATGCGGATGTTCGAGTCCTTGAACGCACTCGTGAGGCCGTGCCGCACGACGTCGTGGTCATCGACGATGAGCACCGAGATCGCCATGGAGAGGTAGTGTGGCCCCCGCCGGAGGCGGTTGTCAAATCATCGACCCGTTCCGCTGGCGTCGAACGGGCCGGCTGCTGTTTCGGGAAGCGTGGGCCGCGGGTATCGTGCGGGAACCATGTGCCGTCATCATGCCGAGGGCTCCAGCCCGATCGAACCGCCGCGGATCGTGTTGGAAGCCTCCGGCGTGGTGGCCGTGGCGAAGCCCATCGGCCTCGCCACCCAGGCCCCGCCAGGGATCGCCTCGGTTGAGCAATGGCTCCGTGAACGACTTCATCCCGGCGTCCCCAAGGCCTACCTCGGCGTGCCCCATCGGCTCGACCGCAGCGTGTCGGGGGTCGTGCTGTTTGCCACGACGCCTCGTGCCGCACGGCAACTCTCCCGGCAGTTTGAGCGACGGCAGATCGACAAGACCTACATCGCGGTGGTTGCCGCCGATCCGTCGCGATCTCCCGACGTCACCGACGAGGTCGAATGGCGGGACTTCCTTCGAAAATGTCCCGACGAGGCACGGAGCGAAATCGTCGCCGAGGCCGATTCAGGCGCACGCGAGGCCGTGACCGTGGCGCGACGATTGCCGGCACAACCGCCTGGGCACGACCCCTACGCGCTCGTGGAACTGCGACCACGCACCGGCCGCATGCACCAGCTCCGCGTGCAATCGGCCTCGCGGGGCCTGCCGATCCTCGGCGACGAACTCTACGGCGGCCCGCCGCTCGTGGGTGGCGATCCGCGGCTTCGCCCCATCCTGCTGCACGCGTGGCGGATCGCCTACACCGACCCCGAAACCGGTGCGCGTCAGACGATCGAGGCGCCGGTGCCAGACCATTGGCCGGCGTGGGCCCGCCCGGCGTGAGGGGTGTTCATCCCGAACCATCAAGCCAGCCGGCGTGTCGCAGGCCCTGCTCGATCCACGGCGGCTGCCACGGATTCCACGTCGGATAGGCTGCCGACACCGAGGAGAGAGCGAGCAGCACGCACGCGATGGCAATGCCCGACCGACTCCGGCTGAGGATGTCGGCCGCCGGCACGCAGCACACGGCCCACAACGGAGCCAGCCAAAACGCCCAGCGGAAGCCGCTCGTCATCCCGCCGTAGTTGCGATCGGGCTCGGGACGCATGATGTAGAAGGCGATCACCACCACCGTCACGATCGTGATCGCAAGAGCCACATCGCTCTCGCCGCGCGCCGTTTTGCGACGCAGCGCGAGCAGCACCGCTCCAGGAATGGCGAGCAGCCAGGCCGGGGTGAGCGAGAGGATGCCGTGATGGCCGGCGATGACATGCCAGGCATACCACAGCCGCGATGGCTCCCCGCGGTCGACGCCACGTGGCGAGCGCCAGTAGCTCGTGAGCAGCCGCCCGTTCGGCAGCCGCAGCGAGTAGTCGTACCAGTTGGTAGGGTTCCACGATTCCTCGGCGTCGGTCGCCGACTGCACTCGCGGGCCTTCACGATGGGCATACGCGGGAACGATCGTGTCGTGGGCGGCGTGGTTTGCGGCGAGGGCGGCGGCTATCACGATCGCCGTGGCGGGCAGGGCGATGCCGAGGGTGCGTCGGGCATCGGTTCGCCAGAGCAGCCCGATCAGAGTCGCCGTCCAGGCGAGGGCCGGCAGTTCGAAGGCCGCGGTGAAGCCGGCCGCGAGTCCGGCCACGATGAAGATGGTGGCGCGACGATCACCGTCTCGAACGACTCGGAGCAACGCCCATAGGCTGACGGCTGCGGCCGCTGCGGCCGGGATGTGGTTGGTCAACGCCACGGAGAACGTCGTGAGGAACGTGCCACAGGCAACCAGGGCGGATGTCCAGAGACGGCCCCAGTCCGACGTGCCGATCATCTCGATGCATCGCATGGAGAACACGAGCGTCACGGCCAGTGGCAGGGCGGCGCACACCACCAGCAGCATCCGCCCCATTTCGAACGGGTGATCCCCGAGCGTCCAGCCGGTGATCGCATGGAGGATCCCGTAGGGAATCGCCGCGATCACCGCCAGGAGCGGAGGCTTGCTGGAATAGAGCCGAAGCCGCCCGGATGCGTCGGGGTGCACGACCGCGTCGATCGTGTCCCAGCCAGGCTCGCACGCCAGGTCGTCGATGGCGAAGGTGCCGTGTTCCACGAGGGCTCGTACCGTCAGCCATCGGCTGCGATCGTTACCCGACAGGAAAGGTCGCAGGAGACGTTTCTCGAGCACGATCCGCTCGCGGATGGCCGCCCGATCGACCGGCTCACCGGCGGCGGTGGCCCGCGCCACGGCGTCGTCGACGAGTCGATGCTCCAGGGCGATCCGGTCGACGCTTGCGACGGCGAAGATTCGGCCGAGCACACCCCCGAGGGCGACGGCGATGAGAATGGCCGACACGCCGAGACGAAGCCGCCGACGGCCTGCGTCGTCGCGTGGATCGGGCCTGGCGGCGATGATCGACGCCACCCGGGCGAGGTCGGCAAGCCCGTGGAAAAAACGTGCGAGGCCGTATTTCGAATGCCCACGCGTGCGAGGCCGATGCCGCACCGGCACCTCGGCGACACCGTGGCCCATGAGCGTGACGAGCGTCGGAATGAAGCGGTGCATGTCGGTCGTGAGGTCGAGGCGATGGGCGACGTCGCCGCGAATCGCCTTCAGGCCGCAGTTGTGGTCATGGAGGTGCAGCCCGGTCACCCAGCCGACGAGCAGGTTGAACACCCGCGACGGCATCGTCTTGTGCCAGGGATCGACCCGCGGGCACTTCCACCCGTTCACGAGGCCGGGCGGATCGGAGCTTTTGTCGAGCAGCCGCACCATTCGTGGGATTTCAGCCGGATCATCCTGACCGTCGCCATCAAGCATGACGACGTGCCGTCCTCGACACCGCTTGAAGCCGGTCATCAGCGCGGCCGACTTGCCCCGACCGTGGTCATGCCGCACCCCCTGCACACGCTCGTCGGACGCCGCCGCCTCGACGATCTCGTTCCACGACCCGTCGATCGAGCCGTCGTCGATGACGAACGCCTCCCAGGTCATGCCTGCCGCATCGAGTCGGGAGGCGATCTCGGCCATCAGGGGGCCGATGTTGCCAGCCTCGTCGCGGACCGGAACGACGAGCGAGACGTCGGGCGGGGACATGGCGGGAGGGTCCTGGGCGGGAGGGGCGGCGAAAAGAATACTCCGGCCGACCGCATGGCCGCCAGCCGAGCCGACGAGATGTCACCCGTCTCGGTGACGGCGACTACACTCGGCACATTCGATTCCCTCGCCGGTCGCACGCAGCAGAGCGGCGGCTCACCGGCGCATTCACGAGGCAGTCTCGCATGACCCGCATGGTTTCGTTTGCGGTCCTCCTGGGCCTGGTTGTCGTTTTTGGCCTGCTCTCGTTCCGCGTCCTCGCGGGGTTTCTGCTGCCAATGCTCCTGGCGGCGATGCTCGTCGTGATCTTTTCACCACTGCACCGATGGGTGCGGGAGCGCACGCGATGGCCCGACTGGGCGGCCGGCGGCCTGACGACGCTCCTCGTCGTGATCATCGTGCTGGCACCGGTGTCGCTCGTCATGGTGCGGTCGATCGGCGACGTGGTGGCGCTCTTTGGCAGGCCGGAAGGATTTCGACTCGATCCCCATGTGCTCGAGGGACTCGTGGCACGGGTCAACGAGGCGACGGGGCTGCATCTCACATCCGATGGCGTCAACGCCGAGCTGAAACAGCTTGCCGAAGACTGGCTCGGGCCGATCGCCGCCCGGGCACCAGCCGTGCTCGGCAAGGCGATCCTTGGCGCGATCGTGACGATCGTGAGCCTCTATTACTTCTTCGCCGACGGCCGGCGCATGCTGGAGGGCGCGATTCGGCTGTTCCCGCTCGATCGTCGCTACCAGTGGCAGCTGCTCGAGGAGTTTGAGGAAGTCAGCCGCGCGGTCGTGAGCTCGATCATGCTGGCCGCGCTCGTGCAGGCGATCCTTGCCGGCGTGGGCTTCTACGTGGCCGGCCTCGGCAAGGTGTTTCTCCTCACCCTCCTCACATTCTTCGGGGCGCTCGTGCCCATCGCCGGCGCCGCGCTCGTGTGGGGTGCGGCCAGTCTCTACCTGCTGTTTTTCGAAAAAAACACCTGGGCAGCGGTCGGGCTCGCCCTCTGGGGAATGTGCGTGGTGTCGACCGTCGACAACATCATCAAACCGATCGTGCTTCATGGACAATCGAAGCTTCATCCCCTCCTGGCACTGCTCAGCGTGCTCGGCGGCGTGGGGGCTCTCGGTCCGATCGGCATCTTCGTGGGGCCGATCGTGGTGGCGTTTCTGCAGGCGGCACTCACGATGCTCCAGGCGGAAATCGGCAGACTTTCCGAGGCTGAACCGGCCAAATGACGCCTCGCCACCCCGCCGACTCGATTCCATCGGCGATCGCCCTTGCAGACCGGGGGGGGCGGAGGGTGGAATCGTGGGGCCTGAGCCCGTGGCAGCGCGGGCCGACCGAGAGAGAAAGGACGACGAGATGCTGGACATCGTGATCGCGTTGGCGGCCCTCCTGGCCACCGGCATCGAGGCGGCCTACGTGCCGACCGAGGACGGAGGTGGCGACTATCTCGTGAGGGTCGAACCCGACCTCGTGAAGAGTGCGAACGCCTACCAGTTCACCAGCGACGTCCCCTCCGATGCCCGCGACGTGCGACGTGTGCGGATCTTTGTGGGCGACACCTGGCCGCCGGCGGTCGAACGTGCCGTGCTCGAGGCATCCCGGAAGCCCCGGCGTGCTGCCCCCGTGGCCGTGGCGTCAGCCCGTGCCGCGGATGCGGCACCGGTTCTGGCCAGTGCCGCCATCGCCGAGCGGCCATGGGGCTGGTTGATCGGCAGCCTGATCGCGCTGTTTCTCTCGCTCGGTGCCAACGGCTACCTGAGCATGCTGCTGGCGCAGATGCGGCAACGGTATCTCCGCGACATCCAGCAGGGCATCATCAAGGCCTGACAACGGCGTCGGCTCCGGCTTGTGGGCGCTTGTGGGCGCTTGTGTGGTGGCACGCTTCGGGGTTGCCCATACGCGGTTGGTCGCGCCATCGCCGCCGTCCCGGCGTCGGCTCCGGCTTGTGGGCGCTTGTGGGCGCTTGTGTGGTGGCACGCTTCGGGGTTGCCCATACCCCGTCGCCGGACGCTCGCGTCGGGCATCCATGCCCTTTGGCTCGCTCGGCAGTGGCTTCGCTCCGCCATCCTGGCTCCGCTTGCCACTGACGCCGTCTCCCGGGGTATGGGCAACCCCTCGCTCGTCACTCGGCGGGGCGGTGCGGGGCGGGGCGCTGCTGGGCGGGGCGGTGCGGTGTGGGGCTTCGGGTGCCCGTGGAAGCCCAACGGCGTGAGCCGTGGGACCGGCGCGGTGAAACGTGTGGCGTGATCGGCGTGTTGGGCGTGTTGGGCGTGGTCAGCGTTCGCTCGCCCAATCGCGTCGGGATTTGTAGCGAGGCGTGTCCCAGGCCTTACGGCCTTGGGCTTGGACATGCACGGAGGGCTCGTTTTCCCGTGGAAGCCCAACGGCGTGAGCCGTGGGACCGGCGCGGCGATGCCGCGTGGAATGTGTGCACACAAAGCGTCACAGCCAAAGCCATGCGGCGCGACCGTGCGGATTCCCTTCGGGGCCCCACCACCTCGGACCGCATCCTCACGACTTCGACTTTCGGTGCGGTCTCTTTTCCGGCGCCGGCCGACGTGCCTGAGCGTCCTTCGACGCGGCCCCACTGCCGAAGAAAAAAGCTTCGGCGGGCCAGAGGTCTTCGTCGCGTGCGGCCTCGGGCGGCGGCACCGAAGGGATCGCCGCACGCGCGTCAGGACGCGGCTGCGGCGACGACTCCACCACGGTCACCGCGTGGGCCGGTGCCTGCCACAGGGCCTTCGGATCATGGAACGCCCGCACGTGCGCGCCGGCGGCGGCGAAGGTGCGGGCGACGTGCTCGTGGCAGGTGAGGACGAGCATCTGACGGTCAGACGCCTGTTCCGCGACAAACTCCACGAGCACGCGAGCGGCCGAACGGGCTCGCGCGTCATCGAAATTGACGAGCGCGTCGTCCATGACCACCGGAAGCGACACGTCGTGACGGCCGAGGTCGCGGATCAATGCCAGCCGGAGCGCCAGAAACACCTGCTCGCGCGTGCCACGGCTGAGCCGCTCGGGGTTCCAGATCGTGCCGTCGGCATCGTGCACCTCGAGCTTGGCCTCGTCGATCGCCGTCGTGATCGAGGGGTAGCGGCCGTCGGTCAGCCGCGAGAGCCAACGAGAGGCCTCCCGAAGCACCGGCGGCTGATGGTCGCGGGCGACGGCGGCACGGGTCTGTTCAAGCAGCACGTGGGCCCGATGGAGCAGGTCGCGGCGTTGCTGCTGCTCCACGAGCTGGGCCTCCACCGTCGCCAGCTCGGATTGCAGGGATTCGAGCGAGTGGTCCGTCGAAGCCGCGGCCACCCGGCTGGCAACGGTCTGACGCCGTTCCGACGCGATGGCCAGGGCGTCACGGTGCCGCTGCGTGGCCTCTCGGGCTTCCGCCAAGCGGCGGGCCAACGGCACGACGTGGGCTTCCGCGAGCCAGCGGTCGACGTCGGCCGGTTCGGTGGTGCGGCGTCGCGCGTCGGCCCAGGCCTGTTCGGCCCGGGCGGCGTCGAGGCGTGCCTGCTCCTCCTCGGCCCGTCGATCGACCTTGGCGAGAAACGCCTCCTCCGTTTCCACGCCCCATCGGGTGAAGAAGTCGTGGACGGCTCGCGTGGCCGCGCGAACCTGCCGCAGGCTGCTGCGATGCCGCCGGCGGGCCGACTCGAGACGACGGGTGAGCTGGCCCCGGCGTCGAATCGCGGAGCGAGCCTCGTCGAGACGGTGGCTGAGAAGTTCGAGGTGTTCCATCGCGGTCGTTTCGGGCGCGATCTCGCACTCCACGAGCACCTCGTCGATACGACGCGAAAACGCAGCCAGCTCCTCGCGCTTGTGTCGGGCCTCCTCGGAGAGACGACGGCGGTCGTCGTCGAGCGTGAGGAGGGTGTGACGATGGGCGGCGATCTGGCGAACCTCACGCGGGGTGAGCGTGGTCGGAAGGCCGCGATGCGCCAGCGACTTCTTCCATCGGGCCTTGGCGGCGCGAAGCGACTCGGTGGCACGGGCCACGGCCTGCTCGGCGAGCGTGACCCGATCGGCCAGCACGTGCATCGAGCCCTCGCGAGCGATGAGTTCCTCGAGCCGCTCCACGTCGGCCTGGGCCTGCGCCAGCTTGCGCTCAAGCGACGTGCTGGCATCGGAGGGAACATGCCCGTCGAGGTCCTCGCACTGTGCCACCAGCTCCTCCCGCTGGCCGCGGGCGACGGCGAGCTGATGACGGAGGGCATCGAGCCGGGTCGTGGAGGTCTTGTCGAGCGACCAGGTCGTGGCGGCAGCCACGCCCACGCCGGCGAATCCGAGGGCCGACATGGCATAGGCCATCGGTCCGGTCACCTCGCGAGGCAGGAGGAGGCCGGAGAGGCACATGCCCGTTCCGATCGTGAAGAGCGTGCCGAGGCCGAGCAGCCAGGGGGCGGGAACGAGCTGGGTGCCCATGCCCTCGGCCACCTCGCGATCGATTCGTGCGATCGAGCGATCGAGCTCGGCCATCTGCTCGCCCGCGGAGATCCGCTTTCGGATCGCGGCAGCGCGGCCCGCGGCCTCTTCGAGGGCTTGTGTGATCGTCAGGCCGCCGAGACCGCTTCCCGCCTCCCGCACCGTGCCGCGGGTGTCGGTGACCGATCGCTGGGCCTCGGCAAGGGCCTTTCGGGCCTCGCTCACGTCGGCAGCGGCCCGGCTGCAGTCGCGGGCGCGGGCCTTCAGGGGGCCGAAGGACAGCGCGAAGCCCTCGGGCAGCAGCACCTCGGGCGTGGCGACGGCGTCGTCGGGATCCGGCGACGCCACCGGTACCACGCGGGAGAGTCCGGCGAGCCCAACCTGTTCCCCGAATCGACGGGCGGCCAGCAGGGCGTGGCTTTCGGCACGCGCGGCCTCGGCGGCGAGCCGCTCGAGCTTCGGCGCCTCGTCGAGGACCGGCTTCACGATCGCCCGCTTGCGCCACACGGCGCATTCGGCCGGCAGGTCGCGAAGCTGACGGGCGAGTTTCGACCGTAGTTTCTTTCGTTTTGCGGCCAGTCGCTCCACACGCCGCAGCCGGCGATTGGCCTGGCGCCACGAGTCGCGGTCAGGGTGGACGAGCGGCACCGATTCGAGGGCGGAGAGCCGCTCGGTGGTGCGCCGCCACTCGGTATGAAGCGGTTCGAGGGCGAGAACGCCCCGCACGACATCCTCGGCATGCTCGGCAGCTTCGATTCTCGGCTCGATCGACGCGATGTCCGCATCGAGATGGGCCAACTCCATCCAGAGGCCGCCCGCGGCGAGTGACGGCGACCCGGCCGTCGCGATCCGCTCGAGGAGATCGGTGCGTCGTTCTGCAAGTGAGGCGAGCGGTGAGACGACGGGGTCGTGCGAATCGAGGCTGGCCATCGCCTCGCGGAGGCGGGCGAGCACACGGGCCACGGTGGAGCGGTCGAGGCCCGCGGCCAGTTCGTAGAGACGCCGGCCACAGCCTTCGGGCTCGAGCGTGCGGAGCTCGTGCAGTTCGTCGAGGCCAAAGGCCATCACGCTGGTGAAGGTGGTCTCATCGATGTCGCCGACGACGTCCTGCAGATAGATCTTCGCGGCCGCCTCGCCGGCGTGCCGGGGATCGACGTCGGTGATGCGAACGAGATCGCCGGCGTCGCCGCCGAGCCCCACCACACCATCGGCATAGCTTTCATTGGAGAGGGAGACGAGTTCCGGCCCTTCGTGACGCCGTTCGATCGCCACGGCGGTGCGCTCCGGCGGCATGCGGAGCACCAGTCGGCCGGCGCACGGCTCGCGGGCGTCGAGCACGCCGCGACGAAAGAGCCCCTCGAAGCCGAAGAACACCGCACGCACAAACTCCAGAAGCGACGTCTTGCCGGTTTCATTGGTGCCGTAGAGCACCTGCACGCCGGGGCCGAGGTGGTCGATCGTCGCGTGGTCGAGCGGTCCGAACCGTTCCACGTCGATGCGTTCGATGAACATGCAGAACTCCAGGATGCGTGAAGAGGAACGGAGATCAGACCGATTCGATGAGTTCGAGCGCGAGCCAGCCAGCCTCACGGGCTTCCGCGGCGGAGAGCGTTTGCGACTCCTCGACCATGGTCACGATGTCGGCGAGCGCCGAGGAAAACGACGTGGTCGATCCGGGGCGGCCACCAGATCGGTCGTGCCCCAGCGCCGCGAGGGACTCGCCGGGGTCGGCAGTGAGCTCGTGACACCAGACGCGGGCCGTCGTGGCGTCTTCGAGACTGTGGAGGCGGGCGAGCGTTTCCGCGGCGATCTCCCCGACACGTACCCGACGGGCGACGCTGGTGCCGCATGCCACCGAGCAGCGGACCAGCTCGAGGGGCGACGAGGCGTCACGAGGAAGCTGCTGAATGGCCGACCAGAGGGCTGCGGCGAGTTCTTCATCGTCGCCGGTGGCTGATTCGATCGTGACCGTTCGCCAGGCGACGCGATGCGTGGGAACCTCCCGCCAGCTGGCTCGCCAGTCGGCGTGGGGCGACACGAGGCCGTCGTCATCGCCGGCCTCACGATCGAGAAGCGTGAGCGTGCAGCAGGCCCCCATCGACGCTTCATGGCTTCCACGTGCCTGAAGCGCGGGGAGGAAGTGAACGCCCGGCGGAAGCTGCTGACGCTGACGCGACCCCCAGATCCAGAACGTGCCAGGTTGTGACCAGGCCGCCGACGCCGTCGCGGTCGCCGCGAATGCCGACGCGGACGGCGTGAGCCGCCTGGTGACGGTGCCGAAGTAGGGTTCATCCGCCAGCCATTCCTGGGGGCTCCACAGGGAATGGTCCCAGCCCACCACGATCCGCCGAAGCAGCGGCGCCTCGTCGTCCTCGTCGGGCCGACTCACGGTGGCACCAGCCGGGCCGTGGGCCGAGACGAGCTCCACGCGTAGCCCGCGGACATCGATCTCGAGCGGCGCCGATGGCGTGACGAACGCGAGGCCACGTGGCTCGCCGAGCATGCGGACGAGATCATGGCACGCCATGGGATCGTCGGCGAGGACGATCGTGCGGCACTCCGCGGAGGCAAGGTCGGTGATGACACGGCGCAGGTCGGCGGCCTGCGCCGGACTGCTCCGCGACGGATCGAGAAGGCGCCCGCACACCACGAGCGCCGAGGCGCGGCTCCGCTGGGCCACGGCCGCCGCGTCGTGAAGCGCCCTGGCGGCGGCGCGAGCGATCGCATCGGCGACCAGGGCCGGGGCTCCCGTCGGAACGGCGATCGGCCTGTGGATCGCCGGATCAAATGCGAACACGATGTCGGCCACGGAGGTCACCTCGTCCATGACCGCCCCGAGAGCGTCGCCTTCCTGGCGCCGATCCGTGGCGGAAGGAAATACAGAGAAGATGGGCACACTGTAACGCCCCCTGGCCTTGGAACGCCACGCCAAAATAGGGCTGGCACCCCGCCCGGCCCACGGCGGAATCAGGTGGCCAGAGGCGGGGGCGATGCGGCGAAGGCCTCCATCAGCCGAAGGGCCCACGTCTCGTCGTCGGCTGGGCCCAGGGCCGCCAGCACGCGGCTGCGAAGGAGCACGCCACGTTCGAGCGAGGCGGCAAACAGCCAGCACGCGACGTTCCACCGCCCGTCGGTGGCCTGTGCCTCGACCCGACGCGCGTCGGCGGGATGAACGGCCACCAGCACCGAAGGTTTGCCGTGATGGCTGACCAGCAGGGCGACGGCCTCGGCGGGGATGCCGTTATTCGAGTCGTGCCAGACGTCGCCGGCCGGCGCCAGCCAGCGCACCGCATCGGCAGCCAGGGTCGACCGGACGGCCAGGTCGATGCCGCTGGCCAGGCGGTCGGTTTGCGCCGAGACGATCGTTTCCCAGGCCGCGACCTCTTGGTTGGATTCGAGGCGGCGCCACATGACCGTCGAACGGAGTTCTCGCGCGTCACGAGGTTCGTACACGGCAGCCAGGTCCGGACCGCGAAGCCAATGGTCGGTGAGGCCGTCGACATCGACGCCGAGGAGGCGATCCCCTGCGCGGAGGCCGGACGTCAGTTCAAGTCCATGGTGAGGATGGGCGAGGTCGAGGATTGCCGAGGCGGTGGCATGGCTCGACGTGGCGACCGTGCCGTCAAGCGACCAGGCTTCCGATGACACGAGGGATGAAGTGGAGGACATCGCGTGGTGGGACTCCCGGTGGCGGTAACGCGGGGTGGACGTGCGTGAGTGTACTACGGGTGAGCGGTGCGCCGCGGTCGTGGGCTGCTGGGCCGGACGGGCAACGGTTCGCTACACTCGACGGTTCCTTCCGTCCCTCTCCCACCGAGTTTTTCATGCCAGCCGCATCCGCTTCGCCCGATCCGCTCGAGGTGTGTGAGAAGGCCGCCCGTGCCGGCGGGAGCGTGCTCCACGAGTGGCTCGGGAAGTTCACGGCATCGTCGAAGGGCCCTCGCGACCTGGTGACCGAGGCCGATCACGCGTCGCAGCACGAGGTCAGGCAGATTCTCCTCGGGGCATTTCCATCACACGGATTCGTGGGCGAGGAGGGGGAGGGAGGCCGCCCTCCGCTTCCGCCGGGCACACCGGGGCATGGCGGCGTCGGCACCCGCTGGATCGTCGATCCGCTCGACGGCACCACGAACTACGTGCACGGATTTCCGTTTTACTGCGTCTCGATCGCGCTGGCAGATGAGCACGGGCTTGCGGTGGCGGCCATCTACGATCCACTCCGCAACGAATGCTTCACGGCCCGTCGTGGCGAGGGTGCGTGGCTCGATGGAAAGCGACTCGTGGCCGAGCCGGTCGTCGATCCCGCCGACGCCGTCGCAGCGGTGAGTTTTCCCGCACACGTCACCCCCGAGTCACCGGCGGTCGCTGATTTCATCGCGATCCTTCCGCACGTCCACTCGGTGCGCCGCACCGGGTCGACAGCGCTCAATCTCGCCTACCTCGCGGCCGGACGACTTCATGCCTTCTGGGTGCGGAGGATCTGCTGCTGGGACGCCGCGGCCGGGATCCTGATCGCCCGGGAAGCCGGCTGTGCCGTCGGGCCTTTTGCCGGTGGACCCGACGAGGTGGGGCTCGATGACCCAGGCTTCATCGCCGCGTCGAGCATCGCCCTCCTCGGCAGCCTGCGGTCGATCCTCGGCTGACCGTCGATCGTGGTTTGCCGACGGCATGAATCGGTTATGGCGACTGTGACGGTTGGAAGGCCTGCGAAATCTGCGCGCTCTGCGGTGCGTTTCGGGCTAGGCTTGGCATGGAGCGATTCTCCGTGCCATTCGCCATGAAACCGTTTCTCGATATCCCCGCCGTCGTTCGGTCGGTCGCGGCAGTGCTGCGCCGCCGCGCCGCGCTCGTGATCGCCGCCTGCCTGGGGGGCATGTGGGCCGTCGGTGGTGTGGCGGCTCCGCCCGTCGCTGAGGACGTGACCCCCGAACTCTATTACATGGAGAACGACGCGGGGCAGCTCGTGCCCGTGCCCGGGTTCCGGTATCGCGACTTCATGGATCTGCTCCGGATGCGCGAGGGCCTCGGAGGCCCGATGCAGCCTCCTGGTGTCATCGTGGAAAAGGTCGGTGTGCGGATCGACGCACGTGAGGCGGCCGCATCCGATGAAGGCGGCGCTGGTGACGGCACCTGTCCGGTGACTGTGGAGTTTGGTGTCCGCCAGGCCCGCGCGGGCTGGACGCTCGTGCCGCTCGCCATGAACGGCGTGCTGCTCACGGAGCCGCCTCGCCACGACGGCCCCGGCACGATGCTCGTCGACGTCGATCCAAAAACAGGCGGCTACCGCGCCTGGCTCGACCTGCCGCCGACCACGGAGGATGCACGCCACACGATCACGCTCGAGGGACGAATCGCAGTCGATGCCACGGCCGCCGCCGAGGCCTTCACGCTTCACGTGCCGCCATCGGTGGCGTCGCGGGTCGAGGTGCGGTCGGCACGACCGGTTGCGTCACTCGTGATTCACGCCGATGCCGCGGCCCGAACGATCGTCCCCGAGCCGGACGGCGTCGGAAGCATCGCGGTCATCGCCGGACTCGCCGGCGTGTCGCGCATCCGTCTCGGTGACGCCGCTGTCGATCAGCCGCCGCGTGCCGGCGTCGCCCAGGTCACGACGGAGACCACGGTTCGCATCGACGGCCGGAACGCCGTGTTCGATGCCATCGTGAAGGTGGCCAACGTGGTTCCGGGGCCCGCACGATTCCGTGTCGCCCTTCCCGTGCAGACGACCCTTCGGGAGGTCGTTGCGCCGGCGATGCTGGTCGCCACGCATGACACCAACGGCAGGACGGTGCTCGATCTCGCGATCGACGCGTCGACCGACGGCACGGCCAGTTTTGGGTTGGTCTGCGAGCGCCCCATCGATTCCGCGGAAGGGAAGCCCTTCGAGGCGATCGGGTTCGCCGTGGACGGCATTCCCGAGTGGCGACAGTGGGGGCGTGTCAGTCTCGTGGTGGAGGGCGATTGGAGGGTGGCCTGGGGAGATGCCGCGAGGCTTCGTCGCGTCGATCCGGCTCCTTCGATCCGGCAGGAGGGATTCGTGGCGGCCTTCGCCTACGACGCCCAGCCCGCATCGCTGCCCGTCGAGGTGCGTCCGCGACGCAGCCGTGTGGTCATCGAACCGGAATACCGATACGACGTGGGAGCCAGCCGCGTGCGGCTCGAGGCGAGGCTGCGCGTGGCGGTTCGCGGCGCTCCGGTGGGCAGCATCGCGATGGCCATCGATCCCGAGTGGGTGATCGACGAGGTCGGGCCTTCCGGCGCGGTCGATGCCGCGGCGTGCACCGCCGAATCCGGAGAGGTGGTCATTCCGTTCATCCAGCCTCTCGCGGGAGACACCGTGATCGAACTGCGGGCGAGCCGTCTGATCGCGAAGGACGTGCCGCGGGTGGCGTGGAAACTGCCCTCACCGAAGGCCGACCTCGTCGGGCCGGCCGCGGTGGTGGTGGCGTCGCCGAGCGACATCGAACTCCTGCCCGACACCGACGGCATCAGCGGGCTCGTTCGGCAGACGGCCGCCGCCATGCCGTTGGCCAATGCCGACCGCACGTCGCTCGTCTATCGGCTCGATGCGCCCGAGGGTGCCTTCGCGGCCGCGCGTCGTTTTCTGCCGCGGCGTGTGGAGGCGACGGTGACGGCGCAGGCATCGCTCGATGCGACCGAGATCGTCGTCGAGCAACTGATCCGGCTCAACGTGCTGCACGTGCCGCTCGAGGTGGTGGAGCTTTTGGTTCCGGAAACGGTCGTGGCCGCCGGGACGTTCTCCGTGCGTCAGGAGGATGATCTCCTCGATCCCATCGAGGTGGCTGCCGTTCCCGGCCAGGACGAAGGCACGCCTCTCACCTATCGCGCCGTGCTGCCGAGTCCGCTGCTTGGGAACGGCGAGATCTCCGTGCGGTTTCGGCTGCCGATGCCCGATGTGCCGGCACAGTCGACGGTGGCGATCGAGATTCCGTTCGTCCTTCCCATCGCCGCGTCGGTGGGTCGAGAACACGTTTCGGTGGCCGCTCCGGATGCACTCGTGCTTGGCGTGCGTGGCGACACGTGGCGGCGCGACGTGGCGCCGGCCGGCGGTGCCGCCCAGGCGTGGACAGCGGTGAAGCCTCAGGCCGCCATGCCGCTGACCGTGTCGACGCGCGGTGGCGAGGCGACGCGCGGGGTGGTGGTCGAGGCCGCGTGGCTCCAGACGCGGATGCTGCCCGGGGTTCGGGAGGATACGCGGTCGTACGTGGTGGTGGCGCCTTCCGATCGCATTGCGTTGTCGATGCCCGGCGAGACACCCCTCACCCGGGACGTGCGGCTCGACGGTGAGATCGTGCCGGTCGAGCCCCGTGGCGGGCGACTCGTGATCGAACTTCCTCGCAACTCGTCGGGACGCCGCTGGCGGCTCGACATTCGCACCACGACAGCCCGCGATCGTGGCTGGGCGGCTGTCGCCGGATGGCTCGGGCTTCCGTTTGCCGTGACGCTCGAACCTCCGGTGTTCGAACCGCCCGTCATTGAGCGGCGGTTCTACTGGACGGTTCATGTCCGATCGGATGAACATGCGCTCGGCCTGCCGAGGGCATGGACATCCCAGCAGCGTTGGGTTCCTGCGAGTTTCGGGTGGAAGCAGTCGCCGGCGGCGACGTCGGCAGATCTGTCGATGTGGCTCGCCGCCATGGCGGTGGGGGACGCAGGCGGTCATGAATCGCCCCATCTCGCAGTGGTTCCGGCGACGGTGCCACCGCTCGAGGAACAGTCGTTCGTCTACTCCGGAGTCGGGGCCCCCGGGACTGCACATGCGTGGGTGGTGCCCACCTGGTCCATCGTGCTCATGGCGTCGGGGGCATCGCTTGCAGCGGGCCTGCTCGCGGTCTACCGGGCGGCCTGGCGACGAGTTTCCGTGCTCGTGTCGGTCATCGCGATCCTCGGCCTCGGCGCCGCTGCGTTTCCCGAGATCGCGCCGCTGGTCGCGCAAGCCGCCGTGCCGGGGGCGGCGTTGGCGCTGCTCGCCTGGGCGCTGCGGTTCACGCTGGAGCGTCGCCCCCGGCGGGACGATTCGTTTCCGGCTCCGGCGAGTTCCCTCACGCGGCCGGCCGTGCAGCCCTCGCTCATCGTTGCTCAGGGGATCGACCAGCCATCCACGGCGACGCACGCGAGGCTGCCATGAGCTGCCGTGCATGGTCGATGGTGTCGGCTCTGATCGTGGGCACGCTCGTCGCTGCTGGCACGCTCGCGGAGGAGCACGAAGGAGCGTTCATCCGGGTGATGGTTCCGGCCGATCGTCTGGACGATGTGCCGTTCGATGGTCGCTACGTGCCGATGCCGCTGTCGGAGTTCGACCGAGCCGTTGGCCGCCTCAGTGGCCCCGGGATGCTCCCGTCTGCCGTCGCCGATGTGTCGCGGTATCGCCTCACGATCGATGATCGGGGGCGGCTCGACGGCACGGTGGAGTTTACGGTCGGATCGACGGCCGTCGGCCTCGCCCGATCGATGTCGCTCGGGTCGGTCGATGCGTCGGATGGCCGGATGGTCACGGCCGAGGGGCTTGGTGAGGCCGTGATCTTCGGGCAGCGGGGCCGGCGGGTTGCGATCGCCACGCCGCAGCCCGGCACCTACCGCTGCGCCATCACGTGCCCGCCGGCCTTCGACGGGGGGAGCGACTACCGTCTGCCTCTCGTCGCCGCCACATCGACCGTGGTCGAGATGCGGTTGGCGGAGGGGCTCTCGCCGGTGGTCACCGGACCGGTCGGCGTCGGCTGGCTGGCCGTGCCGGTGGATGCCGAGGCAGGGACGTGGCGCATCGAGGTGGCCGCGGCCGAAGAGGTCACGATCGCGGTCGTGGGGGGCGATCGGCAGCGTCCGCGGCTTCAGGTCTGGAATCGCGTGGAGGTGCATGGTCGTCACGCCGATGTGGCGGCACGCATCGTGCCCGACACCGCGTGGGCAGACGCCGAGGTCGAACTCGAGACCGATCCGGGGGTTGCCATCATCGGGGCCCGCGATTCCACGGATGGCGCGGCGATCGGCGTCACCAAGCCGGATGGCGGCACGGCCATCTCAGTGATGCTGCCGTCATCGCTCGTTGGCACCACGACGCCGATCGATCTCGACGGCACGGTGGAAGTGAAGCCCGCTTCGGCGGTGGTGGTGCCCACGTTTCGTACCGGGGCCGAACGATGGGCGGGCGGAGGAGCCGTCGTGATCGTCGATCCCGCCTTTACGGTGGAGAATGTTCGTGTCGAGGAGTGTGTCGTCGTGTCGCCCACCGTCGCCATTCGATGGCCAACGCCATCGAGGGGCCGGGTGGCAGAGGACTCACCGATGCTCCACCTGGAACACCAGTCGCCGTTGGCGAGAGCGGAGATCTCGTTCAACCAACGGCAGCCCCAGCTCGACACGGTTCGAGTGACCACCGTCGATCTGTCGCCGGGCGCCGTCGTCGCCCGCGCGGCGTGCGATGTGCGGGTGACCACGGGAGAGGCGTTTGCGATCGTGGCCGAGGTGCAACCCGGCTGGTTCATCGACTCCGTCGAGGCCATCGACTGGCAGCCAGGCGGATCGGCCGACACCGTCGCCGATGGTGCCGAGGAACTGCCGGGGCAGGCGGTTGCCGACGAAAATCGGACGATCGACTGGAGGGTGGTGCGCGCGGGATTGGTCAACGAACTTCGGATCGGACTTGCCGAAGGAGCCACCCCCATTCGCTCCCTCGGCCTCCGGATCACGGGACACCGCAGAGGCGTTCCGCTCGGAGGTGAGTTCGCGACGGGCGACATGGACATGGTGAGGCTCGAGGGGGAATCCGCGGGCACGTCGCTGGTTGATTACCGCCTCGGTCCCGACGCGGTTGTGGAGATCGATGGCGAGCCGATCGGCATCGTGCAGGCGGAGGGGCGTCTGGCGATGCTGCTCGAGGCAGGCGCGACCCGCGGCCGCGTTCGCGGTGGTGATCGCGTCATGAGCCGGACGGCCAGGCTCGCCCGGCGCCGCCCGCCCTTGGCGACCGACGTGCTCGTGCAGGTGGTGGCGAGGGATGCGCGGATCACCGAATCCATCACGGTGTCGTGCCGTCCCGAAGCCGGCAGCGTGGATTCGCTCATCGTCCACTTCTCGGAACCGCTCGGGGATGCGGTCGAGTGGGCGATGGTCGAACCTGCGGCCGCCACGCTCTTCGCCCGTCGCCTCGAAGCCACCGAAGCCGATCGCGGCGACCAGGGATCCTCCGCGGGCATTCGCGACTCGTGGCTGGTGGAGATTCGCCCGGCGGTCGAGGGGAACGTGACGCTCCGAGCGAGTCGCACGCAGCCGTTCATGGCACCGTCGGCCGTGCCGTTGGCCTGGGTGGAGGGGGCCACGGATGCTGGCGGCACGCTCGTCGTGCGCGGCGGCGGAGGGACCCGACCGGTCGTCGTCAATCACCGACTTTCAGAACTGCCCCCGATGTCGGCTGAAGGGTGGGCCGCCTCGGCGATTGTCACGGAACTGTCGTATGGCGAGCCCGACGCCGTGACCGAACCCGGGGGGGAGGCGCCGGCGGCGGAGGTGGTGCCGGCCGATATGGCGGAGGCGCGTGCCTGGGTGTGGCACGAGGTGACCAGAGCCTGGTGCCATGAATCGGGGCGAACTGAATGCGACACCAGCTTCGACATCGAAAACCGCGGCCGCGAGGAGGTGACGATCACCGCACCGGAAGGGCTCCGCATCGAGGAACTCTCGATCGACGGCATCGCCACGCCCTTTGATGGCATCGCCGCCTCGGGCGGCACGGCGACGGTGGCGATTCCCGCCGGCAACGGGAGAACACGGCTGGTGGTGCGAGGTGTGATCGATCGCACGCCCGCGTTCGGTGTGTGGCGGCTCGATCCGCTGGCATGTGGCATCGACGTGCCCGTGCTCGACCGACAGATGGAGCTGATGCTTCCGCCGGAGCTCGATCTCGTCGCCGGTCGATCCTCCGCTCCCGACATCGGATGGACAAACCGCTTGCTCGACGCGTCGTGGAAAGGAGAGCCCGGGCCGGCGGCTTCCCTCGTCGGTGCGGAATCGGTGGGCTTTCATCGGGTTCACGTGACGAGTGGAAAGGCCGGGCTCATCGTGGTGCGGCGCGGGCTGACCTCCGCCGCCACGGTGCTGGCGGGTCTCCTCACCGCGGCCTTCGGCTGGTGGCGTGGCCGGAATCGCAGCGTGTCCGCCGTCGGGATCGTGGTGGTCATGGGCATCACGGCCTTGTGGGCCGATCCGCCGTTTCTCGACGTCGCGCGGGCGGCGTGGTGGGGCGGATGGGTGGGCCTTTGGGCCGCCGCGGGATGGTCACGGCGAGTGAGGCCGGTAGCGGCGGTGGGCGTGCTCATGGGCGCCTCCATGGTGGCGACCGCGGCCACTCCCGATGCCATGGCCGCCGAGGCGGCGGATCCGGCGCGGGTGTACATCACGACCGGTGGTGAAGGCGAGGAAACGGCCGTCGTTCCCGAGGGCCTGTTTCGACGTCTGGCCTCGGGCCTCGATGCCGAGGCGGATTCCATTCGCGTGAAGGAGTGTCGCCTCGTGACGACCGACGAGACGTGGCGACTGGAACTCGATCTCGATGTCGATCAGGGCGGCGTGATGGTGCTCCGGCAGCCTGAGGGAGGATGTCGTTGGGAGCGCAGCGCAGGGGGTGCGGCCGGCCTGGGTGTTGACGTGTCGCCCGACGGCACGGAGGCGAAACTGCTCGCCGCCGTGTCTGGCTCGCAGCGCGTCACCGTGGAACTCGTCCCAGCGGGAGTCCGTCGCGGCATCGTGGAGATGGTCGAGGTTGTGCTTCCGGATGCGGCTCGGGCGGAGGTGGTGGCGGCAGCCGGGCCGGCCGATCGGAGTTCGACCGTCTGGGAGTGCGACCGTGGCGATGGCGATGGAATCTGGAACCCAGTGGCCGCAACGGCGGGGCGGTTTGATGTGACTCGGGCCACCAGGGTTCGTCTGGCCCGGTCGGTCGATCCGCGGCACCCGCTCGCCGCCATCATCGACGAGTCTCGCAGTGAGAATCTTGTGGCGTGGCGAAACCACCGCTGCCTCGTGAAGGCTTCGTTTGAAATCCAGGCAGGACAGGGTGTCGTGCGGTCGGTGGTGGTGCGGGCCACGCCGCCCTTGCAGCCGGTCGGCGATGACCGCGAACGGCTCGTCGCCAAGCCGCTTGGCAGCCATCGATTCCTCATCGATGTGCCCGAACCAGTCGCCGGCCGAAGCCGCCTCGACATCTCGTTTGCGATGCCTCTTGCCGATCCGGTGGGCGTGTTCGAGGCGCCGGCGGTGTGGCTCGAGTCGGTTCGCACTGACCTCCGGACCGTGCGGTGCGTGACCGACGGGGATTTGGAGATTACCGCAGAACTGCCGCGGGGCTCCTCCATGGCGCGCCCGTCGGAGGCCGACGACCCCGGAGTGGTGGCCGTCTGGCGGTCGGAAGTGATGTCCTCGGCGGAGTCCTCGGCCTCCGGCTCGTCGCGTCCCAGGCTGGCGGTGCGTCGTCGTTCGCAACACCCTCGCATGCGACAGTCGCTCGACGTCGAGTTCAGGTCCGATCACGTCGGCCTTGCCTACGTCAGCCAGATGGACGCCGAATCATCGCCGCTCACCGACATGCTGGTGACGCTGCCCGGCGAGGCGGTGGTGGACCGGGTGACGCTCTCCGACGTGGCGTCGAGCACGCCAACACCGATCGACGTAAGCCACTCCCGGGTCGATCCGTCGACCCTTTCGATCGTCGTGCAGCGTCCGCGTTTGGGACGATTTCGACTGGAGGTCGTGGCCCGGCTTCGGGAGCCGCCGCCGCTGCGTGGATCGCTGCCTCTGATGCGCGCTGTGTGGCCCGCCACGGCTGGGCTCGAAGTGCGGTGGTCGGCGCGGGATCTGAGCGTGACGGTCTCTCCCGCCGTTGGTTCCGAGGGGCGTCCCGACGCAGACTTCACTCCGGGCGTGACGACGGAGCGCGAGCTCGCTTCCGACGAGCCGGCTCCAGGCTATGTGCTCGAGGAGCGGCCGCTCGATCCGAACGATGCCCCCTCGACCGATGCGGTGGCGTTGCCTCCGACGTCTGGCTTTGGCGATCAGGTGGAGTCGACGGTGGTGCACCTCGTGATCGATCCGCGAGGCCGGTTGTGGGGTGTGGTGCGATTCGACGTCGTGACGTCGTCGCCCACGATGACGCTTGCGCTCCCGAACGGCATGCGGCTGTTCGACGTGCTCATCGATGGCCGTGAGACTCGTGCAGTGCCCCAGGCGACCGGTCGTTGGAGTCTCCGACTGCACGATACGGGATGGCCGCGATCGATCCTCGCGGTGTTTGCGGGAGACGCCGGGGGCGTGACGTCGGGTGACGCCCTGCAACTCGCCCCGCCGAGGCTCGTGGGCCTGCCATGTCGCGAGGTCGTGTGGAGAATCGACACACCCACCGGCACACGTTTGCGTGTGGCCGAACCGGCGAAGCTCGTGTCGAGTGCGACCTGGAACGGTTCGATCGAGAATGCCCGACAGCGGGTTGCCGATGTGTTCGAGGCGGCCGCCGCCGCGGCGTTCTCGGGCACCCGAGAGCGGCTCCTCGATTTCGCGGAGGCTGTTGCCTCGGGGGATCGTCCCGTGCTGGAACGGGAATGGGAAAACGCGATTCGTGCGGGATCGGGATCGTCGGAGCGGGTTCATGTGATCACGGCAGGGGACGAGCCGCTCACGGTCCGAACCGTGAGGCTCGGGAGCCCCGAGGTGAGGCACCGAGGCGCGGCGACCCTGTTCCTTCTCGCCGTGCTCGCCATTGGATGGGGCCTGGCCGCGCGATGGCCCGAACGTTTCGAGGCCGTGCTCCAGGAGGCGTGGCCGTGGGGGCTCGCGGCAGCGGGCGTTCTGTGGGTGCTCGTCTTGGAACCGGCCCTGCCGGGATGGGGCATGGTCGTCGGTGGAGTCGTGGCAGCGATGCGCGGCCGGCCGGTCGCTCGTCAGCCAGCCTGACGAATGGCCTCCCCAAGGTCATTTCCCAGCGGAAAAAGCGGTCTGGCTCGGTCGGATGGCCGCCGCTACCGTCCGCCCCCTCGTCGATGACGCCGGCGGTCACCCAACGCACGTGTGCGATGGGTGCCGCGTCCCGGCCGGGCAGGATGCCCGCCGCGGCCCGTCGCGATGCACGGAGGCATGTCAGGCATGGTGTTGGGACGATGTGGCGGCGGTGTGTTGATTCGCCGCGGAATGGCAACGGTCGTCGCGGCGATCGCCCTGCTCGGAGTCGCCGTCGAGGTTCATGCCGCCGGGTATCGCACGGCCAATTTCGTGGTCGAGGCCCCGACGGAGGCCCTGGCCCGCAAAATCGGCGATGCCGCTGAGCAATACCGCCACACGCTGGCCATCGAGTGGACCGGCAGCCCTCTCCCACGATGGAGCCGCCCATGCCCGATCACGGCGCAGGTGGCCCCGAATCTCGGTGCCGGTGGGGCGACGAGTTTTGTCTTCGATCGCGGCGAAGTGTTTCAATGGACGATGACGATCCAGGGGAGCGAGGAGCGGATTCTCGACTCCGTGTTGCCGCACGAAATCACCCACACGATCTTCGCCAGCCACTTCCGCCGTCCCTTGCCGCGGTGGGCCGACGAGGGTGCCTGCACGACGGTGGAACACCCGGTGGAGCGAGCTCGTCAGCACCGCCTGCTGATCGAGTTTCTGACCACCGGCCGCGGCATCGCCTTTCCGGAGATGTTCGCGATGAAGGAGTATCCGGCCGATGTGCTGCCGCTCTACTCGCAAGGCTACTCGCTCGCCCGCTACCTGATCGAGCGGGGTGGCCGCCACACCTACGTCGCGTTCGTGGCCGATGGCCTCGCCACCGACAACTGGTCGGGATCCCTGGCGAAGCACTACGGCGTGTCGGACGTCGCGCAGATGCAGCATGTGTGGCTCGAGTGGGTGAAGCAGGGCTGTCCGGCCCCGCCCGCCTCGCTCGTGGCGGCCGTGCCGTCTCCGCCCGTCGCCGCCACGGCCCGCGGTCAGAGTCCCGATGCTGCCGTGGGCTCGGCGCCGGTGGCAACCAGCGCCGCCCGCACCTCGATCTATGCCCAGGCCCGCCGCGGCCAGGCCGCGCCCGCCGTTCGATGATGGCCTCGGCGGGACCGCGGCCGTGCCTTCAGCCCTGTTTCGGGCAGTCCTGTTCCGATCAGCCCGGTTTCACGCCCGTGATCAGAAGCGTGATGTGGTAGAAGACCGGCGCGGCAAAGCACATGGAGTCGATCCGGTCGAGCACGCCGCCGTGGCCCACCACGAGCGTGCCGTAGTCCTTGACGCCGCGGTCGCGCTTGATCGCGCTCATCGTCATGCCGCCCGCGAAGCCCATCACGGCGACGACGAGCCCCGCCAACGTGGCCTGCCAGAGCTGGAATGGCGGTGCGGCCCACCAGAGCACGGCCGCCAGGAGCGCCGTGCTGGTCGCACTGCCAAGCAGCCCCTCCCAGGTGCGATTGGAACTCACCGATGCCGCCACGAGCCGCTGGCCGAGCATGCGGCTCCAGACATATTGCATGCAGTCGGCGAACTGCACCAGCAGGATGAGAAAGAACAACAGCCGGAAGTTGCCGCTGTTGCCCGTGCCGGCGGCGCCGGGGATCGGGATCTGCAGCAGCGCCGGCGCGAACGACAGGCAATAGACGCAGACCACGAGCCCCGCCTGGATCTTGGCGGTCCGTTCCAGGAAGCGTTTGTAGTCGCCGGCAAACGCGACGCGGGCGAGCACGAAGAGCGTGGCGTACACGGGCAAAAACACGCTGAACACGTCGTAGCGATTCAGGCCCACGAGGACGTAATGGAGCGGTGTGAAGAGAAAGAACACCCAGAAGAGGGCTCGGTGGTCGCCCTTGCGCGTCGGGGTGAGCGTGATGAACTCGCGAAGGGCCCAGAACGACACGAGCCCGAACAGCACGACCGTGGCGGTGGTGCCGAGCCAGAAGGCGGCGGCGAGCACCGTGCAAAGGATCCACCACCCGCGCAGCCTGTTGTTGAAGGTGCGGATGGCGGCCGGATCGAGTCCACGGTCGGGGTGCCGCGCTAAAAACTGGCCGACGGCCGTGGCGGCCATCAACAACGCGAGCACGCCGGCGACGAGCGCGATGGTTCGGTTGTCGTTCATGCCGGCCTCAATCCTTCATGGCCAGCACGGCGCGGCGGGCCCGGGCCAGGAAGTCGAGCTTTGCCTCGCCTCGCTCCAGCCACATTGGCGGCCCGAAACTGATGCACGAGAGCAGCGGAACGGGGAGAAACTCACCTCGTGGAAGAACGCGATTGAGGTTGTCGATGTGCACGGGGATGAGTTCGATGTCGGGGCGTTTCTTGGCCAGATAGTAAAGCCCGCTCTTGAACTCGCCCACCTCTCCCGACACGCTTCGTCCTCCCTCGGGGAAGACGATCAGGGAGTGGGTCTGTCCAGCTTCCCGGATCATCAGGTCGACGGGGCTCTGATGCACCTTGATGTCGGTGCGGTCGATCAGGATCGCATCGAACACCTCCTCGGCAAGCCACCGTCGCACGAACCCGCGTGACCAGTAGTCTTTGGCGGCCACCGGACGCGTCATTTCACGCACGCTCTGTGGAAGGGACGACCAGACCACCAGCGCGTCGAGGTGGCTGGTGTGGTTGGCGAAGTACACCCGTTGGCACGTGTCGGGCTGCGACGCGATCCACCGCACGCTCGCGCCCGCCAGGAGTCGGGCGAGGCCGGCCAGGCCGAGGCCCGCGGCACGGCACAGGGGCGACCGCCCCGATGGCGTGGGCGAGGGCTGCGGCGAGGGGATGTCTGCGGGCGAGAGCATCACGGCATCTTCGACGGCGGCAGTCACGGCGGTCAACGTGCGCCCCCGGGGCGGACGAACGGATTATGACTCTTTTCGTAGCCCACGGTGGTGGGAACGCCATGACCGGGAAAGACGATCGCTGCGTCGGGGAGGGAGTAGAGATGTCGGCGGATGCCCGCTTCGAGGGCCGAAAAATCCCCGTCGGGGAAGTCGGTCCGTCCAATGCCTTCGCGGAAGAGCACATCGCCCCCGAAGACGATCGGGGGCTCGACGGCGTCGATCACAAAGGCGACGTGGCCCGAGGAGTGGCCCGGAATCTCCCGGACCACAAGGTCGAGATTCGCCCCCCGAAAGGTCTCCCCATCGTCGAGGAGTCGGTCGGCGGGTGGGGCGACGAGGGCCAGGCCGAAGCCGGCGGAGAGGTTGCCCGTCGGGCTCGTCAGTTTGGGGGCATCGCCCCGGCCGATGACGATCGGAATCTCGGGCCATCGGGTGCGAAGCGAACCGATGCCGGCGATGTGGTCGGAGTGGCCATGGGTCACGAGGATGGCTTCAGGGTGGAGCCCCGTCTCCTCCAGCCATGTGATGATCGCCCCGGGTTCGAATCCGGGGTCGATCACCAGGCAGGATTCAGAGCCGTCGCGAAACACCACGTAGGTGTTTTCACCAAACGGTTGCGACTCGATGGCCACCACGCGGATCGGGCTGGGGGCGGAAAGGGATGCGATCGTGGCCATGGGGGCGGTGGGGTGGGCGGCGAGGGAGGGGGCCGCCTCCGAACACCCGAGCATCGTTGGCGGCGCGATGCTCCACAAGTCACGGCGTTTTTGGGCAGGAAACGGGCGTTTTCCGAGGGAACTGGCATGGTCTGGACCATGGAACCCCGATACACTCCCCCCTCCCCGCACGCGAGGCAGTCTTGCCGGATCTGCCGATCGTGCTGCCGGGATGCACCCCGGTGAAATCGCCGTGGCGTACGGGGCGATACGAGAAGAACCAGCCGGCTCGACTTCGTCGGATCCATGGAGGGATCGATGGGCTACAGTGCACGCATGCCGATCTTGGTGGCGACCATTCTTTTTGCCGCCACACCCGTCATCGCCCAGGATCAGGGTCCAGGGCTGCTGCCTCATGGCGACATCGCCAAGGGCAATGCCGGCGCCACCGACGCCCAGACGGTTGCGGGGGGCGGAGAGCATCCGCTGCAGCCTGCCCTCGAACTCGCCCAGAAGGGGCTGACCTCCCTTCGCGGCACCATCAAGGACTACTCCTGCACGATGGTGAAGCGGGAGCGGATCGACGGCAAACTCAACGACCATGAATACATGTTCGCGAAGGTTCGTCATGAGCCGTTCAGCGTCTACCTCTACTTCCTCGCGCCGGATTCAGTGAAGGGGCAGGAGGTGATCTGGGTGGATGGCCGCAACGACGGCAACATGCTCGCCCATGCCGGCAGTGGCGTGCGGGCGATGGTGGGCACGGTGGCCCTCAAGCCCGACGGCCCTCTCGCCATGCAGGGAAACCGCTATCCGATCACCGAGATCGGCGTCGAAAACCTTGCCAAGCGGCTCGTCGAGGTGGCCGAGCACGACAAGCAGTTTGGCGAGTGCGAGGTCAACTTCTACCCCAATGCGAAGGTCAACGGGCGGATCTGCACCTGCGTGCAGGTGGTGCATCCCGTGCCGCGTCGGAACTTCCGATTCCATCTGGCCCGGGTGTTCATCGACGACGAGTATCTCATTCCCGTGCGGTACGAAGCGTACGACTGGCCCCAGGAGCCGGGCGGTCAGCCGCTCCTCATGGAGGAATACACGTACATGAACGTGAAGGTGAACAACGGCTTCACCGACGCCGACTTCGACACCAAGAACGCCGCCTACAAGTTCGGCTCGAAGTAATCCCCAGGCGATCAGGACCGTGAGCGGTCTTCGAATCGCATGTGCTTCACGGAGGCGCCCGAGTCTCGGAGTTCGAGCAGGGCGTCGATGCCGATCGACAGGTGGTCGTCGACGAACCGGCGGCTCACGTCACGATCGCTCGCCGAGGTCTTGACCCCTTCGGGACTCATGGGATTGTCCGACACGAGCAGCAGGGCGCCCTTCGGGATGTGATTGGCAAACCCGACGACGAACAACGTCGCCGTTTCCATGTCGATGCCGATGGCCCGCGTCTTGACCAGGTAGTCCTTGAAGGTCTCGTCGTGCTCCCAGACGCGACGATTGGTCGTGTAGACGGTGCCAGTCCAGTAGTCGTGTCCATGCCGCGCGATGGCCGACGACACCGCGGCCTGCAGGCGAAATGACGGGAGCGCGGGGATTTCGGGCGGGAAGTACTCGTTGCTCGTGCCCTCGCCGCGTATGGCGGCGATCGGCAGGATGAAGTCGCCAAGCCGCGTCTTCTTCAGGCCGCCGCACTTCCCCAGGAAGAGCACGGCGTGCGGATCGATCGCGGAAAGCAGATCCATCACCGTGGCGGCCATGGCGCTGCCCATGCCGAAGTTCATGATGGTGAGGTTGTCGGCCGTGGCGGTTTGGATCGGATAGCCCTCGCCATGCACCGGCACACCGAAGCGGGCCGCAAAGGCCTCCACGTAGTGGGAGAAGTTGACCAGGAGCACATAGGCCCCAAACTCATCGAGACTTCGGCCGGTGTATCGCGGAAGCCAGTCACGGACGATTTCCGACTTGTCGTGCATGGGTCGCAATCCAGGGGGCATGTCACGGTGAGGGGATCAGGGCCGGCCACGCCGCCTGGAGCCGCTCGGCTGGAGGCAGTTCGATCGTGGTGCCCGGCACCAACGATACCCTCGGATCCACCGCACGGTTCCAGGCGAACAGGGCGCGATAGCAGCGGCCATCTCCGTAGACCCGCTCGGCGAGGGACCACCAGGAGTCGCCAGCCTGGGCGACATACGTTCCGCCGGTGACCAGGCCCGGTTGTGGCTCGGCAGCGGGCTCGTGGCTCGGAAGCGGATCGAACTGCGGCGGCGGCATCGGAGTCGGGGGCTCATCGAGCGGTGGCGCGTCGAAGGGCACGTCGGCCGACGCCGGCACGACCAACGGATCACGCGCCGGGGGGAGCGGCTGTGCCTCCCGCGACGCAAAGCGAGGAGCCGTGGGAATCAGAGCGACGGAAGGTGGATCGAGTTCCGGCGGGGATACCAGTTCGTGGGATTCCACGTCGGCCAGATCGGCATGGACATCGGGCCCGGCGCCGGCGGGAGGCCGCCGCACGAGCAGCTTCATGGACAGCACGCCCATGAAAACGCCCATCAGCGTGGCGAGAAGGCCGAGCAGGAGTTTGGTCTCTCGTCCCATACCGTGTCCGTGGACCGTCGGCGACCGACGGTCGCCGCATGAAAGGCGGGAAGTGTCGTGAAATCGAGGCAACGAGGCCAGATCAGCCGCGCCGTTCGCCAGCTTGCCTAGTCTGCCTCGGCGCTGCGGTTTGGGGCCCGTTGGGCAGCGCGAAGTTTGGCGGAACGGCTTCTGGGGTTTCGGCTGATTTCGTCGTCACCGGCCTCCACCGGTGATTTGGTGAGGCAGTCCCAGACCTGACGGTTCCGGAACGCCTCCTTCACGAGGCGGTCTTCGAGGGAGTGGAAGGAGATCACCACGAGGCGTCCGCCGGCTGACAGGGTGGACGGGATGCGCTCCAGGGCGATCCGAAGCGATTTGAGTTCCTGATTGACCGCGATCCGGAGTGCCTGGAATGTTCGCGTTGCGGGATGAATCCGGGAGGGAGGGTGCTGTCGTGGCACGGCGCCGACGACGATGCGGGCCAGGTCGCGGGCCGTCTTGATCGGCTCCCGCTCACGCACGGTGGCGATGCGTCGGGCGATGCGCCGGCTGAATCGCTCCTCGCCAAACTCGTAGATGATGTCGGCGAGGGTCTCAGGCCTGAGTCGATTGACTATCCGCCACGCCGGCTCCCCCTCCGTCGGGTCGAAGCGGAGATCGAGCGGTCCTTCCGAGTCGAACGAAAAGCCGCGTGTGTCGTCGGCGAGTTGGTCGCTCGAAAGGCCGATGTCGAGGAGCACCCGGTCCACGGCCGTGAGGTCGAGCGCCTCGAGTACCTCGGGAATGTCGCAGAAGTTGGCCTGCGCAAACCGCACCGGCCTGCCGGCGAGTTCCCGGGCGCCTCGCTCGATCGCCACGGGGTCGCGGTCGAGCGCGATCACGCGGCCCGTCGGGCCGACGGCCTCGGCCATCAGTCGGGTGTGGCCACCCCCGCCGAGGGTGCCGTCAACGACCGTCATGCCGGGCTCGATCGCCAGGAACGACATCACTTCGGCGGGCAGGACGCTGGTGTGGATGCTGGCGGGTTCGGCCATGCTGCCACTCTACCAGCCCCGTGCCCGCCTGCGTGCGGCCGGCACGGCAACACCCTGACGAGGCGTTTTTTTCACCGCCGCCGTGCGCTACGATGATCGTCATGCCCGACGATCTCGACGCTGCTTCCTCCTACGACTACGCCCTCCCCGAGGAGTTGATCGCCCAGGAACCGCTGGCCGACCGGGCCGCGGCTCGGATGCTCGTCGTCCACCGGGCTCGCGGATCCTTCGACCATCGCGGCATCCGCGACCTGCCGAGTCTCCTCGCGCCGGGCGACCTGCTCGTCGTGAACGACACGAAGGTGGTGCCGGCGCGGCTCGTCGGCCGCCGTGCCGCGACGGGAGGCTCGTGGGAGGGGCTCTTCCTTCGCACCGAGGCCGAAGGCCTCCACGAGGGCGCATGGGTGCTCGTGGCCCAGACCCGCGGGCGGCCTGCGATCGGGGAGCGGATCGTGCTCACCGCACGGGATGGCTTCGACGCCGTGCACCTGGAACTGGTCGATCGTGCCGCCGGCGGGGCGTGGGTGGCGCGCCCGTGCGGCACGGCGGCTGACGAACCGGCGGAAGCCGTGCTCCAACGGGTCGGTCGCGTGCCGCTTCCTGGCTACATTCGCGACGGCATCGAACGCGACGGCGATCGCGATCGCTACCAGACCGTCTTTGCGAGGGCGGCCGGTTCGGCCGCGGCGCCGACGGCCGGCCTCCACTTCACCGAGCCCCTGTTCGAGCAGCTCTCCTCCCAAGGGATCGCCCATGCCCGGGTGACGCTCCATGTCGGGCTCGGCACGTTTCGGCCCCTCGGGGGCGAGCGGCTCGACGACCATGTGATGCATGCCGAGTGGGGCGAGTGTCCTTCCGAGACCGTCGGCGCCATCGAGCAGACGAGACAGCGGGGCGGGCGCGTGGTGGCAGTCGGGACGACGGCGGTGCGAACCCTCGAATCGGCGGCACGGGGAGGCACGCTCTCGCCCTGGTCGGGATCGACCGATTTGTTCATCCGGCCCGGGTTTCCATTCCGCGTCGTCGATGCCCTGTTGACGAACTTTCACATGCCGCGGACAACGCTCATGGTGCTCGTGTCGGCCTTCGCCTCGCGAGACCTCGTGATGCAGGCCTACGCCGAGGCTATTCGCGAGCGGTATCGGATGCTGAGTTATGGCGACGCCATGCTCATTCTGTGAACCCCTGATCCCCGGAGGGATGTGACGATGTCGGACCTGCCGCAGGAAGACGTGCTCGTGGTGCCCCGGTCGCTATTTGATCGCGTGGGAGCCTTTCAGGGGTTCTGCGGCGACGTGGCGGCGTACCTTCCGGCGCTCCTCGACCGGACGCATACCTCGTGGCGGCCGCGATCGACCGTGGAGGATGATCCCTCGTTCAAGCAGCTGATTCCCTACTGCGTGCTCTCGTGGCGGGATGCCTCGGGGGTGCCGCACTACTTCGCCTACACCCGTGGGGGAGGCCAGAGCGAGGCCCGGCTCCGGGCCAAGCGATCGCTCGGGATCGGCGGCCACATCTCGAGCATCGACGGCGAGCACGGCGACGACACCTCCTACGATGCCGGCATGCGACGCGAGCTCGCCGAGGAGATCGCCATCGACGGGGCCTGGACGGCCCGGTGCGTGGGGCTGATCAACGACGATTCCAACGCCGTCGGAAGCGTGCACCTCGGGATCGTGCACGTGCTCGAGCTGGATCGCCCGGGTGTGGCGTCTCGGGAGAGCGAACTGATCGACTGCGGCTTTTCAACGCTCGATGTGCTCATGGCCGATCGTGACCGATTTGAGACCTGGTCGCAGATCACGCTCGACGCCATCCGTGAGGGGAGACTCGGCTGATCATGGCCGACGGTCCACCGACCATCTATCTCGACAACCACGCCACCACCCGGCTCGACCCGCGGGTGCTCGAGGCGATGCTGCCCTGGCTGACCGAGCACTACGGCAATGCCGGCAGCACGACCCACGAGATGGGGCGCGAGGCCCGCGACGCCGTCGCCTCGGCCCGTGCGTCGTTTGCGGAGTCGATCGGCGCCGAGGCCCGGGAAGTGGTGTTCACGAGCGGGGCTACCGAGAGCGCGAACCTTGCCATTCTCGGCACGGCGGCGCGGGGGCGTGAACGGGTGGCCGGCGCACCGGGCGGGCACATCCTGACGCTTGCCACGGAGCACCATGCCGTGCTCGATCCGATCGAGCATCTGGAGCGTGGCGGGGTGGCCGTCACCCGCCTGGCCGTCCACGGTCAGGATGAGCCGGCTCGCGCCGGGCTCGTGCGCATGGCCGACCTGGAGGCGGCGCTGCGTCCCGACACCTTCCTCGTGTCCGTGCTTCTGGCGAACAACGAGATCGGGGTCGTGCAGGACGTCGCGGCCATCGCCGAACGGGCCCATGCCGTTGGGGCGATCGTGCATGTCGACTGTGCCCAGGTGATGGGGCGGATGCCGGTGAATGTCGATGCGATCGGCGCCGATCTCGCGAGTTTTTCGGCGCACAAGTTTCATGGACCCAAGGGAACAGGGGCACTGTACGTGCGACGGCGAGGCCGAGCCGTGCGGGTGGAGCCGATCATGTTTGGTGGAGGCCAGGAGCGGGGCATGCGGAGCGGCACGATCGACGTGCCGGGCGTCGTGGGCCTTGCCGAGGCGGCACGGCTTGCCACCGCCGCCCTCGGCGAGGAGCCGAGCACCCTGCGTCGCTGGCGCGATCGTCTGTGGGAGACGCTTCGCTCGTCGATCGACGGAGTGGCCCTCAACGGTCCGCCGCTCGATGCCGTTGACGATCGAGGAAGCCCGCAGCGGCTTGCCAACAACCTCAACGTCAGGATCGCCGGGGTGGATGGGCAGTCGCTGCTGGCCATGCTCGCAAGCGACGGTCTCGCCGTGAGTTCTGGAAGCGCGTGCTCATCGGAGCACCCGCGGCCAAGCCATGTGCTGCTGGCGCTCGGCCTCACCGAGGACGAGGCCCGGGCCAGTCTTCGCTTCGGGCTGTCGCGGTTCACGACCGAGGGGGAGGTGCTCGAGGCGGCCCGGCGGATCGCAGCCGGGGTCGAGCGGCTGCGGTCGTTCTGACGGAACGGGAAAAAGGGGCTTTCTGGCCGGCGGTCCCCCGGATACGATTGCATCGCTGGGGTTTGGCATTCGCCGAGCCCCGAACCCGCCAGCATGAGGAGCCTGCCATGTCGATCACGCTCACGGAAAAAGCCGCCACCGAGGTCAAGAAGATCATCACCGAGCAGAAGCTCGCTCCGGAGACGGTTCTCCGCGTGGGCGTCGCCGGCGGCGGCTGCAGCGGCTTCAGCTACTCGTTGGGCTTCGACACCCAGTTCGACCCGAAGATCGACGCCAAGACGGAGCAGCACGGCGTGGCGGTGGTGGTCGATCGGAAGAGCGACCTGTTTCTCGACGGCACCACGCTCGATTTCCACGACGGTATCGACAAGCGGGGCTTCACGTTCAACAATCCGAACGCGAAGAAGACCTGCGGGTGCGGCAGTTCGTTTCAGGCCTGAGCGGCGCCGTTCCGCCCATCGAGGACATCAGACGTGGCGGCTACGGAGAAGGTGTACATCGTCGGAATCGGTGACGACGGCGTCGAAGGCATGACCGCCCAGGCCCGGCGTCTCGTCGAAGGGGCCGACGTGCTGGTGGGCCCGGAGTCGTGTGCTTCGCTCCTGCCCGCAACGCTCCAGTCGCGGCTCGTGGCGGCTGCCGGGCTCGAGGACCTCGTCGACCGGATCAGCGACGCTGGCGACAAGCGAATCGTCGCGCTTGCCTCGGGCGATCCGCTGTTCTACGGAACCGCCCGGTATCTCTGCGCCAAACTCGGCAAGGACCGGTTCGAGGTCGTGCCGCACGTCAGCAGCATGCAACTCGCCTTCGCCCGGGTGAAGGAGTCGTGGGAGGAGGCCTTTCTTGCCAACCTCTCCGGCCAGTCGATCGAGCGGGTGGTCGATCGCGTGCGGTCGAGCGAAACAGTCGGTCTCTTTACGAGCGACCAATGGTCGGCCGCGGCCGTCGCCCGCGCCCTGCTCGATGAAGGCATCGACTACTTCCAGGCCTACGTGTGCGAAAACCTCGGTTCTCCGGATGAACGAGTGACCCAGGGAAGCCTCGCCGACATCGCCCGCGACTCGTTTGCCTCGCCGAACGTGATGATTCTCGTGCGAAAGGCTCGCGCGGCCGACAAGCCCGGCCAGACCGGCACGAGGCTGTTTGGCAATCCCGACGAATGCTTCCTGCAGTCGCGGCCGAAGCGAGGACTCCTCACGCCGGCCGAGGTTCGGTCGCTCGCGATCGCCGAGCTTCAGGTGCAACCCACGAGCGTGGTGTGGGACGTTGGAGCGGGGAGCGGCTCGGTTGGGCTCGAGGCGGCCCGGATCGCCCGTGACGGCCGGGTCTTCGCCATTGAAATGGATCCCGACGACCACGCGCTCATTCGCGAGAATGCCGTGCGGTTCGGCGTGGCGAATCTCGATGCCGTGCTCGGTCGGGCGCCGGAGGCATGGGCGGCCCTTCCGGATCCGGATGCCATCTACGTCGGCGGCAGCGGCCGTGATGTTGCGATGCTGGTGGAGCAGGCCTGGGGGCGGCTCACGCCGGGCGGTCGGCTCGTGACGGCCTGCAACAGCATTGAAAACCTGGCGGCGATGCACTCCCTGCTCCGGTCACGCTCCGAGGACGCGGCATATTGGATGGTCAACATTGCTCGGGGGATCGAGCAGCTGGATCGCATCCGATTCGAGGCGATCAACCCCACGTTTCTGATCGCCGCCACGAAGCCTTTCTGAGTCGCCGATGGCAGACCTGCCGCCACCACTTGACGTGATCGCGGTCGGCGCTCATCCCGACGACGTCGAGATCGGCTGCGGTGGGACGCTCGCCCTGATGGCGTCGAAGGGGTATCGCATCGGGATCGTCGATCTCACCGATGGCGAGCCGACGCCACGATCGAGCGGTCCGGAGGAACGGTTGCGCGAGGCTGCCGCTGCGGCCGCGGCCCTTGGCGTGGTCCATCGGGAAACGCTCAGCTTCACGAATCGTCGGCTGTTCGACGGCTTCGAGGTGCGGGTGGCCCTGGCGACGATCTTTCGGCGCTGGCGGCCGAGGCTCGTCCTCGGATTGGGCGACAAGACGCCGCTCGCGTCCCCCGACCACGCCCAGGCGGTGGCCATCACCGAGGCGGCCGTTTTTTATTCCCGCCTCACGAAATGGGACGACACGTTCGCCGGGCTTCCCGTGCACACCGTGCCGCAGTTCCTCACCTATTTTCTCCTGGCGGGTGTGGCGCAGGTTCCACCGGGGCACTGGCCGCTGGTGGTCGACATCGCCGGGCATCTCGAGACCAAACTGGCATCGATCGCCTGCTACGCCTCCCAGTTCCCGCCGGAGAAGGCCCACGTCTATCCGCGGGTGCGGTCGATGGCCGAGACGGTCGGCATGATGGCCGGCTGCCCGGCCGGTGAGGTGCTGTCGTCCAGTCGGATGCCGCTCACCACCGATCCGATGCGAATGCTCTTTCCATCGGACGGGCCGGTGTCGTGACCGCGCCGCCTGCCACCTGGGACGCAGTGGTCGTCGGCGCGGGTATCGCCGGCCTGATGGCGGCGTCGACGATCGCAGCGTCGGGGCGTCGGGTGATCGTGCTTGACAAGTCACGCGGTGTGGGGGGGCGAATGGCCACCCGTCGTGTCGGTGGGGCGGTGTGCGACCACGGGGCGCAGTTTTTCACGGCTCGCACGGAGGCCTTTCAGCACGTCATCGACACGGCCGCTCGCGAGGGCATGGTGGTCGAATGGTGCCGGGGTTTTGCTCGTGATGGCAGCATCGGCATGGCGGCCGCGACGTCGGGTGATGGCCACCCGCGATACCGCGGCGCCCGGGGCATGAGCGACCTGCCGAAGTGGCTGGTGTCGCGGAACGAGGCCATCACGGTGCGAACAGCCGCCAGGGCGACGGCGGTGGCGATCGGGGCAGGGGCCGTTCGGGTGACCGTCGAGGACGAGCATGGCGCGGGCGACGTGGTCGAGGCGGCCGGCTGCGTGCTCACACCCCCCGTGCCTCAGTCCCTCGACCTTCTGGCGGCGGGCGCGGTGCTCGGTCGGATGGGGGCCGATCGGGTCGCACGGCTGCAGACCGTCGCCTACGATCCGTGCTTCGCCGTCATGCTCGTGCTCGCCCGGCCGAGCCTGGTGCCCGAACCGGGGGCGATTCAGTTTGCCGACGACTCGTCAGGGCCGGTTGCGTGGGTGGCCGACAATCGTCGGAAGGGCCTCTCCGCCGTGCCGGCGCTCACGGTGCACGCCACCGGGTCCTTCAGCCGCGAGCACTTCGACGCACCGCTGAGCGAGGTGGCCACCTCGCTCAGCCAGGCCATTCGGCCCTGGATCGACGGTGATCCACAGGAGGTGATCGTGGAGCGTTCGATCCACCGCTGGAAGTATGCGACGCCCACCACGGTGCTGCCCGACCCGGTCGGGGTGGTGATGGAGCGGCCTCCGATTGCCTGCTGCGGTGACGCCTTCGCCGGACCTCGTGTGGAAGGGGCGTTTGCGAGCGGCGCGGCGACAGGTGCGTGGATGGTGCAGCAACTCCAGGGAGGACATCGATGAGCCAGATTGCCGATTGCATAGTCGTGGGGGCCGGGCTCGCAGGGCTCGCATGCAGCCGTGCGCTGGTCCGTCAGGGCAGGAGGGTGCTGCTCGTCGAAGCGGCCGACCGCGTGGGCGGAAGGGTGGCCACCGATTCCATCGACGGATTCCGAATCGATCGTGGCTTTCAGGTCTTCAACGATGCCTATCCCGAGGGCCGGCGGCAGCTCGATCTCGCCGCGCTTCGGCTGGGGCGGTTTGAGCCCGGTGCCCTCGTGGCCGAGGGATCGACGCTGATGCGCGTGAGCGATCCCTGGCGCCGTCCGTTCACGGCGCTGGCATCGGTGGTGTCGGGGGTCGTCGGTCCTGCCGATGCCATTCGGACGGCGAGGCTTCGTCAGGATGCCTTGCGGGGCTTTCGATCCGGGCTCGTCGATCCGGATGCTCCGCCGGCCGCCTCCGAGCGAACCACCGCGGCGGAACTGGCGGCCCGAGGTTTTTCCGAAGGCTTCGTCAGACGGTTTTTCGTGCCCTTCTTCGGCGGTGTCTTTTTGGAGCGTTTGCTCGACACCTCGGCGATGGTGTTTCTCTTCGACTTCGCGATGTTTTCCCTGGGGCGAGCCTGCCTGCCTGCCGGAGGTATGGCGGCGATCCCGAGCCAGTTGGCGTCTGGGCTGCCACATGGGTGTCTGGAACTGGGCCGGCGGGTGCGTTCGGCGCGGCCGGGGGTCGTGACGCTCGAGGACGGCAGCGAACTCGTGGCGCGGGACGTGGTGGTGGCCGCCGACGGGCCATCGGCCGCGGCGATGGTGCCGGATGCATTCTGTGGCGGGTGGGCTCAACGATCCTGGAAGTCCACCCGGCTGGTGGCGTTTGCCGCGCCGCGTTCGCCTCTGGCGAGGCGAACGCTCCTCGTCAGCGCCGATCCGGGTGGCGTGATCGACAACCTCACCGTGCCGTCCGATGTGGCTGCCGACTACGCTCCTCCCGGGCGATCGCTGATCACGGTGTCGACACGCCACACAGCCGACAGCCAAGGCCTCGAAGAAGCCGTTCGTCGGCAGGCACAAGGATGGTTTGGCGACGCGACGGCGGCCTGGCGGCATCTCACGACCGTGGAGGTGCGGAGGGCCCTGCCCGACGAGTCCCCGACAGGACGTCAGGCGCGTCCCGGCATGCCACGGCTTGCCGACGGCCTGTGGCTCTGTGGGGACCACTGCGGCACGGCTTCGATCAATGGAGCCCTGGCGAGCGGCCGACGGTGTGCCGAGGCGATTCTGGCGGCGTCCTGAGCCGTTGGTCGGGGCAGGGACCCTTGAAATCGGGAAAGGTCCCGGGAAACGCCTGTTAAGACGCGTTGGAGCCAACGGTTTTCCTTCATACAATCGATTGAAACGCTTGTTTGACCATCCCGCCTGGCCCGGGTGCCGCCCCGCCTGAGTTCCTGCATGTCCACCGCCTCCGGCCCCCATCGAAGCAAGTCGCTGGACGACCCCAGGGAACGGATCCTCACCGCCGCCGGGCGGGAGTTTGCCGATCGTGGGTATGAGGCGGCGACCATTCGGGATATCTGTTCCGCCGCGGGGGTGAACGTGGCGGCGGTGAACTACTACTTTGGCGACAAGCGACGGCTCTACATCGCGAGTGTGAAGCACGCCCACGAGGAGCGGCAGCGGCAGGTGCCACAGCCCGAATGGCCCCCTGGAACCCCTGCGTCGCAGAAGCTTCACGGTTTCGTGGGCAACATGCTCGATCGCATGCTGGGATTCGATCATCCTCCCTGGGAGGTGCGGCTCCTGATGCGCGAGGTGCTCCACCCGACGGAAGCCTGCCGTGAACTCGTGGAAGACTACATCCGGCCTCACTTCGGCCTGCTTCTCGGGATCCTCGACGAACTGGCCGGTGGCGAACTCCCCGATGCCGATCTTCGTCGCGTCGGCCTGAGTATCGTCGGCCAGTGCTTTTTGTATCGGGCTGCCGGCGAGGTCGTGGCGATGCTCGTGCCGTCCGACGAGATCGATGCCCATCACACACCGTCTTCGATCGCCGATCACGTCACCCGCTACGCCCTCGCGGCGATGGGAGTGGCTCCGCCGCTCGTCGATGGTTCGTCCGTTCGCTTCTCCGGAGATGCCGATTTATGAAGGCCGTGAAGACCGTGCTGGGATGGATCGTGCCATTCATGATCCTCGGCGCGGGCATCGCTCTGTTTCTCGGCATGGGAACCCAGCCCCCGCCGTCGCGGCAGGAACGGCCGGCCGACGCCGCCATCGCCGTGCGGACGGTGGCGGCGGAGGACGTGCGCGAGGGGCTCACCATCGAGGCCGACGGGGTGGTGGTGCCGCTGCGTGAGGTGACGCTTGCCGCCGAGGTGCCCGGTCGAATTCGCCTGAAAGCGGAGGTCTGTGACGAGGGACGATTCGTCACGGCCGGAACGGTGCTGTTCGAGATCGATCCGCGTGATTACGAACTCGATGTGGAGCGGCTTGGGCGGGAGGCCAATCAGGCTGATCTGGCCATCGAAGAACTCGATGAAGAGGTGAAGCAGAACACCAGGCTCGTCGATCTGGCGTCGCAGCAGGTGGAACTGTCGCGCCGCGAGGTGGCACGCGTCGAAGGGCTGCGGGCAGGTCGCGTTGTCACCGAGTCTGAGCGCGATCGTGCGGTCCGCGAGGAGCTGACCGCGGCCAACGCCCTCGCCACCCTGGAGGGACAGCGGCGGGTCCTGCTCAAGCGGCGGTCCAAACTGGAGGAGGCGAAGCTCCTCACGGCGTCGCTCCTCGACAAGGCGAAACTCGATCTTTCCCGGACGCAGGTGATCGCCCCCATCGATGGCATGGTGGTGGAAGACAAGGCGGAGCAGGGATCGTTCGTCGCCAAGGGCACGCCGTTGGTGACCATCGAAGACACGACCGCCGCGGAGGTGCGTACGAACCTGGAGATGGACGACATCGCCCGGATCTGGGGCGGTCGGGAGCCGGGCGAGGGGCTTGATCGCGACGGCTTCAATGCCCCGGTGACGGTTGTGTTTCGAATCGGCGATGCGGTGTTCGAGTGGCCCGGAACGTTGTCGCGTCAGGAAGGCCGCGGGCTCGACGAAAAAACACGCTCGCTCCCCTGCCGTGTCAGGGTGCCCGACCCGACGGCCGTGCGGGCCATCGACCGCTATGGGGCGGCGATGCCCCAGCTCCCGGCCTCGGCGCCCCGATCGCTGCTGCGAGGCATGTTCGTGCAGGTGCTCGTCCATGTGCCGGTGAACGATCCTCTCGTGTCGATTCCCGAAGAAGCGCAGCGTCCGAGTGGCGAGGTGTGGCTCATGCGGGAAGGCAGGCTGGTCGTGCTGCGCCCCCGTGCGATGCAGGCGTCTGGAGGCAGGTTGGTGTTCGATGCGAGAGCCTCGGGATTCATCCCGGGCGACCGCGTGATCATCAGTCCGATCGCGAGCCCCCATGACGGGATGGCGGTGACCGAGCCCGGTGGTTCCGAGAAGCCATCGACGCTCCAGGCACGGGTTCCGGAGCCGGAGGACGCCACGTGAGAACGATCGTCGCCTGGACCGTTCGCAACATGCCGGCGATGAACACGCTCACGCTGGCCGTGCTGCTCGTCGGCCTGATGGCATTCCTGTCGATGCGGCGGGAGGTGTTTCCGGAGTTTGACCTCGAGATCGTGCTGGTCACCGTGCCCTATCCGGGGGCGACACCCGAGGAGGTCGAGGAAGGCATCTGCCAGAAGGTGGAAGAAGCCTGCCGGACGGTCGAAGGGATCAAGAAGATCACGAGCGTGGCCCAGGAGGGGATGGGATACTGCGTCTTCGAGCTGCACGACAACGTGAAGGAGGTGCAGAAGACGGTCAGTGAGATTCGATCGGAGGTCGACCGGATTCCGAGCATGCCGGAGCTGGCCGAGGACGCGAAGGTGGAGCAGGTCACGCTCCGAAATCCGGCGATCAAGGTGGGCGTGCTGGCGCCGCCTGGAGCCGGTGACGACACGGAATCGGAGCTGGAACTCCGCGACGTCGCCGAACTGGTACGAGACGACCTGCTCGCCTTGCCGGCGGTGTCGGCCGCCAATCTCATGGGGGCGAGGGATTATCAGATCGACATCGAAGTGTCGGAGGAGACGCTACGGAAATACGGGCTTTCGCTCCAGAAGGTCGCCGACATCGTGCGCCGCGAAAACCTCGAACTCCCGGGCGGCACGATCCGCAGCGAGCGGGGTGAAATCCTGCTGCGAGGCAAGAACAAGAAGTACGTCGGCGCCGAGATCGCGGAGCTGCCGCTGGTCACGCTCCCGAGCGGGCTGGTGCTCACCGTGGGCGACCTTGGCACGGTGCGGGATGAGTTCGCCGATGTCGCCTCCACCAACCAGATCAATGGCCGTCTTGGCATGGTCGTCTCGATCGACCGCAGTTCGGGAGAAGATCTCCTGGCGATGGTGGCCGCGGTGAAGCACTACGTGGCCAACGCAAAGCTGCCCGAGGGATACAGCCTCACGACCTGGGCCGACCAGTCGATCGACGTGCAGGATCGGCTCGAAATGCTGGTCGTCAACGGTCTGCAGGGGCTCGTGATCGTGTTCGTGATGCTGGCGCTCTTTCTCGACCTCAAGATCGCCTTCTGGGTGGCGTTGGGCATTCCGTTTTCGATGCTGGGCACCGGCGCCCTGATGTTCGTCACCGACCAGACGCTCAACATGCTGTCGATGTTTGCGTTTCTCATGGCGATCGGGATCGTGGTCGACGATGCGATCGTGGTGAGCGACAACGTCGACCGTCATCGACGGATGGGGAAGAGCCTCGTGAACGCGGCGATTGACGGCACCGTCGAGGTCGTGCCGAGCGTCATCTCGAGTGTGCTCACGACGGTCATCACCTTTCTTCCGCTCTGTTTCGTGTCGGGAGTGATGGGGAAGTTCATCGCCGTGATGCCGTTTGCCTTCATCACCACCTTGCTCATGTCGCTGGCGGAGGCCACGCTGGTGCTGCCGGGGCATTTGGCCCACGAGAAAAACCTCGTGTTTACCCTGATCGGGATCGTCTTCGCGCCGCTTCGGCTGCTGCTGCCGTTGGTGACGATGGTTCAGCGTGCCTGCGACCGCGGGCTGAAATGGTTCGTGAAATCGATCTACTCCCCGTTGCTCGAGGTGGCGCTCGACAACCGACTGGCCGTGCTCGCCATTGCCGTGAGCATTTTGCTGGCGGCGTTTGGCATCGTGCGCAGCGGCGTGACGCCCTTCCTGCTCATGCCGAAGATCGACGCGAATCGACTGATGGCGAAGGTGGTGTTTCCCGACGGCACGCCGGCAAGCGTGACGGAGGAGGCGACGCTTCGGCTGGAGCGGGCCGCCTTCAAGACGACCCGTGAACTGTCTCCTCCCGACAGGCCGATCATGGAGCTTGTCCATCGGGCGGTGGGGTCGGTGTCGGCTCCCGGGCAGATCGGGCCCGATGCCCGCATGAGCGGGAGCCATGTCGGAGCGGTGTCGCTCGAACTGGTCGACGGGCAGAACCGCAGCGTTACGAGCGAGGAGTTCATCAGTGAGTGGCGACGGCTGTCGGGCGAGTTTGCCGGGGCCGAGTCGGTGAACTTTGGTACCGAAAACATGGGGCCTGGCGGCAAGACGATCGAGTTCAAGCTCCTGTCATCCTCGGATCCCGAGTCGGTGCGTCAGCTCGAGGCGGCGGTGGAGCGATGCAAGCAATGGCTCGCACAGTATGAGGGGGTGATCGACATCGACGACGACTCCCGGCCGGGCAAGTGGGAGTATCAGATCAAGGTGAAGCCGCGGGCGGAGGCGATGGGTGTGTCGCTCGCCGATCTCGCCGGCACGATTCGGGCGAGCTTCTACGGCGAGGAGGTGATGCGACTCCAGCGCGGCCGGCACGAGGTGAAGCTCATGGTTCGCTACCCGCAAGATGAGCGGCGGACCCTGGCGACGCTCGATGACATGCGCGTGACCGGCCCTGACGGCGTGAAGCGTCCGATCGGCGAGCTCGCCGACGTGGCCGTCGAGCGGGGGTTTTCCGAGATCAACCGACTCGGGCAGAAGCGGTCGATCACCGTGACCGCCGACATCGACATCGCCAAGACATCGCTCACGAGTTCGCAGGTGATCGGCGACATGGAGCGACGACTGATGCCCGACCTGTTCGCCGAGTACCCCGCAGTACGGGTGCGGTGGGAAGGCCAACGCGAGCAGTCGAATGAATCACTCCGGAGTCTCGGGGTCGGCTTCGTCGTAGCCCTCTTTGCGATGTTCGTGCTCCTCACGATGGAGTTCAAGTCGTACTTCCAGCCATTCCTGATTCTCGGCGCGATCCCCTTCGGCATCGCCGGAGCCGTGTTTGGCCACGCCTTCATGGGCATGCCGCTGACGCTCTTCAGCATGTTTGGGCTGGTGGCCCTGGCAGGGGTGGTGGTGAATGACTCGATCGTGTTGATCGATTTCATCAACCACCGGGTTCGCGACGGCCATCCACTGCGGGAGGCCCTGCGGGAGGCCGGATGTCTTCGGTTCAGGCCGGTGCTCCTGACCAGCATCACGACGATCGGCGGCCTTCTGCCGCTGCTGCTCGAGAAGAGCTTTCAGGCGCAGTTTCTCGTGCCCATGGCGACGGCGATGGCGTTTGGATTGATGACGACGACGGCGTTGGTGTTGATCCTGGTGCCCGTGATGTATTCGTTCTTCGGGACAAGCGCCCGCGAAAACCACCAGGATGAGTATCTGGCAGGGCATGGTCCGGACGATCGCGGAGCCGCCGGGCCCGATGACGACGAGCAGGAGTGGCTCCCTGAGCACCTCCGTCATCCTGCCAACGCATCAACTGAGGTGCCGCTCGTCTGACGGGCACCGCGTCGGGGGCGCATCGCGACCGTCCCTCTCTGACGGGCACCTCGTAAGGATTGAAGGCATCGTCAGCGGGCGATTCTTCCGAGATCGTAGGCGAAGCGAGATGCTTGCTGAAACGCGTGGTTTTCAGCGTTTCGCACGATCGGTGAACCACCTTCCCAGGTGTTGGGAAACACCCGGGATGGGTTTCGCTGGAATGACGAACCATGGAGATGTCAGCAGGCGACTGTCGAAAAACGAAGCAATCACCATCGACCACGACGTCATGGATGAAACCTCGAAGAACGCTCGAGGCGCCGCCGCGGCCCGCCACGGGGCCTCGCTCCGGCGCGCCGTATGCACGTCATGTCCTTCGACACGGCACGCCAGGCGGCGGCCCGGGTTACAGGTTCTTCAGGAAAGGGAGCGTTGGACATGGTCGTGCGTGCAGTCGGCATCACGTCCGAACTCGTATCGAGCAAGACGGGCAGCACCTCCGGCGGCGGTCGCTGACGCCCGGCAGGGCGTGCTGCCGTCTGCAGTCCTCGACTACTTGTTGACGAGGAAGTGGCAGATGTCGCCGTCGCGCATCACGTAGTCCTTCCCCTCCACCCGAAGTTTCCCGGCCGCCCGAATCTCCTTTTCGCTCTTGTACTGCTCCAGATCGTCGAGCGAGTAGATTTCGGCCCGGATGAATCCCTTCTCGAAGTCGGTGTGGATCACGCCGGCGGCCTGCGGGGCGGTGGCGCCCACGGGAACCGTCCAGGCGCGAACCTCCTTCTCGCCGGCCGTGAAATAGCTCTGCAGGCCGAGCGTCTTGTAGGCGGCACGGGCGAGGACGGCGAGCGCCGGCTCGGTCAGGCCGGCCCCTTCGAGCATCTCCGCCCGGTCCGCCTCGTCGAGTTCCGCGATTTCCGCCTCGATTTTGGCGCACACGGGCACCACCTCGGCCCCCGACTTTGCCGCTGCCGCCCGTACCGCAGGCACGAGCGGACTCTTGCCCTCCACGTCGTTTTCATCGACGTTGGCGACGTAGAGGATCGGCTTGGCGGTGAGGAGCCCGAGTTCCTTGATCGCTTTTCGCTCGGCTTCATCGAGCGGCATCGTGCGCAGCGGCTTCTGCTCTCCGAGATGGGCGAGGCACTTCTTCATCACCTCGACTTTGAGCTTGGCGTCCTTGTCGGCTCCTTTTGCCGATCGCTCGGCTTTGGGGAGCATGTTCTCCAGGTGCTGGATGTCGGCGAGCATCAGTTCGATCTCGATCGTTTCCATGTCGGACAGTGGATCGACCTTGCCGGACACGTGAATCACGTCGGGGTCGTCGAAGCACCGCACGACCTGGAGGATCGCATCGACCTCACGGATGTGCGAAAGAAACTTGTTGCCGAGGCCCTGGCCCTCGCTCGCACCCTTCACGATGCCGGCGATGTCGACCAGTTTGAGGGCGGCCGGGATCACCTTCTGGGGTGGAATCAGTTTCGTGATCCTCTCCAGGCGGCCATCGGGCACGCTGACCATCCCCTCGTTGGGTTCGATGGTGCAGAAGGGATAGTTGGCGCTCTGGGCGGTCTTCGACATGGTGAGCGCGTTGAACAGCGTGCTCTTGCCGACGTTGGGAAGACCGACGATTCCTGCTTCCATCGATGGGGCTCCGCGGGCGGGGGTCTCGGGGGCGGCATCATAGAAGATTGTGGTCCGGCGCCAAAGGCAGCCGCCCGAACGGAGATGCGTCGGCCGATTTCGACGGTCTGTCGTCGAACCTCTGAGGGATCGGGATGCGGGCGGCTACAACATGGGGATGCCCCGCGGCCGTGTCCTTCCCGAAGCCTTCTACGATCGCCCAGCCGATCGCGTGGCCCGGGATCTGCTGGGGCAATGGCTCGTGATTCCGGATGCCGCCGGCCGACCGCGTCGCCACGTTGTGATCGAAACCGAGGCCTACCTCGGGGCCCACGACCTCGCGTGTCATGGATCGAAGGGCCTGACCAGGCGCAACGCCACGATGTTTGGGCCGGCTGGGCGATGGTATGTGTATCTCTGCTATGGCATGCATTGGATGCTGAACATCGTGACGGCTGCGGAGGGGATCCCTGCGGCCGTCCTGATCCGCGGTGTCGGAGACCACGTCGGCCCGGGGCGCGTGACCAAGGCACTCGGCATCGATCGGTCGTTCGACGGACGTCCGGCGCGACGATCCGGCGGCCTGTGGTGCGAGGGGAGCGGCCTCCGTGTGCCGCCGCGCCGGGTCGAGCGAACGCCTCGAATCGGCGTGGGCTATGCGGGATCGTGGGCCGAAAAGCCGCTTCGATTTGTGGTCGATCCCGCATGGATCTCTACAATCGACGGGAGAAGGAGGGCCACATCATGAACGGCCGACTCGCGATCCTTGTCTTGGGAGGTGCCATCATCATGGGGCAGTTGACTGGTCGTGCTGACGAGCCGGCGCTGGCGAAGGCCACGCTGGCCGGAGGATGTTTCTGGTGCACCGAAGCGGTCTATGCGGAACTGAAAGGCGTGTCGAGCGTGACGAGCGGCTATATCGGCGGGGTGGTGCCGAACCCCACCTACAAGGACGTGTGCACGGGCCTGACGGGACACGCTGAGGCGATCGAAATCGAATACGATCCCGCCGTGGTGCCGTTTGCGAAGCTCCTCGAGGTGTTCTTCGCGACCCATGACCCGACGACCCTCAATCGCCAAGGGGCCGACGTCGGCACGCAGTATCGATCGGCGATCTTCTATCACGACGAGGAGCAGAAGCGGGTGGCGGAGGACGTGATCGCCAGGTTGAATGCCGCGAAGGTGTTTCCCGGGCCGATCGTGACGCAGGTGACGCCGGCGGTGACGTTCTTTCCGGCCGAGGATTACCATCAGGACTACTTCGCGAAGAATCCCATGCAGCCGTATTGTCTTGCGGCGGCGGCACCGAAGGTCGCGAAGGTGCGGAAGGTGTTCAAGGATCTCGTGAAGGAAGGATCAGGCCCGCATGGGACGAACAGATGAACTGCGGCGGGCGGTGGAACTCGCGATCGAGGGATCCTGGGTTGAGGCGCATCTGATCGCTCAACGTCACGAAGGCGACATGGCGGCGGATTGGCTCCATGCGATCGTGCACAAGATCGAGGGCGACATGGGCAACTCGCGGTATTGGTATCGCCGGTGCGGCATGCTCGACCGGGCGAATGACGATGCGACGGTGGAGCTTCACGAGCTGAAGGCGGCGCTCATCGATTGACGAAGCCAGACACACCGCTCCGGGGGGCGCTGGAATTGAGGCTGCGCTTCGGGTGCCCGTGGAAGCCCAGCGGCGTGAGCCGTGGGACCGGCGCGGCGAAACGCGTGGTGTGTTTGGCATGGTTGGGTTCAACTCGCTGAACGGCGTCGGCTCCGGCTTGGGGACGCGTGCGTTGAGGCTACGCTTCGGGGTTGCCCACACGCTGATGGTCGCGCCGTCACCGCCGTCCCGGCGTCGGTTCCGGTTTGGGGACGCGGGTGTTGAGGCTGCGCTTCCGGGTTGCCCACACGCTGATGGTCGCGCTGTCGCCGCCGTCCCGGCGTCGGCTCCGGCTTGGGGACGCGGGTGTTGAGGCTGCGCTTCGGGGTTGCCCACACCCCGTCGCCGGACGCTCGCGTCGGGCATCCTGCCCTTTGGCTCGCTCGGCATTGGCTTCGCTCCGCCATCCTGGCTCCG
>Ga0208783_10000028_pt1 | contig 86826 bp, 84 predicted proteins | sample DEB19_08_DNA_2_FD_184529 | JGI IMG/M metagenome (GOLD analysis project Ga0208783, IMG submission 184529) | Aqueous microbial communities from the Delaware River and Bay under freshwater to marine salinity gradient to study organic matter... | ecosystem: Environmental > Aquatic > Marine >... | reverse complement strand
AACACAGAAAAACCCATAATTTCTAACTGAAGTTTGATTTTCAGCCGATCTTCCGAATTATCTTCAACAAGAAGAGCGTTCGGTTTCACTTCTTTATCTTTGGTCACAATTCTCCATAATTTTTCAGATATTGCTGTAAACAATACAGCAAACTTTATCTTTGACTGGATTTCTACTCTCGAAATGCGAGATTGTGAAGGTTTTTTGAGTAAGTTCCAACATTCCTCACGAGAAAGGAGAAATTTTTGGATCTTGCTCGAATAAGTCGAATCTCAGAGCGTTTGGGTGTTGAAAAGGACCTCCGCACCGCAATTCACTACATAGCTCTCAATGTTTGCAGTTCCGGAGAACCAGCTCGTATCTACCTAGCAAGACTCGACCACAATCTCATGTTGCATCATTTAGCAAGCTTTGGATTTAGTGATGAATTCGTCGCGAATAATTCAAGTTTTAACCTTCTCTTAAATCCAGTACTGAATGAAGCGATCACAAGTCAAACAGTCATGATTAGAAATCGCGACGCCGCATATTTCAAGCTATCTGCAGATCTAAATCTGGATAAAAGTGACTCACTTTGGAAATCCACGGCTTTCTTACCGCTTCTCCCAAATTATGCGGCCACAATTTCCACTCGAGTTTCGATAGAAGATAGTGAAGAAGTAAAAATGACTTTCTCCATATTAAAAAATTTGATTAATCTAATTTTAGATCGGGTAATTGAAACTCCTAAAGTTCGAGTAGGCAGTACTAATGGCAGAGCGAAATTTAATTCTGGGAAAGAATTGTCCGAGAGACAATCTCTGATAATTGAGTTAGTGAGATCCGGCATGACAAACATGGCAATCGCCAACCGATTAGGTTATTCCGAGTCTCTTATCCGACAAGAAACGATGATGATCTATAAGAAAATGGGGATTAATGGTCGGCGTGATTTATTAGACGAGAGCTCCAACGACCAGCAGCATGGAATATAAACTCAAATAAGTAATTGATCCGTGGAAAATACGCGCCGCGCTCTTTTCAATATTCGCTTGCTTCATGCCCAGCATCTGAATTGCGAAAATTACCGAGAGTAAAGCATTCACTAGATAGAACAAGATTGAGAGATCCGCACTCCACAAGGTGATAAATGAAACCGCAAACATCGCGATGGCATGGAACCACATCTGCTGGGTGACTTTCCGCATCGGAGCAACAACAGGGAGCATGGGAATCCCTGCTGCTGCGTAATCGTCTTTGTATTTAATGGCTAGCGCCCAAAAATGCGGTGGGGTCCAGAAGAAGATCACCATAAAGAACCAGAATGCCGTCCACGATAAAGAATTAGCCACTGCTGCCCAGCCAATCAAAACTGGTAGACATCCTGCGATTCCACCCCAGACAATGTTCTGTGAAGTTCTGCGCTTCAATCCAACTGTGTACCCGAATACATAGAAAGCAATTGCGCTCACTGTCAATCCGGTTGCTAGTGGATTCGTGAAGACCCAGAAAATCGCTAATGAAAGAATTGTGATAACAATCGCGAATCCCAAGGCCTGATTTTCTGTGATTAGGTTGTTGACTATAGGGCGTTTAGAAGTTCTGTTCATAAGTTGATCGATATCGGTTTCGATTACCATGTTAAAAGCATTTGCTGCGCCAGCCGCAAGCGTTCCACCTATAAGAGTTGCGATAGTTATAATAAGTGGCGGAATTCCATCTGCAGCCAAGAATAGCGCCGGAAGTGTTGTTACAAGAAGCAGTTCTACCACTCGTAATTTCATTAACGCGATATATGGCGAGAACACATCGCGAGATTACCCTGTAGATTGCGGACATGCGTATTCCGGTGAAATGGGCCATACTTGTTGCGCTACTCGCCCAATTCGTCTCACCGTCACAAGCAAACGTTCTCTCTGACAGCACAGAGTTGAAGCTTGAGAAAACAATCACTGGAGATATATCTCCGAAGTCAGTACGAGCATCAAAAACTGGATATGTGTCTGCGCACAACATGATGTATCGCCATTCCGTGACGATTTATGATGCAAATTCTCTCAATCTGATTTCTACAATTCCTGACTCGGTAAGGTTCTCGGACTTTGGAGTAAGCGGTTATTCCGGAACCCATCGCGGCGCGCCCGTCGAAGGCGCATATTCACCTGACGGTAAGTATCTCTACGTCACCAATTACGCCATGTACGGCAAAGGTTTTAATCGCGAAGGAACAGATATTTGTAATCCGTCCGATAAATATGACCGCTCATTTCTGTATCGGATTAATACCTCTGATTGGAAAGTGAGCGCTCTCTATAAAGTAGGAGTGGTTCCCAAAGTCGTCGATGTGACCCCAGACAATAAATATGTTCTCGTAACGAATTGGTGTTCCTATGATCTTTCGATCATATCCTCAGAATCTCAGAAAGTAGTGAAGACGATCAAGATTGGTGCATACCCGCGTGGCATCACCGTTTCACAGGATTCGCAGTTTGCCTACGTTGCACAAATGGGTGGATCCGTAATTCATAAAATAGATCTTGTTACTTTTGAAAAGGAATTACTACCGATTGGTTCTAACCCTCGGGCGATTGTTCTTTCACCAGATAACTCCACTCTTTATGCAACACTCAATAGTTCGGGTCGCGTTGTTGCTTTCGATCTCTTATCGAAGAAGGTAATCAAGTCTGTAAAGACTGGATCTGCCTCGCGCAGTCTTGACATTTCCAGCGATGGTTCTGCTCTTTACGTCGTTAACTACACCAGCGATACTGTTGCAAAAGTAAGGGTTAGCGACTTTAAAATTTTACAGAAGATAAAAGCATGCAATGAACCCATTGGCATAACTTACGAACCACTGAATAAGCGAGTATGGGTCGCTTGTTATGGTGGAGCGATCAAAGTCTTTAGTGATTCCCTCGTACGATAACGCCTAATAAACGATCCATCGATGCTCGTGCCCGATTACGCGCGCCTAGAGTGGGTGTAATTCCATCAGCGAGAATTGCGAAAGCAAATTCTGTTTCCCCATCATCAACATAGCCCGCCATCGTTACGCTCCGATTTACCCACCCAGTCTTAGCGTGCACATGACCTATTGCGTTCGGTGCGGTTTCAACAAAACGTTTTTGAAGCGTACCTGTCAATCCACCGACTGGCATACCGTCATAGATCGATTCGTATCGTGGGTTATTTCGTATCTTCATCAAAAGTTCGACAATAGTTTTCGCTGAGACTCGGTTAGCTTTAGAAAGTCCGCTCCCGTCTTCAACTTTCAGACCAGTTGAGTCAACGCCGATCTCTTCAAGGGCAAGTTTGAAAGTCTTGGTCAACCCAGCAGGCGTTGTTTCATAACCGATTTTTCGTGCCGCAGAGTTCCCTAATCTGTTTGCCAGAGTGTTATCGCTCCACATAATCGCAAACTTCACCATTTCCGATATTGGTAATGAGGTAAAAGACGCGACTTCGTCCTTTGCTTTACTCGAGACAGCATCGCCATCTATTTTCTTAAATGTTGCGCGAATACCTTTGTTCTTAAGATTAATGTTGAGATCGTATTTATCTTTCTCAAAGATGCCTGTGTAGTAAATCGTAATCTTCTTATTATTTTCAGTATTGGCTTTGGAAACCAGCGATGGGAGAAAGATCTGGCCGTTCTTCTTTGCGCGAGTTACATTACTCGTCAACCATGGATCGAGCGTCCCTTTGATGATGAATGTGCTCGCTTGCTCAGTGGAGTAAATCGTCGTGGAATAGGTCTTATCTGGTCCAACAAAATGAAGAGCTGCGCTTGTGGAAATTAATTTCAAAACCGAAGCAGGAACCCGGAGCGAATCAGGTGAATTTTGTGCGATAACTTTCCCATCATTGGGATTCATAATCAGTAAGCCTGGTGACGCTAATGATTTTGCGCTGATGTACTTCTCTAGAGAATGGAGCGCATGACTGGGAGTGGCTCCGAACACCAGCGTTACTACGGTTAGTAGAGCGAGTAATCCCTTACGCACGTCGAAAGAGTACTAATCGATTCTGAGATATCGCCGCACCTAGAAGAACAATCAGGCCACCTACGGGTTCATTCCACGTCAACGGTTCATTGAGAAAGAGCAACCCCATGATGACGGCGACTAACGGCGTTATGTAAGTGACGGTAGAGGCGATGGCGCTTCCCGCACCTTTAATCACGTGAAAATTCCAGATATACGCAAAACCGCTACCGAAGATTCCTAATGCCAGCATCGAAAGCAAAGGAATGACTCGATATTCATCTTCTGCAATCCCATCGATGAGATAGAAGGGAACCAAAGTTATCGTCCCCATAATCAATTGCGTCGCAGCCAGAACTTCAAAAGGAAGTTGTAGCGGAATTACATATCGCTTCGAGTACGGAAAGGAGATTCCGTAACATAAAACAGCGGCCAAGAGCATAAGAATTGCCCAAACGGGATTAGTTCCCACTCCATTCCAAATCCCAAATACAGTAGCAATTCCTAGTGCGCCAATAATCAGTCCGGCAATCTGATTGAAAGAAATCTTTTCATCACGAAAGATAAGTAGCATCACCAGAAGAGTCATAAGCGGAGTTGTGGCGTTAATGATTCCAGCAAGAATTGATGTGACTTCAGTCTGGGCTTGAGCAAATAGAACTCCAGGAATTGAATTTAGTAATAATGAAACCACCCAGAGTTTGAACCAGATTCGCGGGTCGCTCGGAAGGCTGAGTTTTCTCATCTTGAGATAAATAGTGAGAGTCAAAGCTCCTAACGCACATCTACCAAAAGCAACTCCAAAGGGAGTAAGGAAGGTGAGGCCCTGTTTAATAAATAGAAATGAACAACCCCAGACCAATCCCAGAGCAATATAGGCAGGTAACCAACTTCCCTTTAGGCTTCGCTCTATGCGCACCGGGTATGTCTATCACGAGATTTTTGGTTGGCATGACACTGGGACTTTTGTTGGCGATATGCCTTCAGATCCTGGCGCAGGACTTCAGCCGTATATGAATTATGAACATCCGGAATCAAAGAAAAGAATTCATGAACTAATCGTGGTCTCAGGTTTGATTGATCATTTAGTGCGAGTACCAGCTCGAAAAGCAAGTGAAACAGAGTTAGAAACAGTTCACACTAAAGAACATATTGCTCGAATCAAAAAAGATTCATCCACTCGTCTTGGAGGTGATGGTGGAGATTTAACAACGCCATTTGCGCGCGGAGGTTATGACATTGCCGCAATGGCAGCCGGCGGTGCAATCGAATTATTCGAATCAGTTCTCAGTGGTGAAGTAAACAACGGTTATGCCTTAATTCGCCCACCTGGTCATCATGCAATCCGAGAACGCGGTATGGGCTACTGCATCTTCTCGAATATGGCGGTTGCGATCGGCGTGGCGAAGAAGACTCACGGCGAAAACTTAAGGGTTGCAGTTGTGGATTGGGATGTGCACCACGGAAATGGAACCGAATCAATATTTCTTAATGATCCAGATGTCTTGACTATCTCACTGCATCAAAATCGCTTATATCCCCACGATACTGGCGATGTTGATGTTGTTGGAGTCGGAACAAATATCAATATTCCACTTCCTCCAGGAACGGGTCATGGTGGTTATTACTATGCTTTTGATGAAGTTGTGATCCCTGCAATCAGAAAATTTAAGCCTGACATTATCTGTGTCGCATCGGGATTTGATTCTTCTGTGTATGACCCACTCGGTCGAATGCTCGTGACTGCTGAAGGTTACCGAGTAATGACTCGTAAATTGATGGACATTGCCGATGAAGTATGTGGTGGAAAATTGATGATGACACATGAAGGTGGATACAACGCGACCTATGCACCGTTCTGTGGTCTCTTTGTACTGCAAGAGCTTTCTGGTGTCACAAAATTGCCCGATCCATTTGCACACGGAAATGACTATCCCGGCCAAGAATTAAAGTCTCATGAAGCGTCTATCGTTGATGAAGCTAAGAAGTTGGTCGCGAGGTTATGACATTGCCACCGCCCGAAATCGGTCCTGGTGAGTTTTATCCCGTAGTTGGAGTTGGACCACACCCCAAGCCATGGCCAACTGAAGAACATTTCGATCCAGAACTACTAGAAAATGGCGATCGGCGAAATGTCCTTGATAAATATCGTTATTGGAAAGTAGAAGCCATCGTTGCTGACCTCAACACCAAGCGACATCCACTACGAGTAGCAATCGAAAATTGGCAGCACGATCTCAATATTGGTTCGATCGTGCGCACCGCGAATGCATTTAATGTCTCTAGCGTTCATATCGTTGGTAAACGTGATTGGAATCGTCGCGGTGCGATGGTGACCGACAAATATCTAACTGTCATTCATCACCCAACAGTGGCTGATTTCAAAGCTTGGTGCGATGAAAACAAAGTAGCGATTATTGGAATTGATAATGTCGAAGTTTCGACCGCCATTGAAAGCGCAGATTTCCCGCGCGATTGCGTCCTTTTCCTTGGACAGGAAGGAGCTGGAATGTCTGAAGAAGCAGTGGCAATCTGCGAACAAGTTCTAGCAATCTCCCAATATGGTTCGACGCGTTCTATGAATGCATCAGCAGCTGGCGCAATAGCTATGTACGCCTGGGCGATGCAGCATTTACATAAGTAATTGCTTAATTAGTCCATCCGTGGCTTTTTCCACCATCTGTAGAACATTTTCAAATGCTTCATCCGGAAGCGAGTATGGGTCTGGGACTTCCACAGACTCCGGCTTCGTTAGATCGAATTCGCGCAAATAAAAAATCTTTCTCTCTTCTTCATCACTCGTAACAAATTTCGAGACTTCTTGATGATTATGGTTATCCATCACTAAAACGAGATCTGCAGCAACTAAACGTGAGTAGTTGAATTGCGATGCAACATGTTTAAATGAATAGCCCGCTTTCTCCCACGTTCGCTTTGACGGTGGGTTTGGTCCTTGTCCGACATGCCAATGCGACGTTCCGGCAGAATCCACAATAATTTTTGGCTTCTCGATTCTTGCAACTTTGTTATGGAGAACCGCAGCCGCCATGGGAGATCGACAAATATTTCCGTAACACACCATTGTGATGATGAGTGTGTCGCGATCTTTAAGGAATGAGAGATCGGGAAGAGACACTTTACTTTTAGCTAATCTTCAAGAATTTCGGAGATGGAAGTAATGCGTCGTTCAATCTCAATCGCTTCTTCGGAACGGCCCTGGGCGTGCAGAATCTCAGCGATTCGACGCTCAATAGCGATAATGAAGGGAAAATCTTTGGGATCGGCATCAGCTGCAATATCGAGTACTCGTTCGAGAGTGTTGAGGCCTTCATCTACTTCACCAGAAAGGACTTGAGCTTTACCTAGTTCAAATGAGGCATAGGTGAGGCGGCGGTGATCGTGGGCAGTTGTGAAGACATCTACCGCTTTTTGGGCAGCGGCTAATGCAGAATCAGCATCGCCGAGTTCGGTGTAGCAATGTGCAATTTTCTGGTCGCATCGGGCTACATGAATTACTTCTCGCGCAGTTTTGAAATATTTGCGAGCTTCATAGAACGCTTCTAGCGCTTCTTCGTACTTCTTTAATTCGCGATATGCGCATCCAATCAAATGGAAATCTGTGGCGGCACCTAATTCATTTCCGTCAATCAAATGCTCTCGAGCGCACTCTTCCATACAATCGATCGTGTTCTGGTACTCCTTGGAGCTAAACCACCACTCGCCTAAAGTGCAGGCAAGTTCGAGCGCCATCGGAGATTTGTTTTCGCGCAGCAGCTCTACCGCTTTGCTCATCGCAGTTGCGGCTTCGCTCATGCGCTTGAGTTGATTTAAGTTGTAACCAATTGCGGAATATGCCTGGGCCAAACCTTCGGTTGGGGCCGCAGATCCCAATTCTGAATAAATATCGCGGGCAGTTTCAGCAAGAGCTAAAGCTTCGTCGTATTGGCCACGCGCATAGATTCGCGCGCTTAATTCGTAGTACGTACTTGCTCGATCGATACCGTGAGTTTCAGGTATTCGTTCCCACAACATTTCTTCCGTAATGATCTCGTCATTTACTTCATCATCGTTGTGTTCATCGGCCAACGCAGTACTCCTTTCACGAAACTGCGGCGCTGCAGTGAGTCCAAACCTAGCAGGTAGAACTCACACACCAGGCTGAATATTCGCGACACTACTGGGAGTCAGCTTTTCCTAAGACCACGGTGAAGGTCTTCAGTCCGCCTGAACCTGGTAAATCAACAGTAATTTTTACCGTACTACCTGGAGCGTAAGAACGGATTCTTACGATGGCGGTAATGAGATCACTGATTTTCTTGCCATCGATCTCGCGTACAACTGCGCCAGAAGGAATTCCTGCTTTGTCGGCTGCTTCACCATCAACGACGCGAAGAATTCGCGCGCCAGTTCCACTGTATGCAGTATCAAAATTGACACCTAAGAATGGTCGTGATGATTTACCTGTTGCGATAATTTCATCAACCACACGTTTTGCTTGATTAAATGGAATTGAAAAACCAAGTCCGATTGAACCATTTGCGCCAGAACTCAAAGAAGCGATTGCAGAGTTAATTCCGACGAGCGCTCCGGTCCCATCAACAAGTGGACCACCTGAGTTTCCTGGGTTAATTGCGGCATCAGTTTGAATCGCATCAATGAAAGATTCGACTCCAGTGCTTCCAGTCGTGACGGGACGATTAAGGGCAGAAACGATTCCGCTTGTGACAGTTCCTGAAAGTCCGAGTGGTGAACCGAATGCAATGACGGGCTCTCCGATGATTAATGAATTGGAATCACCCACAGTAATTGGTTTGAGATTTCCGCGATTTATTTTTAGAACCGCAAGGTCGTATGTGACGTCGCGTCCAACAATCGATGCATTTTCAAGATCGCCATTATTTAATTCGACACGAATCGTTCCACCTTGAACTGCACTTGCAATGACATGATTATTGGTGATGACAAAAGATGATCCACTTGAGCTCTTATAAATAACTCCAGAACCAGTGCCACTGCCTTGAGGCGAAGTGACTGCAATTGAAACAACTGACGGCGAGACAGCTGCTGCGATAGTCTCGACATCAGCACCTTTTCCGGAAATCTCCATCAAAGTACGGGTTTTTGCACAACTTCCATCAGTAGAGGCAAAGAGAGCTTTGGTTCGATTATCAACACAGACTTTTGTGGGCGGATTATTAGGAGCAACCGCGACCGCAACACCGCCAGCGACAACAGCTCCCATCAAGAAACCAATCATTACCTTGCTAAATGTGGAAATAGTTTTCATGCTCGTTACCTAATCATCGTTTTCTGAAAAAGACCTTAATGGAAATTGAACCTTTGCTGGGTAGACTTCGCAACTTATGGATCTCACACTTCGCCGTGCGCGCATTGCGGTAACCATCACATTTATCACAAATGGTTTTACCGCTGGAACTTTCGTAGCACGTATTCCAGACTTCAAGCGGATACTTGATATTTCCAATGGAACTCTTGGTGGTTCGCTGCTCTTTGTATCTATTGGCGTCTTTCTTGCTCTAAGACCCGCAGGTAAGAGCGCAGCACGGTATGGAAGTAAACCTGTCGTTTTCTGGGCCACGTTAGCTCTAGCTATTTTTTGCGTATTAGTTGGTCTACTACTTTCGCTCCAATGGTTTTGGATTTCACTTTTCTTATTGGGTTATTCAATCGCCACACAAGATGTCGCCATGAACGCTCATGCGGTACTTGTAGAACAACGCGCTGGTCGCCGACTCATGAGCGCTTTCCATGGAATGTTTTCCGTTGGGACTCTCATTGGTGGAATTCTGGGTGGGTTATTTTCGCAGTGGGAAATAACGCCGCTGAATCAATCTCTTGTATTGATGGTTATCTATATTGCCGCTGCGTTTGTTGTGCAACCGATGTATCTCCCGGCTGAAGCTGATAAACATGATTTCTCTGCTGGTCCACGCGCAAAACATCCCTTTATCTTCTGGATATTAGGTTTCTTTGGATTATTTGCCGCCATAAGCGAAGGCGCTGCTGGTGATTGGGGCGGCGTACTTGCTCGAGATGCGTTTGGTGCGACGCCGTTTGTGTCCACGCTTCCTTATATTGTTTTCTGCACTGCAATGATCATCGGACGTTTTTCTGGAGATTATTTAGCTCATCGTTTTGGCGCTTCTCTTGTGATCGCATCTGGTGGAATCATCTCTGGTACGGGTCTCACCATTGGACTTATTGTCGGTGGAATTCCAGCCATCATGGTTTCGTGGTTCTTACTTGGTATTGGATTGTCTGTCGTAATCCCGCTCATGTTTAGCGCTGCTGGAACGCTGGCTACAAAGAAATATGCCGGTGTAATCGCGCCATCTGAGGCAGTAGCAAAAGTGTCTGGCGTTTCTTATTTTGGTTTCGTGCTTGGACCACCAATGATCGGATTTATTGCAGACTTAATTGAATTACGTTCCACGCTCTTCTTGATTGCAGCTTTTTCTTATTTACTAATTTTCGCTTCGCGATTTGCGAAAGAGGCGTAGGACTCACTTACCCCACGACGTGTGTAGTGGTCGACCTTCTGCGTAACCCGCCGCAGACTGGATGCCGATTACTGCTTTTTCAGAGAATTCATCGAGGCTCTTGGCTCCCGCATATGTGCATGAAGAACGAAGTCCAGAAATGATGTCGTCAATGAGATCTTCCACTCCAGGTCGAATCGGGTCGAGATACATGCGTGAGGTTGAGATTCCTTCTTCATAAATAGCTTTTCGCGCGCGATCAAAAGCATCCTCATTAGATGTTCGTGCTGCTACTGCGCGAGCTGATGCCATTCCGAATGACTCTTTATATAACTTACCTGCGGAATCCACACGTAAATCACTGGGAGATTCATAAGTTCCAGCAAACCACGATCCAATCATTACTGATGAAGCTCCGGCTGCAAGTGCAAGTGCAACGTCGCGTGGATGACGAACGCCGCCATCAGCCCATACATGTTTTCCTAACTTCTTTGCTTCTGCGGCGCATTCCATCACGGCCGAAAATTGTGGTCTCCCGACTCCGGTCTGCATGCGCGTTGTGCACATTGCACCGGGCCCAACTCCAACTTTGATGATGTCAGCTCCAGCAGCAACGAGATCGCGCACACCTTCGGCGGTCACTACATTTCCTGCGACGATGGGAATCTTTGGATCAAGTGCGCGAATAAGTTTGAGGGCCTCAATCATTTTTTCTTGATGGCCGTGTGCCGTGTCAACCACAAGTACATCAACGCCAGCTTTGATTAAACCTTCTGCTTTAGCTTTAACATCTCCATTAACCCCAACAGCAGCTGCAATACGTAATCGATTATGTGCATCAAGTGCGGGTTGGTAGAGCGTCGCGCGAAGCGCTCCTGTCTTAGTAATAATTCCAACAAGATCTCCTGAAGCATTCACCACAGGGGCAAGTCGACGGTTCTTCTCATGCAACAAATCAAAAGCTTCACGGGCATTAACCGAATCTGGAATTACCATCAAATCCTTCGACATGATGCGGTGAACTTGTGTGAATCTATCGACAGCTTCCCAATCCTCTTCCATAACAATTCCAATGGGCTTGTTTTTTTCAACAACAACGATGGCTCCATGGGCACGTTTATGAATTAGCGACGCAGCATCTGCAACTGTTTGGTGTGGCTCAAGAGTGATAGGTGTATCAAAAAGGACGTGGCGGGATTTCATCCACGAGATAACTTCTGAGACGACTGGGAGTGGAATATCTTGAGGAATTACCGTTAATCCACCGCGCCGCGCAACTGTTTCGGCCATACGACGCCCAGAAATCGCAGTCATATTTGCGACAACCAGTGGAATTGTTGCGCCAGTTTTATCTGAAGTGCGAAGGTCTACATCCATGCGGCTGGTAACGCTCGAGCGCGACGGAATCATAAAAACATCGTCGTAGGTGAGATCGTGATTTGGTTCATGTAGTAACCGCACGTGGGGAAACTATAGACCTCATCGAGCCGATAGGATAAATCAATGCCTGAATCGCTCATACGCGCGCGTGGATTGACCAAGAAGTTCGGAGATTTCACCGCAGTAGATGCCATTGATTTCGATGTTGCTAAAGGTGAATCCTTTGGATTGCTCGGCCCCAATGGCGCCGGTAAATCAACCACGATGCGCATCATCGCTGCTACCTCACAACGCACATCTGGAACTATTACCGTTTTGAATCGCGATCCCGAAGAACATGGACCCCAAATCCGAGCTCATCTCGGTGTGGTCCCACAACAAGATAACTTAGATGGCGAACTAACCGTCACAGAAAATCTTTTTATTTACGGACGCTACTTTGGATTAAGTAAGAAATTTGTTCGAGCCAAAATCGAAGAGTTGTTGGAATTTGCCCAACTCGAAGAGAAGCGCAACGCAAAAGTTGATGCATTAAGTGGCGGTATGAAGCGTCGCCTCACGATCGCTCGCGCATTAGTAAGTGAACCCGACATATTGATGCTTGATGAGCCCACAACTGGTCTTGATCCTCAAGCGCGACACATTCTGTGGGACCGGTTATTCCGCTTAAAAGAAGTGGGTGTGACGCTGGTTTTGACCACACACTTCATGGATGAAGCCGAGCAGCTCTGCGATCGTTTGGTGGTTATGGATAAAGGAAAGATCATGGCTGAGGGTTCTCCTGCCGAATTGATCAAGACTTATTCCACAAAAGAAGTTCTAGAAGTCCGCTTCGGTTCAGAACGCAATAAAGAGGTAGCCCCAACTCTTCGTGAGATGTGTTCACGTATCGAAGAATTGCCGGATCGGATTTTGTTGTATGTCGAAGATGGCGAGGCGCTCCTTGAAGAAATCGTAGCAAAGAAACTTCATCCCACTACATCCTTAGTACGCCGCTCATCTCTTGAAGATGTTTTCTTGCGGCTTACTGGTCGCTCATTGATTGAGTAGATATGAACTCCGGAATTAACGTCGCTCGAATCCGAAGCATTGGTTCTGCTTACGTCGCTGAAGCACGAATCAATCAGATGAGTAAGTGGAAGGGCATCATCGCTATTGTCGCGATTGGAAATCCACTCTTTTATCTCATCGCAATCGGAATCGGCGTTGGCGTGCTGGTAAATCAAAACTCTGGAACGTCTGGCACTGGTGGAGTGGAGTACATAACCTTCATCGCACCTGCGCTACTTGCGAGCGCTGCTCTCACGGGAGTTATGGATGAAACGATGTTTCCAGTTATGGAAGGTTTCAAGTGGCGCAAACTCTTCTTCGCCATGAATGCAACTCCAATAACTGGTGGCCAGATCGCAATGGGAGTTTTCCTTGCTGCGATGCTCCGCGTCGCATTCACAGTAATCTGTTACTGGGCTTTGTTAATTGCATTTGGAATCGTCACAATTTCCGAATCGTGGGATGTAGTTCCAATAACCATGTTTGCAGCCGGCGCATTTGGGGCGCAAATAATGGCCGTTACAGCAAAAGTGAAAAATGAGGATTACTTCATGACCGTCCTTGGTCGCCTCATCATCATGCCGATGTTTTTATTCTCCGGAACTTTCTTTCCCCTCACAAATATGCCAATTTATCTTCAACCTGTTGGCTGGATCTCTCCGTTGTGGCATGCCACTGAATTAGGGCGTCATTTCTCTTACGACTACCCGATCTCCCCGTTGATGCTCTTCATACATTTTGGATATCTCACAATCATGTTCTCTGTCGGACTTACATGGTCCCAACGCACCTTTACTGAAAGGTTGTCGCGATGAGTAACGCGGTCCAGATCGCGGATGCGCGCGCCGATCGAATCGGACATCAACTCTATGCCGGGCGAGCTCGTGCGATTATCGAACGTTCTCTCATTGCGCTCCGGTCTTCGACTTGGGTTCCCATCGCAACTGGATTTATTGAACCGGTTCTCTATCTGCTTGCTTTCGGATATGGAATGGGCGAGCTGATTGGAAATATTTCAGTTGGTAATCGCACAATTGATTACACCGTATTTATCGCCCCAGGTTTATTGGCCACAAGTGCAATGAATGGCGCTATTTATGATTCGACATGGAACGTCTTCTTTAAACTCAATGAGAGCAAGCTTTATCAAGGCATGCTGGCCACTCCACTTGGACCTCTCGATGTTGCTCTGGGCGAAATTACGTGGGCGTTATTACGAGGACTTTCCTATGCCATTGCGTTCATGGCAATCACCACGCCACTTGGCTTAGTCCCCGGTTTTCACGCCATCCTTGCGATCCCAGCTGCGGTCTTTATTGCCTTTGGTTTTGCATCATTTGGAATGGCTATCACGTCATACTTTAAGACTTACCAACAAATGGGAATGATCAATATTGTTTTATTACCTATGTTTCTATTTTCTGGATCTTTATATCCAATTTCGGTCTATCCTGATTGGTTAGAATTTGTTATCCGATTGATGCCTTCATGGCATGGAATTGAATTAGTTCGAGATATTTGGTTTAACAACCTTGATTCAGGGACTTTGATACATGTTGGATACTTTTTTGTGATGATTGTGTGTGGACTTTTCTTCACGACTCGCAGATTACGTAATTTGTTTATGCGATAGTTTTACGCATAGGCCACGCATAAAAACTCACTCTTGACTCCCGTTATTACCTAGGAGTAAACTTCACCCCAGCAAGACCGCAAGTTAATTATTTAGAACAGGGGTGTGGTACCAACAAATCGGATCTTCTGATCCGTATTTGGGAAGTCCCGAAACTCCCATGTTTAATAAAACGCATCATCAACAGACTTTTAGGTCAACTCCTAACCGGGTAAAACCTGTTTCTCCTGCGCGCATCCAAGAATTGTTAGAGATCGAACGCGCTAAGTTTTCAAAACAAGCGCCCGAATCTGGCGCAGAGAATCGTCGCGCTTCCGCAGTCACACCTCTGGGAGTGGCTTCAAGTTTCCAGCATTGGGATCCGTACCCCATCTCAATCGTCTCCGCTAAAGGCGCGTGGATGAAAGATGTCGACGGCCGTGACATGCTCGATCTATCAATGGGATTTGGCGCTCTACTTGTGGGCCACTTGAACGAAGAAGTAATTAAAGAAGCACACGCAACTCTCGACGTCGGAACGCTCTTCGCAACTCCTTCACCTATTACTCGTGACGGCGCTGAAATTATCTGCCGCCGATTTGGCCTCGACATGGTCCGCTTTGCTAACTCCGGCACCGAAGCCACGATGTATGCGCTTCGCACTGCTCGAGCCGCAACTGGCAAGCTCGGCGTCATCAAAATTGAAGGCGGATACCACGGATCATTTGATCCACTCATGGTCTCCGCAAAACCAGACCTGGCCAAAGCTGGAGATCCTCACTCACCTAACGCAGTTCCACTTCCTGCGACGGTTCCTGGGGATGTTTACGTTGTCCCGTATAACGATGCAGAAGCCATCGAAAGAGTTTTGAAGAGCGATGCAGAGAAGATTGCTTGTGTTTTCATGGAGCCTGTTCTTGAAAATATCGGAATTGTTCTCCCAGATATGGGGTACCTCGAGAAAGTTCGCGAACTCTGCGATCAATATGGGGTTCTCTTGGTATTTGATGAAGTGAAAACCGGACTTACCGCAGGACCACAAGGCGCGGCACAAAGACTCGGTGTAAAACCAGATCTCATCGCGCTTGCTAAATCAATCGGTGGTGGAATTCCAGTCGCTGCATTTGGCGGTAAGCGTGAATACATGGATGCAGTCGTCACGGGACGCAATAATCATCTCGGTACTTTTAATGGTCATTACTTAGCGATGGCAGGAATCCGCGCGGTCGATCGACTCTGCACTCCTGAAGCGCTACAACGTTGTGAAGATTTCAATCGCCAAGCGCTCACTCGAATTTCTGACATCATCAATGAATATGAAATCCCGGCACACACGGTTGGTTTCGGTGTTAAAGGCTGTATTACCTGGTCTCCCACCCCAGTCCGTAACTACCGCGACTACAAAGCTACTGATTTTGATATCGCAGAACTCTCCTTCTTCTGGTCACTCAATCGCAATGTAATGACGCCTCCAGGATTAGATGAACAATGGTTGATCTCTTTGGCGCATGGCCAGAAAGAAATCGACATCATTGTTGGCGACTTTTTAGAGTTCGCTCAAGCGCTACGCGCTTAAGCGCGGAAGTAGTGCTCTAGATTCCACGCCCGAACTCCACCCGCAACCCCTGCAGTATTAGGAACGATAACTACATCGTCTCCCATCTTCATTAGGTCGTTTGGTCGAATCAAACGTGCATTACCGCCGCCGATATAAAGTCGATCCCACTTGAAGACTGGGCGTAATTCTTCGACGAGCTGTTTGATTCGTCTTGACCAAAATACATTTCCTAAACGTTTGCGCTCTTGTTCGCCAATCCACGTGTCATATGTTGTTCCACGACGGACTGTGGCATGGGAGAACTCAAAGTGAGGCGTTAATTTACCGCCATAAAAAATTGCAAAGCCTAAACCAGTACCCAAGGTAATAACTACTTCATATCCCGAACCTGTGATGATTCCAGCGCCATGAACTTCTGCGTCATTAAGTACCAAAGTCGGAATTTTTAGTTTTTCCGAAATTGCTTTTTGAATATCACAATCGCGCCATTGTTCCTGAAGCTCCGGATCTACTTTTGTTCGCGGACCGCGGACATTGATGTAATGCGGAGTTGCAACTACAACGCCATTTCGAATCATTCCTGGCATTCCTACTGTGGCCCGATATGCCTTCGGTAGTTCCGATGCAATCTGATACATGGTTTCCACAAATCGTTCCGGAGATAACGGGTAAGGAGTCTCGATTCGATTCGGTTTTGAGTGCATGGTTCCCGAGTCGTCGAGGACGCAACTCTTCAAAAATAGCCCACCACAATCGATGGAGAGTGTGAGTTGTTCGGCCATGTAACTATCCTCTCGCGCGTTGAAATCTTTGCCAAATATTTCGCAAAACCCCTTACAAATATGGAGGAGTTGAGTAAAGTTTTTCGGTGGCCTTAATCGAGATCCGGAATCTCACCAAGTCTTTTGGCTCGGTTCGCGCGGTGGATGGCGTTGATCTCGATATCCATGCGGGTGAATTTCTCACTCTTCTTGGCCCGTCTGGTTCAGGAAAGACAACAGTCCTAAGGATGATTGCTGGTTTTGAGACTCCTGATTCGGGTTCGGTAAAACTCAATGGAATCGACATCACTTATTTGCCTCCGTATGAGCGAGATGTCAATACAGTCTTTCAAGATTACGCGCTCTTCCCACATATGGATGTCATTTCAAATATCGAATACGGACTGCGCGTCAAAGGTGTTGCAAGAGATGAACGACGCGAAAAAGCGCTCAAGGCTTTAGAGCAAGTCAGATTAGCTGGATACGAAAATCGCAAACCAAATCAACTTTCAGGTGGTCAGCGCCAACGCGTCGCGCTAGCTCGAGCTCTCGTTAATCGCCCATCAGTATTACTGCTTGATGAACCTCTAGGAGCGCTTGACCTCAAGTTACGACAACAGATGCAAATTGAATTAAAGGAACTGCAGCGAGAAGTTGGAATCACATTCATTTTCGTAACCCACGACCAAGAAGAAGCGCTGACCATGAGTGATCGGATTGCAGTCTTTGATCGCGGTCGAATCCAACAATTAGACAAACCTTCTGCTATTTATGAGCGTCCCACCAACGAATTTGTCGCAGGATTTGTCGGAATCTCCAATCTGATAAGCGGGGCGGCTGCTCAGGCAATTCTCGGAAAATCGGGAACTTTCACAGTTCGTCCAGAAAAAATCCATATTGGAAAGCCACAATCTAATATGCGAAGCGCAGATGGTTTAATCAAAGAGGTCGAATATCTTGGACCATCAACTCGTTTTCTTGTTCAACTTGATGCCGGCGTAACTCTTATGGCCCTACGCCAGAACAGCGCAGAAAGCTCTCTCGATGTCGAAGCGCTTAGAAATAGCCGCACAACATTGAGTTGGGAACACTCAAATGAATATCAGGTACACGGATAAAAAAGAATTCCCGTACTTAAGACGGGGGTAACAGTGGAAATTCCACTGTTCTGTCACACGAAGATGTGTGATATTTGAAGGAGGAACTGTGCGAGTTATGCAACTTCGCAAATTTGCAGCTCTTATGGCTGCAAGCACCCTTGTTCTCGCTGGCTGCTCGAGCTCTAGCGATGAAGGAAGTGGCGCATACGCCGGTCCAGTCAAAGACACACCAGGAACAATCAATGTTCTTGCTTGGCCGGGCTACGCAGAAGATGGTTCAACAGATCCGAATGTCGACTGGGTTACCCCATTCGAAAAAGCGACCGGTTGTACCGTCAATGTAAAAACATATGGAACATCAGATGAAGCAGTTCAATTGATGCAAGCTGGCGGATATGACGTCATCTCTGCTTCAGGTGATGCTTCACTTCGCCTGATTTACGGTGGAGATCTTCAGCCAGTAAATCTTGATTTGATTCCAAACTATGCAGATATCTTTGATAACTTGAAGGATCGTCCATGGAACACCGTGGATGGAAAGAACTACGGCGTCCCTCATGGCCGTGGCGCAAACGTCCTTCAGTACACGATTGGAAAAATTAACCCAGCACCAACCTCATGGTCGGTAGTTTGGGAAGCAAACTCTCCTGCAAAAGGAAAGATCACTGCTTATGACTCAGCAATTTATATCGCTGACGCAGCTGTGTACTTGATGGCCACAAAGCCAGAACTTGGAATCACAGATCCATACGCACTTGATCAAACTCAGTTCGATGCAGCAATGGCGCTTCTTGCACAACAGAAGCCTCTTGTCGCTGAATATTGGGCAGACTACACCAAATATATTGGTGCAGTTCAAAGCGGCAGCATCACTGTTGGAACGTCATGGCAAGTTATCGCCAACGTTCTCAATGCTGAAAAGCAAGTTGTTGGCGCCGTTAAGCCAGTCGAAGGTGCAACAGGTTGGTCTGATACTTGGATGATTTCTTCCAAGACAGAAGCAATTGATTGCGCATATAAGTGGCTCAACCACATCATTGAACCATCAGTAAACGCACAAGCAGCCGAATGGTTTGGAGAAGCTCCTGCTAACTCCAAGGCTTGCGCGCTCACCGCTAATAAGGATCACTGCACGCTCTACCATGCAGAAGAGACTGATTACTGGTCAAACGTTTATTACTGGAAGACGCCTACCGAGAACTGCCTCGACGGCCGTACGGATGTTAAGTGCATTCCTTACGCTGAATGGGTTAAGGCTTGGTCAAGCTTCCGTAACGCATAACGGATAGTGACTAATGTGAGTGGGCGTTAACAAAGCGCCCACTCACACTTATACGATGACGACTCTCGACTCAATCAGACGCACATTACATCGAAATGTGCGTGCTCGCGTAGCAACGTTATTGGCGTTACCACTTTTCTGGTTAGTTATTATTCACATTGGTTCACTTGCTGCGTTATTCATAACTTCGATTTGGAAGATCGACAATTTCACAAGCAAAGTCGTTCGTGAATTTACTTTACAAAATTTTATTGACGTCTTTACCGACAAGGCATATTTCAACGTCACCATCCGTACCCTCTTTGTTGCCATCTGCGTTACGTTGATTTGTGCAGTAATCGCAATCCCTATGGCTTTCTTTATGGCACGCATTGCACGGGCTAAATCTCGTCCCGTACTCATCGCTCTTGTTATTACGCCTTTGTGGGCTTCGTATCTCGTAAAGGTCTACGCCTGGCGAACCATGTTCTACCCCGAAAAAGGCTTCATTAACTGGCTTATTGAACCTCTTGGTGGATCGAGCCCAGGTTTCGGAATGTTTGCCGTCATTATTGGCCTTACTTATTTGTGGCTTCCTTATATGGTCTTACCGATTTATGCGGGCATGGAAAAACTTCCTAGCTCTCTTCTTGATGCGTCATCAGATCTCGGCGCAAAATCTGGACGAACGTTCTTTAGTGTAATTCTCCCCATTACGTGGCCAGCAATCATTGCTGGATCTATTTTTACCTTCTCTTTAAGCATGGGTGATTACATCACGGTTCAAATCCTTGGTGGGACTTTCCAGATGCTTGGAAATGTGGTTTACCAGAACTTCTCTCTTAACTTGCCTTTTGCTGCTGCTGTTGCGCTCATTCCTGTAATTATCATGATGGTTTATTTGGGAAGTATCCGTAAGACGGGAGCGCTAGACAACTTATGAGACTCTCACTTCCAGCGCGAATCTTTCTCTGGGCGATCATGGGATTTGGATTTTCATTCATTTATGTACCGCTGACGCTTGTGGTAATTAATTCATTTAACAAGAACACTTCTTTTGCTTGGCCTCCCACTGGATTCACAACGACGTGGTGGAGTAAAGCGGCTACAAATGAAGGAGTTCGTGATGCTATAACGCGTTCTGTAACGGTTGCGTTAGTGGCGACAGCTATCGCACTTGTGTTGGGTTCACTTGCAGCTGCAGCTGTTGCGCGGTATGTCTTCTTTGGACGCGACGCTGTGTCACTTCTTTTTGTACTTCCCATCGCACTTCCTGGAATTGTTACCGGTATTGCGCTTAACAACGTCTTCACAAATTTTCTTGGCGAACTCACCCTCTTTACGATTATTGTTGGCCATGCAACTTTCTGTATTGTCGTAGTCTTTAATAACGTAGCCGCCCGCTATCGACGTCTTGGTTCCTCTCTTGAAGAGGCCAGCATGGATCTCGGAGCAAATCGCTTAACCACCTTTCGCTTGGTGACTTTCCCATTGCTGCGTAGCGCTTTAGTAGCTGGCGGCCTACTCTCCTTTGCACTGTCATTCGATGAAATCATTGTGACCACGTTCACCGCAGGAGCCGGTCAAAATACTTTGCCGATTTGGATCTTCCAGAATCTATTCCGACCTAATCAAGCGCCAATCGTCAATGTTGTGGCAGCTGCCCTTATTCTGGTATCCATTATTCCGATTTACTTATCTCAGCGTCTAACCCAGGAAAAATCAGGATCGTAAGATTTTCTCTGCCCGTATTACTCGATCTGTGATTACGCCGTCGACATTTCTTTTCTTAATCCAACGAAAGTCTTCTTTCGTATTTACGGTCCACACGTAGATTATTTCTGCTCGCATTCGTCGGAGTAATCCAGGGTGTTTCCGAAGTATCTCAACGTTTACTGCAACCACTTTATTACGGTTCATCAGCGCCGCAACTGTGTACTTAATAATCTTCGCAACATGTGGATAAGACTTCTTCAATCTTCTTACTGCTAGATAGGAAAAGGACATCGCTGTGATCTGAATTCCTGAACTCTGGATTTCTTTGGATCGCGCTTCGAGAATCCTGATTAGTTCTCGTTCCACTTTCCCGCTTCGCAAAACGGGATGTTTAGTTTCTGCCAAGACATCTTTGCGATGAATGATGGCGAGTGTTAATAGTTCATCAAATGTAATGATATTCGCAATAGATCGAAGTTCCTCTAGGTTATGTCGGGAAACAAGCTTACGAACTCCTGCAACGCGATACGTCGTGCGATCATGAAAGCACACCACAACGTTATCTTTCGATAAACGTAAATCGCACTCAAATCCATCGGCTCCAGCTTCAATCGCTCCTACATATGCCTCTAGCGATGCTTCCGGAAATTTATGGCTGAAACCGCGATGGGCGAAGATTTTCATCGGCCGATAATGAACTTCATGCTGTTGAACATTCCTACCCGTCCCTTTCGAGACTTAAGTAGGAAAAGCGCTCGAAATAGCGGCGCCCAAGCGCCGAAAACTCGACCGAATACTGCAGCTCGCGCGCTGAGATCTTTGGGGGTTCCCCACAAACTTCCCGAACTCTCTTTGGGATGTATTGCGACCCTTACAGGAAGGAACTCTCCACGTAGCCCTTTCTTCAGGGCATCCGCGATGAAAATGTATTCATCGCCTAAATAGTTATCCGCTCCGGCTCCGAAGTTTTCATCAAAAGTAATTCCTGCTTCTCGAATCGCATCAAGTCTTACCATCATCTCGTACGTCGCAGCCTTCGCTGAATTCAAGCGTGAAAGTTTGTGGGCTCGCGTTGGATATAACTTTCGCAATTCACCTGATTCATCGCTTGTCTGTGCTAGAAGAATCGAGCATTCAGGGTGTGACTCAAAATAGTTTACTAATTCGGCAATCCCTGATTCGTCAAATGTAATGTCATCATCGCCAAAGATGAGATATTTCCCTGAGGCGTATTTCAACGCTGCATTACGACTCTTTGCAACGCCCTTACTTTTAAGCTCCACAAGTTTTGAGCCAGGTAAATCAAAAACATAACTCATTTCTTCAGGGTTTTGTACCAGAACTATGAATTCGCGATCATCTGCTTTTTGGGGGAATTGAATATTTTTTACCCGATTAGCCAGCGTGGAATAGCCAAAAGTTAGAAGTGTGTTACTCGATGTCATTTGTGTCGACAGTTCGTGAGTTTGATCGTGCATATCTCATCAACGAGCGTGAACCATTTGAAATTACCGAGTTTTGTAAGCGCGCACCCAGAAAGATCACAAGAGTATTGGCTGGGGTGATATCGCCTTGGACACTGAGATAAAGCAATAGAGCGAGAAGTGCCAGCATTCCTCCGCCCGAAACTAGCGCCCCGGTTTCTGCAGCCCTTATGCGCACCCCATAGCGCTTATCTGGCTTTACTTTCTTTTCACTTGGAAGATTGAGTTCGGCTTGCAGCGCAATCTGTTTACGGAATATCGAACCCACGGCCTGGAGAATGACCGCCAAGATAATCACATTAATGACGGCGATAAGCGGACTTAAGATAAGGAAGAATAAAAGTATCGCTACTAGTTGAGTTCCCAAGCTCAATACATTCGTGAGCTCGAAAGCCATCGCCCATTCTCGATTCTCTTCCTTGGGCGTTTTCTCTTTCTTTGCCGCACGGAAAGAACGCGCTAAAGCTTTAACTCGATAATTGCGTTGATAGAACTGACCAAATCTGGTGACAATGAAGAAGATAAAGAAACCGACAATCGCCCATCCGAGGACAGCGCGATCAAAATCGCCTTCATGAAGTACGAGCGTGGCAAAAAATTTCATTACCAAAAGTTCAGAGACTGAGATTCCAGCCGCAATGAGTGAAAGAACGATGAGAACAAATCTAAATTTTCCGCGGGGAAATAGATGTCTAAATCCTGCAACCATTTCCTTTGCAATGAACAACATAATCTGCTTACCTCGGATCCAATTTGCGTGAGCCAAGTATCGCAACTAGGTGTCCGACAGTCACAAATAGCGCGACATATACGCCAATTCTTATGAGCCCTTCGCTGTTACCAAAAATCGCGATGATGATGCTCATCTCCACAGAATGAAAGAGTCGTTGAACGGCAATGATGCGAAATGGTGCTTTAGCGACACGAAGTAAGCCTGAACTTGGAGCTCCACTCTCTTTAGAATCAGAAAGTTTGGCAAGTCCAGCAAAAGCTCGCGCGACATGGACGATGTCATTAAAGCCTTTGTTGAGCAAAATCATGATTGACATCAGCGCACTAATGAATGCCAGCTTCCAATCAGCAAGGGTGTCGCTCGGCCATCCTGAGAGCCGCAGCGCAAATGCAACGGGTATTAATGACTCAGTTAGGTAATGTCCGATGCGATCAAGGAAAACACCTTTGGGCGATTGAGTATTGCGCCATCGAGCAATTTCTCCATCGCAACAATCCCAGAGCATCTGCAATTGCGAGAGAAAAAGCGCCAATAAAATCCCTTGATACCCAGGAATGAGAAGGGCGCCGCTGATTGAAACACCAGTGAGAATCATCAGATATGTGACGCCGTTTGCTGTGATCGGCGTAGTGAGCAGTAAGCGCGTCAAATACGGAGAGAATTTGCGTAGATAGAGATCTGCGACCCAATGTTCGGCGTTAGAACGCCCGGTTACTGAAACTGGTTGTGAGACTTCTCGAATCTGCGCGATGGTTGGCTTCGCAGGGCGATCCGTCATCTTCCTATCTTATTCGCTCGATGGCTTAAAACCCATTGGAGCGATGAGACGCCAAGAAATAAGGTTGCGAAATACCAGGCAAAGTACTGCATCGGCCAATCCAAGAAGGCAGCAACGCCAATCAGCAAGATGCGTCCCCCGATATAGAGCCCGAGTGCAGATAACCACGAAGGCTTGTTTTCATTCTGTAATGCGCGATAAAGATTGTCGTAGTGATGAAAGACAATACTGAAAATAATCATGAATGTCGCAATATTAAATTGATCAATCGAAGTGAAAATCCACAATAGGAATCCGCCTTCGATTAATCTAAGAATGGAGGGTTCTAGCCAATCAAATCGTTGAGTGAAGCTTCTCTTCACCGCAATGAGATCAGACTGGCGAGGGATGAACAAATCCTGCGTAGCCTCACGAGGCATCTCTCGGGTTTTAATGATTCGTCCTCGAAATACAACGAGCGCTGAAATTGCTGCCAATATCGGCATGATCGTAAAAGTAAAGGCAGCTCCACCAATAATCGCTGATGCGCTGATAGCTAGCCAGCGTTCACCTATCGGGAATTGAATGATCTTTCCTAGCCAATAACGTAAACGACCTTTTGGTTCTTTTTCAGACGGGACGATCCCATCAAAGTCATCAGCAAAATCGATAGGTTTCTGGAATGTCTTTTCAGCGCGGATTCGAACGACTCGAGCAAAGTTGTAATCAGAAAGATGCCTAAAGGTTTGAATGAGCATCATCGCGATCGCTGGAATCCACAAGTCTCGTCCTTCTTTTTCTGCTCCTACCGCAAGGCCGAGAAAAACCATGTACTCCTTAACTCGGTCAGTGACGGCATCGAGCCATGCACCGAGTTGTGAGAACTTTCGTGTGTAGCGCGCTAGTTCTCCATCAACACAATCAACGATTATGCTTACTTGAAGCAAAATTGCGCCTAAGAAGATTTGCCAGAACGTTCCTTGGGAAAAGCAATATGCTGAATAGAGACCGATTGCGAAAGAAATCAGCGTTACTTGATTTGGGGTCGCTCCGATTCGTACCGCTAGCCAGGTCAGGATTTTAGAAAATTTGCGTAAGAAAAATACTGAAAAGAAGCCATCGTTAGCGCGATTTGCCATTCGTAGACGCACACGGCCCAAATTTAATTGGGCAATTTCGGTTTCAACTTGCTTTCGCTCGCGTACATCTGTGGTTCTAGCAAATGGCGCAGCCCAAACTTCAGCTGCGTCAATCTTTATCATCGCTCTTGTTAGCGCAACAAGTGTGAGATCGAGTGCGTTACCTTCTAGGTTTGATTGAGAAGCATTATTGAGTGCCGTCGTTATCTCATCTCTTTGTTTCTGTGAAAGACGTAGCGCTCCCACAAATTTTCTATTTCCAATAGTCACTGAATGCGAAGTTGAAGTTGCGCTGGCAATTCGATTTTGGCGAACCAAGGTATCGCCATTCTTTTCCGTAGCCACCAAAGCTGCCGATGATGAACGCGGATAATCGGTGAGTAATTCCAGATGAGGTTCTGCGATAACTGAGTTCTCGTCGATCAGAAGAAGATCTTTGTTAGATTCTTGAAATTTCTGGAGTATTTCTTCGATTGATGTCGATGATGTAACCACCAACGAAGCAAGAGATTGATTCATTTCCTGTAGTATAAATCTATGGCGCTCCAAGTTGTGATTCTTGCTGCTGGAATGGGCACTCGACTTGGAAAACCTTGGCCAAAACCACTTACGCCACTCGCAGATGGCCGATCCATCATGCAACAACAATTAGAGAATGTTGAGAAAGTCTTTAGAAACGACGCTCGCACCACAATCGTCGTCGGCTTCAAGCTTGAGATGATCATGGAAGCACACCCCAACGCCACCTTTGTCTATAACGAGAATTATGACCAAACCAATACGTCTAAGAGCCTTCTCAAGGCTCTACGCGCCTCTCAAGAAAGTGGCGTGCTCTGGATGAATGGTGACGTAGTTTTCGACCCTAGAGTTTTAGAGCGAGTTTCGGATCGGATTAGAAACGAAAAATCATTTGTTTGTGTGAACACTTCAGCGACTGCCGAGGAAGAAGTGAAATACACCGTCGATAGTAAGGGAAATATCAATGCTCTCTCCAAGCAAGTAAAGAACGCACTTGGCGAAGCTGTTGGCATTAACTTCATCTCACGTCACCACAAAGATGCGGTAATCAAATATCTCGATGAAGTTGCAGATAACGATTACTTCGAACGTGGACTTGAACTAGCGATTGAAAAAGCAGGAGTTGAAATCGAGCCAGTCGATATCACTGATTTATTCGCGGTCGAAGTAGATTTCCAAGCCGATTTAGACCGCGCGAACCAGAATTTCAACTAAAGTTTTTTGCGAAATTTAGAAATCGTTCGTTGTAACTTACCTTTGTAGCGGCCAAGAACATTTCTCTGTACCCATTCGATGGGGAATTTTCGGACCAAGCTTTTATCAAATGCAATCATTGCTTGGGCTACAACATCTATTGAGATATTTGTGGGGTAGATAGAATTCCCTTCTGGAACTTGTGCGCTATCCAGACTATCGATATCCCCAACAAGTCGTGCATGTGTCGCAAGCAATTCTTTCTTTATAGAAGCACCGATCGCATTTCCTTTATCTATCGCCCACTGTGGGGTTAGTAGTTTTCCGGAAAGTGCTGAGGGTTCCACCGTATCTGTGATGCTTCGGATGTAACCGTTGCGGATGAAGATTTCATATTCATCCCATTCGCGCTCTTTTGGAAAGCGACGATTAATGTTGAGTAACAAAGCAATTTCTTCCATCGTGAGAGATCTATTGCTGCCTGTATCTTGTGATTTCAGTAGCCCTTGTGGAAGTCCGAGATATGCGTTTATGGAATCAAAGAGGAATTCTGGCCGCGACTCATCAACGACGATAACGGTGACTGATTGCGAGCCGAGTACATCAACCCATTTCCCGATAACTCTTCCGTGAAAATGACGGAGCCAGAACGTTGGATTTATCTTCGATTCCCCAGGGTTATCTAATACCGAATGAAGCCATTCTTCATAATCGGCTTTGATTCCATACTTCAAATACTGTTGATATGACGATCCAAGTAATTTAACGAGCGGTCGCACTGTAAAAACTGCCTGGACTTTGCGGCCTTTGATTTCACTGAATAGTCTTCGAATAGCATCACCATCAAACTCAGAGAAGAATTCGCTACTTATAAGAATTGTTTCATCATCACTGCTGTTAATGGCTTTTGCTAAATGTTCCCATTCCTTTATTGATGTTTTTTCTCCGCCGCGTTTACCCCAGCCCCATGTTTTCCCTGAGAGGGCCCAAGCCACTCGATGGTGCGCTCGTCGCCCGATGTTGGGATAAATGATTCCTGCGGCTTTGAGTTCTTTGCTCTGGGCATCAAAAGCTTCTTGGAGCGCGGTCGTACCAGATTTATGAAATCCGGCATGAATGATGAGTCGACGTTCGCGCATTAGGAGATTATCCCTGCATTCTTCGGAAAATTCTCATAACCGACCTGTCAAAAGTGTTAGAGAGCGCTGAGAATCGCAGCTTTTGTTGCACTGACCATATCTTCAAGATCCATCGTGAACTTTCCCGGAAACTCCGAGCTCTGTTCTGTGACCAGTGGAAGATGAACAAATCCAGAGCGAATATTGCTACCACTTAAAATTTTCTGCAGCTTATAAAAGATGTGATTACACACGAAAGTTCCTGCGGAAAGTGAGATTTCTGCGGGATAACCTGCGCGCTTCATTGCATCAACCATCATTTCAATAGGCAAAGTCGTCACGTAACTATCTGAACCATTCTTATCAATCACTACATCTTTTCTTTCGTCCCCAGAGTTATCGGGAATGCGAGCATCATCAAGATTGATTGCGATCTTTTCAGGATTTATTGCCATTCTTCCTTCCGCCTGTCCGAAAGCAATCACAAGATCGGGCTGAATTTGCTTAACTTTTTCCAGAAGAATTTCTGCAGAACGATCGAATTCGACCGGCAGCACTACTGTGAAGAGTTCAACACCTGGAATCTGATCTCGTTCTAGAACGTTTACAAGCAGCTCCGATGGGTTAAGGGTTGCACCACCAAATGGCTTGAATCCGCTTATAAGGACTTTGGACTTTTCTGCCATCACGCTTGCGTCACACTCCGAGGAATGCAGCTCCGATCAACAGCGCTGCCCACAATAAATGGAACGGCACCATCCAATTTTGAATTGTTGTAACAGCGTCTTGTGCGGATTCCTCAGTCAATGAATCACGTTTGAACTCGATGAGCTCTCGGAAAGCTACAGACAGCACCAATAAAGTCGCAAACCAAGCCACCATGCAGTATGGACAAAGCGCGCCAATAATGAACGTGGTCTGGAAAGCCAACCAGTGACAGAAAATTACCGCCAACGCAGTTCCACCTAAAACCAACTGCCAGAAAAGTTTCGGAAAGCGAATCCCAAAAAATAACGCGACTGCAATTACCAGCATCATCGCGAATGTTGCGACACCGATGAGCGAATTCGGAAAGCCAAATACTTCTGCTTGCTTCGAAAGCATGACACTCTTGCAGTTAAGAGTCGAATTGATATTACAAGAAGGGGTGTAGCCCGAATCCTTGAGAACTTTAAATTTGTCGTATGTCAATATAAACGAAGCGAGAAAGCCTGAGATGGCTCCGACTAATAAAGTCCACGCAGATACTCGGTTCTTCAATTCCATAAGGCAAGACTACCTTGTATCCTCATGCATATGCGCTTCGTAATTTCAATTCTAATTGCTAGCGCTCTTTTAACCTCTTGCTCGAATACATCCGATGAATCACGGCCCTCGCCATCAAAGAATGAATCTCTCGTTCAACCAACTCCAACTTGTTCATCTGAGGAATTCACAGGTGGTTCCGATTGGATCAAAGGTCAACTCAAAGCTTTTGGTGAAGCTGAACCTGAAAAGGCGTATTCGTTTGCCTCCGCAGAATTTCGCGCCGCAAACTCATTGCAAGACTTTGCCGCGGTGATTATCTCTCAATACTCGATGCTTTTGGATTTAAAGGATTACCAAATTATTTCTTGCGACAAGAATGGTGAACTTTTCACCTTCAAAGTTCAGCTCAGTGACAATCAGGGCAGTTCATACTCGATGGAATATTTGCTCTCACTTGTAGAAGGCAAATGGGGAGTAGATGCTGCTTCTGTTTCATTGAAGATTGAATAGTCCATGCTAACCTCACGATCGTGACTCCAAACCCTCTTCGTTGGTTTTGGAGGGCTTTAACTTACAAAGCGAGACCCGGCTCCATCGAAAGAATTGACCCGAACGACAATCAATACCGCAGAATGAAATTCTTCTTCCGTGGAGCTTCTGGAATAAATGGCCAATCCTTTAGAAGGTTAGAGGACTTCAATAACCCTAAGCGCATTGATGAGGAGGACATGTAGGTGGAACTCGTAATAGTCAGCATCGCGCTGCTTCTTATCTTGATATTTGCAAAGAACGGATCAAGTAAGAGATAACGATAAGAAGCGCGCCCGTAGGGATTCGAACCCCAAACCTTCTGATCCGTAGTCAGATGCTCTATCCGTTGAGCTACGGGCGCAATTTAGCGTGCGAAGCCTAGCATTTCCTTCCGGTCGGTAAATTTCACGCGTGGCTTACCTAGTGGTTCGCCGGCTGAAACCTCGGCTTGATTTATTAGTTCCCATTGCGCTTGTGAAATGTGAATAACGCCTTTTTTGGAAAGTAATTCATTGAGGGTAATTCCATCTTTCGGATTCTTCAAATCTTCAACAATAAGTTTTGCAACATCACTTGAGTCACTCTTGTTTGTGCCAATGACTCCCGATGGGCCACGTTTCGCCCAGCCAACTACGTACACGTTTCTTCCAATTACTCGACCTTCTACGTTGGAAACGCGACCGTTTTCGTAGGTAAGCCCTGCGATTTCTTCTGATTCATATCCGATTGCGCTTACTACTAAGCCGCACTTGATTGAGAATTTCTCGCCTGTAGAAGTTACTTTTCCATCATGCACTTCGTTTATTGAGAACACAACTTCCTCAACGCGATCTTGACCACGTATTTCAATCGGCGTAGATAGAAAATGAAAGTACATGGCTCGTGCATGGCCCTTCTTTTCTGCTTCTGAAATCGCAAGCATCGCTTCCAGATTAGATTTAACGTCTTTTGGAATCTCGCCCGCAGCTTCCGCGCGTTCTTTTGCAGCTTGAATCTGATGGTGATCTATATGAACATCAGTGTGTTCTAGTTTTGGAAGTTCACGAAGTTCTGGTGAAGTAAACGCCGCATGTTCTGGGCCGCGACGCCCGCAGATATGAACCTTTCGAATAGAAGATGAATGGAGTTTTTCAAGAGCGTGTCCCGCAGTATCCGTTGGATCTAGTTCGCTGGGTTCAAGTGCCAACATACGAGCAACATCCATCGCAACGTTTCCGGCGCCAATTACTACTGCGGTGTCGCATGAGAGATCTATGTCGACATCAACAAAATCTGGGTGTGCGTTATACCAAGGCACAAAGTCAGCCGCAGAAAATGATCCGCGTAAATTTTCGCCAGGAATTCCCAATTTACGTCCACGGGTAGAGCCTGTTGCAATGATCACTGCGTCATAATTATTTTCGAGATCGTTCAGAGTTGCATCTTTTCCAAGTTCAACATTGCAGAATAGATGGAATCCTTCTGTGGTGGCGATTTTTTCAAAGACTTTCGAAACAGTCTTGATCTTGGGATGATCTGGAGCAACACCGCTTCGCACCAATCCCCATGGAGTTGGAAGTTTTTCAATCATGTCGATCGCGAACTTGGTGTCATCACTCTGAAGGTTTTGAAGCGCTTGCGCAGCGAAATAACCTGCAGGACCTGCGCCAACAATTGCGATGCGATAAATCGTCACGGTCGTATCTTGCCATTCATTAGACTAAGGCCGTGAATCTTGTAGTTGATCTCGGGCAATCTGGCACGCGAGTGAAGGTCGATAACGAAGTGATCTCTTTCGATATCGCTAAGAATTCAGAAGAAACAGTCGTTGATACCTTAGAACGAATCTTTCAAAAAGTTCCTAGGCAACAGTTAACACATGCATATCTAAGCCTGACGGGGCTACAGGGCGATGTGCGAGACCCCAGACCTTATGGTGAGCTTTGCAACAAGTACTTTAATAGTAAAAGTGTCTGCGTAATGGATGATGGTGTTGCTTCTTATGTGGGCGCACTTGGAAATCGTGATGGAGTTGTTCTAACACTAGGTGGTGGCGTTGTCGCTATTGCTTCTAATAATCGTCGCTTTGGACATGCAGACGGAAAGGGGCCAGTCTTTGGAGACTTTGGTGGCGGTTTTTGGCTTGGACAGAGTGCAATGCGACGGGCTATCGCGACATTGGATCAGCGTGAATCGGCTCGTGAATTAGTAGTTTTGCTTGCGAATGAATTAGATGAATATCTTGCGTTGAGTAATACAACAGGAGTTGAAGCATCTCAACTTTGTATTCGAGCAGCAAAGACAGTTGCCTTGGGGGCAGACTCTGGCATTGCGGAAGCAAAAGAGATCCTTGAGTCTGGCGCTAATTTCCTTGCAATTACAATTTGTGCTGCATGGAACAAAGTGAAATTGGAGGGCGTAGTTCCATTTCTTTCTATTCAAGGCGGGCTTTCACAAAGCGCGCTTTATGTTGAATTAATTCAGAAAAGTGTGAGCGAAACCCTTTCGTTTCAGTATTTGAATGGTGAAGGTGACCATTTAGTCGGGGCTCCGAGGGCGGCCGAGAAATATCCTGAAGATATAAATCCACTATTAAAGTGGTGGCGCGCTTAACCTTTGATTGCGCCGGAAGAAAGACCCTTTACGAGATATTTCTGGGCTAGAGTTGCAAATATCAAAGGCGGTAAGACAGACAAGGTAACCGCTGCGGAAATATCTCCCCATCGAACACCGTAACTCGTTACGAAGTTTGCGGCTCCAACGGTTACTGGGGTTGCGTTGCTCGAAGATAAAACAACCGCAAAAAGATAATCCGACCACGAGAAGATGAAGGTCAGAACGCCAACCGCTGCAAGACCAGGGCCCATGAGAGGAAAAACGATACTTCTTAAGGTTCGAAATACGCCCGCTCCGTCTACATGCGCAGCTTCTTCGATCTCATATGGCAAATCTTTGATAGTGCTTGAGAAGATTAGCAACGCAAGGGTTAGATTTACGAAAGTATTTGCCAGAATAAGTCCTCGAACCGAATCAACGATTGCCAGATTTGTAAACAATTTATAGAAAGGAATTATAAAGAAAACTGCGGGAAGAATTCTGAGACTTAGTGCTATTCTCAATAACCAGGCTCCGCCAAATCCAAGTCGGACAATGGAATATGCAGCAGGCAAGCTAATTGCTGTTGTAAGAATTACTGTTCCGGTTGAAATCAGAATGCTATTCTTAAAAAAACTTGCAAAATCATAACCGGCGGCACCCATAGCATTTTTGTAATGAGTGAAACCTGAATCAAATTCCCAAACGAATGGCCCACTCGCAATCGCATTATCAGTACGAAATGAGGTGTAAACGGCACCTAATAATGGCAGCATGAAAAAAAAGGCAAAGATCGCCGCAAGAACACTTGCCCACAAATTTCGCCTCATTTGATATCTAACCTGAACTGTTTGATGATCTTTGGCATCAGAGGAGCAAGGAGTAGAACAAGTGTTACTGACGCGGCTGACGCTAAGCCGAAGTCACCAGTGATGAAGGCGGTCTTATAGATATAAATTCCTATCGTTTGTGTGGATATGCCGGGGCCACCACCGGTCAAGATATAGATGGTGTCGAAAGTTCTAAAAGAATCGATTAAGCGCAACATAGCAATAATTGCCAATGCTGGCTTAAGAATAGGAAGCGTAATTCGCCAAATCACTTGACGGTAACGAGCTCCGTCAATGGCTGCTGACTCGTATATTTCTTGTGGAATGTTCTGGAGTGCTGCATAAACTAACAAGAAGGCGAATGAGGTGTACTGGATTGCATCGAGGGCTACTAATGTGAAAAAGACATATCTCTGATCGAATATTGAAATATCCCACCCAAATTTCTGAAGAAAGCCCGGAATGACTCCGATGTTTTCATTCAAAATTAGACGGTACATAACTGCCATCAGCGATGGTGCAATCATGATGGGTATCAAAACCATCGAAAAGAGAGTTCGCTTACCTGGAAATTTACGGTCGAAAATCAGCGCTAAAGCAAAACCCAAGAGTCCTTCAACAACAGTCACAACAATTGCAAAAAGAATCGTGAATCTAAGTGCAGACCAGAAATCAGGTGCCGCAATAATCGCTCTAAAATTATCGAGTCCAGCCGCAGTTATTTCAAATTCACTAAGAAGGTCTCGAGATAGCGATGTCTTGATTCCAAGATAAATCGGCCATACGACAAGGGTCGAGAGGAAGATGAGGAGTGGCGCAGCAAGCACGAGCGCTGAGACTCGATCTCTTCGCTGTCTAATCATCTACCAATCCTATTTTCATAACGATAAAGGATGGCTAACTCTTTCGAGCCAGCCATCCTTTAATCAGTTCTAATTACTTAGAACGTGGAGTCAGTTGCTACTTTCGTAGACTCTTCAGCGCTGCATCAGCAGCTGAAGCAACTTCGTCCGCGGTCTTTTGTCCGACCCACGCTGGGCTCAGAACTTCTGCGAGTTTGGCATAAATGTCGAACTCACGAGCTCCTGCACTTTCGGAATATCCGTACTTACCTGCGTAAGTAATTATGTTCGCGAATGAGGCATTAGTTGAGACCATGGTGGTGAGGATCTTTGGCATTGAAGGTACGCCACCAGCTGCTGCGTAATCCTCCATTGCAGGAATAGTTGCGAGGTACTTCATCCACTTTGCGGCGGCAGCTTGATTCTTACTGTACTTGTTCAAACCAACTGCAAGAGCATGGACGTGAGTACGTTGCCCCTTTCCTGGAGGTGCGGCTATGCCGACCTTTCCAGAAGTGGATCCGGTCTTACTCAACTCTGAATAAGCAGCGTTCCACTGAAGTGCCATCATCGCGTTCCCAGAGGTGAGCGCCGCATTTGTTTCTGCGTACTCCCACTGCGATGACTCTGGCGAAGTTAGTTCTTTGGTGTAAATGGTGCGATAAATATCAATAGCAGCCTTTCCGGATGCAGTATTGAGATTTGGCTTTCCATTCTTATACCAATTTCCGCCAAGTCCCCAAAGGACGTCGTTCCAAATCATGGTGTTGTAAAGCAGGTTCTTTGCAGGAAGCGCATAACCATACTTTGTTGGTGAATCTGGATTGTACTTCTGCGTAAAGAATGCAGCAGTAGCTAGAGCATCATCCCAACTCCATGTTTCAGGATTAGTGTTAGGTGAAAGCTCTTTTCCAAGAACCGTCTTCGAAATCTGCTTGTACTTCGCTGTGTTAGCAGCGGAGCTAAGTGAACTTACAAGATCAGTTCTGTAATACATGAAGTGAAGGCTGGTATCTAGAGGAAGCGCCATCTGCTTCTTGTTTACTTTCAAGCCGTCAATTGAAGCTTTGAGATAAAGCTTGTCATTGATTCCTTTGAGCTCGCTCAAATATGGAGCGTGCTGACCAACCAAATATGACGCTGTGAAATAAATGTCATACTCTGATGATTTTGATTTCATCAACGCAGCTTCTTTTGCGAAGGTGTTGTCACGGCTAAGCAAAACTTGCTTTACAACGACTCCATCCTTCTTGCCTTGTCCAGCGTTGTAGGCATCAACGACTTTTTGCATCGCTTCGCCTTCAGGCCCTGGCCAGAGGATCATTTTGACCTCAGTAGCGGCATAGGCCGGTGCGATTGCCATGCCAGCGACGAGGGCGCTAGCTGCAATTGCAGCTGTAAATAATTTGCGTAACCGCATCTCTCCTCTTTCTGTTTCAGTACTCTTCCGAAGGTTTCTAATGGTCTAATACGGCGGTACACCGTTCTAGACCAGTGACCCAAAACTATAGTAAGGTTCCTATAAGTCAATGGGTCCAGGGGGCGAGTTTGCGTAACGTTTCTGTATCAAGCGCGCAGCAGATTTCGGCCCTGGCTTCCGTTAAGGGCGGGTTGATTGTTTCGTGTCAGGTTCCTGATGGAACTGCGATTGACACTCCAGACTTCATTGCTGCTCAAGCTCTCACTGTTATCCAAGCCGGAGCGGTTGGAATTCGAGCTCAAGGAATTGCAAATGTTGAGGCAATCTCTAAAGTTACTGATAAACCCATATTGGGGCTAGTAAAACGTTATTTAGATAGCACTCCGATCTATATCACTCCAACTGTTCAAGACGTTTTAGAGCTTGAAGCCGCTGGCGCGACAGTTATTGCAATTGACGCTACCGAAAGATTACGTGCTGGCGGAGAGACATTAGAAGAATTCCTCAATCAAGTGCGTGCTGAGACAAATATTCCAATTCTTGCTGACGTCGATACTATCGAAGCTGGTGTTATTGCTGAAGCGTTGGGTTGTGAGGCTGTTGCTACAACGTTATCGGGATACACCGAGAAGCCCGCTCCACCACTTCCAAATATTGCTCTTGTAGAGGCGCTCGCCAAAAAGTTAGGAATTCCGGTTATTGCAGAAGGAGGATTTAGTCGGCCCGAACAAGTTTCTCAGGCATTTGCTGCCGGCGCTTGGACGGTCTGTATTGGGACTGCAATTACTAATCCATTTTTGCTTACTAAAAGTTTTCTTGAAGCTATTGATTAGGCCTGAATACTAAATTTGAAGTCGTATTTGTCTCCGCGTTTGATTGATACGCAATGTTCCATAGTTCTGCCTCTCATATCAAATGCGGTTAAAGTGAACATTAATGACGGAGTATTAACAGGCGCCTTAAGTATTCCTGCCTGTTCCTTATCCAAGAGGATTGGTGAAACTGCAGAATCGGCTCGAACCACAGGCTTTTCGTATACATTCTTGAAAATCTCGTAGAGCGAAGTCTTAAGGTCTTGGTCCAAAAGTCCAGGAGCGTTATCGGCGGGCACATACGTATCTTCGATTGCCAGCGGTACGCCATCAGCTAATCGGACTCTCTTGATTCTGTAAGCCGCTTCTCCAGATTCAATTTGCAGAGTATCCGCTAATTTTTCATTGGAAATTATCACCTTCTCTGCTTTCAAGATCTTTGAAGTGGGCTTCATTCCTTTCTCCTTAATTTCCTCGGAAAAAGAAACAAAAACTAATCTTTTTGAAAGTTTTTCACCCGACACATATGTTCCAGATCCGGGAATCGTATAAATAAGACCGTCGGCCTGTAATGACGCAAGTGCTTGACGAATTGTCATTGTTGAAACGCTATAAGTCGTAGCCAGTTGTCGAGAAGAAGGGATTTGAGAATGAGGTTTTAGCTTTGCGAATCTATTTGTTAATTTCTCACGTAGCTCCACATGCTTTGGCTTACGCGTAGTTCGTGCCATTAAATTATCATCTCACAGAATTGTTTATGGAACTAGTGCGTAATAGTAACTTTACTAAGCCCGCGCGGGCTATCAGGGTCGAGTTTATTCAACAATGCAATCTTTTGTGTCACTAATTGGAATGCAACCGCGTCTGCAATTGCTGATTCTATTTCTGAATCCGCAGAATCTCCTTGTAGGACCACGTCGTGATCATGAGATTTAGCATTCGACCCAATCCAAAAAACCTTTCCGGTAATGCTCCGCACTCGTTCTGGAGCTTCCCCAAATGATTCTGCGGGTGTGCAACATGGCGCTATGAAGACCACCTGCGAATCTTGATGCAGTGAGGCAATTGGTCCATGTAGAAAGTCAGAAGAAGACATGCCTTGTACTGGGATTAAACTTGTTTCTTGAAGTTTGAGAGCGAATTCTTTTGCGTTGGGATAAGAGAATCCGCGCCCCAGTACGTAAATCGGATTATGGATATCGATTTCACGAGCGAAACTATTTATTGAATCTGCCGATTTACACCATGCTTCAACAGATTTAATCAGGCTATCGGTCTTAATGGCTGATTTTGACCACGACATAGTAAGTAGATATGAAATAAAGAGTTGACCGATGTAGGACTTTGTGGCCGGTACTGCTTTTTCTGGGCCAGCGTTGATGGGGATATGTAAATCAGAGAGTTGCGCAAGTGGGGAATTCGCATCATTGGTTATGGAAAGTAAAAAGCCTCTTCCATCTTTAGCAGCTTTTGCAAACGACAGCAGATCTGATGATTGTCCACTCTGGCTTAGAGCAACTACAAGGGTGTGCTCGTACTTAAGTTGCGCGGAATACATGGTGGTCGCTGAAGGTGAAGCGAGCCCTACTGGTAATCCAAGTTTGATTTCAATCAGATATTTCAAGAAGTGGGCTGCGTTATCTGAGGTTCCACGAGCAAGGATGATGACTGATTGGAATTTATGTTTATCAAGCAAATCTTGAGCGCTTCTATTCTTAGCAAAATCTGTCGAAATTCGTCCTAGAACTTGTGGGGTCTCATGTATTTCACTCAACATCACATCGCCAGGCTGTGTCATAACCATCCGTTCTTCGAGTTAAAACTTGCGGAGACGAGAGGATTTGAACCTCCGATTCCCTTTCGGGAAAACCTCATTAGCAGTGAGGCGCACTAGACCGGGCTATGCGACGTCTCCAATCGAGCGCAGTTTAGCGCGCCACTGGAAATACAGAAAAAGTATTAAAATCTGTGGGTGAGCGAGCGTGAAATCAAGAATAAATACATTGATCTTCATTGCCACGGTGGCGCTGGTTTCTATTTCTCTGACCCAAATCCAGAAAATGTCCAAACTGCGATTGATTTTCATAAAAGCCATGGAAGTGCACAGTTATTAGTAAGTTTGGTGAGCGCCACAATAAGTGATTTGAAGTTACAAATTCAGCGCCTTCTGCCCTTTTTTCAATCAGGCAAGATTGCAGGGATCCATCTTGAAGGTCCTTATTTGGCACACAATCGTTGCGGAGCACACGACCCAACGCTTTTGAAATCTCCGACAATCGACGAGGTCAAAGAGTTAATTGATTATGGCCAGGGCGCAATAAAAATGATCACGATTGCCCCAGAACTTAACGGCGCACTGAATGTAATTTCGTACCTATACTCAAATAAGGTGATTGCAGCTATTGGTCACTCTGATGGGACTTATGAAGATGCCTTGCGCGCTGTCGAAGCTGGATCTGGCCTTGTGACCCATTTTAGTAACGGAATGAGTAAATTGAGGGATGGTGAACGAACGTTTGCAACTGCCCTGCTCAATGAAACTGATCTTCCATTAGAGCTGATTATTGATAAACACCATGTAAGCGAAGAAGATGTTTTGACAATTGTTAACTCAGCGCCAAATAGAGTCGTGTTTGTTACCGACGCAATGGCAGCTGCTGGACAACCAGATGGTGATTACACAATCGGAAATTTAGATGTTGTGGTCAAAGAAAAAGTTGCGCGATTGAGATCAAATGGTTCGCTTGCTGGAAGCACGTTAACAACAGCACAAGCAGTCTCAAACGCTCGTGACTGGAACGTTCCTGATGACGTTATTGAACATGCAGCAATTCATTTGCCTCAGGAATTACTTAACCGAACCCGCTAACAATCCGCGTACGAAGTAACGCTGCAGCGAGAAGAACACCACAAGCGGTAGCGCAATCGTGATAAATGCGCCGGCAGTCAGTGAGGTCCAATCTGATCCATATTGGCCAACAAGAGAAGCCAATTTCACGTTGATAGGTGCGATTTCTTGTGTTCCAGATGCAAATGTAAGAGCCACAAGCAAGTCATTCCACACCCAGAGGAATTGGAAGATAGCGAAAGCTGCGATGGCTGGAATTGAGAGCGGCAGGACAATCATGCGGAAGATCTTAAAATGGTTTGCGCCATCCACATGCGCAGCTTCCATGAGTTCGCGCGGCAAACTGGCGATGAAGTTATGAAGTAAATAAATCGCAAGTGGTAGAGCAAACATTGTGTGAGGCAACCAGATACCAGCAAACTTACCTGCGACGCCCAGCGCTGGGATTACTTGGACTGAGCCGATATGTACGCCGCTGGTAAATAGTTGCAGAATCGGTACAAGTGACATTTGTAGTGGTACAACTTGTAGTGCAAAGATGAAGAAGAAAAGGAAGTCGCTACCGCGGAAACGTATCCACGCTAAGCAATATGCCGCCATTGTCGCGATGACAAGTGGGAAAATTACGGAAGGGATTGTTATCACTACTGAGTTGATGAAGTAAGGCAAGATGCCATCAGAGAGTGACTCCGAAGCTCCGCCAAAGAATACTTTGTCGTAATTCTCGAGAGTGAATTTTGGCTCAACAAATACATGCCACCAGCCCGTAGCGTAAATGTCTTCCCCGGTTCGGAATGAGCTGATGAAAAGACCGAGCGTCGGGACTGTCCAAATAATCGTGATGATGGTGACCACGATTGTTGCAAATCGGGAAGAGAAGATCTTTCTTCCAGGTGTCGCTTGTGAAAGTCGGGCCGCCATTAGTGTTGACGCTCCCTTCTTAGGTGAACAATGTTGTAGATCAAAATCGGCGCAACAAGTAAGAAGAGTGCGACGGCTAGTGCCGATCCGCGTCCTTGATTGAATTGGACGAAAATTTGGGCGTACATCTCATTTGCTAGAACGTTGGTGCCGAAATTTCCACCCGTCATTGTTTGGACAATATCGAATAACTTAAGCGCACCGACTACATTGGTAGCAAGCACCACAGTGAATGTAGATCGCACCATAGGGAAGGTGATATTTCGAAAGAGCTTCATGCCTGATGCGCCATCGAGTGCGGATGCTTCAACGATATCGCTCGGGACAGCTTTGATTGCGGCAGAGAGAATGACCATGGCAAAACCAGTTTGAACCCAGACGAATATCACCATCAATAACAAAGTATTGAGCGGGTTCTCGAGCATCCAATTGTGCGGTTCTTTACCTATGAGTCTTGTGAGATTTGTGAGCAATCCAGTTTGTGGGTATCCCTCTTTTGCGTAGTCATACACAAATCGCCAGATGATTGAAGCGCCAACAAACGAAATTGCCATAGGCATAAAGATCAGCGACTTCGGTAAAGATTCATGTTTCATTCGGTCAAGAAGGACTGCAAGTGTTAGTCCAATCGCTGTCGTCACAATTGGAGTGATAATCACCCAAAGAACTGTATTGATAAGCACTGTGTGGATATTTTCATCTTGAAACATCCAGGTGTAATTTTCAAAGCCGATATATGCAAGGCCATCAGCATCTTTGAAGGAATATATGATTGTTTGTATCGCAGGTGAAACGAGACCGAAAATTAAAAGGATTGCCGCTGGACCAAAGAAGAGCGCGATAGCAAGTGGACGTTGGGCGCGACCATTAACGCGGCCAGCTACACCAAAGAGTAAAAGTAGAACTGCAAAGAAAATTGCGATTGAAGTAAATATCTGAGAGAACTTTGGAAGCGTATCGGTAAGAAAGTCTGACACTGTCGCCTCCTTTAGTTGTTTTTCTTCAGCGCTTTATAAAAATACTTGTGGGGACCTACGAATAGATCCCCACAAGCCTAGAGATTAACTATCTCTACATCTAGAGCAAGAAGCTAATAAATTAGCTCTTTGGCCAAGATGCGTCGATTGCCTTGACTACTTCAGCAATGGACTTTCCTTCACCGAACCAAGCGGTGAATTCCTTCCACTCTGAACCAGCGCCGACTGCAGCAGGCATCAAGTCAGAAGCATCAAAGCCAAATGTTGACTTTGGATCTGCAAGATACTGAGCAGCAATGCGATCGATTGGGTTCTTGTATGCAGCTAGTGGAACACCACTGTTTGCAGATACCCAGTTGTCGTACTGAACGCGGCTGGTTGCGAATGTTGCTGAGGATAGGTAGGTCTGGACTGCAACAACTTCAGGACGTGATGCGAAAGCTGCTGTGAACTCTCCACCGCCAACAACAGGAACTGTGACCTTTGAATTAGTTGCTGGTAGATAGAACGCGAATGCGTCGCCATCTTCCTTAATGGTTGCGCCTGAATCAGCGAGAATGTTTCCGTAGAAGGAAGCTTGCTGAAGCATCATGCACTTACCAGTTGGGATTCCCTTTCCAGCATCCTGGAAAGCGGTTGTGGCGATACCTTTAACGTCGCCAACCCACTTTGGATTCTGCATCCATGCAGCAACCTTCTCCATTGCAGAGACGATCTTTGGGTCAGAGAACTTAACTTTGTGTGAAACCCAGTCGTTATAGACAGCTGCACCATGCTCGCGTAGAACGATTTGTTCTACCCAGTCAGTTGCTGGCCATCCGGTTGCGCCACCAGAACCAAGACCACCGCAGAATGCAATCTGGCCCTTTGCGGCCATCTTGTCTGCAAGTGCGGTCATTTCATCCCAAGTCTTTGGAACTGAATAACCGTTTGCCTTGAATTGTTTTGGTGAGTACCACACGAGTGACTTCATGTTTGAGCCAAATGGAGCTGCATAGAGCTTGCCCTTTACAGAACCAAGATCCTTCCAGCTCTTTGACCAGAATTTATTTACGTTTGCAGCAACTGATGCAGGAGCTGGCTTGACCTTGCCCATTGCAACGAGTTTCTGTAGAAGACCTGGCTGTGGGATGAAAGCAAGATCAGGAGCATTTCCACCTTTGACACGAACAGGTAGAAGCGCTTCGAACTGGTTTGATCCTTCAATGTTGATCTTCACACCAGTGCACTTCTCAAAATCTCCCCAAGCTTTCTTGAGAGTTGAGAGTTCTGGTTCGAGGATTGAGGTGAAGATTGTTACTTTCTTACCTTTGAGATTCTTGTATCCGTTAAACGGATCGCAGTTCACTGCAGCACCTGCAGGAAGTGCACTTACTAGAGAACCTAGAAGTGTTGCGATGGTTGCGGCTACGAAGATTTTCTTTGTACCGATTTTCATCTAGTTATTTCCTCCGGAGTAAACGGTCCAGACCCCTGTGTCGGGGCCCGCGTTCCGTCAGGGCGGATTCTCGTCTTCGGGCCTCTCAGGCATCAAGGACTTCCATATGTATATGGCCTGTAACTGAATAACGATTAAGTAACGCACCGCTTTGGTGACGAGATGACCAAGGCACGGCTAACCTTGGTGGGAGATTCTCAAAGGAGGAGCCCTGTGGCGACATTTGATCAAGGTAAAGAGCGCAAGCTGCCAAATCGTCCTCATGACATCCCCACCCCCGAGCCTCTGAAGAAGTTCATGGAACAAGGCTGGGCGCCTTCACCTCTTGATGGATTAAAGAAAAATCCGGTCGCTTCATTTGCGGTAGCTCGCCGAAATAAATTATCAGCGGCTTTCCCAAGCAAGCGTCTTGTGATTCCTGCCGGAACTTTTAAAGTGCGCAGCAACGACTCTGATTACCGTTTCCGCCCACATACTGCATTTTCCTGGCTGACGGGAATCAATGGAACTGATGCAGTCCCAGACTCGGTGTTGATTCTCGAGCCGAGCGGTTCGGGGCACAATTCGCTTTTATTCATCCACCCTCGATCAACTCGCAACAACAGCGATGAGTTCTACCGAAATGTTCGCCATGGTGAATTCTGGGTTGGTCGCCGTATGACTTTAGAGGAAACTGAATTTGCCTACGACATTTCAGTAAGACATATCGATTCACTCGATGCATTTTTGGAAAGCGCACTCGACTCTCTGACCATACGTGGTGAAGACTCCTATATTGATTCTCGAGTGAAGGAAAATGCCGACGATGCGACTTTGCATTCCTGGCTCTCTGAAGCGCGTTTAGTAAAAGATAGTTTTGAAATAGCGGAAATGCAGAAAGCAATTGATGCAACCCATCGCGGATTCGAAGACATGATCCGCGCAATTCCAAACGCTGTTGGAAAGAAGCGTGGCGAACGATTAGTTGAGGGCGCATTCTTTGCGCGTGCACGTTTTGAAGGAAATGATCTTGGTTACGACAGCATCGTTGCAGCTGGTTCACATGCATGTGTTCTGCACTGGATTCGAAATGATGGCGAACTACGTGATGGTGAATTGGTCTTAATTGATGCCGGCGTAGAAGCAGAATCGCTCTACACCGCAGATATCACTCGCACATTGCCCATCAACGGAAAATTCACCGAAGCGCAACGCAAGATCTACATGTTGGTATATGAGGCCCAAGAAGCGGGCATGAAAGCGGTAAAGCCAGGCGCTAAATTCCGCGATTTCCATGTTGCTGCGAGCCAAGTTCTGGCCCGTGGTTTAGAGGAAATGGGCGTTCTACCAATTTCTGCCGAAGAATCATTAAAGCCAGATGTTGGATTGCACCGTCGTTGGACGGTTCACGGAACTGGGCACATGTTGGGTATGGATGTTCATGATTGCGCACTTGCTCGAAAAGAAGCGCATACAGAAGGTGTTTTGGAAGAAGGCATGATCCTTACTGTTGAACCTGGTCTTTATATTCAACCTGATGACACATTGTTCCCTGCGGAATATCGTGGCATTGGCGTGCGAATCGAAGATGATGTACTCGTAACAAAAGATGGTTGTAAGAACTTAAGCGGTGCGATGCCACGTCATCCTGACGAGGTTGAGGCCTGGATCAGCAGCCTACGTTCTAACTAAAGACTCGCAGTCTTCAGCCGGTGCATATTTAAAGTTACTGTCCCATGTGATGTTCAAGGGGCGAGTGAATTTCTCAACTCCTGCGCTCTTTGAGATTGGGCCAGATCCATTTACAAAACCACTCTTATCTCCTTTGAGAAATATTTCTTGTTCAAAGTTTTTATCTCCGATGGAGTAACGATAAGTACCCTGAAGAATTCCGTTTGTGTAAGTACCAATAATGAGACCCTTTGTTGAATCACCTACAAAATCTTTATGAAACATACCTGCAGAAATCATGTTGTTATCGTGGTAATCAATATTGAGAACATATAAATCCTTAGGAAGTTCTGCCATGTAACAACCTGCCACGCTCTTCTTGGCAGTTTCTTCTGGGGAGCGAAGTGATGCAACCGCAGCTTTCACGATTGGCATTGCTTCATCAATTGAACCAAAGAATGTTCCCGCAACCTGAATCCATGAACCTTGAATTAGTAGGTTGATTGCCCATACGTGGTACTCCCCTTGCCCCTCAACCCCTTCAGTCAACACATAAGCTTTCTCTTCATCTAAATCAGGTAAATCAAGGCTTTTCTGACCGGCTGCGACCCAGCGCGGGGTTAATTCGCTAAAGAGCAATTGATTATCTGGCGCCCACAAAATTGTGGCACCAATTTCTGCCTCTTGAATACCGTAACTACACGCAATTCCACCGGCGTTATAAGCAGCAAAGAGATCAGTTCCTTCGGCGGGTTCCCATTCGGTGTTAATGAATTTTGGATTTGGGATTCGATCAGGGAATGAATCAAGTATTTTTGTTTTAGCGCATTCGCTAGGAACAGATGGAAGAATTGGAGCGCCATCGGTTTCTGCATCAGAACCACAAGCAGAGAGCAATAACAGAGCAATTGCTGCAGGAACGAAACGCTTCATAAGGTAATTATGACGCAATCCAGAGTCCTGCGCTCGCCGCGAGAACTCCTAATCCATAATTGCTCAGTAAGTTCAAAGCTAGTCCGCGGAAATTTTTCTTTTCGCCCGCATCGTATAAATCCAGGGCAAAAGCTGACCAGGTCGTAAGTGCGCCACAAAAACCCATGAGAGCAAACGCAGTATTCGTTTGGGCGTCTAGCGTCAGACCTAAAAGAAACGATCCTGCAACATTAACAATCAAGATTCCTAGAGGAAATTTCATATACCCGCGAAAATACCGATCAATCACGTAACGAGTTGGTGCGCCTATAAATGATCCTAGAAGGAAAAAAGCTAGTCTCATTTTTGCTCCGTTGGTTTCACTATAAAGAGAATCAACAGACTTATGATGACCGTGGCGAAAAAGTATCCAATTGATTTCATTGAATTATGTTCTGCGTGAATGACTGCAACTGATGAGAAGGTAGTAAGGCCTCCAGAAAATCCTGGGATCAGAGCTAAACGCATGATTTCGCTTGTGGTGATGCGATAGGCAATTACCCCCGCAATGAGGACGCCTAAAGCGTTAGAAAATAATATTGCAGAAGGGTATTTCGCAACAGATTCTGTGAGTAAGTACCGAGTTAAGGAGCCAAGGGCTCCACCGATTGCGACTGCAAGAAGGTTTTTCACGCCCGATTAACGATTTTGTTTGTTAAACCCGAAATTAGACTAATGATGAGTGATCCGATGAGAGCAGATGTGAACTTATCAATCGTAAGCACATCGCTCCAACGATCTACCAACATGAGCATTGCAGCATTGATAACGAAGATAAAAAGACCAAATGTGAGAATCACAGCTGGAAGCGTAAAGAGTTTGAGTAAACCACCAAGAATTGTGTTGATAACTCCGAATAGGGCAGCGACCCAGAAATAATTCCAAGCTCCGCTCTGGATTTGAATTCCGCTAACAATAAATGTGGTTAGCCAGAAAGCTAAAGCGAGAATAGCCCAGCGTTTAACTAAATTCATTAATTTATGCCTTCGCGCTTTCGAATCTTTGAGCCCAACCAACGTACGGGGTCATACTTCACATCAACAACGCGTTCTTTCATAGGAATAATCGCGTTGTCAGTGATCTTGATATGTTCTGGGCAGACTTCAGTACAACACTTAGTGATGTTGCACATTCCTAATCCATGCTCCTCTTGAGCTTTCTGTTTGCGATTTCTTAAGCGATCAAGGGGGTGCATATCTAATTCGGCAATTCGAATGAAGAATCGTGGTCCGGCGAATGACTTCTTATTCTCTTCATGATCGCGAATTACATGGCAGGTGTCTTGGCAAAGGAAACATTCGATGCATTTACGGAATTCTTGGCTTCGTTCAACATCGACTTGTTGCATCCGATATTCACCAGGCTTGAGATCTTCTGGGCCTTCGAACGCAGGTACTTCCATAGCTTTCTTATAGTTGAAAGAGACATCTGTGACGAGATCGCGGATAACAGGGAATGCGCGCAATGGCGTAACAGTGATGGTTTCATCATCGCCAAATGAATTCATTCGGGTCATGCATGCTAGACGCGGCTTGCCGTTAATTTCCATCGAGCACGAACCACATTTGCCTGCTTTGCAATTCCAACGAACCGCAAGATCAGGCATTTGAGTTCCCTGGACGCGGTGAATGACATCAAGAACCACTTCGCCTTCGTTGGCGTCAACGCTGACATCTCTGAACTCGCCATTTTTGGAATCTCCGCGCCAAATACGCAGCTTCACTTTGCGGGTCATTTAATTGCCGCCTTTCGCGAGTTCCTTCTCGGTGAAATATTTCTTTAATTCATCCATCTCAAATAACTCTAGAAGTTCAGATGGCAGCATTTTTGCAGGTTGTGCTTCAACTTCGACAGATTTACCACTCCACTTAGTTAGGTGATTGACCTGGCGCCAATTCGGATCCATCTTTGGATAATCATCGCGTGTGTGTCCGCCGCGAGATTCTTGACGTTCAAGCGCCGATCGTGCGATGGATTCAGATACCAACAACATATTCTCCAAATCAATTGCTAAATGGAAGCCCGGATTAAATGCTTTCCCGCCCGTAGCTTTTACTTTTCCGGCGCGTTCGCGGATTGATTCCAGTTTCTTGAGCGCATCAACGAGTTCCTTCTCAGTGCGGATGATTCCCACGAGATCTTGGGTGACGTTCTGTAATTCATTATGAAGTGAATAGGGATTCTCATTTCCTTCACGAGTGAAAGGCGCATTGAGGTGATCGTGGGCTTTAGCGATCGCTTTATCGCTGGCTTCAGGAGTTTTTCCGCCCAACTTCTTGACGTAATCAGCAGCGCCAGCGCCAGCACGGCGACCAAAAACCAGAAGATCCGAAAGTGAATTTCCACCAAGACGATTTGAACCATGCATTCCACCAGCAACTTCGCCAGCAGCAAACAAACCTTCAACACCATAAGCAGCGGTTGTATCAGGATCGACTTTTACGCCGCCCATGACGTAGTGGCATGTGGGGCCAACTTCCATGGGTTGTTCGGTGATATCAACGTCGGCAAGCTCTTTGAATTGATGCCACATCGATGGAAGGCGACGCTTGATTTCGTCGGCAGGTAAGCGCTTAGAAACATCGAGATACACGCCACCATGTTCCGAACCGCGACCTGCTTTAACTTCGGCATTGATCGCGCGCGCTACTTCATCACGTGGAAGAAGTTCTGGAGGACGGCGATTGTTATTTTGATCTTTATACCAACGGTCTGCTTCTTCTTCGTTGTCCGCATATTTATCTTTGAAAACTTCAGGGATGTAGTTGAACATAAAGCGCTTACCTTCGCTATTGGTAAGCACGCCACCGTCGCCACGAACTGATTCAGTTACAAGAATTCCGCGGACTGAAGGTGGCCAGACCATGCCTGTTGGATGGAATTGCACAAACTCCATATCGACAAGAGCGGATCCTGCTTTTAGGGCAAGAGCGTGGCCGTCGCCCGTTCCTTCCCACGAGTTTGAAGTGATCTTGAAAGATTTTCCGATACCGCCAGTAGCAAGGACTACCGCTGGCGCTTCAAAGAGAACTTCATTTCCGGTTTCACGCCAATATCCGTAGCAACCTGCGACTTTGTTTCCGTCTTTAATGATTTCTGTGATGGTGAGTTCAGCAAAAACCTTGAGATATTTCTCCGCATCGCCATATTCCTTGGCATCTTTTTGTTGCATCGCAACAATTTTCTGTTGCATCGTTCGAATTAATTCCAGACCAGTTCGATCACCGACGTGAGCTAAACGTGGGTACTCATGACCTCCGAAGTTACGTTGTGAAATCCGTCCATCTTTAGTGCGATCAAAGAGCGCGCCCCAAGTTTCGAGTTCCCAAATTCGATCTGGAGATTCTTTTGCGTGCAGTTCGGCCATGCGCCAGTTGTTGAGGAATTTTCCACCGCGCATTGTGTCGCGGAAGTGAACTTTCCAGCCATCGTTCTCATTTACATTACCCATCGCGGCAGCAGCGCCACCTTCTGCCATAACTGTATGAGCTTTACCAAAGAGTGATTTACAGATGATTGCAACGCGAAGACCTGCTTGACGAGCTTCAACAGCGGCGCGCAATCCAGCGCCACCAGCTCCGATGACAACTACATCGAATCGATAGCGATCGAAATGGATTTCGTTATTTGCCATGGATTCGTCCTAGAAGAAGTAGTAGTTGGTAATAGTTTCGGATGCGACCAGGCGTACATAGAGATCGGTAAGCGCAACACCAAAGAGTGAGATCCATGCATAAACCGGGTGGCGATGATTGAGAACAGATACCCATCCCCATAACTTGTAACGGATGGGATGTTTAGAGAAATGCTTTAACCGTCCACCAATTGTGTGACGGCAGGTATGGCATGATGCTGAGTAGAGCCACAACAAAGTCGCGTTAGCGAGAAGCACTAACGTTCCAACGCTCATGTGTCCCCACTCGCCTTCTGGATTTTTAAAAGCGATTATGGCGTCATAGGTAAGAATGACATTGAAAATTAATCCAGCGAAGAAAAACCAACGATGACCGTTCTGCAAAATTAACGGCGCACGAGTTTCACCGGTGTACTTGGAATGAGGTTCAGCGACTGCGCAAGCTGGTGGTGACATCCAAAATGATCGGTAATAAGCCTTGCGGTAGTAATAACAAGTCAGACGGAATCCCAATGGGAAAATCAAAATGAAAAGTGCTGGCGAAATAATCATGCCAAAAAGTGAAATTGTTCCGATGGGTGTTCCAAAATGTGTTGAGCCTTCAACGCATGCTGATGAGAGACATGGTGAATAGAACGGAGAGATCAACGGCTCTGCAAAGTAATACTTCTTTTCAAATGCGCGGAATGTTGCGTAGATGATAAACGAAACTAAAACCGCCACAGTGATAAGAGGTTGGAGCCACCAACGATCAGTACGGAGCGTGCGTTCTTTGATTGCTGCTCGAGTAGCAGAGAAAACACCTGTGGCCACGCATTGCCTCCTTGGAGGAACGGCTTGAAGTTATGCCGCAATTTTCCTATCCGAAATGATTACGGGCTAGGTGAACCCTTATGAAATCGCCCACAGGTATTTGAAAAACGAGCGGAGGGCGTGGGATTTGAACCCACGAAGGTTTCCCTTGCCGGTTTTCAAGACCGGTGCACTAGGCCACTATGCGAGCCCTCCGTGGGAAAACTTACCTTTACTTGGAGGGGTCTTCAAAATCCAAACTTGGCAATGCGGGCTTGAGATGAATTCGGAAGCGAACTGATGCCATTTGAATCGCAACAATGAGTGTTGCAGAAATAGCAACCGCTACATTCAAATTAATTGAAGTGTTTGTGAGAAAGACGAAGACTGTTGCACCGATTGCCGAAGCTGTTGCGTAAAGAGGGCCTCCAGAAAAAATCTGTGGGGTTATGCGACATACAACATCGCGAAGTACTCCGCCACCCACCGCAGTAATGATGCCAAGAAGTACTGCAACTAAATCTGAAGTTAGATTGACTGATGCTTTATATGTTCCTGCGATAGCGAAAAGTGACATTGCAACAGAATCCAAAAATACAACAGTGTTTACTGCAGACTTAAACCAACGTCCAATAATGAGCGCTGTAACCACGGCGGCAATCGCGGTAAGAATGTATTTATCTTCCATGGCTGCGGGACGGCCAACTGCAAGAAGAAGATCTCGAACGATTCCTCCGCCGAGTCCAGTAAGAATCGCGACTGCGATAACACCAACTAAATCGAAACGTTTGTAAAAGATTGCAAAGAGCGCGCCTTGGAGTGCACCAATTCCAACCGTAAGTAAATCAAGCCATAACGGGACTGCTGCGCTCATGCAGGTAACTCCAATAACTTCTCAATTTCTATTGCGACTCCATCTTCTTGATGTGGAGCGGCGACATATTTCGCGTGTTTTTTCCCATCTGGGTGTCCATCGCCCATCGCCCACGAACGCCCGGCCCATGCCAACATTGTGAAATCGTTCGGGTTATCACCAAAGGCCACAGTTTGCTCAGCACTAATTCCATGGCGTTCTGCGAGTTTGGCCAAGGTTGAACCTTTGGAAACTCCAAGCGCATTGATCTCCAGAAGTGAGTCATGCAGATTCGAATGCGTCACTGTCGCAACTCCCTCTAGTTCAATAACTGCGATGTCAAGCATCTCATCGGAAGTGAGTTCTTGGTCGGAGCAGCGCGCCAAAATCTTCAAAGCTGGACCTTCCATAATTTCGGTGATGTCATGAACGCCGACGTTATCGAGCCCTACATCCCATCGCGGGACATACGCCTTTTCTCGGTGGAAATAATTATGTGATTCAACCGCAAATGAGATCGTGGGAATGGCGCGACGCAAGAGATTCACGGTTTGAATCTGATTATCAACAGGCATCAACCACTCTTCCAAAACTTTCTGGTTGTGAATGTCGTAATACAGAGCACCATTTCCAAGAATGCTCTTGCCGAACGGAAAAGTTTCGGCGATGTCTGGCATCCATCGCGGTGGACGTCCCGTTACATAAAAAATCTCTATCCCGAGATTGTGTGCTGAAATAAATGCATCTTTGGTGCGTTGTGAAATCTTTCCATAGTGCGGAACTATGGTTCCATCGAGATCAGTGGCGATTAACTTTGGGCGTTTGGTTAAATCACTCAATTGTTCACCGGAATAAAGCGATCCATATTCAAATATGGCCGGAGCGCTTGAGGGACCGTTACTGAACCATCGGCTTGTTGATGATTCTCAAGTATCGAAACAATCATGCGGGGAATCGCAACGAGTGTTCCGTTGAGTGTCGCTACAGGAGAAGTACCGTTCTCGCCACGGACGCGAACATTAAGTCTTCGAGCCTGGAATTCACTGCAATTAGAAGTGCTTGTGACTTCCCGATACGCGTTCTGGGTTGGGACCCAAGCTTCGCAATCAAATTTACGGTTCGCGCTCGATCCAAGATCGCCAGTAGCAACATCGATGACGCGATATGGAATCTCCATAGCATTAAGAAAATCTTTCTCCCACGCCAATAAACGTTTATGTTCTTCTACCGCATCCTCGGGTGCGCAGAATGAGAACATTTCGACTTTTTCAAATTGGTGGACGCGAAAGATTCCGCGTGTATCTTTTCCATACGAACCAGCTTCACGTCGGAAACATGGTGAATACCCGCTGTAGCGAAGTGGAAGTGATTTTGCATCAAGAATTTCATCCATGTGGTACGCAGCTAATGGAACTTCACTTGTGCCAACCAAATAGAAATCGTCATCCTTAAGATGAAATACGTTTTCAGCAGCCTGTCCTAAGAATCCCGTGCCTTCCATTGCAGCTGGCTTTACTAATACTGGTGGAATGACTGGGATAAATCCTGCTTTCGTGGCCATAGAAATCGCGTAATTGACAAGTGCTAATTCAAGGAGCGCGCCAACTCCGGTGAGGTAATAGAAGCGAGCACCTGAAACTTTTGCGCCGCGCTCGGTATCAATCGCGCCAAGAATTTTCCCGAGCTCGACATGGTCTTTAGGCTCGAAATCGAACTTTCGTGGCGTGCCAATTTCCTCAAGAACTTTGAAGTCTGCTTCGCCTCCGATAGGTGCAGCGGTATCAACCAAATTTGAGATCTCCATTGCCACGGCTTTGAAACTTGCTTCGGTCACGTTCTTCTTTGCTTCTGCTTCCTTAACCGCTGATGAAAGTGTTTTTGCTTTATCTAGTAACGTTGCTTTTTCATCGCCTTTCGCAGCGCCAACAGATTTTGAGAGTGTGTTCTGTTCAGCACGCAGCGCTTCGAATTCCACAATTGCGTTACGACGTAATTCATCTGCTGCAAGCGCTTTATCTATGAGTGTTACATCTTCGCCGCGGGCTTTTTGTGAAGCGCGAACTAAATCGGGATTATCCCGAAGCACTTTCACATCAATCATTTAAATCTTCTTTCCTGCGCGAACCGACGCCAGCCATGTGCCGGCTTCGATAAACGATGAGTCCGCAGTTGCAGATGTCGTAGTAGGAGCAACTTTATCGGCTCGCGGATAGGAACCGAGATATCTCACATCTTCGCAAATTCGTCGCAGACCCATAAGTGCATCTCCGACTCGTTCTTCATTGATATGTCCTTCGGCATCAATGATGAAGTGATAGTGGCCCAATTCGCGTCCCGTAGGGCGGGATTGAATGAATGTGAGGTTCACGCCACGGACCGAGAACTCCGTCAATACTTCAAGTAATGCGCCTGCGTGATCTGCGCCGATAAATGCAGCGAGCGATGTTCGATCGTGGCCTGTTGCTGCCGGAACACTTCCTGGTTTTCCGACTAAAACAAAACGTGTTACTGCGCCGTCGTTGTCACCAATATTTGATGCCAGAGTTGCAAGCCCGTATGTTTCTGCGGCAATCGGGGCTGCGATAGCGGCATCGAATTCATTCTTTCCTAAAGCTTGGGCAGCTGCAGCGGTTGATGATGTGACGATGATTTCAGCATCCGAATAATTCTTTGCAATGAAACTTCTGCATTGTGCTTCAGCATGTGGGTGGGTCGCAATTTTAGAGATTCGAGCTTTCTCTTTTCCTGGTGAAACTAGAAGTGAGAATGTAACTGGCAACGTCACTTCGCCATAAATTACTAGCGGTTCGCCAATCGCAAGTTCATCAAGGGTTCGAGCAACAACACCTTCAACGCTATTTTCAATTGGAACGAGAGCACGTTCTGTATTTCCATTCCGCGCCGCATCAAGAGCCGCCGTCACATTGGAACATGGAATCAATTCATCGTGTGTTTGAGTAAAAGTACGTAGTGCGGCTTCGGTAAAAGTACCTGCGGGGCCAAGGTATGCGTATCTCGTCACTGCGTAAGGATACTTGGCGGTGCGCGACGCTGGCGCACACTTTATTCGCGTCTTAACTAGGCATTAGGCTTCACTAATTATGGCAACCGAACTTCATTTCTCAACTATTGCGTGGAGATCTGAACTTGGCCTGCACCGCGAAGGGAATGAAGATTCCGGTTTTGTTTCCCCTACTGTCCTTGCGGTTGCCGATGGCATGGGCGGTTATGTTGGCGGTGAAATTGCATCAAGTACTGTCATTAAAAAACTTTCTGAATTAATGCCGATCCTTATTAATCCCGAACTAGATAATGAGTCCCGAGAAGATCTGCTTCGCTCTTCAATTTTGGATATGGATGCGGCTATTGCTGCTATCGGAGCTTCTCGTCCCGAATTGATTGGAATGGGAACGACACTTACTTCACTATCGCTTTTCAATAATTACGTATTACTTCTTCATGTTGGCGATTCTCGCGCGTACCGGATCCGCGGTAAGAAGATTGAGCAGCTCAGCCATGATCACACCGTTGTGCAAGAGCTGGTCGATCAAGGACGACTAAATCGCGATGAAGTTGCTGATCACCCACAACGTTCTTTCCTCACTCAAGCGCTCATGGGCAAAGAAAATCTCACTCCAGTTTTGATTGCTTATCCCGCGAACTCTGGTGACAAATTCTTAGTATGTAGCGATGGTCTTACCGCCGTTGTTGATGAAGGAAAAATTTCCAAGGCGATGCAAGCAAACTTACAAAGTGCTGTGAATTCTCTTATCGACCTTACTTATAAGAATGGCGCCCCAGATAATGTGACCGTGATTGCAGCCGAGATTGGTGAGAGTCCATCGAGCATATCTCCCACAAGTTTTGGAGCGGCTCGGTGATGAAGCGAATCTTGGGTGAGCGTTACGAACTTGGCGCCATGATTGGCACGGGTGGAATGTCTGATGTGTTTATCGCAGATGACCAGCGTTTACACCGCGAAGTTGCAATCAAAGTTCTGCGAAGTGATTTAGCTCGCGATCCATCATTTGTAACGCGTTTTAATAAAGAAGCTCTCTCTGTTGCTGCTCTTAACCACCCTGGAATCGTCGCAGTTTATGACTCAGGAAAAGAAGAAACCCCAAGTGGAGTAATGCCGTACATTGTTATGGAATACGTCGAAGGCAAAACGTTGCGGGAAATAATCCACAAAGGTGAGCGATTTCCACTTCATCGCGCAGTCGAAATTGTCGAAGGTATTCTAGAAGCGCTTCAATATTCGCATAAGAACGGAATCGTCCATCGCGATATAAAGCCTGGAAATATCATGATTACCGATTCTGGTGATATCAAAGTTATGGATTTTGGAATCGCTCGGGCACTTGCCGATAGCGGTGCAACTCTTACAAGCACTTGGAACATTGTTGGTACTGCCCAATATCTCTCTCCAGAACAAGCCACGGGCGGACAAGCCGATGCACGGAGCGATATCTATTCTGTTGGGTGTTTATTTTATGAACTAGTTTCTGGAAAGCCTCCCTTCTCTGGTGAAACGCCAGTCGCAATTGCCTACCAACATGTATCTGCGCCACTCATTCCGGTCACAGATATCGAGCCATCACTTGATCCGACGTTAAATAAATTCTTAAGTGTTGCGCTCGCAAAAGATCCAGCTGATCGTTATCAAAGTGCGAACGCGATGTTAAAGGACCTTAAGAAATTGTCTAAGGGTGAAGGAATTACCACCCAAATCCCGCGCACAAAAAAGCCTCTTGCTCGCCGAAATCGAATTGCTGCAATAGCGCTTTCGATAGTTGTGCTCGTTGGTGGTGCAAGTTATGTGATATTTAATCCTTCATCGACCGCAATCGTCGTACTTCCAAATGTAGTTGGATTGACCGAAGCCCAGGCGCGCGAACAGCTATCCGGATTTACCATCACTATTCAGCGCGCACCGGATCCTCGCATCCCTCGCGATCGAGTTTCTAATCAATTGCCGCTTGCCACAACAAAAGTTTCGCAGGGTTCATCAGTAACTCTTACTCTTTCAGATGGACCCGGTGATGCCACTGTCCCTACTGGAATAATCGGAAAGCCGTTAGAAGAAGTGCGTACCGCTTTGATTGCTGCTGGACTTCGCGTAAGTCGCACAATTGCGGTCGATTCAGAACAAGAACCAGGAATTGTTTTGAAAATTACCCCAGAACCTGGCACCACTATCGAAGCAGGAACTGGTGTGGTTCTCGAAATCGCGAGCGGCAACGTTCAGGTTCCGCAACTTATTGGAGTTTCTGAAATCGAAGCCAAAACGCTTTTAACTCAAGCAGGCTTCCTTGTTAAAACCGTTGAGGCGTATGACGCAAATCAGCCTGTTGGAACTGTTCTTGCCCAAGCTCCTAGTGCTGGCGAAACAAAAATAATTGGATCGTCAGTAACAATTACAATCAATAAAGCTCCGAGCTAACGTCCCACTACGGGAGATAAGCCTTCCGATTTCCTTCTGCCCTCGGCGTCGCCACATTCGACTAACCAATTACCAAGCATTTGGTATCCGTGTTCTGTGAGAACTGATTCTGGGTGGAATTGAACGCCGTGAATTGGAAGTGACTTATGTTTGATTGACATAACAACCCCGCTTTCGCTTCTACCCGTCACAATTACCTCGGGAGGAAGGGTTCCTTCTTCTATTGCTAGTGAGTGATATCGAGTAGCAGTAAATGGTGTTGGAATATCAGTAAGAATTCCAGAACTATCGTGTGACACCACAGAAGTCTTTCCATGAAGAAGTTCTGGTGCGCGACTAACAGTTGCGCCATATGCAACACCAATTGCTTGATGCCCCAAACACACTCCAAGTAAAGGTTTAGAAATTTGCGCACATCGTTTGATCATCGCGATAGATACACCTGCAGCCTCGGGAGTTCCGGGGCCAGGTGAAATCAAAATTCCATCATAAGAATCTGCAACCTCAGGGGTGACCTCGTCATTTCGTACCACCGTGCATTCAGCGCCGAGTTGCTGTAGATATTGAACAAGGTTGAAGACAAAGGAGTCGTAGTTATCGATGACGAGAATCCGCTTGCCCATCTCCCCATCCTTTCGTGTAACCTGCTGCCATGCCTAAGTCGCGCATCCGTAAGAAGAAGAAAGATAACCGCCCAGCACCCGTTTTTGCAGAAACAGGTTCCGTGGAGCTGGAAAGCCCCCGCTGGCTCGCCCCAACAATGATTGGCGCTTTCCTTATCGGACTCTTCTGGATCGTGATCTTCTACGTCTCTCAGACCCAATACCCAATACCCAACATTGGCGCCTGGAACATGGTTGTGGGCTTCGCATTTATCGGCGTTGGCTTCTCCCTCGCCACCCGCTGGCGTTGATTGGGCTAAGCCCCTACCTTCTTTGCAACTTTAGCAACAACATTGAGGTTTGTTTTTATCAACGCGGTTAATGCTGCCGCCTGAACTGCCAAGTCCGAAGAAATAAGTTTGGTTTTTTCGGTTGCTCTATTGAGAGACTTCGCAATGTCAGCAACAATGGCTTGAAGTTGTTCTGATGACTCAGTAGCTAATAGCGCCGACTTTGTGACCGCATCTAATGCTTGGGATAAATCAGCGGTGATTCCTGGCGTTGGAGCCGCCTCTCGCTGTTTATCCCTAATAGTTTTCTCCTCTTGATAGATATCTTCTTCGATTTTGCGTTTCATCTCGTCTGTGCATGTTGTTTTTATGGGAATGCCACTGAGTTCACCGCAGTAGAAAACAATGTTTAATGTTTTGGTTCCGACAAATGCATCAGAGCCAAGTGTGGCCAACTTATAAGGAAGAGTAAGTGTTACTAGTGAACTACTTTGCGCAAAAGCACGAGCTCCAATGTGCCGAACTGAGTCTGGGATAGTTACGGTTGTTAGTGACGCGAGTCCTTCGAAACTTGATGTATCTATATTCGCCAGGGTTTGTGGGAGTTGTACATTTCGAAGTGAAGACGCGTTCATAAATGCTTTTTCATCAATTGTTATAGTTTTTGTCGGAATATTCACCGTGTTTAATGCAATGTCTCCCATGAATAACTCTGAAGCAATTACCGTTACGCTTTCACTCAGAACTACTTTTTGTAGTTTCGTGTTGTTCTTAAAGGCGGCTTTGCCGATACTTACTACAGAGTTCGGAATGACAATTTCTAGAAGTGCCGTTGACTCGAATGCTTGATCACCAATATTGCTGATACCGTCATTGAGGGTTGCCGAGAACAATTTCGTGTTGCCTGCAAAAGACCCGCTGCCCACCCTTCTGATATTTCCGGGAATAGTGATTGATTCGAGAGCGCTATTTCTAAAGGCATCTATTGGGATCTCCGACAAGCTCGAACCGAGCGTGACTTCTTTTAAGTTAGAAAGTCCAGAGAACGCGCCGGCACCAATTCGAGTTACAGAGTTAGGAAGAATCAATTTTGTAATCGTTTGATTGTTTCTAAAAGCAAAATCTCCGATCTCTTTTAGCTCTGATGGTAATGAAAAGTTAGCAATTTTGGGACTGTTCGAGAAACTTTCACTACCAATCACCTCTATCTTTGTCCCAAATTCGACACTCGAGAGATTTGGATCGTTCGCAAAAGCCAGCCGTGAAATATATCTGGTGGAATTTGGTATCTTGACTGAAGTAAGTGACTGATTATTTGCAAACGCAGACTCTCCAATAGTTTCGAGAGATGCCCCTAAATCAACTTTGTTCAGACTTGGATTGTCGGAGAACGAACCAATACCAACTACTGTGAGGGTGTCTCCTAATATAACTTCTCTTAGTTTCGCATTTTGAAAGAAGGCGTAATCGCCAACCGTCTTCACAGAGTTTGGAATTCTTACAACTGACAGTGACGAATTTTTATGGAAAGCATATGAACCAATAGTTTTTAATCTCGAGTTAAGATTCAAAGACATGACACTTGTTGTGCCAGCGAAAGCCCAATCTCCGATGTAATTGACAAATTCAGGAATTGTTACCGATGTCAATCCCTTACAATCCGAGAATGCTCCCTTATCGATAAATGTTAAAGTGCTTGGTAAAGAGCTTAAATGCTGAAGATTTGTCTCGTGGAAAGCGTAAGCACCAATCGTTGTGAGATTTCCAGGGAAGTTTACATCTGTCAATTTTGTGGAGTCGGCAAATGAAAAGGAGCCTATTTCAACAACCGAGTTTGGTATCGAAACGGAGTAAAGGGCGCTATTTTGATAAAATAACTTTGAAGGAATTGTTTTTAGATTGCCGTTTATTTCCGCTCTTGTAAGCATTAGTGCCGAGGAAAAGGCACCCTCTCCTAAAGATTCCAAGCTTGCCGGCGTTTTTAATTCGGTTAACTTTGTTCCGGTGAAGGCATAACTACCAATGTGAGTTAAAGCCGTTGGGAGAGTTGCTCTCTTTAATGGCGTATTGGCAAATAAGAAGTCGCTAATCCGGGTAATTGAATTAGGTAACTCAATGTCAGCGATCTGAGTACTTTGGAAAGCGCCAGCTCCTATTGATGAAATCTTAGAGTTGAATGTGAAACTTTCAAGGGGTGTTGAAATAAATGCGTAATCCCCGATTGAAATCAGGTTTTCAGAATTAACTACAGATCTAATCTTGGTTTCAGCGAAACTAAATTCGTCAATTCTTGTCAGCCCGCTAGGAATTCTTAATCCTGTAAGTGACGTACTTTGAAAAGCACTTCTTCCAACTTTTTCTAAGCTCTCAGGTAGTTGAATACTTGTTAATTTGCTGACTAATTGGAATGCGCCTTGGTGAATCTCGCGTAGACCTTCAGAAAATCGAACGCTTGTAATTTGTTCAGAAGCGTAAAAAGCAAAAGGTTCGATCGTCCTAACAGATCCAGGGATGCCAATGGAAGTAATTAATGAACTCTTTGAAAAAGCGTATTTACCAATAGATTTCACGGAACTGTCGATCTCTACAGAACCACTGCAGCTTGTATTAGAAACGACGGAAGCTGTTGCTAAATCCACTGTGTAAAACCCGTCTTGCCCACATCTAAAGGTCTTGGTGGACGCCGCTTGAACTTCAGGAACTGAGGCCAACATCAATAGCCATGCAAGAGAAACGCTTGTGAGAATCCTGAGAAACACCGAAGGAGAGTACAGCGGTGGGAGCACTATGGCCCCTCAGTTTTCGCATATGCCCGTTCACACCAGGCGTTGATACCTCTTTATTAATTACATCAATGTAATTCTCCACAGGGTTATCCACCCCTGTGAATAGACCCTTCCACGAAAGTCATGGGCTCCCCACCTACTCTTGGGCTCATGCTTGAAACCGCTCTCGGGGCCATCGCGTATCTCATAACGCTTGTTGCGCTCGTGGCGATCACGATCCGATCACTTGAGCTCTATCGACGTATTAAAGCCGGACAGCCTGATCCCACTCGCGGAAATCAAAAGCTAAGACGATTGAGTTTGATGGTCCGCGAAGTTCTAACTCACGCAAAGATGTTGAACTTTACGGGTTCGGGAATTGCACATTGGTTTGTGATGATCGGCTTTGTTTCACTTTTTGGAACCTTGGTTACGGCATACGGACAGATTTTTGATCCACACTTTGTGCTCCCAATTATCGGAAGCTTCACACCTTATAACGTTTTTGTTGAACTCATTACTTGGTTGACTGGCGTCAGCATTGTTGCGCTTATTGCTATTCGTCAAGTAACGCGTATTTCAAAAAAGGGTCGTACTTCACGATTCTTTGGTTCGGGATCGTGGAAAGCGTATTTTGTTGAAGCCACCATTTTGGCAATTGTTTTCTGTGTTATAGCACTTCGTGGTCTAGAAGGTGCGCTACTTGGTTACACGGGAAATCCTTGGGATTTTGCACTTTCAAAACCAGCAGTCAATGCGTTCGCAGATCTTGATAAAACAACTCTTGAGCAATGGATTGTGATTGTTGCTGCACTCAAAATAATTATTTCGATGACATGGTTCATAGTCATCGCTGCGAACCTAACCATGGGCGTCGCTTGGCATCGATTCTTAGCGCCATTCAATATCTTTTTTAAGCGTAACGTTTCTGCGTCTCCAACACTCGGTGCGCTTCCAGAAATGCTGTCCCATGGAAAACCGATTAACTTTGAAGATCCTCAAGAAGATGACGTATTTGGCATTGGTAAAGCAGCTGATATCTCATGGAAGGGCCTATTGGATATGGCGAGCTGCACCGAATGTGGTCGCTGCCAATCTCAATGCCCGGCTTGGCACACTGAAAAACCACTCTCACCAAAACTTCTTGTGATGGCAATGCGAGATCACGCGTTAAGTAAAGTTACTTCGGATAAGCCGATTGTTGGCGAGATAATTTCACCTGATGTTCTCTGGTCATGCACAACCTGTGGCGCCTGCGTTAATGAGTGCCCGGTAGATATCGAACATATCGATCACATCGTCAACATGCGACGTTTTCAAGTCCTCGTGGAATCAGAATTTCCAACAGAACTTGGCGGAACTTTCCGTAATCTAGAAAAAGCAGGAAATCCTTGGGGCGCTAACCGCATGGATCGCAATGCTTGGATTAGTGAATGTGATTTTCCCGTCACGGTGATTGAAGGCGCACTACCTGATGATGTCGAGTATCTCTTCTGGGTTGGTTGCGCTGGCGCATACGAAGAGCGAGCTAAGAAAACAACGAAGGCAGTTGCAGAACTTCTCTATATGTCTGGTGTGAAATTTGGCGTTTTGGGTGCGCGTGAAACATGCACGGGTGATCCTGCTCGACGGGCCGGAAATGAATTCCTTTATCAAATACTCTCTCGTGAGAATATTGAAACTTTCAATGAGGTTTACGCCAATTACAAAGGTAAGAAAAAGGTCGTTGTGACATGTCCTCATTGCTTTACAACCATTGGTCGCGACTACAAACAACAAGGTTTTGAGTTAGAAATGGTTCACCACACCCAGCTGCTCAATACATTAGTAAAAGAAGGTCGTTTAAAGCCGATTGCGAAGCAATCAAAGAAGCTCACCTATCACGATCCTTGTTATCTCGGTCGCCATAATCAAATTTATGAAGCGCCTCGTGAACTTTTGGAATCTACTGGTGTCGACCTTGTTGAAATGCCGCGTAATAAAGAGCGTTCTTTTTGTTGTGGCGCTGGTGGTGGGCGTATGTGGATGGAAGAGAAACTTGGGACGCGCATCAATCTGAATCGTGTTGATGAGGCGATCGCAACCGGTGCTGAAGAGGTTGCTGTTGGGTGCCCGTTCTGCCGTGTGATGGTTAGTGATGGTGCTAAAGGTCGCGAATCAGATGTTGAAGTAATTGATGTTGCTCAGGCGTTACTTCGATCTGTTAAGAGCGACGGTAATCACAGTGCCGCCAATCAACCCACCTAGGTGACCTCGCCAATCCACTCCACCTAAAACAAAACCAATCGCGAAGTTCAAACCAACAATCACAAGTATTGAACGCCATTCAACGCCTGCGCGATTTCCAATCAATGCCAACGAACCAAAGAGTCCGAAGATCATTCCTGATGCTCCAATGGAATAGACATAAGCGGGATTGAAAAGAACTGACAGTGTTGACCCAGCTAGCAATGAAACAAGAAGAATGAGCGCATATTTATTCTTACCGAAATAACTCTCCACAATTGTGCCCAAAGAGTGGAGCGCAAAAAGGTTAAAAGCTAGATGCCACAACCCGCCATGAAGTAGCGCAACTGTTAACAATCGGTAGTACTGGCCACTTTCAACATAAGTGCGGTTGAGTAAGAGATTGTCTTCATACCCTGCGACAGAAATTTGTAGCAGGTATGAAGCAGCAATGATAAAAACAAGTGAGCCCGTTAGGGTGCGGCGCATCAAATTAGGATAGCGAAACTGAATTGATTTTGACTGCTTGAACTGGACGATCAGCTCCACCAGTCTTCACTTCTGAAATCGCTTGTACAACTTTCTGTGAGGCTTCATCTTTAACTTCGCCAAAAATTGTGTGTTTGCGATTGAGCCATGAAGTTTCGGCAACAGTGATGAAGAATTGCGAACCGTTTGTTCCAGGACCTGCATTTGCCATGGCCAATAAATACGGCTTGCTAAAAGCTAGTTCGGGATGAAATTCATCAGCAAAGCGATATCCAGGTCCGCCAGTTCCAGTTCCGAGTGGATCTCCACCTTGGATCATGAATCCTTTGATGACGCGATGGAAAACTGTTCCGTCATACAACGGTTGGTTTGTTTTTTCACCTGTATTAGGGTTTACCCATTCACGCATTCCGGCAGCAAGTTCAACAAAGTTCGCAACAGTTTTCGGTGCATGGTTCGGAAATAGCTCGATGACAATGTCGCCCATCGACGTGTGAAGTGTTGCTCGTGAAATCGGCGGCATATCTGTCATGTGGAGCCTTTCGTTCTCGGTCTCACAATTACATTTAAAAATTGTGGAGACTGGTTTGTGGAGACTAGGGGAATCGAACCCCTAACCCCCTGCTTGCAAAGCAGGTGCTCTACCAATTGAGCTAAGTCCCCATATCGCAGCTATCGAGAGCGTCGATATGGTGGGCCTAAGTGGACTTGAACCACTGACCTCTTCCTTATCAGGGAAGCGCTCTAACCAGGCTGAGCTATAGGCCCGCAAAACGGAAAGCGCAAGGCTACCTGACTTGCGGGCAGGCGCAAAAATAGCACTTTTTATAAGCGTATTTTTCACACCTATTCGTCGTCGCTGACCTTCGCTAACGAGACCACATGGGTCCCAGAATCAAGGTTTACGAGACGAACTCCTAATGTATCGCGTCCAGTTTCGCGAACTTCTTTGACGGGTGTGCGCATCACGACGCCACCAGAAGTAATGACAAGAATTTCATCTTTCTCGTTCACAATCAATGCGCCAACTAATCCTCCGCGAGAATCTTCGTCAACTTTTGCAGCTTTCACGCCGATTCCACCACGGCCTTGGGTTCGGTATTCATCAAGATTAGTTCGTTTTCCAAATCCACCATCGGTAGCGGTTAAAACAAAGTTTGCTTTATCCCCACTTCCAACTGTGGTCATTGTTAAAAGTTCATCTCCACTTCGGAATTTCATTCCTATAACGCCCGATGCTGAACGACCCATCGGCCGAAGCGACTCGTCATCTGCGGTAAAGCGAAGTGACATTCCTTTTTTAGAGATGAGAAGTACTTCGTTTTTACTTGTTATCGCAGAAGCGGCAACAACTTCGTCGTTGTCCTTCAAAGTAATTGCGATCAATCCACCGGTACGTGGCGAGTCGTATTCGACAAGTGGGGACTTCTTGATAATTCCACCTCTTGTCGCAATGACGAGATGAGGGAGTGATGAGTAATCCGTGATGGAAATGACAGATGCAATATTTTCGTTAGGTTTAAATGCTAAAAGGTTCGCAACATGTTGACCGCGAGCATCGCGGCCCGCATCTGGAAGTTCGTGGACCTTCGCCCGGTAGACCCGGCCTTGATTAGTGAAGAAAAGTAACCAGTTGTGGGTAGAAGCGGTGAAGAAGTGTTCGACAATGTCATCCTGTTTAAGAGCTGCGCCTTTAACGCCTTTGCCGCCGCGACGTTGGGAACGATAAAGATCGGCGCGGGTTCGTTTTGCATACCCACCACGAGTGATGGTTACGACAACATCTTGGTCGGGGATTAAGTCCTCTACTGATAAATCAGTGTCGCCAGCGATGATTTGGGTGCGGCGATCGTCGCCGTATTTTTCAGCAATCTCTTTCAATTCGTCTTTAATGATGATGCGTTGCTTAGCTGGGTCATTCAAAATTGTTGTGAGCTCTTTGATTTCGGACATCAATGTTTCATATTCATCAATAATTTTCTGTCGCTCAAGCGCAGCGAGTCGACGGAGTTGCATATCAAGGATTGCATTGGCTTGAAGTTCATCTACATCAAGAAGTTTCATCAAGCCGGCGCGAGCCTCGTCGGAGTTTGCGCTGGCTCGGATCAGAGCAATGACAGCATCAAGCGCATCAAGTGCCTTTAAATAACCGCGCAAAATATGGGCGCGTTTTTCGCGTTCAGAAAGTCGGTACTTTGTACGACGGACAATTACTTCAATTTGGTGGGTGATGTAATGTCGTACGAACTCATCGAGTCGAAGAGTGCGCGGAACGTTGTCAACAAGAGCCAACATGTTTGCGCCAAAAGAATCTTGAAGTTGGGTGTGTTTGTAGAGATTATTTAAAACAATCTTTGGGGTTGCATCATTTCTCAAAACAATTACTAGACGTTGTCCAAGGCGCTCGTTTCCTTCATCGCGCACATCGGCAATTCCTTTTATTTTTCCATCTTTTACAAGTTCAGCAATCTTCAAGGCTAAATTGTCTGGGTTTACTTGGTAAGGAAGTTCAGTGATAACCAAACAGGTGCGTTTGTTTATTTCTTCTATCTCGACAACTGCGCGCATTGTGATGGAGCCGCGGCCGGTCCGGTATGCCTCTTCGATTCCTTGGCGCCCCACAATGATTCCGCGGGTTGGGAAATCTGGGCCCTTCACAATTCCAAGAAGCGCACTCAATGTTTCTTCATTCGATGCATCTGGATTTTCGAGAGCCCACTCGACTGCGGCCGCGATCTCTCGAAGATTGTGGGGTGGAATGTTGGTAGCCATACCAACCGCGATTCCAGCTGAACCATTTACTAATAAATTCGGGAAGCGACTAGGAAGAACTACGGGTTCTTGCGAGCGACCGTCGTAATTCGAAACAAAATCCACCGTCTCTTCGTCGATATCGCGCATGATTTCCATAGCAAGTGGAGCCATCCGCGCTTCGGTGTAACGCATCGCAGCTGCAGGGTCGTTACCTGGTGAACCAAAGTTTCCGTTTCCATCAACAAGTGGATAACGAAGTGACCAATGTTGTGCCAAACGGACCAAGGTGTCATAGATCGCGCCATCGCCGTGGGGGTGATAGTTACCCATGACATCACCGACGATTCGTGAAGATTTGTAATAACCCTTATCTGGTCGATATCCGGCGTCATACATTGCATAAAGGACTCGACGATGGACAGGCTTCAAACCATCGCGGATATCAGGAAGTGCGCGCCCAACAATGACTGACATCGCGTAATCAAGATAAGAGCGAGCCATCTCTACTTGGAGATCAACGGCCTCGACTTTATCGATATTGTCTTTATCTAAATTTTCCATTGTTAGATATCCAAAAACCTAACGTCTTTAGCATTTCTTTGAATAAATTGACGGCGCTGTTCTACATCTTCTCCCATAAGAACTGAGAAGAGATCATCTGCAGCGGCTGCATCATCAAGTGTTACCCGAATTAAGACTCGGTGTGTGGGATCCATTGTCGTATCCCATAGTTCCTTCGCAGGCATTTCACCAAGACCTTTAAAACGTTGGATTCCGTCTTCTTTTGGAAGGCGCTTTCCTGCTTCTAAACCTATTTGGATTAACCCGTCGCGTTCTTTATCCGAGAATGCGTATTGGACTGGTTCTTTTCCGCCCCACTTGATTTTGTACAGCGGAGGTTGTGCCAGATAAACGAAGCCTTGTTCGATTAATGGACGCATAAATCTAAAAAGTAGTGTTAACAGAAGTGTGCGGATGTGTTGTCCATCAACATCGGCATCAGCCATCAGAATTACTTTGTGATAGCGCAACTTAGCGATATCGAAATCGTCGTGAATACCTGTGCCTAGTGCAGTAATCAGCGCTTGAACTTCGTTGTTTTGTAAGACTCGATCGATTCTCGCTTTTTCAACATTGAGTATTTTGCCGCGGATTGGAAGGACTGCTTGGTAACGAGAATCACGACCACCTTTTGTGGAGCCACCAGCTGAATCACCTTCAACAATGTAAAGCTCGCATTTTTCCGGCTCGGTCCATTGGCAATCTGCAAGTTTTCCGGGCATTCCTCGTCCCTCAAGTAAGCCTTTACGACTGCGTGACAGATCGCGAGCTTTACGTGCTGCGATTCGCGCTGTTGCAGCGTCGATGGCTTTTCGGACGATCTCTTTACCTTCAGCCGGGTTTTTTTCGAACCACTCTCCGACCGCATCATTTAAAGCTTTTTGGGTGAATGATTTCGCTTCTGTGTTACCTAATTTTGTTTTTGTTTGACCTTCGAACTGTGGTTCGGCGATTTTGATGGAGATGATTGCTGTTAATCCTTCGCGGATATCGTCTCCAGTTAATCGATCTTCTTTGCGGCGGATATATCCCCACTCTTCTGCAAACTTATTTACTAACGATGTAAGTGCGGTTCGGAAACCTTCTTCGTGGGTTCCGCCTTCTTGAGTATTAATTGTATTGGCGAAGGTATATACCGACTCGGAAAATCCGGTATTCCACTGCATCGCTACTTCGAGCGACATTTTGTGTTTCGAATCTTCGGAGTCGAATGAAATGATGGATTTGTGGGTGACGCCTTTTGTGGTGTTGAGGTGTTTCACGAAGTCTACAATTCCGCCTTCGTAGCAATATTTAACGTTGAGAGGTTCGCCTTTTTCATCAACATGGCTCGGGCGTTCGTCGCGAAGAGTGATGGTTAGGCCTTTATTTAAAAATGCCATTTCTCTAAAACGAGTTGAGAGAACCTCAAATGAGAAATCTGTGGTTTCAAATATTTCTTCGGAGGGCCAGAATGTAACTTCTGTGCCGGTTGATGAAGTTGCGACGCCTTTTTCGACTGGAGATGTTGGGACGCCAAGTTTGTAACTTTGTTCCCAAAAGAAACCGTCGCGCTGGACAACAACAGTAAGGTCGCGACTTAGCGCGTTAACAACTGAAACACCAACTCCGTGCAATCCACCAGAAACTGAATAGCCACCGTCACCAAATTTTCCGCCGGCGTGAAGAACAGTCAATACAACTTCGAGCGCAGGTTTTTTTTCAATAGGATGAATGTCGACTGGAATTCCGCGGCCGTTGTCGGTGACTTGAACACCACCATTTGCTTGAAGCACCACATTGATCTCGGTGCAGTAACCAGCGAGAGCTTCATCAACGGCGTTATCGACGATTTCGTAGACCAGATGATGGAGACCGCGTTCACCAGTGGAACCGATATACATTCCAGGGCGTTTACGGACCGCTTCAAGTCCTTCTAGGACGGTGATGGCGCTGGCGTCATACGCCTTCGAAACCTTCTTCTCCGCCACTAAAATCCCCTCGTTAAGCACTAGGTAAAACCCGCCAGAGACAAACCTCGCCCCGATTTTGGCTTGGGTACCCTCAAATCCTAGTGGTAAATCAGATATTGGTTAGCCCAAAAAAGGCGCTGGTGGTGGATAAGACGCTTTTTTAGCGCGTGGGTGAGGGTCGGTATTAACCAAAAGTGTCGCGCGGGCCTTGGGCGCCACGGATCGTCCGTAAGCCTCGTTTCCATGAAGGAGCATGAGGTCCCACGATGGAAAGAGATTCAACAACCGCGCCTGGGGCGCTTTTTTGGATGGTGCGAAGTAAATCGCCTTCCATTAACCGTAATTGCGTACTCCATGCTGTTGATGTGGTTTGAATTGTTAATCGACCTTCATACATTGTGATTGGTGTTGAGTGATCCGCGATTTCATTTCCCACAATGGAACGCCATTCACTAAAAAGGTTTCCTTCTGCAATTCCTTTTCGCCAATCGCGCGCCTCAACAATCTCATTCAAAATAGAGCTTATTTTTTGGGGATCGCCGAGCTCAGTGCGTTCCTCGTGCGGTGAATCTTTTTTCTTGCGGAATCCACTTCGGTAACTACGGAACAATTCTCTAGCTATATCTCGCTTCATATCTGGACCACTTTCCCAGATGTCACTTTAAATCGCGTTCCTGTGATTTCTGGGGGTAAATCACTTGCTACTGCGACAGTTATAAAGGTTTGTTCGGCTGTACTTGAGATGGCTATCAGTTTCTCTCGTCGTCCTTCATCTAATTCTGAGAAGACATCGTCTAAAATCAATATGGGTTTATCGCCATCGTTGATAAACAACTGATAACTCGCCAGTCTTAATGAAAGTGCAATTGACCATGATTCACCGTGGCTGGCGTAGCCCTTCACGGGATGATCGCCAAGATTTAAAAGTAGATCGTCCCGATGTGGCCCCACAAGAGAGACACCTCGTTCTCGTTCTTGAATATTTAACTCATTGATAACGGCCAGTATTTTCTCTTTATTTTCCGCTTTATTGATTGAGGGTGATGGGATGCTTGATTTATAACCGAGAGATGCTTCCTTTTTCTCTGAAAGATTTTTATATGAGCTCTGAAAGAGTGGCTCTATTTCATTGATGAGTGTGAGTCGACCCGCGACGACTTCGCTACCAAAATTCGCTAGGTGTTCATTCCATGGTTCAAGTGCGGCTATCGGTGCTCGGCTTTTAAGAAGCGAGTTACGCTGTTTTAGCGCTCTTTCGTAATCCGTAATAACCCCTGCGAGACGAGGACTTCTTTGTATAAGTAACTGGTCCATAAATGAACGACGCTCACTTGGGTCACCGCGCACCAGATCCAAATCTTCTGGGGAGAAACAAATACTTTTTACAATTCCCAACAATTCTTTTTGAGAGCGAGCTGGGTTTTGGTTTATTTTTGCTCGATTCGCTTTCGCGGCATTAATTTCAAGCTCAAGCAAAGTGCTTCGTTCGTCCGATTCGACTTTGGCTCGGATATACGCGCGTTCTGAGCCCAATTTAACGAGTGGTTGGTCAGTGCTAATTCGATGGGAAGAAAGCAGGGCCAAATACATAAGTGCTTCGATGATGTTGGTCTTACCTTCGCCATTTTCACCAATAAAGATATTTTGGCCTGGTGCGAACTCAAGATTTAAATGTGAGTAGGAACGAAAATCTGTCAAAGACAGATGTGTAACGCGCATGTTTTTTTAGGATGCGTATCGCATAGGCATCAAGAGGTATCGGTATGAACTATCGATCTCTCCATCTACCTTGTTTTTTCCTGAGAGCACCGCGGGTTTATTGGATCCAGTAAATGCGATGTTCACAAATGACGTACCGAGAGCATTTAAGCCATCGGTAAGAAATGTTGGATTGAAGGCGATATCTATAGCTTCGCCTGTGTAAGCAATTTGGATTTCTTCTGTGGCTTGCGCGTCATCACCTGTGCCAGCTTCGAGTTGTAGGGTGTTGTTCGCAAACTTCAATCGAAGCGGAACTGTTTTGTCGGTGACTAAGGCAACGCGACGGACAGAATCTAAAAGTGCTGCGACTTCGATAACAGCGGTAGCGATACTTTCTGAAGGGAGTAGATGGCGGTATGGCGGGAATGTGCCGTCGAGTTGGCGAGAAGTCATTGATTTTTGTTCGGTTGTGAAGCCGATGAGGCGTTCGTTGGAAGTTGAGGGCGCTACAGCAAATGAGATGTTTTTGGTTGAAGAAATTGTTTTGGCGGCATCAGCTAAAGTGCGAGCACGTAATAAAGCGGTGGTGGCTTCTTCTGGGTTGTTTGGTGTCCAATTAATTTCGCGAACCGCTAGACGGTAGCGGTCTGTGGCAGCAAACGTAATTGTTTCTTTGTTGATGTCGACATGAATTCCGGTCAGTGTTGGTAGCGAGTCGTCACGTCCCGCGGCTACGGCTACTTGATTTACTGCTGTTGCGAATAGGTCGCTTGCGATCTGTCCTGAAGTTTCCGGCATTGTGGGGAGGTTGGGATATTCATTGATAGGAAGTGTTGGGAGTGTGAATTTTGCTGTTCCTGCAGTTACCAACACGCGGCTTCCGTCAAGATTAAAAGAGACCGGTTTGTTTGGAAGGGCTCTGGATATTTCTGCTAATAATCTACCAGGAACTAGAACTCGCCCTTTTTCTTTTATGTCAGCAGTGAAAGAAGATTTGGCTGAAGTTTCTAAATCAGATGCACTTAGAGTGACATCGTTACTTACATCAATAACGATTCCTAGTAGCGCGGTCATTATGGGTCGGGTTGAAAGACTCCTTGAAACCCAATTAACGCTGTCTGTAAGGGTGGAGCTATCGACAACAAACTTCATATCTATGAGCCTAACTTGTCTCGAACTACAGAAGTAACGCGCGGTTCGCGCACACCTGGTTGTATATCTATAGAACTATTCGTAGTAACCAAAGGTTGTAATTGTGGAGAAGTAAGAAAACCCCAGTTCAACCGTGAGTTTCTGTCCACTTCCACCACCTTTTTATGTGTGTAACGTTGTGTGTTTCCTGTGGGGATCCTTTGGTGAAAAAAAGAGGTTTGGTTTACCCCGTCCTTTACCAACAGATTATCCACAGATATCCACAGGTTATCCCCAACCACTGTCGATAACAGGGTTTAGGCCTTGGCCTGCAGTTTTATCCGGTTTGTGAGCTCAGATACCTGATTAAAGATAGATCTGCGCTCAGCCATTAACTGGCGAACCTTTCGATCAGCATGCATCACAGTTGTGTGATCGCGGCCGCCAAAAGTTTGGCCAATTTTTGGAAGAGACAATTCAGTCATTTCACGGCACAAATACATTGCGATCTGTCGCGCGTTTACAAGCACGCGCGAGCGAGACGTTCCACAAAGATCATCAAGAGTGAGACTGAAGTAAGCAGCAGTCTGGGCCATAATCAAATTTGCGGTGATTTCTGGAGCTGAATCATCTGGAATGAGATCTTTCAACACAATCTCAGCAAGATTCATATCAACAGGTTGGCGGTTCAACGAAGCGAACGCAGTTACACGAATTAACGCACCTTCTAACTCGCGAATGTTGGTAGAAATTTTCGAAGCGATATATTCCAAAACATCATCAGGCGCATTCAATTTGTCTTGCGCCGCTTTCTTTCGAAGAATCGCAATACGTGTTTCTAATTCTGGCGGTTGGATATCTGTGATTAATCCCCATTCAAATCGAGAACGAAGACGATCTTCAAGAGTTGTTAATTGTTTTGGAGGACGATCACTAGAAATCACAATCTGTTTATTAGCGTTATATAAAGTATTAAAAGTATGAAAGAATTCTTCTTGAGTACGTTCTTTATTTTCCAAGAACTGGATATCATCAACAAGAAGCACATCTAAATCACGGTATCTACGTTGGAAATTTGAAGATTTATCATCACGGATTGAATTAATAAAATCATTTGTGAATTCTTCTGATGAAACATATCGAACTCGAACACTTCCATAAAGTTCTTTTGCGTAAGCACCAATCGCGTGAAGTAAATGTGTTTTACCTAGACCTGATTCACCATAAATAAAAAGTGGGTTGTATGCCTTGGCTGGCGCTTCTGCGACTGCGACGGCAGCGGCATGAGCAAATCGATTTGAGGCACCAATAACAAAAGTCTCAAAGATGTAACGTGGGTTGAGTTGTGAGGGCTCAACGCTCTTTACTGGGGCTTCCTGGCGACCTGTGCCAGCGCGGGGAGCCTCAAATTCAACCTCGACAATTTCAGGATCTGCTTGGGGAATATCAAGTGATTCATCAATAGTGACCGCAATATTGATCTTCTCGCCCATTTTTGCCGAGAGTGCGTCATTAAGAGTGGAGCGAAGGCGACTCTCTAAAACTTCTTTCGCAAAGAGATTGGGTGCGGCGAGCAAAAGGTTTGAGCCACCCTCTCCCTTCAATAAACCCAGTGGTTTGGTGAGGGTGAGGAAGGCTCGATTTTGTGGGGAGTCGTGCGAGACGGAGTTGACGACCCCACTCCACAAAGCTTGGAGATCTTCCTCAATCACACCTGTATCAGTTAAGGACATATCTCCTCTTTCAGTAAGAAATCCACAAAGTTATCCACAGGCTGTGGTCTAAACTTTGACTTTAGCCTTGTTTCGACCCAAAAACCCCCGAAAAGCGAGGGAGCCTGTGGATAGAGGCGGAAAGTAAGCCCTCACCCTACGAAAAGCAAGGGGTTATCCACAAATTTTTCAAAAATGACCGCCTACGGCTACCGTTGCCCCCTGCTCTTAAGGCCCCCAATCGAGAATCGCGATTACCTTGAGACTTTGTAGTTGCAGACTTGTTCTAAGGAGTAACCCACAACATGAAGCGCACCTTCCAGCCGAACAATCGTCGGCGCGCGAAGAAGCATGGCTTCCGCGCTCGTATGGCCACCCGTGGTGGACGCGCAGTTCTATCTGCTCGTCGCGCTAAGGGTCGCGCTCGCATCTCCGCATAAGCTTCACCACGCGGCGTGCTAGCACCCATCAACCGCCTAACTTCTCGCGAAGACTTCGCGCGCGTTACGCGATCACCTATTAGATCAACCACTCGGACTCTCGTTGGTTATCTATCGAAAGAACCTGCACTAACGTCACCAAAAATCGGATTTGTTGTTTCGCGCGCAATTGGCGGATCAGTTACTCGACATCGTGTTACTCGCCAACTTCGCCACGCCTCGAAGAACTCACTTCATATCTTGCCGGTGAGTTCGATGGTTGTGGTACGTGCGACCAAAAAAGAACAAAATCCCCATAATGAAATCCCACAACTTTTCACCGCACTAAACGAAAAAGCTGGACGACAATGAAAAAACTACTCCAGATCCCTATGTTGCCATTCTTGGGCTTAATTAAAGTCTGGCAGAAATTTATCGCCCCAGGTTTAGCTCCGCGGTGCAAGTACTACCCATCATGTTCACACTACACATATGAAGCAATCAAGAAATACAACATCATCGGAATTTTTCTTGGTGCTTGGCGCGTAATTCGTTGTAACCCATTTAGCCATGGGGGAGTCGACTACGTTCCAAAAACCCTGAAAATCCAGCGTTTTACGCTGTTAAATCGCAAAACAGAAGGAGCGCGTTAATGGGCTTTATTTTAGATCCACTATATTGGATTGTTTCAGGAGTTATGGTTGTAATTCACAAAGCACTCTCCCCAGTCTTTGGCGCAGCTAGTGGCGTCACATGGTCACTATCAATTGTTGGTCTTGTTATTTTAATCCGCACACTCCTCATTCCACTCTTTGTTAAGCAGATCAAATCTCAACGCGCACTCACCGCTTTGTCGCCAGAGATGAAGAAGATCCAACAAAAATACAAAGATGATCGCCAGAAGCAATCGGAAGAATTAATGAAGTTGTACAAAGAACATAAAACCAATCCCATGGCTTCATGTTTTCCAATCTTGGCCCAAGCCCCGATTTTCTTTGCTCTCTTCACTGTGTTAAACGGAATTGGAAAAAATCCGCCTCAAGCTCGCGGAGTTCTCACCACAGAACTTGCCGCACAAGCAGCACAAGCCGAATTCTTTGGTGCGCGCATTTCACAAACATTTTTGGGCTCTGCCGACTCAACAGTAAAAATCGTGACCGTACTTTTAATTGCGTTGATGTCACTCACAACATTCACAACACAACGTCAATTAATGGTCAAAGGAATGCCAAAACTTGATTCTTCAAACAATATGATGTTGCAACAACAAAAAGTCATGTTGTATTTGTTCCCAGTAATTTTCGCTGTCTCTGGAGTTAACTTTCCAATCGGTGTTTTGATTTATTGGTCGACTACAAACCTTTGGACTTGGGGCCAACAGTTCTACGTCATTAAAAGGAACCCAACCCCTGGCTCACCTGCTTGGGAGGAGCTCCAAGCCAAAAAGGCGAAAAAAGCCGGTTCAACCCCAGATAACCAGGAGCAAGGTGGGTCTGTAGCAACCGAAGATCCCAAACCCACAGGGCAGCGCGAGCAACCAAAGAAGAAGAAAAAGAAACGCAAATAGGTTTAAAAGCCTCAAATCGGGGCAATTAGTACAGGAGATGAGATGACTGAAGAGAAAACCGCAGTTCAGCGCCTTGAAGAGGAAGGCGATATCGCTGCTGACTATTTAGAAGGACTTCTCGACATCGCCGACCTTGATGGTGATATCGAGATCGGTGTTGAGAATGAACGAGCATCACTTGTGATCGAAGGCGGCGATCTCGGCCACCTCGTGGGCCGGGACGGGGAAGTCCTTGATGCGATCCAAGAGCTCACCCGCCTAGCGGTTCAAACCTCAACCGGCGAACGTTCGCGCCTCATGCTCGATATCGATGGCTACCGCCAAGATAAAAAGAGCGCCCTAGCCAAGCTCGCCGAAGAGACGGCTGATGAGGTCAAATCAAGCGGCAAGCCCATCAAACTCGCCCCCATGAACGCCTTCGAGCGAAAGATCGTCCACGACACCATTCAAAAAATCGGTCTCACCAGTGAGTCTGAAGGAGAAGATCCTGATCGCTGTGTTGTGGTGATGCCAGCCTGACCGTTTCACGTGAAACGAGCGCCGCTCGCTACTTCCCTGAAAAGCAGCGCGAGGCTCTAGCTTTTGCTGAACTCCTTGCCACAACCGCAATTGAACGCGGTCTGATTGGCCCGAAAGAAGGGGAGCGGATCTGGGATCGGCATATCGAGAACTGCCTTCCCCTCACCTCCCTTCTCCCCGCCACTGGCGCAACCGTTGCCGATATTGGCTCAGGCGCAGGTCTGCCAGGAATCATCATTGCCTTAGCTCGCCCTCAACTTCGGGTTAGTTTGATCGAACCCCTGCAACGTCGGGTCGAATTCCTCCATGAAGCCATTGATTCATTGGGGCTTAGTAATGTTGATGTCATCCGCGCCAAATCCGAATCGATAAAAGGCGCGTATACCTATGTTGTAGCCAGGGCTGTGGCTCCACTACCTCGATTAATCGAGACGACATGGCATCTTGTGAAGCCCGGCGGATCTCTCCTTGCGATCAAAGGGGCCTCTGTCGAAGCAGAAATCACTGGCCTTTCCCTTCCCAAAGGCGCAAAACTCGAGCTTAAAGAAATAAATCTTGATGACTTACCGCCTGCCCGCGTGGTGGCAATCAGCAAGGCTGGTTAACTATCCCGCGTGAGTGATTCACGTGAAACAAATCAAGGCGCCGCACCTCGCAGAATCGTCGGCACAAAGCGTTTCCGTGAAGCTATGCCCAAACCCATTTCGACCCGGATTTTCACCGTTGCCAACCAGAAAGGCGGGGTAGGCAAGACCACCTCCGCCGTCAACATTGGAGCCGCTCTGGCGATGGGGGGCTTACGAACCCTCATCATCGATCTCGACCCTCAAGGCAATGCCAGCACCGCATTTGGAATCCCGCGAGATGAAGTCAATGGAATGTATGAAGTCATCACAAAAGATGTACCGATAAATGATGTAACGTTAAAAATTCCTGGCTACCCACATCTTGAAGTAATTCCTGCAACACAATCACTTGCAAATGCAGAAGTGGAATTAGTACCGATGGTTGCGCGCGAATTACGATTGAAGAAAGCGCTAACACATTACCTTAATGAATGTGCAAACAATGGAGAGCGATTTGATTACGTCATCATTGATTGCCCACCAAGTTTAGGATTATTAACTATTAATGCTCTTGTGGCGGCAGACGAATTACTTATTCCAATTCAGTGTGAATATTATTCACTCGAAGGTTTAACACTCTTACTTCATACTGTTTCTTTAATACAAGAACACCTAAATCCAAATATTAAATTATCAACAATTGTTTTAACAATGTTTGATGGACGTACCCGACTTGCAAATGATGTTGCAGATGAAGTCCGTAAACATTATCCAGATCAACTTATTGATATTCCTATTCCACGCGCTGTCCGAGTTTCAGAAGCGCCATCGTATGGACAGACTGTTATGACGTACGACCCAGCATCAAATGGAGCAGAGGCATACGCGCTCGTCGCTCGTGAAATTGCACGTCGTGGCGCGCCAAGTATTTCTTCAATTTCTGAAGTAGGTGTTGGGTAATGAGTACCAAAAGAGGTGGATTAGGAAGAAATCTTGATGCACTTATTCCAACGCCAATAAAACTTGCTGGCACATCTACACCTATTGCAGATCGCGGAGAAGTTGCGCTCTCCTCAATTACCCCCAATCCAAAACAACCACGAACCATCTTTGATAGCGAATCACTCAATGAGTTAGCAGCATCAATCAAAGAAATAGGAATTCTTCAACCGCCAGTAGTTCGAAAAATCGGTGAAAATAAGTACGAATTAATTATGGGAGAGCGGCGATATCGCGCTGCAAAACTTGCTGGGCTCACCACAATCCCGGTAATCATCCGCGAAACGAATGACAACGAGCTTCTTCGTGAGGCTCTGGTTGAAAATATTCACCGTAGCAATCTCAATTCTCTGGAAGAAGCTGCTGCATATAATCAAATGCTGACTGATTTTGGATTTACTCACGATGAACTTGCAAGCAAACTTGGCAAATCTCGCCCCGTCATCACAAACACGCTACGGCTTCTTAATCTCCCACCATCAGTCCAGAAAAGATTGGCGGCCGGAACTCTCAGCGCGGGTCATGCTCGAGCGCTCCTTGGTTTAGCCAATCCTGATGAGATGGAACGCCTTGCAAACAAGATTGTCAACGAAGGCTTAAGCGTCCGAGCCACAGAAGAACTTATTGCGCTCGGAAGCGCTGGCACGAAAGTTTCAACAAAGAAATCAAAAGTCCGAAGCGCAGGTAAATATCAAGAATTAGTCGAGAAACTAGAGAATGCGCTTGATACTCGAGTTCATATTCAATCTGGTAAAAACGGCGGAAAGATCGTTATCGAATATGCTGACGGACAAGATCTCCAACGTATTGTTGGGGTAATTAGTTAATCTGCGGTACTCCGCGGCGTTCCATTTCTTGTTCCACAACTTTTCCTAGCGCTGCGATTCCTTGGCGGATGCGATCTGGAGTTGGATAGCAATATGAAAGTCGCATCGACCAACTTCCAAAACCATCGGCGTAAAATGCAGTTCCAGGAACATATGCAACTTTGGCAACAATCGCACGCGGCATCATTGCTTTAGTATCAATTTCCGGTGGCAAAGTAACCCAGACATAGAAACCACCTTGAGGCTTTGTCCATGTCGCAGCCTTGGGAAAATGCGCATCAAGGGATTCGAGCATCGCATCTCGCCGTTCTTTATAGAGCTTGCAGAATGAAGCGATTTGGTCCCGCCAAGGTTGATTAGCAAGGTAGCTTGAAATCGCCATCTGGGAGAAGTTCGAGGGACATAAAATCGATGATTCGGAGGCAATAACTAACTTTTCACGAAGAGCTTGGGGCACAAGAGCCCAACCGATTCGAAACCCAGGCACGATCGTCTTCGAGAACGAACCCAAATAAATGACATTTTCTGAATCCTGTGAGCGCATGGCGTTAGGTGAAGGACGATCAAAACCAAGAAGCCCATAAGGGTTATCTTCAACGATAAAGATCTTCTCTTCGCGGCAGATATCCAAAATCTCGGTACGGCGATCTGCAGGCAAGAGAACTCCAGCAGGATTTTGATAATTAGGAATCAAATATAAGAACTTTATTTTCCGCCCCTGATAACGAAGAGTTTTGATGGCGTCACGCAACGCGTCGGGGATTAAGCCGTCGTTATCCATTTGGACATGCACCACATCTGCTTCATATTGCGAGAAAGTTCCAAGAGCGCCTACATATGAAGGTGCTTCCACAAGGACAACATCGCCTGGATCGATAAAAATGCGGGAGATTAAGTCAAGAGCTTGTTGTGAACCCGTCGTAACAAGCACATCATCGGGATTAGCTCGTATACCTTCCAAAGCCATAACATCACAGATTTGTTCACGCAAACGTGGATGGCCTTGTCCACTTCCATACTGCAAAGCTTCCATTCCGTGTTCGCGGACCAACTTCTCGACAATTTCTGACATTGTTTCCATCGGGATTGCCGTGAGATTAGGCATTCCGCCTGCAAGTGAAACAATCTCAGGTCGCGAAGCAACCGCAAACAGTGAGCGGATTTCGCTAGGTTTCATATGAGCAGCCCGATGCGCAAAACGCTCTTGAAGATTTTCTGGTGCGTGCGTGCGATAACGCTCGACGCCGTCAGACGTTCCTTGCGAAGTCATTGTGTAATTCTGCCATACAGATTACTTCGCTCGGTGCAGATTATTACCTTCTAATCCCCGCTCGTCTGAGATCTTCAATCCGCAATGTTCCGGTTTTTGCATCTTCTTCTACTGAAAGATAAAGACGTTGAATCGCTACCACCAATCCTTCGGCAATCACATCACGAAAGTGTGAATCTGCAAGACGTGATGCATCTTTTGGATTGGTTTTATAGCCAAGCTCTAACAAAACTGTTGGAGCTTTTGTGAGGCGTAACAAATCCCAAGTCTTGGCATGTGTTCGTGAATTAAGTAAGTCAGTCCTTGCCACAAGTTCACGTTGCACAATCGTCGCAAATCTCTCACCAACAATGGAGTGAATTCCATGTAGTTCACTACCGTAAAAATATGTAGAAAGTCCTTCTGCTTTTGCATTCTTGTATTTATCAATACTTAAAGAGACCACCAAATCTGCGTCGGTGGAATTAGCTAATTGAATTCGCTCAGATTCCTTAGGACTAGAGGTAGCGCTACGACTTAAGAAAACCGAAACCCCTAGTGCAATTAAGCGACCTTCAATTTTCTGGGCGATGTCATAAACAGTTTCTGCGATATCACTTCGAGAACTAGGGTCAAGGACAATTACTTTATCGGCTAGTGCCGGCCCACGTTTTTCACGAACCGCTTGGTCACGAAGTTGGGTCGGGGCACCTCCTGTGACAGTGCGCATTAAACGCATTAACGACATGACTGTGCCAGGACCACAAATACCATCAATGGTGACTCCGACAGATTTTTGGAATTCTTTAACTGCACTTTCAGTTATTACGCCATAAATTCCATCAACGCGCCCTGGATTGAAACCCATATCAATTAAGCGGCTTTGAAGCGCGGCAACATCATCACCGCGCATCGGCGGTGAATCAACCTTGAGTGAACGATCCCCTAATTTCCAACGAGCTTCCTCGATTGCGGCGTGCGTACCAAGATCAATCTCGCCCGTTACACGTAACCCACGTTCTTGTTGAAATGCGCGGACGGCGCTAGCAACGTCCTCAGTAAATGTATCGGTGGGAACAGAAATCAACCCAAGGCGATGCAAGGTGTTTGTAACTGCTGTTACAACATCCCCGCGATCGCCGGGCTTAATCATGGTTAGTTGATGTACTCAGAGAGTTCTTTAAGAAGCGCAGGCTTAGGACGTGCACCAACGATGCTCTTAACGACCTGGCCACCCACAAAGACATTCATAGTTGGGATCGAATTGATGCCGTATTTCATGGCAATCGATCCTTCTTCATCAGTATTGAGTTTCACAATCTTGATCTTTGCGCCATGTTCGTTGGAGATCTCTTCCAAGATCGGGCCAACTGCGCGACATGGACCGCACCATTCGGCCCAGAAATCGACCAATACGGGGGTGCTGCTCTTCAGAACAACATCAGCAAAATTAGCTGCAGTTACTTTCTCGGTTGCCATCTTCTCTCCTCTATATGTATCGCGAACTCTAGTGACCTTGTAAAAATCTCTCAGCATCGAGCGCAGCCTGGCACCCAGATCCAGCCGCGGTAATCGCTTGGCGGTAGGTGTGATCGACGAGATCACCGCACGCAAATACTCCCGCAAGGTTTGTGCGTGTGGACCGTCCATCTACTTCAACATATCCCTCATTATTGGTGGTGATTTGCCCAACGACGAGCTCACTTCGGGGCAGGTGACCAATTGCCACAAAGAGGCCAGTGAAATCTCGGGTCGATTCACTTCCATCAACAGTGTTGCGTAATTTCAGAGCAGTGACTTTATCTTCACCTAAGACATCGATGACTTCGGTATTAAAAAGAAATTCGATTTTTGGATTTGCTTTGGCTCTTTCAGCCATGATTTTCGAAGCGCGCAAAGAATCTCGACGATGAATTAAGACAACTTTGCTGGCAAATTTTGTTAAGAAATTCGCTTCTTCCATTGCTGAATCACCACCACCAACAACGGCAATAACCTGGTCACGGAAGAAAAATCCATCGCACGTTGCACACCACGAAACACCGCGACCAGAGAGACGTTTTTCGTTTGTTAAACCGATTTCTTTATATGCCGAACCCATCGCAAGAATCACAGATCTTGCTTTAAGAGTGTTGCCCGATCCATCAACAAGAGCCTTAATTTCTCCATCAAGTTTCATCTCGGTGATGTCATCAGTAACAAGCTGTGCGCCGAAACGCGATGCTTGTTTGCGCATTTGGTCCATCAAATCAGGGCCCATGATTCCGTGTTCAAACCCGGGAAAGTTTTCGACTTCTGTTGTATTCATCAATGCTCCACCGGCGGTCACAGAACCTTCATATAAAACCGGAGCGAGTTGGGCGCGGGCTGCATAAACACCCGCTGTGTATCCCGCAGGACCAGAACCAACAATTACTACATCATGGATTTTCGAGTAATCAACGCTCACGAGCGCACCTTACCTTCGTAGTAGAACTTTAATCGTCTGGCCCACTTCTGCGATTTTCATGGCGCGGGCCACAAAGATGTAGATTAGCGAGGTAGCAATCAGAACGCCTAGAAGGTCAACAAAATTCCCATCAAGGCTTAATCGATCAGCAAGGAAAGCAATAGTAATCACAGCAATTGATGCGGCAAAAGCAACCTTCAAGTAAAAGAGTGCAAGAGATGCGATATTCAAAGTTCCGGTATAGCGTTTCAATAGCAAGTAACTTGCAACAACCCCGCACCAATAACTCAATGTAAATGCTAAAGCCAAGCCAACAGTTACCGAACGTGGCTCCATTGTCAAATATGCAATTATTGAAAGCGCAACCGCAACGACATTCACAACTATATTCGAGATAACTTGAGATTTAGTATTGTCAAAGGCATTGAGCCCGCGAATAAAAATTAAATTAATTGAAAGCGGTATAAGACCTAATGCCATAGCCGAAAGAAGTCGCCCAATATAAACCGCACTATCTTCTGAAATACCAAAGAAAAGAGCTTCTGCAACTCGCTCTCCGAAGAGCAAGAAGAAAAAAGAGGCAGGAACGGTAACAATTCCGACAAATCGCATTGCAAGATTAAGTAAATTTTTCACTTCATCTAATTTCTTATCAATGGTGAAATTAGAAAGTTTTGGCAAGAGCGCTGTGACAATCGAAATAGTCACAATCGAATGTGGAAGAAGTAAGATCAAATAAGCATTGGCGTATGGCGTGTAACCAACACCATAAGCGACGCCAGCCGCTTCCGCCGCAACGCCGGCACGTGTCGCTAGATTGACAGTCACTAAGAAACCAAGTTGTGAGATCAATACAAACAAGAACATCCAACTTGCTAGACGAATTGCTTTATCTAAACCAACACCCCGCCAATCAGTTCGGAATCGCAATTTCAGTCCTGATGACGCAATCGTTGGGATCAAAATAAGAGCTTGCAACACGATTCCTAAAGTGGTTCCAACTCCCAATAATCGAATCTGGCTATCAGTAATTGTTTGGAGTGAAATCTCATCAGTGACTCTCAAGAAATACGAGAAGAGCGCGATTACCACCAGATTGTTAGCTATCGGAGCCCACATCATCGGCCCAAACTTCTCTTTAGCATTGGCGACTTGGCCCAATATGCCGAATAACCCATAAAAGAGTATTTGCGGTAGACAATAAAGCGCGAAAGCGATTGTTATATCTCGTGGACGTCCGGAAAAACTTGGGGCATACAGCGATATGAAAAGCGGCGCAATAACCATCGCGATAGCGGTAATAAGAATAAGAGCGCTAGTAAGTAACGAAACCAGGCGACTTACATAAGCGCTTCCGCCATCTGCATCACGGAACGACTTAACAATTTGTGGGACAAAGACCGCTGAAAGGGCGCCACCAATCAGCAAGTTATAAAGAATATTGGGGGTAGTGTTTGCGACGTTATAAGTATCTGCCAATATTCCAGTCCCAAGAACTGCGACCAGAAGCAGATTTCTAATAAACCCCGTAGCTCGGGAAAGAATTGTGCCTAAACCCATCAACGAGGAAGAACGAATCAAACCTGAGTCTTCACTCATGGTTTTTCCTCCGCTTCACTCGTCGGACGCTTTGGATTATTGCTGCGAGTAAAAGAATTATCGCCATTCCAGTTGTGAACCAGGTCGTGACTGGCGAAATAACCGCGAGTCGTAGCGGAATTCGTTCTGCTTCCCCGATTGAGCTGCCTTTCGGGGTTCGAATCTGGATTCGCAGCGAAGTATCTCCCGAGGCAATGACATTGAGGGGCACCTTGATTTGCAATTGTGATCGAGGATCAATCGTGATTCGTGGGATCTGATCTACTAGAACGCGACTATTTGTAGTCGTGATGTCTAAGTCAACACTTACTTGTTGATCAAAATCATTAATAACAGTTAATGGAAGTTCATAACGTGATGCTGTGATTGTGTAGTTGCCCGATGAAACTCTGATTCGTTTCTCAAATCGCTTCACTTCACTTTGATAGCTCCGAGTCAATAACGTTGCGTTGGCACGCGACAACGACGGATTAAGAGTTTTTGCTAGCCCTAGACGAAGCGTCTCCACATCACTTGTTGTAACAAGAGAATTCAGTACCCGTATGGTTTTACGCATTGGATTATAAGAATTACGCGCAACGGCTGTGGGCTCACCCGCGTCTTTAGAGTCCGGTGCAATCACATCGCGCCCCATCAGTTCCTGTAGCCGGATCAAGGAAAGTTGGTTGTAGATTGCCAATTCCCCCGGAGCGATCCGAGAAAGATATGAAATTGAGGGCGATCCATATGTGGTGGCGACGATGCGATCATTGCGGGTTAAGAATCTCAACAGAGTTAACCATTCATTGGCAATAGGAAAATCACCGACGATAACTTCTTCCCCATCGCCATCAAGGTAGGTATATCCATCACCCAGTGATGCAATTTCCTCAAGAAGTGCTGGGTCAATTACCCATGTACGTGCACCCCTAACAGGTTTCGATAAAAGGGCGTCGAGATCACCACCAGGACTTACGGAAAGAGCTAGATCATTATTAATAAATCGTCCGTCAGCCAACTGAGTGGAAGGTTTATTGAGATTGATGAGAGTTTCAGCAGAAGATATGGAAGGAGAAGCAAAAGCAATAAGAAATCCAGAAATTAAGAGCGCAATTTTCTTCATTTAATCAACTCTTGTGATCGCGCAATAAGCTTCTTCTCATCAGGATAAGCCAACTTCTCGACAATTTCATTAAGTGGGAACCATCGCACATCATCAACTTCACTAACTTGCGGTGCGATTTTTCCACCAGTTTCTTTAAATAAGAAGTGATGTACGGTTTTATGAATTCTTTTTCCGCCTGCCATAAACCAGAAATCAATAACACCTAAAGATTTATCGATAGCGCTTTCAATTCCAGTTTCTTCACGAACTTCACGAATAGCTGCTTGTTCAGGGGTTTCGCCACTTTCGATATGTCCTTTAGGTAAAGACCACAAGAGTCGTTCACGTTTTGAATCTTTGGCATCAAGGCGACCAATCAAAAGCCCTTTAGTTCTCGTGGAATCAATAACAAGTCCACCAGCACTTACTTCATCCACTCTTTTGGCATACTGCTTTTTTGGGCGATTTTGTGGTTGCGAATTATTCGAGTGTGAGCGTTGTGAAGATTTAGAACGAGAGCGCCTGCGCTTCCGCTTCTTCTTAACTTCTTCGCCGCCCGCACCAGGTGCCGGGGTCATAGCGCAAGACTAGCGGGTGGCTCTCATCGGTAGCCTTAGGCTGATATGGAAACTCCTTTAACTGCAGCGAGCGAGATTGCGATTACAACGCTGCGTGAGCGAGCGCCACAAGCATTTGATCTTGCGGCGCAATTTAAGGCTGCCGGTTTTCGTCTCGCACTTGTTGGCGGCCCAGTCCGCGATTCACTTCTTGGCCGACTTGGAAATGATTTAGATTTCACAACTAACGCGCGACCCGAAGATACAAAAAAAGTATTGAAAAAATGGGCGACTGATGTATGGGATGTTGGAATCAAGTTCGGCACGATTGGCGCAAAGAAAGATAACGTAACTTACGAAATCACAACATATCGAGCCGATTCCTACGAAAGTGATTCTCGAAAACCAGAAGTAAATTTTGGTGATTCCATCGAAGGCGATTTATTGCGTCGCGACTTTACGGTCAACGCGATGGCTATTGAATTAACAACATCCACTCCAGAATTTATCGATCCTCACAGCGGCGTCACAGATCTTTTGAAACGTGTATTACGTACGCCAAGTTCTCCCGAACTTTCTTTTTCTGACGACCCGCTTCGAATGTTACGCGCCGCTCGTTTTGCAGCACAACTGGGATTCACCATTGACGAAGAAGTTCTTGTTGCGATGAAGTCGATGGCTGATCGACTTTCTATTATTTCTGCGGAACGGATTCGAGATGAGTTCATCAAGACCGTAATGTCGAGCGATCCCCGAGCTGGAATTACTACCTTGGTTGATACCGGTCTTTGCGAAAAATTCTTGCCAGAAATTCCAAAGTTACGTCTTGAAATTGATGAACACCACCACCACAAAGATGTATACGAACACACACTCACTGTTGTTGAACAATCAATTGCTCTAGAGGAGCGATTGGGCGGCCCCAATCTCGTGGCTCGTTTAGCAGCCTTAATGCATGACGTTGGTAAGCCAAAGACGCGCGCACTGATTGATGGCGGTGGAGTCTCATTTCATCACCATGAAGTTGTGGGTGCCCGCATGACAAAAGAGCGGCTAAAGAAGCTCCGCTTTGATCACGACGTCGTAGAAGATGTATCGCAGTTAGTCTTCTTACACCTTCGTTTCCATGGATACGGCGATGGCGCCTGGACAGATTCTGCAGTCCGCCGTTATGTCCGCGACGCAGGTGATTTGTTGACTCATCTCCACGTCCTTACTCGCGCGGATTGCACCACACGCAACCGTAAAAAGGCCGAAACACTTGCCTCACATTACGACGGTCTAGAAAATCGCATTGCACAATTAATGGAACAGGAAGAGTTACTAAAAATCCGTCCTGATCTTGACGGTCATGCAATTATGAAACTACTTGGTATTCCCGCAGGCCCAAAGATTGGTAAGGCTTATGACTTCTTACTTGAACTCCGACTTGAACATGGCCCACTTGGCGAGGAGCGCGCAGAAGCAGAACTTCGTAAATGGTGGAATGAAAATCAGAACTAGAAGTCGCTATTGAATTTTTGTGGCCGCAAAACAACAAGCGCCACAAGAATATAAGCCATTGCAATAAGCGCCGGCAATAACGATGAAACTCCATCCGCCGGTAACACAAATGCTGCGATGATCGCACCTGAAACAATTCCAGCGTTCACCATCACGTCGTAAACCGCGAAGACACGGCCACGGAATTCATCAGCAATCTTGGATTGCACTAACGCATCATTTGTAACCTTCACTCCTTGTCCGGCCATCCCCGCAAAGAATCCGGTTGCGACAAGGAAGAATTCATTCTGTTGAAGTGCAAGGAACACAGGTAATACCGCACTCGCATAAAGCGAATATCGAATCCAGGTATGCCTTCCATATCGTTTCACTCCAAAAGGTGCGATTACTGCACCGATGGTGATTCCAATCCCCGCCACCGTTATTGCAAAAGCAAAACCAGCTAACCCAGCTTCTGGATCTGCGGGATTATTGAAAGTGTTGCGGTTTAGCAACAGCGCCATCAACGTTAAAGCAGTCAAACCACCACGTTGTACTGCTGTGGCGCTGATACCTAAGAAGCAATCTCGAATCGTTCGAAGGAATGTGAATCCTTCAATCATCTCTTGATATGCCGCTTTCACGCTCTGCTTCTTAACTTCATGCGGAAGTGGCCCTAACTGATCTTTCTTGATGCGTAGCGCTAATAAACCGGCAATGAAGAAGCAGGCCGCGCTCATGGTCACCAAAATTCCGTCAGCTTGGTTGGCATCCACGCTTCCTTCAAGCAGACCGCGAATTCCAATTCCAATTCCGCCCCCAAGGACTACAAAGACTGTTCCTCCCGTAACTGCAGTTGCGTTAATGGAAACCAGAATATTTCTACCTTGGGTACCTGTTGTATCAAGCAAGAGCGGGAGTCCAGCAGATAAACCAGCCAAGATAAGTCGGTTCACACCAAATGCAACTAACACAAATATCGTGAGCTCAACTCCTGTTGCGCCATTGCGGATTAATCCGGCGATAAAGATAAGTGTGAAAGCTCGGAATAAATTAGAAAAGAGAATCACTCGTTGTCGAGATACCCGATCCAAAATCGTCCCAACGAATGGGCCCACTAAAGAATAAGGAAGTAACACGACAGCAAATGCGACTGCAGCAGATTGTGCATCAGGTTGTCGTTCAGGAGAGAAGAGCAAGAAAGAGGCGAGCGATGATTGAAATATTCCATCTGTGAGTTGTCCCATCCACCGCACTGCCAGAAGACGCCCCACAACTGGAAGAGAAATGGCACTTCTAAAGTTCATTTGACCAAGCTAAAGCAAGTTTCTCGAGATATTTATCTTGTTTTTCAAAGAAGCCTTCTCTAAATCGTTTAAATTCGCTTTCCATTGCGGTACTGGACTTTGAGGTCAAAAATTCTCTGATTTGAGCTTCAGCTTCATCTACGCTTGAGTAAACCGAAATCAATTCTGGAAACTCAGCGTGCAACTCGATAGATCCAACATTTCTTCGCGAGACAACAGGGACACCATGTAATAGAGCCTCTCTCATTGTTAATCCATAGCTTTCGTGGGGAGCAGTTGATAAAAGAACTCCGATTCTCGGCCAAATTTCTTGTACTTGTGCGTTGGATAACGGACCAAGAAAGTGAGCATTGGGGAGCGATTCCCTAAAGACTTCAGATAAAGGTCCCTGGCCGATTAAAAGCAAACGAAATTGATCAAATCGCTGGCCGATTTGAATCCATTCTTTGACGCCTCTTTCTTTTTGCATTCTTCCAACGAAAGCGATTACATCAGCTGAATGTGAAGACGCAATTAAGTCTTGTGAGAATATTGGCACCGGCGCTACATATGAGATTGACTTCTTAAGATTCAATTGGAGCATTGCCTGCTTCATTTGAAGATTAGAAACAAATCTAACAGTCGCACTTTTACTTACGAATAGTCGAAGAAACAATAACTTAATTCTATTTAGAACACCTTTTTCTGTAAGAGCGGAAATCTCACCATGAATTGAAGTATGAATTTTGGCTCTAAGAAAAAAAGATTTGATAAAAAGAGCTATTGCAAGTGGTTGAAAAGGAGTTCCAGCAACGATGCTATCTGGACGAAACCTCTTTACCATAAGAATTACAAGACTTTTTAGAGCGAAAACAATTATTGATGTCGACTTTACGGAAAGACATTCTGCAG